>Ga0209810_1000457_pt1 | contig 90541 bp, 82 predicted proteins | sample Coa_R1_7_FD_187159 | JGI IMG/M metagenome (GOLD analysis project Ga0209810, IMG submission 187159) | Surface soil microbial communities from Centralia Pennsylvania, which are recovering from an underground coalmine fire - Coalmine... | ecosystem: Environmental > Terrestrial > Soil > Unclassified... | reverse complement strand
CATCGCGCTCGGCGAGGCGCAGCGCGCTGTACCAGGCTTGCGAAAGCCCGCGGCGATCGGTAAGCGCGAGCTGCGTCGCGAGCGCATCGACGCGCGTCGTCGTGTCGTGCATCGGTCGTCCTCCGAAAACGACGGTAGCGCAGGCGACGTGTCGCCCGCGCTACCGGTTCGTTACCGGAGGATGACCGCGCCTAGAACGACGTGGACGCGATCGGCGCGAACGTGAACGAGCCGGCGGGTGCGGTCGCCGTGAGCTCGATCGAGGTCATCTTGGTGGCGGCGAGCACCGAGTCCATCTCGATGACCGCCGCGTTCCCGGTGCCGTAGGGGCTCGTCGCGTTCAGTCCCGTGCCGACGTAGGAGACGCTCGAGGCGTCCTTCGCCGTGAGCGTCCAGCGTACGCCGGCGCCGAGCGAGTTCTGAATCGTGATCTGCTGCCGGGGGACGATCTCGGCCGCGGTCGTCGTCGTGAGGTTCGCGGCTCCGGCCGCCGACGTCGTGACCTTGTAGCCGAAGCCCGTCGCGGTGACGGTGGTCGCGGTCCCCGAGCCCTTCCAGTTGTACGCCGCGAGGTTCGTTCCGGCGTCCCCGAAGACGCGCACGATCGGAGACGGCGGGGTCGTTCCCGCCGCGAAGCAGCCGGGCAGCATCCCGTTGCTGCAGACGTCGAGATTGGCGAGCGCGATGTCGTACGGGTTGAACGTGTCGATCGTGATCGACTTCGTGGTCGCGTACGTCGTCGGAACGTACACGGCCGCGATGCCTCCGTTGATGTCCGATCCCGGCCCCGCGAACGTCGTGTTCGACAGCTCGCCGGTCCCGAACGCCGGCGTCACGCTGAAGGGATAGCCGTCGATGCCGAACGCGAAGCCGATCGGATCGTTCAGCGCGATCGTCCGCGCGGTCGACGCGGTCGTCACGGTCTCCGGCGTCGACGTGCCGGCGGCGCGTCCGGCGACCTTGAGGATCCCGCCCTTGAACGTCGCGGTCGGCGTCGCGTTGTACGAATACGTCTCCGTCGTGAGCCCGAGCAGGATCGCGCCGCCGTAGACGCCCTTCACGGTCGTCCCGGTCGCGGTGAACGGCATGAGGCACGTGCTCACGCCGCTCGGGATCACGGGGCCGCTGGGGGGCACGTTGTGCATCGTGACTTCGAAGAAACCGCAGTTCGGTCCGCCCGCGACGTCGCCCAGGACTTCGAGGAACGCGTCCGCGGTCTGTCCGAGACCGTTGAATCCGTAACCGAGCCCGAGCTGGCCGAGCAGACCTTGCATGTTGGAGACGAGGTTGAGCTCGACGGTCGAGGTGTAGTCGCGCACGATGGTGATGCTGCCCGTGATCTCCGGGTTTCCGCTCACGACCAGCGTGCGTGCGAACGCCGGCGCGTACTTGTCGATGATCGTGCGCAGCCCGCCGCTGGTGAACAGCCCGGTCCCGGCGTCGGCCGTGACGCCGGACCCGCTGATGTCGGTGGTGATCGTGCTCGCCAGCGTCGTCGTGTTCGCGATGTCGTACGAGCTCAAGTAGCCGCTCGCGAGCATCGAGAGCAGCACCTGCGCGGTGTCGGTGGTCGTCTTCGTCAGGCTCGCGGTGGTCGTCGCGCCGCCCGAGACGTTGACGACGCCGGCGAGCTCGCCGAGCGCGTAGGAGCTTCCGTCCCCGCCGACGCCGGAGAACGACATGATGATCCACTCGTTGTTGCCCGACGGCACGTTGGAGAGCGGAACGCTCGCGGTGTACGTGCTGCCCGACGGAGGCGCGATCGAGATCGTGTTGCTGACCGGGACGGCGCCGGCCGTGCCGGGATAGATCGTCGCGGTCACGGAGACTTTCGAGAGCGACATCGGGCGGCGCAGTCCCGCCGGAAGCCGGCGCGCCTTCGCGATGATGCGCGGTCCGCTTCCGGTGATGCTGCCGCTCACCAGAACGGAGGCCGGCGACGCACCGGTCCCGCCGCCGTTCTGCGGCGCGCCGGGGAGCGGCGAGAGGCTGCGCCCACCGCCTCCGCAGGCGGTAAGCAAGAAAGCGCTCGTCGCAACGGCGCCGAGCCGCGTCAGAAAAACCGACCGCACAGAAAGTGCTCCTTTCGACTAGGGAGGTAACCGAGTTTCGGTCTCCCCGCCGGCCCCATCCGCCTGGGAAGGACGCTCTCTACGGAAGCTTTACCGAGCGGCCGTCCCGGTACGATATCGCCCGTCGTCGAAGGTGGTTCCGGGCGCCAGATACATCGCCGCGTTGCCGATGTCGAACGTCGCGACGAAATTCCGCAGCACGCCGAGCCCGACGTTTCCGGCGTCGACGCGGTCGGCGAACGCGCCGTTCTTCGCGAGCACGACGTCGACGCTGCGGTGGTAGAGGTCGTAGCCGGCCATCCGCAGCTCGTCGACCGACGAACGATACGTCGCGTTCGCGCCGCCGATCCCGTAGTTCCACGACCCGCTGGGCGAAAACGGCACGAGCCCCGGATGCGCGTCGAGGAACGGCCGGTAGAGCAGCATCTCGGCGCTGTTGCCCGTGTCGACGATGAACGGCGCATCGATCCGCCCGTTCAGCCGGAAGCGCGCCTCGGCCAGCTCGCGGTCGACGTCGAGGTCCACGTGCGAGCCGCGCGGCGCGAACGAGCCCGGCGGCCCGAAGCGCAAGCGGTGCTCGTCGAAATCCATCTCGACGACCGCCGATGCGAAGAACGGATACCCCAGGATGCCGTCGATGTGCAGGCCGCCGCCGAGCGTCTTGCCGATGTCGAGCGACGAGACGACGACGTCGGTCATCGTGCTGCCGTCGATCGTGATGCTCGGCAGCCGTGCCACGCGCAGCCCGCCGGTGCGTGCGGCGCCGCGGACTTCGAGCGCGCCTTCGCCTTTCACGCCGGCCGCGGCGAGGACCCGCGCGTCGACCAGGATCGACTGCGCGCCGGTGTCGAGCAGAAAGAACCAGTCGCGCCCGGCGATGCGCACCGTGATGCCGACGTGGCCGCCGCGCTCGATCAGCGGGACGGTGTGCACGCGATCCGTTTCGAGCACCCGCGGAACGAGCGGCGCGAACGTCTTCGGGTCGACCGGCGCGTCCAGCACGACCGACGTCGTCAGCTGCGTCGTGTCGAACCGATGGTCGCCGTCCGTGAGCACGTTGCGAAACGCGATCTTCCGTCCGTCGACGTCACGCCAGTCGGAGTAGTCGACGTACGCCGGGCCGTCACCGTCGAGGTACTCCTCGCGCAGCGGGAGCCCGCTCGCGGGATCGATCCACAGCGTCTCCGGCTCGCCCTCGTTCGCCTGCACCTGCAGCCGCCACGCGTGCACGCCGCCGACGTCGCCCCAGCCGGCGAAGCGCGCGAGCTCCGGATGGCGCACGATCTCGCCCGACTCGATCAGCTCTTCGGTCAGCGCGCGGCGGCGCAGGTAGCCCTTCAGCTCGCGGACGTTGCCGTTCGCGTTCCGCGCGAAAAGCCGGTCGCCCAGACGCAGCATCGTCTCGTGACTCGGCCCGAGGACGTCGTCCTCGCGTTCGTCGTCGCCGTCGCGCACGATGCGGAACGTTCCGTCGAGCCCTTCGCCGGCGATCGTCCCGCTCGCCGAAAAGGTGCGCGCCTCGGTCGCGTGCGTCGCCGCGTCGTAGGCGGCGAGGATCGTCGCGACGGGCACGGCGGGATCGCTCGCGGCCCCGGCGTGGACGGGCGCGAGGGCGAGCAGGGCGGCCGCGCTACAGGCCGCCCCGATACTTTTCGAACGACGAGAGGACGTTGTTGACGTAGTTCCGGGTCTCGGAATACGGGGGGATGTCACCGTACTTCTCCACCGCACCCGGGCCCGCATTGTAGGCGGCGACAGCGAGCCGCGTGTCGCCGCCGAACCGGTCGAGCAGCCCGCGCAGGTAGCGCGCGCCGCCCGCGACGTTCTGCGCGGGATCGTACGGATCGCGGACGCCGAGGGACGCCGCGGTGCCGGGCATGAGCTGCATGAGCCCTTGAGCGCCGGCCTTCGACGTCGCGTTCGCGTTGAACCCGGACTCGTTCGCGATCACCGCCTTGAGCAGCGCCGGATCGACCTGCCACGTCGAGGCGTTCTGCGTGACGAGCGCGTCGATCTGCGCGGGCGGGACCGGCGCGGGCGCGGCGTCCGCGCTCGCGGAGGGCGCGGCGGACGTGCCGAGCGCGTTGGCGAGCGCCGCGGAGAAGCGCGGCGCGCCGGCCGACGCGGGGATCGGAAGAGGCGGGGCGCTGCCCGGCGGCGGGGCGCCGGTGATCTCGGCGATGCGGTTCTGCACCGCCGAGATGTCAGCGAAGACGTCCATCATCGAGGGTATCGGCGAGCTCCAGGAGCTCCGTGAGCGTGTCCTCGGGCGTCGACGGCCTCTCTTCCTGGCGAAGAAAGCCGTCCAACGCACGCTCGGCCGCGACGCAGCGCGCCAGAAACGGGTCGCCGGCCGCCGGATCGAGGCCGAGCGACCGCGCGTCGCGGGCGGCGTCGAGCGCGGCGACCGCCGCGCGGACCAGGCGGGCGGCACGCGCGTGCTGCGGCGTGACGGCGTCGGTCAGCGTTCGGCTCGCGCTCGCCGCGACGTCGATCGCCGGGAATCGACCGGCGCGCGCGAGCCGTTCGGAGAGCACGAGGTGCCCGTCGAGCGCGGCGCGGGCCGCCTCGGAGACCGGGTCGTTCGCGTCGGCGCCGTCCGAAAGGACCGTTGCGATGAGCGTGATCGAGCCGGCGGCGAAGGCGCCGGCGCTCTCCAGCAGGCGAGCCAGGAACGCGAACACCGAAGGCGGGTAGCCGCCGCGGCCGGCCGGCTCGCCCGAGGCGAGCGCGATCTCGCGCGCCGCCGCGCAGACGCGTGCGAGCGAGTCGACGACCAGCAGCACGTCGAGCCCGCGCGCGGCGAGCGCGGCCGCCTGCGCGAAGCCGATCTCGGCGGCGCGTACGCGCTCGGCCGCCGGCCGGTCCGCCGTCGCGCAGACGAGCGCCGTCCGCTGCCCCACCGCGGCGAGCCGGCGCTCGGCTTCGCGGCCGCGCTCGCCGATCAGCGCGACGACGCTCGCGTCCGCGGCGGCGCCGCCGACGATCGCCTCGAGCAGCGACGACTTCCCGGCTCCGGGCCCACCGAAGATCCCGACCCGCGCGCCGCGCGCGAGCGCGAGCGGACCGTCGATCGCGCGGACGCCGGTCCAGAAGACGCCGGTGCAGCGGCGCCGCGCGCCGGGCGGCGGCGCGGGGACGCCGCACACCGGCCGCCGGACCCCGCGCGCCGGCGGGCCGCCGTCGAGCGGAACGCCGGCCGCATCGACGGCGCGGCCGAGCAGCGGCGTCCCGAGCGGCAGCGCGAGCGCGTCGGGATGCACTTCGACCCGGTCCCCCGGCGCGACGGCGTCCGGCGCGGCGAGCGGGGCGAGCGCGACGCGCGTTCCGCGCACGGCGGCGACGCGCGCCGCGACGAGCGCGTCGCGCGCGCAGACGCGCACGCCGTCGCCGGCGCGCGCGGCGGGGAGCCGGGCTTCGAGCAGATGCGCCCGGACGCCGACGATCGCGCCCACGCCGCGACCCATCATGCGAGCCGTTCCAGCACGCCGGCGAGACGGACGCCGAGCCGCGCGTCGAGCTCGCCGCCGTCGAGCTCGACGATCGCATCGCCCGGTGCGAGCCGTGCGTCGGCGACGACCGGATACGGCGCCGCGCATCCGGCGTCTTCCGGCGAGACGCGCAGGCGCACGACGGGCGCCGCGCGCTCCACCAGCCGGCGCGCGATCGCGCCCACGTCCGCCGGCGCGAGCCGCAGCTCGCGCGCAAGCACATCCGTTGCCAGCTCGCGCGACAGGCGCGCCGCCGCGGCGTCGAGCGCGTCGGCGAGACGCGCGCGAAACAGACGCGCGTCGCGCATCGCGTCGGCAAGATCCGGCGCGGGCGTGCACGACGGCGCCTCCGCAGGGGCGCACGCTGCTTGCGTCTCGGTCGTCTCGACGGCCGTCTGCGTCTCGCGCGCCTGCTGCGTCGTCGGCGTCGGTCGTTCGCGATGATCCGGCGAGGCGCCGGCCGAGCCGCGGCCGTCACGCAGCAGGTCGGCGAGCGCGACGAAGCCGTCAGGCAAGCTCACGGAACAGCTCCTCGGGACGCGGGAGCAGCGCGACGTCGCGGCGCGCGAGACGGCGCACGATCGCCGTGCGCTCCTCGGCGGGGTAGAGCTCGAGGACCGCGGCCGCGGTCGCCGTCGGAAGCGCGGAGATGATCGCTGCCGCGATGTGCGGGGGCTCGCCCGCGAGCGCCCCGTGGACGCGCGAGGGCGCGATCCCCGCGACGTCGCGCACGGCGGCACGGCGCGACGATGCGTCGAGCGCGTGCGCGGCGAAGCGCGAGAGCGGCGGCGCCGCGAACGCCACGACCAACACGACGCAGGTCGCGCACACGGCCTGCGGAAGCACGCCGGCGAAGGCGATGACCCACGACGGCGCGTGCGCGCCGCGCGCCGGCGTGCCCACGGACGGAGCGAACGCGACCGCCTCGACGCTCAATGCGTCGCCGCGCTCGCTCCGGATTCCGGCCGTCGCCGCGGCGAGCGCGCGGATCTTCGTCAGATCCAGCTCGCGCGCGGCGTCGACGAACACGGCGACGGAGAGGCGCGCCGTCGCGCCGGCGGCGCTGACGCGCCGCTCCTCGCGCGTGTCGCTGCCGCGATCCTCGGTGGCGCTCGCCTTCGAATATTTCTTCGCCGACGAGGCGTAGCGCTCGTCGCTCGTCGTGCGCGCGAGGCTGCCGTCGAGCGCCGAACGCCGAACGTCGTGCACCTCCCGGCTCTCGGCGGACCGTTCGCGGTGCACGCGCACGATCGTCGCGCCGGCGCCGAACGCCGCGTCGAGCGCGCTCTGCAGCGCGCTTTGCACGTCGCCTCCGTCGTCGTCGTCGGAATCGCCGCGCAGCGCCGCGCCGCGGTCGTCGACGACCGTCACGCGCGAGGCATCCAGGCCGGGGACGCCGCCGGCGACGAACGCCGCGATGCCGGCGACGGTGCGGGCCGAAAGCCGCGCCCCGGACGCGAGCGTGACGCGAACGCTCGCGCTCGCCTCGCGGCGCGGGTCGTCGGCGTAGACGCCGCCGGCGGGGGGCGCGATCACGACACGCGCGTCGGCGACGCCGTCGATCCCGCGCAGGCCGAGCGCGAGATCGGCGGCCAGCGCGTCGCGCGTCTGCGCTTCGAGGACTGCGGGCGGCGTCAGCGCGCCGGCGTGCGCCAGCGCCTCGCCGGTGCCGGCGAGATGGCGGTGCGGCACGCCGGCCAGCGCGAGGCGCAGCAGCAGGTCGGCGCGTCGCGCGCGCTCGACCCGCACGTTGTCGGCGCCGGAGGCGAAGGCGACGTTCCAGGCGGCGAGGCGCTGCTCGACTTCGGCGAGCTGATCGGCGCGCAGCGGCGTCGCGAACAGCGCCACGCGCGTGTCGCGCGATGCGAAGCCTGCGATTCCAGCGGCGAGCGCGACCAGCACGCCCGCTACGCCGAGCATCGCCCGCGAGCGCGGCGTGAGCGTGCGCAGCCGCGCGAGCAGCGGGAATCGCGCATCGATCATAGCTGCATCCCGAGCAGCGTCGAGAGCGCCTGCGTCGTCCGCTGCGCGGCGGCCGCCGCGATCTGCAGCGCGACGTCCGCGCGGGCGCGCTCGACGACCATCTCCTGCAGTCCTCCGCGATGCGCGACGAACGCCGCCTCGGCGCGCTCGGCGCGCCCGAACACGGCGCCCGCCGCGTCGACGAGACGCCCGAACGCGTCGCCCGCGTGCGACCCGGCCGCTTCGTCGCGCGCGATCCCGCGCGGGCCGTGCGGCGCGAACACGCCCGCGGGCGCGTCGGGGACCAGCGCGTCGACCCGCATCAGAACCGCCCCACGTCGATCGTGCGCTCCGCGATGCGCTTGCCCGCGTCGAACACGCTCGCGTTCGCCTCGTACGCGCGCTGCGCGTCGAGCACGGCGATCATCTCGGTCAGCGCATCGGCCGTTTCGCCCGACGGCACGGCGCCGGCGAACGCCGTGCGCGGCGCACGAACGTCGTCGAGCGTCGCGCTCGTCATTGTGTCGTCATCCGTCCCGGCGAACGTCTCGGCCGCGAGAACGTCGCGGTCGGCAGCCGGCGGCGGCACCGCGGAAAACGCGTCCCCTGCGGGCCCCTCGCCGTCGTCGAGTCCGCGCTCGAACGCGTCTTCGGGGCTGACGGCGGCGAATCGCGCGACGAGACGATGGTAGGGATGCTGCACCGTCGAGGCCTGCGCGGCCGCGACGTTGCGCGCCGCGACGTCGAGCAGCGCCCGCTGCGTCGTCATCCCGTCGGCGGCCGTCGCCAAGAGGTCGAACTCGCTCATCGCGCGGCGGTCCGCAGCTCGGCGAAGCGCGCCTTCAGCGCGGCGAGGAGCGCCTCTTCGAACACCGCCGCCGTCGCGAACCGCGCCGCCCCGCGCTCGTCGCGTCCCGGGGCGGACGCGAGCGCGGCGAGGCGATCGCGCGCGGCGAGCGAGGCGGCATCGGTCGGGCCCGGTCCTTCGATCGGCATGCGCGTATCATCGCCGAAGCCGCGTGTCCGGCCCGTTGCCGTGATGCTGCCGGAGCGCTGTCGCTCGCCGCAGCGCCGGGCGGAACGCGCCCCGCGCGCGCGGAAGGTCGTCTCGTGCTCGTCCCCGGTCTCGCGCCCGCACGGTGAACGCGCCCGAGACGCCCTCCGACGCGGTCGCCGCGCTCCGCCAGCGCGCGGGCGCGAGCGGAGACCCCGCCCTCGTCGCGGCCGCCGCAGCCGTCGAGCGCGCCCTCGACACCTTGGCGCTCGAGCGCGCGTCCCTGCAGAGCCGCCTCGCCGCCTCGGCGACGAACGCCGAGCGCGAGCTCTCGAAGCTGCGGACGCTCGCGCGCGTCTCGGAGACCGTCAACTCCTCGCTCGAGCTGGACGTCGTGCTGCGCAGCGTGCTCGACACCGCGGTCGAGGTGATGAAGGCCGAGCGCGGCTTCCTGATGATCGCCGACGCGTCGGGCGAGCTGCAGCTCACCACGACGTACGGCATCGATCGCGCGACCGTCGAAGGCGACGCGATGCGCCCGTCGCAGACGACGGTGCGCCGCGTGTTCGAGACCGGCGAGCCGGTCGTCACGACCGACGCACAGCAGGACCCGCGCTTCAACGTCAACCTCTCGGTGCGCGCGCTGCGGCTGCGCTCGATCATCTGCGTCCCGCTCGCGATCAAGGCGCGCACGATCGGCGTCGTGTACCTCGATTCGCGCGTCGCCCCCGGACTGTTCTCGGTGACGGATCCCGATCTGCTCACCGCGTTCGCGAACCAAGCGGCGCTGGCGATCGAGAACGCCCGCCTCTTCGAAACCCTGCGCGCGCAAGTCGTCGAGATCAGCCGGCTCGAGCAGCTTCAGGCGCGCGTGCTGAGCTCGATCGCGAGCGGCGTCATCACCGTCGACGGCAACGGCACGATCGCGGCGTTCAACGACGCGGCGGCGCGCACGTTCGGCGTCGACGCCGCGACGATGACGGGCCGTCCCGCGCGCGCGCTCGACGCGCTGATCCCCGGCATCGCGACGATGATCGCCGACGGCGCGCTCCCGCAGAAACCGACCGAGATGGAGGCGCAGCACCCGACGCGCGGCACGCTCGTCCTCGAAGTGCGCACCGCGCGCGTCGACCTTCCCGACGGAACCGACGTCCCCGGCTGGGCGATCGCCGTCACCGACCTCACCGAGACGCGCCACCTCGAACGCCTGCACGCCGCCGACGTCGAGCAGCGCCGCGCGATCCGCGACGCGTTCGCACGCTATCTCGCCCCGCACGTCGTCGAACAGCTCATGGAAGCCCCGGGCGGCGTCGCGCTGGGCGGCGAACGCGCGAGCGCGACGATCCTTTTCGCCGACATCGACGGCTTCACCGAGCTCGCCGAACGCCTCGACGCCGAACGCGTCGTCGAGATCCTGAACGCGTTCTTCACCGCCGCCGTGCAGATCGTGTTCGAGCACGACGGCCTGCTCGACAAGTTCTACGGCGACGGCCTCATGGTCGTCTTCGGCCCCCCGCGCGTGCGCGAAGACGACGCCGCCCGAGCCCTCGCCGTCGCCCGCGACCTGCACGCCGCCGCCACGAAGATCACGACGTCCGGCTCACCGCTCAAACTCGCCATCGGCATCGCCACCGGCGACGTGGTCGCCGGCCACATCGGCAGCCCGCGCCGCATGGACTACACCGTGATCGGCGACGCCGCCAACCTCGCCAGCCGCCTCCAAAGCGCCGCCCCCCCAGGCACCACCTACATCGACGACGCGACCTACGAACGTCTCCAACGGAAACCGCCCGCCGAAAAACTGATCGCAAAGATCCGCGGCAAATCCGAACCCGTCACGATCCACGCCGTAGCGCCCTAGCCCAGCAGCCGACACGTCAAGCGGCGAGCGCCAGCGACGCCGCCGCCCCCGCGCCCGTGGCGAGCGCCGCGAGCCGGCAACTCCACCGCGCTGCTCCACCCCCACGCGCGATCGCCCAGCCACCCGTCGTCGCTGTGTCGCGGCGACGCGGCGCCGCGTTGGCGGACCGTGTGAGCGAGCGAAGCGCAGGATGCGCGAGAGCGATGCGAAGACAGAGCGGGCTCGCACAGGATGTGCGAGCCCGCGTGTCCGCCAACGGGGCGCCGCGTCGCCGCGACACCGCCCCAACCGCCCTCAGCGCATCAGCGCTTCGAGAACTGAAACCGTTTCCGAGCCTTCTTCCGCCCGTACTTCTTCGACTCTTTCTCCCGCGGATCGCGCGTCAACAGCCCGTTTCGCCGCAACGGCTCCCGCAACGACTCGTCCATCTCCACGAGCGCCCGAGCGATCCCGTGCCGCACGGCCCCGGCCTGCCCGGACACCCCGCCGCCCTCGCACTTCACGTCGACGTTGAACCGCGAGAGCGACTGCGTCACATCCAACGGCTGGCGAACGATCTGCTGCAGCGACGGCCGAGGGAAGTACTCGTCGACCGGCTTCTTGTTGACCGTGATGACACCCTGACCGAGCGTCAGCCGGACGCGCGCGATCCCGCGCTTGCGACGGCCGGTGCCGTTGAAAAGATCGGAAGTCTGCATCTACGCGAGGGCCTTCGGCTGCTGAGCGGCGTGGGGATGGTCGGTGCCGGCGTACACTTTGAGGCGGCCGAGCTGGACGTCGCGCATGCGGTTCGTCGGCAGCATCCCGCGGACGGCGCGCTCGACGAGCCGCTCCGGGTGCTTGTCACGGACCTGCTGCGCCGTCTCGGTCCGCAGACCGCCCGGGTAGCCGGAGTGCCGGTGGTAGACCTTCTGCGTCCACTTGCGCGGCGCGAGCTCGACCTTCTCCGCGTTGATCACGACCACGTGATCGCCGTCGTCGATGTGGGGCGTCCAGGTCGGCTTCGTGCGGCCCGAAAGGGCGCGCGCGATCCGCACGGCGAGGGTCCCGAGCCGCTGCCCGGTTGCGTCGACGATGTACCACTCGTGGTTCGTCTCGGCCGTCTTCTGCTGATATGTACGCATGGGGTCCGTCGGAACGAAAAGGACGCCACGACGGGCGTCGCGGCAACCTTGGAAGTATACCGGCGCGGCTCACCGGAAGTCAACCGCCGCGGCTCACGCTCGGTTGCTAGGCGAGTTCTGCTCGGTTAGTCGCGCGGCTCCCGCTCCGGTCGCCCGGGTCGGCTCGACCGCGGCGACCTCAGGGCCCAAGCGCAACCGGCCGATAGGTGTCCAGATCCGGGTAGCGCACGCCCGCCAGGTACAAGCCGTGCGCCGGCGCCGTCGGGCCGGCCGCCTCGCGGGTCCGCGCCTCGAGCGCCTGCCGGGCGAACCCGGTCTCGCGGTAGCCCGTCGCGCACGCGACCAGCGTCCCGACCATGACCCGGACCATATGGTGGAGGAAGGCGTTGCCGCGCACGGTCACGCGGAGCAGCTCGCCCTCCCGGGCGAGCGAGACGGCGAAGACCTCGCGCATCGTCCGTCCGGTCTCGGGACGCTCGCCGCAGAACGCCGCGAAGTCGTGCTCGCCGACGAGCGGGGCCGCGGCCTCGGCGAAGCGCGCGTCGTCGATCGGGCGGGCGACGTGCCACGCGCGCGATCGCCACAGCGCCGACGGATAGGCGCGATTCAGGATGACGTAGTCGTACGCGCGCTCCAGCGCCGAAAAGCGCGCGGAGAACGCGTCGTCGACGACGTCGGCCTGACGCACGACGAGATCCCCCGGCGTGTTGCCGTTGACGGCGAGCACGAGACGTTCCGGCGCGAAGGGACGCCCGGCACGGAACGAGACGACCTGTCCGCCGGCGTGCACGCCCGCGTCGGTGCGGCCCGCCGCGGCGATCTTCACCGGTTCGTTGAAGATGCGCGAGAGCGCGCGCTCGAGCGCGCCCGCCACGGTGCGGAGCTCCGGCTGATACTGCAGTCCGTGGAACGCGCTGCCGTCGTATTCGACGACGAGCCGGTACGTCGGCACGCGCGGTCCTTCACGACAGCGGCAGCAGCGCCTCTCCGCCCAGCGGCTCGCGCAGCGCCGCGGCGAGCGCGTCGACCGCGTCGGGATCGAACAGATGCGGCGCGTTCGCGAGCCGCGCTAGCGCTTCGCCGTGTCCGATCGCCGGCGCGTACGGTCGCCCCGACCGCATCGCGTCGTACGAGTCGACGACCGCGAGCAGCCGCGACTTCCACGGGATCGCGCCGCCGCGGAGGCCGTCGGGATAGCCCGAGCCGTCGATGCGCTCGTGATGCGAGCGGACGATCGTCGCGAGCTTCGGCGCGCCGGCTTCGAGGAGCATCTCCTCCCCGCGCGCGGCGTGCTCGCGCATCGCCTCCCACTCCGAACGCCACAGCGGACGCGGCGCGGTCAGTACCCGCCGGTCGACGTGGACCTTTCCGACGTCGTGGAACAGCGCCGCTTGTCCGAGCGCGAGCGCATCGTCGTGGCCGAGCCCTGCCGCGACGCCGACGCGCGATGCGAGCGCGCCGGTGTGGATCAGGTGATGGTGCGTGTCGTAGTCGTGCGAGAGCACCATACCGAGAAGCGCCGCGGTGAAAGGGCGGGAGAACAACTCGCCCAGCACGGCCGCCAGCGTTTGTGAGAACATGATGAGAGCGTCCCAAGGAAAGTCGACGCGTGCGGAGCCCACTACCGGAAACGTCGCGGACGAACAACGCGCGCGTGTTCCCCCGCGTCTCGTTCCGTCCGCTCGGTCGTCCTCATCGCGCTCTCACGATTCGCGTTCGCGCTGCGCGCACGTACGGCGAAAAAACGAACGCCCGCGGCGATTCGCGCGCGAGCGTTCGATGGTGTCCGTTCCGCGCAGCGTGCGCGCTGTTAGGCGGCGATGCGCTCCGGGACGTCGCGCTTCTCGTCGAGATCGAGCAGATCGGCCCACGTCGTCACGTCGGTGCGATGCGGCGCGACTTGCGCGCGCAGCTCGAGGAAGTAGCTCTCGCCGGACGAGCCCGGCTCGGGCGCGTGCGCCAGAAACCCGGCGTTGAACGCGCGCAGCTCGGCGGGCGACTTCTTCGCGACGAACGGCCGGAGGTACGCTTCGATCTCGGCTTCGCTGTGCGCGCTCTTGATCGCGTCGAGGAGCGCGTCGCCGTCGACGCCGAGGAACGCGAAGACGCCCTTGTCCATCGGACAGTCGAAGTTGTACTCGCCGTTGAGCCCGTTCGCGAGCGCGATCCCTTTGTCGACCGCGCGACCGAGCTGGACGACGCCGAGGTATTCTTCGCGCACCGAGCGCGGATACGAGGTGGTCAGATCTTTGTACAGCATGCCGAGCCGTTCGACAACGCCCGGCACGCGGTGGTTTCGCTCGCTCAGCGGGGCGGAACGCGCCGACGGCGCGCCGTCGGGCCGAACGTCGAGCCGCTCGATCCGCCGCTGCCGTACGAGACGACGAACGCGTAGACGTCGCCCGCGGTCGCCGCGAACGATCCCGCTGCGGGCGCGGTGAAGGTCAGCGTCTGTCCCGAAACGGTTCCCTGTGCCGCCGTGCCGAGCTGCACGCCGGCCGTCGTGTCGTACAACGTCTCGAAGAACGACGCGCCGTTCGGCGAGAACGACGACGGCAGCGTCACCGGCGAAACGGCGAGCGGTCCGGTGAACGTCGCGGTCGCGCTGAGCTGCAGCGTGAACGCGACGATCGGCGTGCCCGTCGGCTGCGGCGAGGGCAGCGACGGAATCTGCGTGTTCATCGTGAACGCGGCGCCGACGGCGCCCGTCGCGTTGCTGCCGGGATACGTCAGCGTCCCCGAGAGCCCGCCGGACGAGAGCAGCAGCGAGCCGCCGGCGTTGTCGAGCGTCGTCGACGTCTGCGCGCTGGTGGGCGCGATCGTGCCGACCGGCGTCGGGCTCGGCGAGGGCGACGCCGACGCGCTCGGCGACGGCGACGGCGTCGGCACGGGCGGCAGCACGCTCTCCTTGCGGTGACACCCCGCGGCGACGAACGCAATCGCGACGATCGCGTACCAGACCGGGCGCCCCAAACCGGCTCGCATCCGCCTACCGTTCCAGGCGGGCGCCGGGGCTCCTAGGCCTCTTCCTCGTCCTCCTCGCGCAGCCGCTCGCTCTCGGGCAGCGGACGCTGCAGCGGGAAGAGCAGCACGTCGCGGATCGTCGTCCTGTTGGTCAGCATCATCACGAGACGATCGACGCCGACCCCGATGCCGGCCGTCGGCGGCATCCCGTGCTCGAGCGCCCGGACGAAATCCCAGTCGGGCGGCGGAACCTCGTCGTCGCCCGCCGCGCGCTCGACGATCTGCAGCTCGAAGCGGCGCCGCTGGTCGTCCGGATCGTTCAGCTCGGTGAACGCGTTCGCCAGCTCCATGTGCGCGGCGAACAGCTCGTAGCGCTCGGTGAGCTCGGGATCGTCTTTCATCCGCTTCGCCAGCGGCGAGAGCACCACCGGATACCCGTACACGAACGTCGGCTGGATCAGGTGCGGCTCGACGACGCGCTCGAACAGCTTGTCGAGCGCGTGCGCGTGCGTGGGCGAGTCCGGGATCCCGAACTCGCGCAGCAGCCGCAGGCACGCGCTCGCGTCGAGCAGCTGCTCGCGTTCGAGCCCGCCGAACTCCCGGAACGCCTCGAGGTACCCGATGCGGCGGAACGGCGTCGCGAACGAGATGGCGTCCTCGCCGTAGACGACCGCGTCGCCGCCGTGCACGCTGCGCGCGAGATGCGCCATGAGCTCTTCGTTGAAGCGCATCATGTCGCCGACGTCCCAATACGCGGCGTACAGCTCGAGCATCGTGAACTCGGGGTTGTGCGTCGCGTCGATGCCCTCGTTGCGCCAGATGCGCCCGATCTCGTAGACGCGCTCCATCCCGCCGACGATCAGCCGCTTGAGGTAGAGCTCGGTCGCGATGCGCAGCGAGAGCGGGATGTCGAGCGCGTTCGAATGCGTCAGGAACGGGCGCGCCGCCGCGCCGCCGGCGACGTTGAGCAGCGTCGGCGTCTCGACCTCGAAAAACTCCTGGCCGTCGATGAAGCGGCGCATCTCCGCGACGATGCGCGAGCGCGCGATCATCACGTCCAGCACGTCGGGGTTGACGATGAGGTCGACGTAGCGCCGGCGATAGCGCTTCTCGACGTCCTGCAGCCCGTGCCACTTGTCGGGGAGCGGCCGCAGCGACTTCGCCAGCACGGCGAACGAGCGCACATACAACGAGAGCTCGCCGGCCTTCGTGCGGAACACGAATCCGCTCGCGCCCACGACGTCGCCGCGCTCGACTTCCTTGAACGCGGCGAAGGCCTCGTCGCCCACGTCGTTCTTGCGGACGAACAGCTGCAAGCGTCCGGTCCGGTCGCGCAGATCGGCGAAGATCACGCCGCCCTGCCCGCGGACCGACATGATGCGGCCCGCGAGCGACCACGTCTCCGTCTCGGCGCGGCCTTGTTCGCCGAGCGCGGCGTAGCGCGCGGCGAGATCCGCCGCGTGCGCGTCGACGTCGTAGCGGGTAGTGAGGAAAGGATCGCGCCCCATGGCGCGCAGCGCGTCGAGGTGCGCCCGACGCGCGCCGACGAGATCGATGCCCATCGGGAGGCGGTTCCCCGCCGTCAGGACGCTTTCTTGGTCTTCTTCGGGTCCTTGTTGATCGACTCGATCTTGTACTTCATCTGACCGCGCGGCGTGGTCACGTCGACCGTCTCGCCCTTCTTGCGGCCCATCAGCGCGCTGCCGAGCGGCGACTCGTTCGAGAGCCGGCGGTTCTTCGGGTCGGCTTCGGCCGAGCCGACGATCGTGAACTCGTGGGAGGTCCCCGACGCGGTGTCCTTCACCTTGATCGTCGCGCCGAGGTGCACTTCGTCCGCGACGTAGTCGCTCGCGTCGATGACGCGCGCGTTGCGGATCATGTTTTCGAGCTTGAGGATGCGTCCCTCGACGAACGCCTGCTCCTGCTTCGCGTCCTCGTACTCGGCGTTTTCCGAGATGTCGCCGAACTCTTTGGCCTGGCGGATCCGCTCGTTCACTTCCCGGCGATGGACGGTCTTGAGCTCGTCGAGCTCGTCCTCGAGCTTCTTCAGCCCGTCACGGGTCAAAACGATTTCTTTGTCGTTCAAAAGCGACTCCCGGTGGAACCGAACCCGTTGCTTCAGACGGCCCGGCGGGCGTACCTGCCGCGCCATGCGGCGAGGGGAAGGCCGATGATTGCGGCCACGATGATGAATCCCCTGGTGGAAAGATCGTCACCGCGCAGAGAAAGCAACAGCACGGCGGCCAGAATCGTGGCGGCGGCACCGGGGACGACCGCGCCCGTCCAGCGGGCGGACCGGTCGCGGGCGAAGAGCCGGACGCCTGCCCCGGCACTCAGGACGAACAATACCCCGAGGAACCACGACGTCCCGCGCAGCGCGAGGCCGAACCCGTCCCGAGCGCTCGGCGAGAACGCCGTGGCGAGCGTCAACGCCAGCGACAGCGCCGCGATGAGCGCGATCGCGGCTGCGGGCTCGGCACGATGGTCGAGCTCGCCCAAGACGCGCGGAAGCACGCCGTCGCGCCCCATCGCGTAGACGCTTCGCGTGAGGTAGACCAGCGTCGTCTGGAGCGACGCGGCGAGCGAGACGAGGACGGTCGCGCCGAGCAGCGGCGTCCAGCTCCCTCCCAGCAGCCCGCCGACGTAGGCGAGCGCGTCGTCCGGGTGCGCCGCAAAGCCGCGCGCGCTGCCGACCCGGTCGAAGGCGGCGATCGCGACGATCATGACCGCGCTCGTCAGCAGCAGCCCGGCGAGCCCGCCGGTTCCGGGCGCGGAGGCGGGCCCGCGCGCCTCTTCCGCGGTCGAGGCCGAGACCTCCCAGCCGTCGATCATCCAGACGCCCAGGACGATCGCCGCGACGAATGCGCCGCCGTCCGGCGGCGTCGCCGTGAACGCGACCGCGCCGGCCCGCGGATGCAGCGCCGACGCCGCGGCGGCGCCGGCCAGGACGACCAGCTCGGCGAGGAGGAGCGCCGCGGCGAGGAGCGCCGTCGGCCGCAGCCCGTACCACAAGAGCAGCGCGGCCGCGACGATCCAGAGGCACGCGAGGTAGGCGGTCGCGCGCGGATCGTCGGCGTGCGCCGGCGCGAAGAGATCGAGCGTGTACGTCGCCGCGGGCAGCGCCGTCGCCAGGACGGCGAACATGTTCGCGACCAGCAGCACCCAGGCGGCGTACGCGCCGGCGACGCCGCCGAACGCAACACGGACCCACGCGTACGAGGAGCCGGCGTCGCGAATCCGCTCGCCGAGCCGCTTGTAGCCGGACGCGATCATCGCCATGAGCACGGCGACCGCGAGCAGCGCGAGCCAGGTCCAGCGCGCCGCGGCGCCGATCATCGCGCCCATCGTCGTGGCGAGCGAGAACGCCGGCCCCATGGACGCCGCCGCGACCACCACGAGATCGCGCAGCGCGAGGACGGGGATCAGACGCCGCGCGCGCCCGCTCACGTTCGGCGCAGCAGCGAGCGGCGATATCCGTACAGCGCGTACACGACGATCCCGACGGCGAACCACACGATGAAGCGCAGCCACGTCAGCTTGTCGAGCCCTTCCAGCGTGAGCCACGCGCACAGCACGATCCCGATCAGCGGGACCGCGACGGGGCCGAACGGCACGCGGAACGGCCGCGCCGCGCGCGGATGCGTGAAGCGCAGCACCATCACGCCGGCGCAGACGATCACGAAGGCCGAGAACGTTCCGATGTTCACGAGCTTGAGCAGGCTGGTGAGCGGAATGGTCGCCGCCACGACCGCGACGACGGTCCCCGTGATGAGGGTGGTGGTGACCGGCGTGCGCGTCCGCGCGTTCACCGCGCCGAAGGCCGGGGGCAGCAGCCGGTCGCGCGACATCACGTAGAAGATGCGGATCTGCCCGAGCAGCGAGGTCAGCATCGAGGCGAACGTGCCGGTCACCGTTCCCGCCAGCACGAGCCCGAACAGCAGCGGGTTGCCGCCGGCGTGCTTCACCGCGTCCAGCATCCCGGCGTCGGGATCGATGCGATTCCAGGCCACCACGCCGACCGCGACCGCGGCGACCGCGGTGAACAGGACGGCGCCGACGATCAGCGAGCCGACGATCGCGCGCGGAACGTCGCGCACCGGATCGTGCGCCTCTTCGCTCGCGACGGTCACCGTGTCGAACCCGATGTACGCGAAGAACACGAGCGCGGCGCTGGCGACGACGCCGTGGACGCCGAGCGGCGCGAACGGATGGTACGCCGCACCGTGCACGGCGCCGGCGAGCCCGAGCACGAACGCCACGAGCGCGACGAGCTGGATCACGACGAGCCCGACGTTCGTCCCCGCCGACTCGCGGATCCCGATCGCCAGCAGCACCGCGAGCACGAGAACCGCGAGGGCGGCGATCACGTCGACCTGCGAATGCGCCGCGTCGATCGCCCCGTGCGCGAACGCGACGTGCGCGGTCTGCGCCCAACCGGGCAGCGCGAGCCCGAGGTTCGCGAGCAGCTGCTGCAGCGAGGCGGAGAGCGTCGCGGCGAGCGGCGCGACGCTGAACCCGTACTCGAGGATCAGGTCCCAGCCGATGACCCAGGCGACGAGCTCGCCGAGCGCGGCGTACGCGTAGGTGTACGCGCTGCCCGCGACCGGCACCATCGAGGCCAGCTCGGCGTAGCACAGCGCGACGAACACGCAGGTCAGCCCCGAGAGGCCGAACGCCGCGATCACGGCCGGGCCGGCCGCGTTCGCGCCCGCGCCGACGGTCGAGAAGATCCCGCCGAGCATCGTCCCGAGCCCCACGGCGATCAGCGCGTTCACGCCGAGCACGCGCCGCAAGGCGACGCCCTCGCCGGGGAGGCGCTCGCGGTCGTGCGGCTGCCGCGCGAACAGTCTCGCGATCACGAGGCGTGCGGATCGGCGCGAAACGAACGCCGCGAACGGTCCGCGGAACGCGAACCGATCACGAAACGGCTTGGAACTCGATGACCCGCGGCTCGAGACGGACGCGCGCGAGCAGGGCGCGGTAGTCGTCCTCGGTCACGTCGGCCCAGCGCTTGCCGAGCAGCGCGATCATCGCCGCTTCGACGACGTTCGTTCCGAACGAACGGCCGCCGAAGTCCGGCGTCGTCGTGACGAGCCGCGCGATCCCGCGCTCGCGCAGGAACTCGACGTCGCGCGCGGTGACGGTATTCGTGAGGATCGTCTTCCCGTCGAGCCGGTCCGGCATGAACTGCCGCATGAAGTGATAGTCGCCCGCGATGATCTCGGCGTCTTCGTAGTACTCGGGATATTTCGGCTGCGGCGGGCGGTCTTGCTTCTTCCCGGTCGGATAGAAGAACTGAAACGGGAGCTTGCACGCGTCGGGCAGATACCTGCGCGCCATCTCTTCGAACTCGTCGAGCCCGCGCACCGGCCGGTCCAGATCCAGCGCGAAGATGAAGTCGCCGAACACGACGTCGGCGCCCGCCTGCACCAGCGCCTGCGCCATCCCGAACCGGTCGAGCGCGCTGACCATGAGGACACGCTTGCCGCGCAGCTCGATCCCGAGGCGGCCCTGCATGAACGCGACCGCGTTGCGCTCGAGCGTGTTCTTCAGCCCGCTGCCGTCGACGACGGGCGTCTGCTTCACCGCGTCGAGCAGCCGCAGGCCGTCGCGCAGCGCGTACCGGTCGCTTCCCGCGTACAGGTACACGTCGATCCCGCCCAGCCCGATCGCGTCGACGGTGCCGTCGAGCTCGTGCAGCTTCGCGATCGCCTTGTCGATCGAGCCGTCCGTTCCGACGCGCGCGATGGCGAACCGCTCGCCGAGCAGCTCCACCTCGGCGCGATGATCGCGCGACGACGATCCGAGCGAGACGCTGACGACGTTTTTCAACGGAGGCCTTTCCGAACGCCGGACATGGCGTGAACGAAGGGCGCTGGGGCGGTTCGGTGGTCCGACGTGAAAGCCTCGACACCTTTCGCGTGCGGGTTCGATTCCCGTCCGCTCCAGCACGGCGTTGCGGCGCCGTGGTCCGTATGGTACGCTGGTCTGGTCGAGGCTTTCGCGTCCAACCGCCACGGGCACCGGTCTTCACCGATCGGTGCCCGCCGCATTTCGCGCGTCACGCCGGCGCCGCCGTGACCGTCGCGTCGTGCAGCACCGGAAAGTTCACGCTGTTCGCGATGAAGCACTCCCCGTGCGCGACCGCGTGCAGCTTCAGCGCCGTCTCGGCGTCCGCGCCTGCAGCGAGCGTGACGCGCGGCCGCAGCACGACCTCGCGGAATCGAATCTTTCCGTCGATCAGCGTCATCTCGCCGCTCGCGTCGTCCTCGTACGAAAGAATCTCGATCCGGCGCCGCGCGCACGCGGCGAGATACGAGAGCAGATGACACGCCGAGAGCGCCGCAACCAGCAGGTCCTCGGGATTGTAGAGGGTCCGGTCGCCGCGGAAGTGGGCGTCCGCGGATCCGCGCAGCGCCGGCTTCCCGTCGGACGCGATCGTATAGTCGCGCGAGTACGTCTCGTACGACGCCGTCGGACCGCGCTCGGCGCCCACCCAGGCCAGCCGCACGGCATACCGATGCGGACGCACGTTCATCCCCGCACCCCCTCGTCGGGCCGATGTCTCCGCGTGAACGACGGGCGCTGGGGCGATCGGTGGTCCGAGTGGAGAGACCCGACACCTCTCGACCGCGGGTTCGATTCCCGCTCGCTCCAGCCCGGCGTTGCGGCGACGGGGCGCGTGTGATACGGTAGCGTCGTCGGGTCTCTCGGCTCACACCACCACGGGCATCGCGTTCTTCGAATGCGGTGCCCGCCGCATTTCCAAGCGGGCACGGTCATGCCGTCGCGGCGCGGCGCTGCTCGGCGGCCGCCCGGATGCGGGCGATCTGCTCGCGGCCGATCGCCGCGTCGAACGCACGCATGTCGGCAAGCGCGAAGCCGTCGCGCTCGGCGAGCGCGTCGATCTCGCGGACTTTCGCCACGTCGATCCCGCGGCCGAGCGTGTACGATTCGCAGCGGTTCTCGAGCGCGAGCACCATCGTCTCCGACATGCACGCCAGCGCCGTCCCGCGCGGGAGGTTCAGGTCGAACGGCGTCCCCGGCTCGCGGACGCGCTCCACCCGGAAGTCGCCGGGGACGCGCATGTTCCCGCCCTCCACGACCAGGACGTCGGGCCGTTCCTCGGCGACACGTCGGCTCACATCGTGCGGCAGCGAGAGCTCGCAGACGACGGCGCCGGTGCGCAAATCCTCCGGTTCGATGACGTCCTGCGTCGACGAGGTCGCGGTGAGGACGAGGTCGGCGCGCCGCACGGCGTCGCTCACGTCGGTCGTGTACGACGACCCGCACGGCAGCGTCGGCGCGACGCGCTCGTGGAACTTCCGCAGCCGGGTCTCGTTGCGCGCGACCATGACGACGTTGGCGACGTGCGGCGCGATGAGCTCGACGCAGGCGCCGCCGATCGATCCCGTCGCGCCGACCACCGTGGCCGTCGAGGACGCGGCGTCGATCGCCATCTCGTGGGCGCCGCGGAACAGGCTCCGCACGCCGGCGGCGATCGTGAGGCTGTTCCCGGTCGTCACCGGGATCGGCGCGCGCTCGGCGATCGTCACCCCGCCGTCGCCGACGACGCCGGTGAACGCGCCGAGCCCCGCGACCTCGGCGCCGAGCCCGGCGCCGATCTCGATGGCGCGCAGGATGCGCTCGTAGACGCGCTCGCGCGGGAAGGCCAGCATCTGCTCCGGCAGCAGCGGCGCGGCGACGAACCAGCCCTCGGTTTCCCGCCCGTCGGGGGTCGTGACCCCGGTGACGTGGGCGGCCGCGTAGGCCGGCATCCACTCGAGGATCTTGGCGATGATCGGACGGCCTTTGCCCTTCGCGCCGGGCTCGTAGCGCACGACGTCCTCGAACGAGAGCGGGTGGATCACGAAGCAGAACTTGGCCATCCCGGGGGGCCGATTCGCCGTCCGAACCCGGGAGCCCGCGCCCTTCGGCGGGAAAGGGGCGGGCACATGAATCAGACGCTCTCGGTCATCGAAGAGCTGGTCCGTATCCCCGCCCCCTGCCCCGCCCCGATGGGGCTCGCGTGCGACGGCCCGGATCTCTGGATCGGCTCCTACGAAACGAATCGCATCTACGGGCTGAAAGCCCAGCAGGGGAGAGTGTTCGAAGAGGCGGTCGCACCGGGCAGGCCATACGGGCTCACCGTTACCGGCGACGCGCTTCGCGTCGTTCTCGGCGACGACAACGACGACCGGTGGATTCGCCGCTACATCATGGGCAAGGACTTCAAGAGCGAGAAGGTCGCCTGCCCCGACCGCACCGGCTCGTTCCTCGCATACGACGGCGACCGCCTCTACCTCAGCCAGCGCGACAACAAGCTGATCCTCGAGCTCGACGAAGCCGGTACCGTGCTGCGCACGATCCCGGTCCCGCGTCAGATCACGGGGATGGTCGTCGTGGCCGGGCGCTTCTATCTCGTGACGACCGAGAGCCGCGAGGTCGACGACTACCGGCTGCTCTGCCTGGACGCGCGGAAGGAGCACCCCGAGGTGCACGAGCTCGCGTCGATCCCGTTCGGCGCGCGCAGCCTCGGGTTCGACGGCAGCAAGTTCTGGACGAACTGCCGCGCCGAGAACACGATCGTCGCGTTCGCAAAGCCGGATTAACATTCGCGACGGGGACTAGGCCCGCGGCCCCGAGAAGCAAGCGACCGTGACGACGTCGCGGTACCGCCGCTCGAGCGTCCGGGCCGTCCTCGAAGCGATCGCCATCGATCCCGTCACCGCCGCGAGCGCGCACGACGCGCTCTGGGCGGTCCTGTGGGCACGGCGCTACGACGACGTCGCGGAACCCCTTTGGCTCCCCGACAGCACGTATACCGGCGTGCTGGCGTTCACGCGCGAGCTCACCGCCGGCGAGACGCTCACCGGCGTCGACATCGGCGAAGCCTTCGTCGTCTTCCGCGGCCTCTCGGAGTGGCCGCCCATCGGCAGCCGCGTCCGCGTCGTCTCCGGCGGCCGCGAGCAGTGGCGCTTCGGCGAGGTCGCGGCCCTCGGCCTCGGCATCGAGCTGCGCTTCGACGAGCCCGGCGAAGGCGGCGACGGCGCCTGGATCGAGACGCTCCGTTCGGGCGCGGCGCTGCTTCTCAAGCTGCTCGAGGGGCGGCGCGACCGCCTCGCCGCGCGCCGCGCCCAGGTGCGCGCCCTCTCCGAGCCGATGGCCGTCGAGGACATCTGGCGCGAGGAAGTCGCGGCGATCCACGAGCGGGTGAGCCTGCAGACCGAGCTGACCCCGCAGGAGCAGACCTCGCTCGCGCGCGCCCGTGCCAAGGGTGCACGCAGCGCGGACGAAGAGGAACGCCGGCTCACGGCGGTGCGGAAACGCCGCTTCACCGATCGCGTCAACGAAGAGGTCGCGCGCTTCCGCGACGAGCAATGGCCGGCGATCCGCGACCGCGCGCTGGCCGAAGCGAAGAAATACGCCGAGTACCGCACCGAGGTCGTGCGGCTCGAGGACGCGATGCAGCGGATCCGCACGCTGGCGGAGCGCGCGCAGCGCGCGGGCTCGCGGCTCGCGGCGCTCGAACGAAGCGGCTTCCGCGTGCGCGAGCTGCGCTTCGATCCGGCGAGTCTCGAAGATCCCGCCTACGCCGAGGAGCTGCTGCGCACGATCGAGCTGCTGCAGGCCGCGATTCCGCTGCGCGCCGTCTCGACGGCGACGAGCTTCAGCGCGTACCGGGCGCCGACGGCAGGGCCGTCCGTGACTCCGCCTCGCTTTTGAGCGCGGCGAGCATCATCTCGGAGTTCTCCCGCACCTTCTTCTGCAGCGTCGGCCCGATGAGCTCGGCGAGCGTCGGGACGCCGAAGTCGTACTCGACGCCGAGCACGACGTGCGTGACACCGTCACGCTCCTCGAAGGTCCAGGCGCCCTGGAACGTGTCCAGGTCGCCTTCGATCAGCGCGTAGTCGATCCGCAGCGCCGCGTCGTCGAAGCGGTCCTCTTCGGTCCACTCGATCGGCGCTTCTTCGACGAGCGTCTTCCAGCGGGTGATCGTGCGGTCGGGATGCCGTTCCAGCACGACGACGATCTCGACGTCCGGCATGAAGTCGGGGAAGCGCTCCTGCTCCTTCGCGAGCTCGTAGACGGCGCGCGCCGGGGCGGCGACGTCGATCGTGCATTCGACGAACGGCATCAGGCTTCGCCTCGACCGAAGCCGCGGCGCTGCACGCTTCGCGGTCCGACGCTCACGGCAGCGTCCCGAGCGAGGCGAACGCGGCGCCGACGGCTTCGTCGAACGCCTGCAGCGCGGCGTCGACCTCGGCTGCCGTCACGACGAGCGGCGGCTCGAGCCGGATCACGCGCTGCTGATTCAGCGTCCAGGCGGCCGTGACGCCGCGTTTGAGCAGCTCCGGGATGATGCTTCCTCCGTATCCTTCGCTGCGCAGCTCGACGCCGACGAGCAGCCCGGCGCCGCGCGCGTCGGCGATCACCGCCGGGTAGCGTTCCCGCGTGCGCCGAACGCCCGCGAGCAGCTGCTCGCCGCGTTCGCGCGCGTTCGTCACGAGATCTTCGTCGCGCAGGACGTCGAGCGCGGCGAGCGCCGCGGCGCAGGCCAGCTCGTTGCCGCCGAACGTCGAGGTGTGCAGCAGCGGCGCCTTCGCGTACGCCGCGTTCCAGACGGCGGGCCGCGCGACGTACGCGCCGATCGGCACGACACCGCCGGAGAGTCCCTTCGCGAGCGTCATCACGTCGGGGACGACGCCTTCGCGGTCGCAGGCGAAGAGCGCGCCGCAGCGGCCAAGCCCGGTCTGCACCTCGTCGGCGATCATCACGGCGCCGGCCGCGTCGCAGATCTCGCGCACGGCGCGCAGGTAGCCCTCGGGCGGGACGTTGACGCCGCCTTCACCCTGGATCGGCTCGACGATCACCGCCGCGACGTCGCCGTCGACCGCCTCGCGCAGCGCGCCGGCGTCGCCGAACGGGACGCGGCGGACGCCGGCCAGCAGCGGGGCGAAGGGTTCGCGGAAGGCGTCGCGCCCGCTCGCCGAGAGCGCGCCGAGCGTCTTGCCGTGGAACGCCGCATCGGTGGTGACGATCGCGCCGCGCTTCGTCGCCGCGCGCGCGAGCTTCAGCGCGCCTTCGACCGCTTCGGTTCCGCTGTTCGCGAAGAACGAGATCGAAAGATCGCCCGGCGCGATCTCGGCGATGCGCTTCGCGAGCCGGCCCATCAGCGGGTTGAACATCGTGCGGCCGGAAAGCGCCATCCGGTCGAGCTGGTCTTTGACCGCCGCGACGACGCGCGGGTGCCGGTGACCGAGCGTGAACACGCCGTAGCCGCCGGCGAAATCGAGGTACGTCTTCCCGGTGTGGTCGGTGATCGTCGAACCGGACGCCGAGACTTCGACCGGCGAGCCGGAGAGCTTCATGACCCGCGCGAGCGGCGGGTTCACGTACGCGCGATAGTTCTCGAACGCTTCCTGCGCGAGATCGACGTCCGTCGTCACGCGACGGCCAGCTCGTGCGGCCGCGCTTCGAGCTGCGCGATCGTCTCCTCGAGGATCGCGAGCGTCTCCGCGGCCGTCTCGGTCCGCATGAGTCGTTCGCGCAGCGCGCTCGCGCCGGCGAATCCCTTCAGATAGTAGCCGAGGTGCTTGCGCATCTGCGGAACGGCGCGCCCCTCGCCCCACTCTTCCACCATCACGTGGTAGTGATGGACGGCGAAGCGCAGCCGTCCGGGCGCCTCGGGGGTCGCCTCCGGCTCGCGGCCTTCCATCAGCGCGCGCAGCCGCGAGACGAGCCACGGATTGCCGAGCGTCGCGCGGCCGAGCATCACCGCGTCGACGCCGCTCTCGCGCATCCGCCGCATCGCGTCGAACGGATCGCCGAGATCGCCGTTGCCGATCACCGGGATGTCGACGGCGCGCTTGAGCTCGGCGATCTTCGACCAGTCCGCGCTGCCCTTGTAGAACTGCTTCGCGGTGCGCGCGTGCAGGGTGACCGCCTGCACGCCGACCGCCTGCGCGCGCTTCGCCACCTCGACGAACACCATCGCGTTCTCGGTCCAGCCGAGCCGCATCTTCATCGTCACCGGACAGTCCACGGCGTTCACGACCGCACGCATGATCGCTTCGCAGCGGTCGACGTCGCGCAGGCAGGCGCTCCCGCCCTCGGTCTTCGTCACCTTGGGCGCCGGGCAGCCGAAGTTGATGTCGACGATGTCGGCGCCGCACTCGCGCACGACCTTGGCGGCCAGGGCCATCACCTCGGGATCGTTGCCCCACAGCTGCGTCGAGACGGGCTTCTCGACCCCGTGCTGGTCGATCATCTCCATCGTCCGCTTCGAGCCGTACTGCAGCGCGTTCGAGGAGACGAACTCCGTCACGGTGAGCCCGAAGCCGAACGGCTTGTAAAGCGCGCGAAGGGTACGGTTCGTCACCCCCGACATCGGCGCGAGGACGATGGGGGGCCAGATCTCGATCGGTCCGATGTGCAGCGGTGGGACGGTGCGGGCCACGACGAGCCAGTGTACCACACGCCGCCCGCGCCGTCCCAGGTCCGCGTGCGGGTCCTCGCCAACGAGCGCCCGGTGATGGACGAAGGGGCCGCTCGATACGAGCGCCGCGGGGTCTCGCCCGACAAGCCGGACGTGCGCGAGGCGATCGCCGCCGAGGACCCCGGGCTCTTCCCCGGCGCCTTCTGCAAGGCGGTCCCGGACGTCCTCACCGGCTCGCCGGAGCACTGCCTCGTGCTCCACGCCGACGGAGCCGGAACGAAGAGCGCGCTCGCCTACCTCGCATTTCGCCGGCACGGCGACGCGGCGGTCTTTCGCGGGATCGCCCAGGACTCGCTGGTGATGAACCTCGACGACGCGATGTGCGTGGGCGCCACCGGCCCGTTCGTCATGTCGAATACGATCGGGCGGAACGCCCGCCTCGTCGACAAGGCGGTGTTGCGCGAGCTCGTCGACGGCTACGCCGCCGTGCGCGAGCGGCTCGCCGGCTACGGCATCGAGATCGTCTCGTGCGGCGGTGAGACGGCCGACGTCGGCGACCTCGTGCGCACGATCGTCGTCGACTCGACGCTCGCCGTGCGGATGCGGCGCGACGCGTTCATCGACTGTTCGCACGTCCGGCCGGGGCACGTCCTCGTCGGGCTCGCCTCGGCCGGCCGTGCCGTCTACGAAGACGAAGAGAACTCCGGCATCGGGAGCAACGGCTTCACCGCGGCCCGGCACGACGTGCTCGCGAAGAAGTATCGCGAAGAGTTTCCCGAGACGTACGCGCCGGAGATCGCCGCGCTCGCGTACGCCGGACGGCACCTGCTCGACGATCCGCTGCCCGGCAGCACGCTGACCGTCGGCGACGCGCTGCTCTCGCCCACGCGCAGCTACGCGCCGATCCTCGTGCGCGTGCTGGAGCAGCACCGCGCCGCGATCTCCGCGATCTTCCACAACACCGGCGGCGGCCTCACGAAGTGCACGCACTTCGGGCGCGGCGTCCGCTACGAGAAGACCGCGCTCCCGGCGCCGCCGCCGATCTTCCGTCTCATTCAGAGCGTCTCGGAGCTGCGCACCGCGGAGATGGTCCGCACGTTCAACATGGGGATCCTCATGGAGATCGCGTGCGAACCCGAGGCCGCGCCCGGCATCGTGCGAATCGCCGAGTCGTTCGGCGTCGAAGCGGCCGTGATCGGCCGCGTCGCGGCCGCCGAGCCCGATCGGCCTGCGCTGCGGATGATCGTCGACGGCGAAGAGCTAGCGTTTCCGCCGCCCGCGCGGTAGACTCGATCCATGAGCGGCATGCCGAACCGGCCAACGAGCGACGACTCGCCACACGGCGCCGACGGCGATCCGATCGAGCCGCAGCCGGCGAACGAACCGGAAGACGTCGAGGACGACGAAGAGGGCGAGTAGCCGCTAGACGCGGCTGCGGAGCCAGTCCTCGCGCAGCCCGTGCAGCACGAGGTGCGGTTCGACGCGCTCGATGGCGCGCGACTCCGCCGCGACGACCGGCGCCATCCCGCCTGAGGCGATGACGCGCGCGTCCTCGCCGAGCAGCGTGCGCAGACGGCGGACCATCTCTTCGGTCTGACCGACGGCGCCGTAGACGATCCCCGCCTGGATCGCCGTGACGGTGTCGCGGCCGATCGGCGTCCCGGGCGCGACGAGCGCGACCTGCGGCAGCTTCGCCGTGCGCCCGACGAGCGCGTCGAGCGCGACCTGCAGCCCCGGCGCGATCGCGACGCCGACGTAGGCGCCCTCGCGGTCCACCGCGCCGAACGTCGTCGCCGTCCCGAAGTTCACCACGATCGCCGGCGCGCCGACGAGCGCGACCGCGCCGATCGCGCCGGCGACGAGGTCGCTGCCGACCTCGGTCGGACGATCGGTACGGACCGAGATCGAGCGCTGCGTCGCGGCGGTGAAGAAGCTCGGGCGAACGCCGAAGTATTTCTCGCAGCCTTCGGCGAGCGGGCGGTCGACGACGGGGACGACCGACGAGACGACGGCCGCTTCGAGATCGCTCTGCGAGAAGCGTGCCGCCGAGAAGAACGCCGAGAACAGCACGCCGAACTCGTCGGCCGTTCGACGGCGGGCCGTCGTCACGCGCCAGTTGCCGACCATCGCGCCGTTCGCCTCGAACGCGCCGAGCTTCGTCTCCGTGTTCCCGACGTCGATGCAGAGCAGCATTCAGCACCGCTCCGCGCGCAGCCGCACGATCTCGTCGAGCAGCCGCGCGGCGAGCTCGCGCTTCGAGCCGCGGCCGAGGTCGGCGCGTCCGTCCATGCCCCACAGGAGGACGAGATGATTGTCGACGGGGCCGAAGCCGCGCTCGCCGCCGACGTCGTTCACCGCGATCGCGTCGAGCCGCTTGCGGGCCAGCTTCTCGCGCGCGTTGTGTTCGAAGGCCTGCGTCTCGGCGGCGAAGCCGACCAGGAACTGGCCGTCGCGCTTCGCCGCGCCCAGGCCGGCGAGGATGTCCGGGTTGCGCTCGAGCGCGAGCTCGCCGACGTCTTCGGTTTTCTTCACCTTGTGCGCGAAGGCGCTGGCGGGACGCCAGTCGGCGACCGCGGCCGTCGCGATCGCGATCGTCGCATCCGCGGCGCGCTCGCGCACCGCGCTCTCCATCTCGCGGGCGGTCGTCACGCGAATCGTGCGCGCGCCCGCGGGCGGCTCGAGATGCGTCGGGCCGAGGACGAGATCGACCTCGGCACCGCGCGCGAGCGCTTCGCGCGCGAGCGCGATCCCCTGCGTCCCCGTCGACGCGTTCGAAAGAAACCGCACGGGATCGATCGCCTCGCGCGTCGGCCCCGCCGTGATCAGCACGCGGTCGCCGGCGAGATCGCGCGTCCGTCCGAGCGCCGCGCCGATCGCGGCGACCAGCGCATCCTCGTCGGCGAGCCGGCCCGGGCCGTGCTCGCGCTCGGCGAGAAAGCCGACGCCGGGCTCGACGACGATCGCACCGCGCGCGCGCAGCGTCGCGATGTTTCGCTGCGTCGCCTCGTGCGCCAGCATCGTGCTGTTCATCGCCGGGGCGATCACGAGCGGCGCCGTCGTCGCGAGCGCGACATTCGTCAGCAGGTCGTCGGCGATCCCCAGCGCCAGCTTCGCGATCGTGTTCGCCGTCGCGGGGACGATCGCCGCGACCTCGCAGTCGCGGGCGAGCGCGATGTGCGGGATTTCGTGGACGCGCTCCCACGCCGAGGTGTGGACGGGCCGCCGCGCGAGCGCGGCGAACGTCGCGGCGCCGACGAAACGCAGCGCGTCGTCGGTCATGACGACGTCGAGTTCGGCGCCGTTCTGGACGAGCCGGCTGGCGAGCGCGGCGGCTTTGTACGCGGCGATCCCGCCGGTGACGCCGAGCAGGATCCGCCGGCCGTTCACGGCCCCGCCTCGATCGGAACGTTGTCGATGAGCCGCGTCGAACCGAGCCAGACGCTGCCGATGGCGATCGCCGGCGCACGCAGCTCCGCCGGCGGTTCGAAGCGTTCCGGATCGACGACGTCGAGATACGCCTCGCGCATCGGCGGATCGATCAGCTCGTCGCGCCCGGCCTCGACCGCGCGCTCGCGATCGGTTTCGCCGGCGCGGACGGCCGCCGCGACGGCGGCGAGCGCGCGATGCAGCGCCGGCGCCGCCGCGCGCTCGGCGGGAGTCAGGTAGACGTTGCGGCTCGACAGCGCGAGCCCGTCCGGCTCCCGCACCGTCGGCACGACCACGAGCTCGACCGGCAGATTCAAGTCCGCCACGACGCGGCGCAAGACCGCGACCTGCTGCGCGTCCTTGGCGCCGAAGTACGCGCGCTCCGGCGCGATCGTCGCGAAGAGCTTCACGCACACCGTCGCCACGCCGGTGAAATGTCCCGGCCGCAGCGCGCCTTCGTAGCGCGCCGCCGGCGGCCCCGGCTCGACCGACGTCGCGAAACCGGGCGGATACATCGCCGCGACGTCCGGCGCGTACACCAGATCCACCCCTTCGTCACCCAGCGCGGCCAGATCGCTTTCGAACGCACGTGGATAGCGGTCGAAGTCTTCGTTCGGCCCGAACTGCAGCGGGTTCACGAAGATCGACGCGACGACGCTCGCGTTCTCGGCGCGCGCGCGGCGCACGAGCGAACGGTGCCCGTCGTGCAGCGCGCCCATCGTCGCCACGAGCCCGACCGGCCGCTCCACGCCGGCCAGCGCGGCGCGCGCCTCGTCCGGCGTCCGTACGAGACGCACGCTATTCGTGGGTCACCCGCAAGGTGGTCCGTCCGACGACGAACGGCTGGCCGATCGGGATCGGCTCCGGCTCGTCCAGCGCCCGGCCGCCGACGCGCGTGCCGTTCCTGCTCGCCAAATCAGCCAAGCGTAAGGTCCCGTCCCCGTCGTCGTAGAGCCGCGCATGTTTGCGGGAAATATAACGGTCGATAGTAATACACGCGGTAGCCACCGCGTCGTCGCGACCGATGGTGATCTCCCGCTCGAAGGCCCAGGTCTTTCCATCGAGCGGCCCGCTCATCACCTCGAGGACGTACATGACCGGACCCGCCTTCGCGCGCGGCGGACGGGCTGTCCTCTCCGAGAGAAAGCAGAGCATGAACCGAGAAGAGATTCTGGAGATGGCGAGGGAATCGGAGGCGCTCCGCGCCGCCGAGTTCATGCAGGCGCAAGAGCTTCTCAACGGGATGATCGGACACCGCATCGTCGCGGCGCGGCTCGAAGAGACCCGGATCGCGATCGAGACCGACGACGGCGCGATCTTCTACTTCTACGGCTTCATGGGCGAGGAAGGCCCGGAGGACGAGGGCGCCGCCGGCTGAGCCGCGGCGAGAACGGCGTCGGCGGCGAAGAGCGCACCGAGCGCCGCGTGCTCGGCGGCGACGCCGCCCTGCAGGTAGACCTCGTACGGGGCGCGCAGCGGCGCGTCGCACGACAGCTCGATCGTCGCTCCGCTCACGAACGAGCCCGACGACATGATGACCGGATCGACGTAGCCGGGGACCGGCCCGGGCTCCGGCGCGAAGCGCGCGTTGATCGGCATCGCGCGCTGCAGCCCGCGCGCGAACCCGACGAGCAGCTCGCGCGAGCCGAGCCGGATCGCCTGGACGATGTCCGTCCGCGGCGCGCCCGGAAGCGGATCGACGGCGAAGCCGAGCTCGGCAAAGAGCGCGGCGGCGAACTCGAGCCCGCGCAGCGTCTCGGCGACGACGAGCGGCGCGTAGAACAGCCCTTGCACGAGCGCGCGCCCGAAGCCCAGCGTCGGCCCGAGACCGGCGCCGATCCCCGGCGCGAACACGCGCGTCGCAATGCGCTCGATGAGCTCCGCGCGGCCGGCGAGATAGCCGCCCGAGGGCGCGAGCCCGCCGCCGAGATTCTTGATGAGCGATCCCGCGATCACGTCGGCGCCCACCTCGAGCGGCTCGCGCTCTTCGACGAGCTCTCCGTAGCAGTTGTCGACGAAGACGACCGCGTCGCGATGCGCCGCGTGCACGGCCTCCGCGACCGCGGCGATGGCGTCGATGGAGAGCGAACGGCGCGAAGCGTAGCCGCGCGACCGCTGCACGAAGACCACCGCGGGACGGTGCGCGCGCACGGCCTCGCGCAGCGCGTCGAGGTCGGTGTCGCCCGAGTCGGTGCGCGGGACTTCGTCGTAGCGGACGCCGCGAGAGACCAGCGACCACGGCGCGGTCGCGATCGCGTGGCGCAGCGTGTCGTACGGCGCGCCGTTCGCGGCGAGCAGCGTCTCGCCGTCGCGCACGAGCGCGTCGAGACCGGCGACGATGGCGTGCGTCCCGCTGACGATCGAGAGCCGCGCCAGCACCCGCTCGGCGCGAAACACGCGGGCCAGCAGCGATTCGTAGCGTTCGCGCGCCGCGTCGTCGTAGCCGTAGCCGGTCGTCCCCGCGAGGTCGCTTTCGGCGATCCCTTCGTCGAGAAACGCGCGCAGCACGCGCGCACGCACCGCGACGGTGCGCGAATCGCGGCGCTCGAGCCACATCGACGCACGCTCGGCCGCGGCCGGCACGCGCGGGTCGACGGCGCGGTCGCCGAGCAGCAGCTCGATGGTGGTCACGACAGATCCCCGCGCGTCGCCGAAACTGCCGTCGTCGAAACGGTTTGCGCCGCGCCGGCCGTCGGCGCGGCGGCCGTCGTTGCGGTGCCGGCCGCAGCGGGAGGCGGAGCGGCTGCCGCGGCCGGCTTTGCGGCCATGCGCGCCGCTTCGGCTCGCTCGTACACGCGCACGAACGGCAGCCATAGCGCGATGCCGAGCAGGACGTTGAACACCACCAGCACCACCGCGCGCCAGTCGAGCGTCGCCAGGAAGACGTTCAGCAGCACCGGCACCGACGAGGGAACGTAGAACAGCGGCCGCGTGACCCAGCCCAGGGACAACGCGGCGTACGTCGTGCACGCGAACAGGAGCGGGCCGACGACGAACGGCACGGCGAGAACCGGATTGTAGGCGAGGGGAAGGCCGAACATGATCGGCTCGTTCACGCCGATCAGGGACGGCCCGAACGCGGCGTAAGCGAACGTGCGGAGCCGCGCGACGCGGCTGCGAAGGAGCAGCACGACGAGCGGCAGCGTCGCGCCGGCGCCGCCGGGAAAGACGAACAGAAACGTCGAGGTGACGACGAGGTGCGGGATCGGCGCGTGCTGCGCGTACGCGGCGGAGTTCTCCGCCTGCAGCTTCAGATAGACGGGAAGCACGATCGCCGCGAGCAGCGCGGGGCCGTGGATCCCCACGACCCACAGCACGGTTTCAACGACGACGATGACGGCGAGCGCGACGAAGCCGTCGCCCAGCGTCCCGAGCGGATCGATCGCCGCGGCAAGCGCGCCGGCGATCGAGATGTGCAGCGCAAAAAGCACGCCCGCGACGACGATCGCGACGGCGCATCCGGCGACCGTCCCGCCGGGCTCGCCGAAGCGCGAGCGTCCGAGCGCGACCGCGCCGGCGATCGCGAGACACACGACGATCGCGGTGAAGATCCCGCTCGCGCCGAGGATCGCGGCGAAGGCGCCGAGCTCGCCGCGGCCGGGATGCAGGACCGCCCTCGCGATGGCCGCCAGCGCCTCGCGCGGAAGCGCGAGGCCGAACGCCACGAACGACGCGACGACCGCGAGCACGAGCGAGTATCGCATCCGCTGCGCGAGCGTCCACGACAGCCGCGCGACCATGGCGATCGACGCGAGCGCGAACGCGTCGGCGATCGTGGCCGGGACCGCGCGTGCGAGCGCGATCCATCCGTGGAACGGCCGGGCGGCGAGCAGCGCGATGAGCGCGAGCAGCGCGACGACGAAGGCGACGGGAAGCGACTCTTGCAGGGCGCGGACGGCGGGCGCTTCGGAGAAGCGCTGCGCCGCGGGCGCGACCGCGCGCTCGAGCCGCGCGACCAGGCCGTCGCCGCCCGGGATGACGCGGACGTCAGAGCCGGCGGATGACCGCCTCGACGCGCCCGACGATCGTGACATCGTCGGCGTAGATTGGCGCCATCGCGGCGTTCTCCGGCTGCAGGCGGATCCGCCCGCTCTCGCGGTAGAAGCGCTTGACGGTCGCCTCGCCGTCGATCATTGCGACCACGATCTCGCCGTTGTCGGCGCTCGGCGTCGGCTCGACCAGGATGAGGTCCCCGTCGAGGATCGCGGCGTCGATCATCGAGTCGCCCTTGACCCGGAGCATGAAGCCGCCGCGCCGCGGCGCCCACGACGCCGGCAGGACGAACTGGTCCTCGAGGTTCTCGGTCGCCGTGATCGGAACGCCGGCGGCGACCCGCCCGACGACCGGCAGCGTCACGGAGTCGACCGCGGCGGGCTCGTCGTCGCCGCGGGGCGCGACCAGCGCACGCGGCTTCGTCGGATCGCGCCGCAGGAGGCCGTGGCGCTCGAGCGTCTTGAGGTGCGACTGCACCGTGGACGACGACGAAAGCCCGACCCGCTCGCCGATCTCCCGCACCGACGGCGGGTACCCGCGCTCGCTCGTGAAGCTCCGGATCACCTCGAGGATGCGCTGCTGCTTCTCGGTCGTGGCTCGCTCCGCCATCGATCCCTCCTTGCGAGAATGCCACCCAGTAGGCACTGAGCGGTGCGACGATACGTCCAGCTGCCCGAAGGCGAGCGACCGTGCCATCGTAGCACAGTCTCTCGCGGAGAGCAAACATACGTTCGAACCCGTTGACGATGAAGGGTCAACCTTGGTACCATATAGGGGACGAACGAGCGTTCGACACTACATCTGGGGACTGGAGCACATGCGCTACTCACCGAAACGGAAGCCCACCCTGATGCCGCTGGTGGCCCTCGCCGGCCTCAGCCTCGCCGTGACGCTCCCCGCCCTCTCGAGCACCGTCCACGCCGCGCCTCCGGTCGCCTACAAGACCGTGACGGTCCACCCCGGCGAGACGCTCTGGACCCTCGCCGAGCGCTCCACCCCCGCCTCCGCCGACGTCCAGTCCACCGTCGACGCGATCGTCACCGCGAACCACCTGGGCGACGTGTCGCTGAAGGTCGGTCAGAGGCTTCGCGTCCCGCGCTGACGCGCAGTATCACGCGGGAAAACAACGGACACCCGACAATGTTGTTGTTTGGTGACCGTTGCGGGGCCGGCGCTTCACAAGCGAAGTGCTCTCCGCAAGGTTCGCCGACCCGCTACGCCGCATTGCGCGCTTCCGCGTCGCGTCACTGCTTGCGCGGCCGTTTTGTTATGCGGTCATAGTGAAAGCGCTTTCGCATCTCGTCTTCGATAAATTTCACGAAGCTTCGCCATCGGCCGTCGCGCCCGCTAAAGATGCGTGCAATTTCGGCGTAGTTTGCGTCCACGCGGTCGAAGACTTCGGCGGCCGTGACCTCGGCGTCTGCGTCGTGTAATCCTAGGTATAGGAAGACGGCCTGAGTGTCGTAGCGATCTTCGATTGCCTTGCGAGGCGCCAGGGTTACCTGCTCTCCGTAGTGATCGAACGTCAGTCTGATGCACAAATCCTTGTTCGTGTAGTCGATTGCGACACCCGCATTCGGGTCTTCCCAGCGTCGCAGTTCAGTAAAGCCTCGGCGCTGCAAGAACGCGTACACTGTCGGGCCGAAGTCGTGAATCGCATTATCCGGCATCGCTACCTACTTCCGTTGAGGTGGATCCAGCTCCGTATGTGAGTCATCTGACCACGTGTAGCCTGCATCGAGCAGCTGGTCGATTTCGGCCTGGAGGAAACCCGTGATTCGCCTGTTTGCGTCGTCGACGAGAAACGTCCAACGCCTCTGGATTCCCTTCTGAATCCATGCGTCGTTCGCAGACTGTTGCTGTAGCGACGTCCACTGGCTCCATATCCCGATCGGAACATTGAACGATCTGAGCTTGAACTCCGCCGCATCCTGAAGATAGTTCGGGAATCGCCCGATCACTGCGTCCGCGTAAGGACCGTGGGCTCGCAGCGCGGCGTGCTTCTGAAGCCAAGGAAGTTCGCCCGTGCCCACCGGTTGGGAATTTGCCACGAAGATCGCTGCAAGAAATCCTACGAAGGGCGATCGGCGCGTCAGCATCGCCAATTGCTGCCAGTTGTCGGCGAGCATTCCCCAGTCATAACCGGTGGGGTCCGCGTACTCGTACGGATTGTTCCGGTTCCACATGTATGGTTTCTGAGTCATTGGATCGCGGACGTCGCCCGCATATGCGTCCGGAGTGTTCCACTGTCCGGCCTGAGGATCGTACGAACGGACACCCTGAAAGGTGTTTTGACCGTCGCTAAGGCCGTCCGACTTCGGAATGACGAGTAGTCCGCCACGCCCGACTGGCTGATAGCCGGGCGCCGTGTACGACGTGAACTGCGGAGCCTGAAAGACCTGGCCCGTGCTATTCGCACATGACAGCGGAACGCTCTGCCACACATCTTCCAGTGCCGTCCCCGGTCCCGCGCTGTCGTGGCACCCGCCGACATTGTCATTCCAGTCGCGGTCCCAAACCACTAGTGGAGCGGAGGCTCCTGGTAGATAGTCGGCGATCGAGCCGACTTTTACATCATCGATTGCACCGTTCGAGTTCGTCGTGAACAGCACCGTGTCGTCATCCCAATATACGCTTTCGTACTGAAACGGCGATTGTGAACCTTCGGCCGTCGATCCCACCTGAAACGGATGCTGGAGTGGCCCGTACAGATAGCTTAGAGAAAAGCTGAGGCCGAACTTTTGGCTCGTGCGCAAACCAGTGATGTCGTCCTGCACCAGATGGTTCTCGACGTCGTAGTGCTTCGTCCACGATTCGCCGAGAGGATCGGAACTGTTGTCGGAGTACGTCTCAGTTGCCGCTCGGCCGACGCTGTCATAGGCGTAGCTACTCGTGTGCGCGTTCTCAACAACGCCCCCGACGTCAGGCTGGCACGGACTCCCGAGGCTGCAGGTATTCGGAGATGTAATGCTGACGAGACGCCCCTGCAGCGAGTTGAACGTCACCGATGCGGTCTTTGGGGTGGATGCCGACGCACGCTGACCCTGAAGCCGAAAGCCATTGGCGAACTCAGACGATACTAGGTCTGTCAGCGCAGCAGCCAGCTCGCCACGCGACGTATATCTCGCCTGCTCCAAGGCGCCGGATGGGTTAGCAGCGTTGTAATAGTCAGCCTCGGTTTGCTCGCCTTCGGCGTTATAAGCAACGTAGGCGCTTGTCTCGTACCAGGACGGCGTCGTCATCGATGTTGCGAGCCCGTACGAACTTGGCCCTCCACCCGTGGTATACGTTATTGTGTTCGGTGTAGCGGTGGTCGAATCGGCTCGTGACGTCAAACGCTTACCGCCCGTGTATGCAAACGTTAGCGAGCCGGCAGGAACCGTCAATTGCCGTACTGCGAGATCGGGGCGGTATGTGTACGTGAGGGCGTTGTAGATCGTCGTGCCGCCCGCGCTGATATCGAGAGCAGATCGCTGGCCGTCACCGTAGTAGTGATACGTGATTGTACCGACTTTGCCGGCGACTGCCTGCGTGCGTTCCGCCCTGCGCCCGTCAGCGTCATACGTATCTGAAATGGATCCGACGCTGTTGCTCGCCGCTGCTAGCCGGCCATCCGGGTCGTAAGCGAACGATTGCGACGGCTCGGCAATCGAGTTTGTGCCCGATCCCAGCGTAAACGACACGCCAGTCCTTTGCAAGCGAGCGTTATAGGAAAACTTCTCGCAATCGCTATATGCGTTGCACGTTTGCGTAAGAAGGCCGAGCATGCCGGACGCGTCATACGTGTTGCTTTTTGGCTCGAGCCCGGACCCATCGCTGCGGTACGTCGTGAGAGCGCGATCCAACGCATCGTACGTCGTTCCGGCGGTATCGGCCCATGCGCCACTGGTATCGCCGAGGTTTCCCGCCTCGGCCCACGTCGGCTGCAGCGTCGTCGATGCATACTCCTGCGTCTTGTACAGATTTCCGTACGCCGCATAGGGCGCCGAGCCCGCGAAAGTGACCGTCCCACCACCGGTGAGGTCATAGTAGTACCGCGTCATCCACGGGAACTTGTAAAAATCTGTAGGGTCTTGCGGCTGCTTGACCTCCACGAGCCGATCCTCTCCATCGTACCACTTTGTCGTGGTGCCGTCGCCGCTCGTGTAGTGCTTTTGTTCCGTCAGTTCATCACCGTCGCTATCGTAGGTATATTGGGTCGACACGGAAGCCGCCGCTTCGGAGGGCGTCTGATCTGTCGCCTTCAGCCCTGACGGGAAGTACGTCATGCGATGAACGATGCTGGAGCCGGCGATCCCCGGCGTCTTGACACAGCCGCTCGGCGCGGGAAGCGAAGCATCATCCGGATCACCGATGGCTGTTACGCGCCCGACGCTGTCGTAGGCCAGGACGGTCGTCGTCGTCGGATCGCTGCCGTTCGCGGTATAGCAGATCAAATTGCCGTTCGGATCGTAGGCAAACGACTGATACGGGATTCGAGTCCCGTCTGATTGTCCGATCTGATCGCCCGTCACGGCGAGGGGAAGGCCGAAGTCACCACTACCGGTCGCGTACGTCACGGCGCGGTGGTAACCGAGCGGCGTCGTCATCCGAACGAGCTCGCCGTACGGCTCCTGCGACGGGTACTGATAGGTGAAGCTTTCGGCGCCGCTCTGCGTCGGGCACAACGCATCAGATGGTCCGGGATTGCCGGTCCAGTCCTTATTAGCGTTGTGCGTCCAGACTTCGTCACAGTATGCAATTACATTGTTGTATGCGTCATAGGAGTACAGTTTTGTAGGGCGAAACGAGCCGGCCGTCGTCGTTACTAGAGGCGCCGCGACCGCGACCGCGTTCCCGTTCGCGTCATAGTCATAATTCGTTGCCGAACCGTTCGGCAGCATTTCCTCGGTCAGGTTATCGTTCGCATCCCAAGTATCATTCGTCGCGAGCCACGTCCCGGTACATTGCTGCCCCTGATTTGAGCTCGCGGTGCACTCCTGCGTCTGCGTCGCTCGCCCAGACGAGTCGTTTAGCCAATTCGTCATGTGGCCGTCGGTATCGCGATACGTCGATGTAGCGCCGATCGTGTAGTATTCTGTCAGGAACGTATACGGGTTTGCGATGGGTTGGATCGCTCCGTTGCTAAATCCGTCGTTTACGGTGATGTTGACGTAGCCGTTGTGCTTCAGCCACGCTATCGTGCTGGTCGCTGGCGTTGAGCCGAAGTTGTAGTCGATCTGAACGTAGCTTCCGTTGTCGTTTGCGTTCCACCGAGGCGGTGCGACGGCATAGAGATATTGGAAGCCCGCTGGCGCGGTCCCGTAGCTGTACGTCTCGGTGGGCTGCGTTCCGGCGGCATTATTCGGTGGCTCGTGCGCGGTGATCAGATCACCGTACGAGTCGTAGTTGTAGACAACCGCGGTACCGTCCGGCCAGGCGAGCTTCGAGAGTAGCCGATGCGCACCAAAGTCCGCAAAGCTCAGTGTGGCGCTCAGCCCGGATTCGGCGGCAGCGACCATCTGACTGACCTTTCCGCCCGCTCCCGCGTTCCCGTTGTCCCAGGAGTACGTGAAGCTGATCGCCGTATTGTTGTTCCGCCCGAAGATTGCGACGATGCGGCCCGCATACGCCGACTGCGTCGAAGAACAGCCCGTGGAGAGCGCGGCCGCCGTACCGAGATCAGGACGATAGAACTGATAGATCGTGCCAGTCTTCTTCGTCCAAAAGAACGTGCACGCGCCGTCCGAGACGAACGTCGTTCCCTGCTTTCCGGCCGGGGCCGTCCACGTCATGATCGGCTTGCCTGGCGGCGCCGTCCCAACGGGCGTGTACGTATACTGTGCGCCGTCGATATCCCACACCGTCATGCTCGAGCCGGTCGGCGTTCCGCTGATGTGCGCGTCGAACGTGTTCGTCCAGCCGTTTCCGTACATGCTCGGGACGCTGCCATCGGTGCCGTTGACGTCGTGCATGCTCTGCGAATTGTACGTGCGGCGAAACGCGAGGCTGATGCCCTTATGCGGGATGCTCATGTCGTCGGCGTCGATGATGACGTTTCCGGTACCGACGTTGACCATCATGTGCTGCTTCCCGGGGATGTTTTCTTCCGCGTACCGCCACCACGGATTGATCCCCGTCCCCGCCTGCGAACCGCCCAACGCGAGGCTTTGCGGCCTGACGACACCGCCGCCGATTCGTAGTCCGCCCGTCGGCAAAGCCGCGCGCGTCCCGGATGACGGGGCGTTTCGGACGCCCGTCGTCGTCGTGGGAAGCGTGATGACGCGGAGCGCGGGCCGCTGAACCGGGACGGCGGACATCGGATGTCCGGGTCGCGGCGCCGGCGGCGGTTGTACGGCGCGGCCGTATGCGGGACGGGCCGGAACACCCGGCTGCATCCGCACAGCCGCAGGCGGCAGCGCATCGGCGGTACGCTTGCGGACCGGCTCCGGAACGACGATGCGTTTCGGGGGCGTCGGTGCGCCGAACTGTGCTCTCGCGGGTGCAGGGTAAAGCGGCGAAGGCGCGAGCGGCGCTAAAAGGCCGATCGCGACCGCTAAAGCGATCGCGCGCCGTAGCGCCGGCTGGCGATGAAGCAACGCGACAACGCGAAGCGCACGACGAAACACACCCATCTCGCTCCTCCGAGCCAACATGAACTCTATTCGCGTCCAGAGCATGGCGCGAAGACAAAATCACGATGAACCGCTGTTGTTAGCGCGGCTCAGAGGACGACGCACCCACGTCGTGGTACTACGACCCCGTGCTCGCACGGTACTATGGTGCGAGTACTCGCGTCAAGAGGGTGGTACGGGTGATGATGCGGCCGGTGCATTTCTGGTTGCGAGGGCTTTGCGTTTGCCTCTCGCTCGGCACGCTGACCGTGTCCGTCGCGGCCTCCGCACAGAGGCCTTCGTCCGCGTCGCGACGCGTTACCATCGATGCGAAGAACGAGCCGGTACAGAGCGTGTTGCTTCGGCTCGCACGGGAAGCGCACGCAAGTATTTCGGTCGCGCCCGGAGTTCAGGGCTACGTGAACGCAGCACTGCGAAGCGTGACGGTTCCCGAGGCACTCGACGCGATCCTCACGCCCCTGGGTGAGACGTATCACAAGCACGGCGACTTCTACGTCGTCGAGCCCGCGGTGCGACCAACGAATCGCGACCGACTGGACGCCGCATCCTCGGCGAACCCAGTCTCCCAGGCAGTGCTCGCCGTAACGGTCATCCCGGCGACCCGCGCCGCGAAGCAGTTGCAGTCGCTGTTTCCGCAGGCGACGATACGGACCGATCGCTCGGCAAACGCGCTCATCGTTACGGCGAAGTCATCCGAGCTCCAAGAGATTCGCTCAGTGCTGCAGGGACTCGACACGCAAGACCCGACACGGGTCACCACCGACGTGCTGACGCTGCGCCGGATGCGCGCCGCCGATGTGATCGGACAGCTCAAGAGCACGTTTTCGGGAGCGCGATTTACCGCTGTAGGACGCGGTCAGCTCCTGGTGAGCGCGCGCCCGCCCGAATTGGCGCAGGTGAAGGCCGCCATCGCCGCGCTCGACGCTCCCGAGGCGACAGCTCCCCCGGCCGCAGCCTCCTCGGAGGCGGTTCGCGTCACGCAACGCGTGCCGCGCGACGTCGCGCGCGCGCTCGAACGACAGGTTCCAGGCTTGCGTGCCGCAGTGTCGGGCAGCGCGGTGATTCTGTCCGGCCCGCCCGATCTCGTGAGCCGCGGCAAAGCGCTGATCGCGCAGATCGACGTACCGCAGTTCGCGGAGCGCTATACCGTGATCTATCGCATCCGCACCGTCGATGCGGGCTCGCTGGCGGATCTCCTCAGACGCAGCTTCCGAGATATTGACATCACCCTCGACCCGGGGATCAACGCGGTGGCCGTGACCGCGACGGCCGGCCAGCAGCAGCGTATCGCCGACGCGATCGCGCAACTCGATCCGGCGCCAGGAAGCGCGCCTGGCATTGCCGGCGGGCCGTCGTTCACCGGGAGCGATAACGTCGACGTCGTCAGCCTCAAATCATACGTGCCGGGCCAAACCGGTGGTGCCGACGCCGTCTCGTCGATCACGCAGGCGCTCCAGTTAATCGCGCCGGACGTCCACGTCATCCAGCTTCCGACGCCCGGACAAATCGCGCTCGCCGGGCCGCCGCCGAGCCTTCGCGTCGCGCGCGACTTCATCGCGAAGGTCGATGTCGTGCCGCCGCTCGTCATCCTCGACACCGAGGTCCTCGAACTGGACGAAACGATCGCGAAGAACATCGGCGTGCAGCTCGGGACCGCAGTCCTCAGCACGACGTTCACCGAGTCAACGCCCGCACCGAACGCAAACGGCGTCATTCCTCCGCTCGGCGGCATTCAGCCGTTCGGGCGAACGCCCTTGTCCTTCACGGCACAACTGAACCTTGCACTCTCCAACGGGAAGGGACGGGTGCTGGCCGATCCGCGTATCACGACGCTCTCCGGCCGTACGGCGTCGATTCGGGCCGGCGATACGATCTCGATTCTCACCACGACGGCCGGCAACGCCGGAACCATCGCGAGCACGCAGGTGCAAAGCTTTCAAACAGGCGTCAACCTCGACATCACGCCGTCGGTCACGCCGGACGGCGGCGTGACGGTCTCACTTCACCCCGTCGTGAATAGTCTGGCCGGCACGAACAACGGTGTCCCGGAGATCAGCACGCGGGACACCCAAACGACCGTCCATCTCCAAGACGACCAAACGCTGGTCATCGGGGGGCTGATCCAGGAAAACGACACGCGCACGACGGCGAAAGTCCCGTTGCTCGGCGACATTCCGCTGCTCGGAAAGCTCTTCACGAATGACCAGGTGAACAACACGCGCAACGAGCTGGTCATCGTCGTGACGCCGCACATCGTGAAGCCCGGATCTCCTTACCAGCCGGGCCCGCCGCTTCATCCGGTTCCGTCCATGGAACCACTCCCCACGCTGCCGCCGAACACCGTGTTGCCTCCGCCCCGGGCTCGTGCGCAAACGTCGGCACGAACCACTCTGCCGAAGGACGAAGCGGAACGTGTGCCTTCGCTCGCGACGACGGCCCCTTCCAGCTCCGCGACGCCGGCAGCGACGCCCACTGCTTTCGCACAGACGAACGTGTTTACGTTCGGCGCCGCACCGCAGTCGAATTTCGCGAAGCCGAGCGATCCCGTGCAGATTTTTTATGCGACGTTATCGCCGACGGTCGTCGTGAACGGAACGTCGGTCCGCGTCGCGGCAATCACGACGACCAACGCCACGTCCTGCAAGTTATCGATCGGAACGGTGACGATTTCCCTTGGCCAAACGGGGCCGGGCCAATGGCAAGGAACATTCCCGTTCCCGGCATCGGCATTGTCGCCCGGCCAAACCACCATTTCCACAGCGCTCGTCGCCGCGCGTACGGACGGGACATCGTCGACGCTTCCCGTGCCGATGAGCGTCGCTCGGTAAGGCGCGCATCAGCGCACGCATCGCCCGGGTTAAGACGGTACCGGATCCGGGGAAAACGAAAAGGCCCCCGCGGGAGCGGGGGCCTTTCGTTACGCCTTGCGGCGGTACGTCGTAGGCTCTAGAGCTTGATCCGAGCTTCGACGTACATGTTGAAGGGCTGCTGGTTGAAGTACGGCCAGTACGGCGACGTCAACACCGGCTGCAACGCGTCGCCGGGGTTGTAGAAGTTGCCGTAGGGCTCCACGACCGGAGCGCCCTCCGCGACGTTGTACAAGCACGCGTTGTTCACGCTCCACGGCGTCTTGGATCCGCCGAAGCACGTGTTGACGATGTTCACGAAGTTCGCGACGATCGTCACCCGCTTGCTGAGGTCGTACGTCGCCTGCAGGTGGAGCTGCAGCGCCGTCGGTGCCACGTACCCGCCGAGCGTGTCGAACGAGTGCGTGTAGATGTTCGGGATCGCGATCTGGTTCACGCACGTCGTCGCATCGTACGGCGTGCCGCCCGCAGCCCCGTAGGGATACCGCGGGTCGCCCGTGGTCGACCCGCCGGTGAGCACGCCGCAGCTCGCCGGATCGACGCCCGGCGTGTTGATCGGCGCGCCGTAGCGTTCGCCGGCCGCAACTTGGAGCGCCGGCGTGATGGCGAGCGGGCCGTGCTTCCATTGCACGATGAACGTGCCGACGTACGGCGCCCCGTACGTGCCATACTCGGACTCGATGCCCGCCGGGAACAGGTCAAACGTCGGGTACGAGGCGTTCTGGCTCAGAAGCGGCTGCGGATTCGCGTTGTAGTATGGGTTCGCGACCATTCCGGGCGCGCACGCCGTACCCGTTCCCGGGGTACCGTCAGGCGCAACCGGCGTGTAGCACGGTGACCCGCCACCTGCCTTGGTGTAAGCGTTATAGCCCGCGATCAGCTGGTTGATGCCCGTAACGACCGACGTGCCGTTCGGCGCGAGGTCGTACTTGATCTGGCTGTTCGTGTACGTGAACGACAGACGCGCGGCGATGCCATTACGCGAGAAGTCGCCCTTGTCGAGCTCGAACTCCACGCCCTTCGAGGTCTGATGACCGACGTTGAGCCCCGAGACGAAGCTCGTCTTCTGATCGAGGTAGAACTGCTGGATCTGATCCTGCGTGCTGCGGAAGAACGGAGACAGCTTAATCGAAACGTCGCTGCCGAACTGGTGCTCGAGCGACATGTCGTAGTTGTTCGAGACTTCCGGCCGGACGTCGTGACCCGGCGTGTTGCCGAGACCCAGCGAGTTGAAGGACTTGAGCGGGCCCAGCGAGTTCGGTTGCAGGTAGTTGTACTGTTCGAAGGCCGTGTTCGGCGCTTCCGCGTAGCGGCCGTAGCTCAGCCGGACGACCGTCGACGGATTCACCGTGTACGTCGCACCGAGACGCGGCTGCCACTCGTCGAACGTGTCGACGTTGTTGCCGATGTTGAACAGCGGCGACGTCGGGTGCGTCAAGTCGTACGCGTTGAAGAACAGCGTACGCGCTATCGTGTCGTTCGTACTGGACCCGATGAACTGGAACTGATCGAACCGCATGCCCAAGTTGATGTTGAGCTTGTCCGTCGGTGTCCATACGTCCGATAGCGATAGTGTTGTGAAGCGCGGCACGACCGTGTTGTAGCTCGCGGACGGCCCACCGTTCACGACGAGATACTGGCACGGCCCGGTTCCGCACGTCCCAGTGGCCGGCGTCACCCCTCCGGTGAGCGCCTCGTACTCGGTGAAGCAATTTGCTGCACCGGGACCAGGCGCGCATCCGGGATTCACCGCACATCCCGGAACGGCGGCGCCGCCGGTGCCGTAGCAAATGCCGCTCGCCGGATCGTTTCCGTTCACGAGATAGCCGACCGCGGTCCCCGCGCCGTTCCCGTAGAACGAGTTGTTGTAGCGGATCGAGTTCGCCGTCGTGTACGACGCGTTGAACGACAGCAGGTGCTGCGATGCGAGCTGATCCGTGAACTGCAAGCTGCCGCCGCGCGTGTGGCTGTTCAGCTCGTAGTCCGGGCTGTCGAACGCCAGGAAGTCCGACACCGTGGAGTTCGGCCCGTAGTTCAGCCAGTCCGAGTAGTACGTGTAGACGTACGCGCGGAGGAAGGCGCTGGTGCCGAAGTTGTGCTGGTACTGGGCCTTGATGATCGACTGGTCGTTGACGTACTCGTCACGGTTGTTCGCCGGCTCCGAAACCACGGTTCCCGCGCCCAGGTTCGTCAGCGGACGGCCCTGCGGCGAGAACGGGAACGGGTACTGCGCGACGCCGCCGCCGGTGTACGTCTGCGGGAGCAGCGTCCCGTACGGCATCGTCGTCGTGTACGTGTCGAGCCAGATCGGCGCGGCGCCGATCGCGTTCAGGAACGGATAGCCGCCCTGATCGTTCGGCGAGTCGTAGCCGTAGTTGCCGATGTGCTCGTAGTCCCACAGCAGCTGGACGTCGTCTTTGTTGCCGCTGCGCTGCGGGATGCCGAAGTGGAAGTTCGCGACGGTGTCGCGGACCTGCTCGTACGCCTGCGAGAACGCGTTGAACGGTCCGAGCGCAAGCGGACCCGCGTAGCCTGCGGTGGCAGGTCCCGGAGCGTACGGCGTCCCGCCCGGCGTGAAGCACGAGTTGTCGGCGACCGGAGCGGTTCCGCCCTGCCAGCACGGCGCGAGGGGCGTGCCGTACAGGCGGTCGAGCGACGCTCCGTTGGACTCGTCGTAGTACCGGAACGCCTGATTGTAGGCGCCGGTGCCGAGGTAGTAGCTGAACGTGCGCGACGGGTTCGCACCGCCCGCTTCGAATGCCACACGGTTGTAGAGGATCGGCGTCGCGACCGAGAGGTCGAGCGAGTTCGTCGCCGGAGCCGTCCCGGTGCGGATGACCTGGTTGATGTAGCCGGAGATCGCGTCCGCCTCGGCGCCGGCCGGAGCCGCGCCGGTGTAGACTTGCACTTCCTGCTGTCCGAGCGAGGACAGCACACCGGACGGATAGTTGTCGAACGAGCGGTTCACCGGAACGCCGTCCAGCTCGTATCCGATCTGGTCGTAGTCGCCGCCGCGAATCGAGAGCGTCGGACCGGCGCCGATGTAGCCGTTCTGGTTCGGTGCGACGAACACGCCGGGAACCGACGAGATCGCCGACCACGCGCTGTTCAGCGTGCCGCCGCCGCCGAGCGCCGCGGACTTGTCCTGCTGCACCGCGGTGACGGAGTAGACGTCCGCCGTCGTCCCGGGTTTGACCAGGTTCGCGGCGGAGCGCGACGCGACGCGGCCGATGTTCTGCAGATGCACCGGCTGGGAGAGCGTCACGTTGAGGTTTTGGTCGGCCTGCACGGTGATGCCGCTGATGCTTGCGGCATCGCGGTTGCCGGCGGCCGCGACCGAGATCGTGTACGTGTCGGGCGCGAGCGACGCGAAGGTGAACCGGCCGGATTGGTCGGTCGTCGTCGTCGCCGACTGCGACGGACTGGTCGCGGTGACGTGTGCGCCGGCGACGGGTGCGTTGTTGGCGGGGTCGACGACCACGCCGCTGATCGAGCCCGTTGTGCCGGCCAGAACGCTTATCGTTCCCTGGAGCACGAACGCGACGAGCAGCAGCGCGGCGAGGATCCCGCGCTTCACGGGATATGGTATCGCCAAGAGCCCTGTCCTTTCGGGATGGGTGATGCCACGGCACGGGGCTGCCCCGAAGGACCCCAAGCCGAGCCAGGGCCTCTTGCACGCGAGCCTGGCACGGACCTGGCAGCTCGTTAAGGTTCGGTTGTGAAGGTGCGGCTGCGGACGTTCACCACGACGCCGCAGCTTCGCTCACCGCCCTGGGCGCTGGACCAGCACGACGCTATGGCCGTCATGGCGGTCCAGGAACTCGAGCCCCTCTTCCATCCACCCGTCGAGCCCGCCGCTCAGGTGGCGGCGGACCTCGGCGACGAGGTGCCGCCGCCGGCGGAGCCAGTCGAGCTCGGACCGGGTCGTCGCCGGCCAGATCGCCTCCTCGCACTCCTCACACTGATAGCCGAACTCCACGCCGGCCGTCAGGCCGACGCGAGCTGGAGCCGCTGGGCGAGGAGCTCGGGGATCTGGGAGGGGCGGTCGGCCACGGGGACTCCCGCCGCGGTGAAGGCGCGGACCTTGGACTCCGGCGTCCCGGTGTTGCCCGAGATGATCGCGCCGGCATGGCCCAAGCGCTTCCCCTTCGGGGCCGAACGGCCGCCGATGAAGGCGACGCACGGCTTGTCGGGCAGGTGCTCGGCGACGAACGCGGCGGCGTCTTCCTCGTCGGAGCCGCCGATCTCGCCGGAGATGACGATCGCCTTCGTCTCGGGGTCGTTCGCGAAGGCGCGCAGGCAGTCGACGAACGTCGTGCCGATGATCGGATCGCCGCCGATCCCCACGCACGTGGACTGGCCGAAGCCGGCCCGGGTCAAGCCGTCGACGATCTCGTACGTCAGCGTCCCCGAACGCGAGATCATCCCGATGTTCCCTTCCTTGAAGACCTGGGACGGCATGATCCCCAGCAGCGACTTGCCGGGCGAGATGATCCCCGGGCAGTTGCCGCCGATGATCCGCATCCCCGGGGTCGTCGCGACGACCCGCAGCATGTCGTGCGCCGGGATCCCCTCGGTGATGCAGACGGCGAGCGTGATGCCGGCGTCGTACGCCTCCCACAACGCGTCCGCGCCGCCCGCCGGCGGAACGAAGATGATCGAGTGCGTCGCCCCCGTCGCGTCGACCGCGTCCTTCATCGTGTTGAAGACCGGGATCCCGCCCTCGACGGTCTGGCCGCCCTTTCCGGGCGTCGTTCCGGCGACGATCTTCGTCCCGTACGCGAGCATGCGCGCGGTGTGGAAGGCGCCTTCGCGCCCCGTGATCCCCTGGACCACGACTTTGGAGTTCTTGTCGAGAAAGATCGCCACGATCAGGCCTCGGCTCCGTTGGCAAGTGCGACGGCGCGCGCGGCGCCTTCATCCATCGTCTCGACCGGGAAGAACCCGGCGTCGGCCAGGATGGCCCGGCCTTCTTCCGCATTCGTGCCCGTGAGGCGCACGACCAGCGGCACCTTGCGCACGTCGCCGCCGGCGAGCGCCTCGACGATCCCCTTCGCGACCTGGTCGCCGCGCGTGATCCCGCCGAAGATGTTGATGAACATCGCCCGCACCTTCGGGTCGCTCGTCACGAGGTTGTAGCTCTTCTTCACCAGCTCGGCCTGCGCGCCGCCGCCGATGTCCAGGAAGTTCGCCGCCTCGCCGCCAGCGCCGCGGATCGCGTCCATCGTCCCCATGCCGAGCCCCGCGCCGTTCGCGATCACGCCGATCGTGCCGCCGAGCTTCGCGTAGTTCGACATGCCGAGGCCGATCGCGACCGCGGCGGCCTGATCTTCGTCGGCCGGCTGCGCGGCGTTCCAGCCGGCGATCTCCGGATGCTTGTAGAGTCCGTTGTCGTCGAGATCGACCTTGGCGTCGCTCGCGATCACGCGGCCGTCCTTCGTCAGCACGAGCGGGTTGATCTCGACGAGGTTCGCGCCGTAGTCCATGAACAGCGTGTAGAGCGCGCCGAGAATCGCCGGAAACGCCTTGCGATAGCCTTCGGGCAGCTTCGCCTCGAACGCGAGACGCCGCCCGACGAACGGCGTGTAGCCGATCGCCGGATCGATCCAGTACTTGACGATCGCGTCGGGGTGCTTCTCGGCGACTTCCTCGACGTCCATCCCGCCCTGCGCGCTCACGATGACGACGGGCTTCTTCGCGGCGCGGTCGATCGTGATCGACACGTAGGCCTCGCTCGCGATGTCGACCTTCTCCTCGACGAGAAGCGACTTCACTTCTTCGCCTTCGGGATTCTGGATCGACTTGAGCACTTTGCCGATCAGCTCGCGCGCGAGCGACTCGCCCTGCTGCGCGTCGTCGGCGAACTTGATGCCGCCGGCTTTTCCGCGCCCGCCCATCATGACTTGGCTCTTGAGCACCCACGAGCCCGGGTGGCTTCGAATGTAGCTCGCCACGTCGTCGGGCGTCGTCGCGAAGACGCCGCTCGGCGTCGGGATCCCGACGCGACGCAGCAGCTCCTTCCCTTGGTACTCCATCAGCTTCATGGCGGCCGGACGTTCCGCGCGCGGACACGGCAGCCCTGGACGCGACGCGCGCGGCAGGCGCGCACGAACCATGCGAGAAATCGAGTGCTTCGGAGGGCTCTTGATGCACCGCTTGCTCGCCGTCGCCGCTTCGTTCGTCGTCGCCGCCTCGCTGAGCGGCACCGCACTCGCCGCACCGCCCACGGCCGCTCAACCCGCCGCGCCGGCGAAGCCGCTGCGCACGCTCGTCTACGACGTAAGCTACACCGCGCACACGCTGCACGAGCAGAAGACGTCGGGTTTCAACTCGTCGTTCGGCAACGGGATGCAGAGCGCGGGAAACGTCGGCGTCGGCGCGGGCAACGGTACGGCCGCGGCCGGGCTCGACGGCGACCACACCGGAACGCTGACGATCGACGTCGTCGCCGCGACGAAGGACGGCGGGCTCGTCGTCGACACGTCGTTCAACGGCAGCGTCGCGACCTCGGGAAAGACGCGCATCGCGATCTTTCCCGACGGACGGCTCTCCGCGCCGCCGACCGCGGAGATCGGCCCCGAAACGCTGCACATTCTGCCGCTGCTCGCGCGCGGCTTCTTCGCGACCGCAGACATGGCGCCGGGCGCGACGTGGGTCGGCCACGAGCCGCCGCCGGCGACCGGCTCGACGACGTATCGCGTCGAGAAGCTCGACGGCACCCTCGCGACGATCGGCGTGGAAGGGACCGTCACCGCGACCGGGATCAACGGCTTCCGCGAGAGCGACCACGGGACGACGGTCTACGCGACGGATCTCGACGACCCGACCTCGCTCGACCTCCTCACGCACATCGAGCGCACGCCCTCGATGGGCGAGCTGCTCACCACCGACGGCCACCTCGTGGTGAGGCTGGTCAGCGATACGTTCGCGAAGAAGTAGCGCTCAGTCGAGGCGTCCCAGCAGCTCGCGTGCGACCACGATGTGCTGGATCTCGGACGTCCCTTCGTAGATCTCGGTGATCTTCGCGTCGCGATAGTAGCGCTCGACGGGAAACTCCGTCGTGTAGCCGTAGCCGCCGTGGATCTGCACGGCCTCGCTCGCGTGCTCGCGCGCCTTCGTCGAGGCGAACAGCTTCGCTTTCGAAGCCGCCGAGACGTGCGGACGTCCCGCGTCGGCGAGCGCGGCGGCGCGATAGGTCAACAGCCGCGCGGCGTCGAGATCGGTCGCCATCCGCGCGATCTTGAACGAGACCGCTTCGAACGCGCCGATCGGCTTCCCGAACGCGACGCGATCTTTCGCGAAGGCGACCGACGCATCGAGGCAGGCGGCGAGGATCCCGACCGCTTGCGCCGCGATCCCGATCCGTCCGGAGACCAGCGTCGTGAGCGCCTGGGTCATCCCCGCGCCTTCGGCGCCGAGCGCCGCCGACGCCGGGACGCGCACGTCGTCGAACGCGAGGTCGACCGTGTTCGACGTATGGATGCCCAGCTTCTCGGTCGTCTTCTCGACGCGCACCCCGGGCAGCGAGGTGTCGACCAGAAACGCGGTGATGCCCTTCGGCCCCGGACCGCCGGTGCGGAACATCGCCATCACGACGTTCGCGTAGCCGCCGTTGGTGCACCATTGCTTGCGCCCGTTGAGGATCCAGTCATCGCCGTCGCGCCGCGCCGTCGCGCGGAGCGCGGCGGCGTCGGATCCGGCGTCCGATTCGGTCAGTCCGAAGCCGGCGATCGCATCGCCGGTCGCGAGCCGCTCGAGCCATTGGTCCCGCTGGGCCTCGGTGCCGAGCTTCGCGATCGCGTTGCAGATCATCGAGTGGACCGACACCGTCACCGCCGTCCCGGCGTCGACGCGGGCCAACTCCTCGATCGCGAGCACGTACGAGACGTAGTCGGCGCCGACGCCGCCGTAGTGCTCGGGGACGAGCATCCCCATCAGTCCGGCGTCGGTGAGCTTCGTGTAGAGCGCGCGCGGGAAGACGTGCCCGCGGTCCCACTCGGCGATGTGCGGTGCGACCTCGCGCAGCGCGATCTCCCGCGCGACCTCGCCGATCGCGCGCTGTTCGTCGGCGAGCTCGAACGCGGTCGTGCGGTGTTCGATCACCGCGCCGCGGCCGGTGCCGGCGCCGCCGCCTTCCCGTTCGCGCCTGCGCCGCCGTAGTCGTAGAAGCCGCGGCCGGACTTCTTCCCGAGCCAGCCCGCGGCGACGTACTGCTTGAGGAGCGGGCACGGACGGTACTTCGAGTCGCCGAACCCGTCGTAGAGCACGTTCATGATCGCCAGGCACGTGTCGAGCCCGATGAAGTCGGCGAGCGTCAGCGGGCCCATCGGGTGGTTCATGCCGAGCTTCATCACCGTGTCGATCGCCTCGACCGACGCGACGCCCTCGTACAGCGCGTAGATCGCCTCGTTGATCATCGGCAGCAGCACGCGGTTCGAAATGAAGCCCGGGAAGTCGCGCACCTCGACCGGCGTCTTGTCGAGCGCGGTCGCGAGATCGCGCACGGTCGCGAACGTCGCGTCGGACGTCGCGATCCCGCGGATGATCTCGACCAGCTTCATCACCGGCACGGGGTTCATGAAGTGCATCCCGATCACGCGGTCGGGCTTCGAGGTCGCCGCGCCGAGCGTCGTGATCGAGATCGACGAGGTGTTCGAGGCGAGGATCGCCTCGGGCGGCGTGTTGCGGTCGAGGTCGCGGAAGAGATCGAGCTTCGTCGGCAGGTCTTCGACCGCGGCCTCGATCGCGAGGTCGATCTCGAGATCGCGGAAGTGCGGACGCGGATCGATGTGCGTGAGGACTTCCCCGCGCTGCTCCGCGGTGAGCCGGCCCTTCTCGACCTCGCGGTCGAGCCGCTTCGCGATCCCGTCGATCCCGCGCCGGATGCGCGCCTCGTCGACGTCGTTCAGCAGCACCTCATGCCCTTTGGCGGCGAGGACTTGGGCGATCCCGCCGCCCATCTGCCCCGCGCCGACGACGAGGACGCGCACGTCAGGCGACCTTCACGAGGACCGCGTCGCCCTGTCCGCCGCCGCTGCAGATCGCGGCGATGCCGAATCCGCCGCCGCGGCGGCGCAGCTGCTGCACGACCGAGGCGACGATCCGCGCGCCCGACGCGCCGATCGGATGGCCGAGCGCGACCGCGCCGCCCTGCGCGTTGATCGCGCTCGGATCGAGGCCGAGCTTCGTCGCCGCGGTCAGCGCGACGGCCGCGAACGCTTCGTTGATCTCCCAGACGTGGATGTCGCTCGCGCGAAGTCCCTGTTTGTCGAGCAGCTTCTGGGCGGCCATCGCGGGGACGAGGGCGAGGTACGGCGGATCCCACGCGACGCCGGCGTGGTCGACGATTTCGGCGAGCGAGTCGGCGCCCACCGAGCGCGCGTACTCGGGCGAGGAGAGCACGAGCGCGGCGGCGCCGTCGTTCACGCCGGGCGCGTTCCCCGCGGTGATCGTGCCGCCGTCGTCGAGCGGCCGCAGCTTCGCCATCGCCTCGAGCGACGCGTCGGCGCGCACCGGTTCGTCGCGGTCGACGCGCGTGAACGGCACGTCGCCGGTCACGTACGGCGAGTATCGCTTCGGATCGGCGACCATGCTCTCGGGCGGCGTGTGATCCCACACCGATCCGCCGCCGCCGGCCATCGCGGGGATGCGCGGCCGCGCCGGCTCGGGCAGCGCGTCGAGAACGATCTTCCCTTTCGCCTTGGTCGCGACGTTGAGCGGCACCATCTCGTGCCCGAAGTGTCCCGCTTCGTGCGCCGCGTGCGCGCGGCGATGGCTCTCGTACGCGAACTGATCCTGCACGGCGCGCGTGACGCCCAGCTCGGCGGCGACCCGTGCGCCCTGCGCCGCCATCGCCTCGTCGAAGTACACGTCCCAGAGCCCGTCGTGGATCATCGCGTCGACCAGCACGCCGTTCCCGTAGCGGTAGCCGCTCCGCGCGCCGGGGAGCAGGTAGGGCGCGTTCGACATCGACTCCATCCCGCCGGCGACCGCGACGCGGTGGTCGCCGTCGGCGATCGAGCGCGCCGCGCACACGACGGCGAGCAGCCCGGAGGCGCACACCTTGTTCACCGTCTCCGCCGTCGTCGTCTTCGCGAGCCCGGCCTTGAACGCGGCCTGGCGCGCCGGCGCCTGCCCGGCCCCGGCCTGGATGACCTGCCCCATGATGACGTGCTCGACGTCGGACGGGTCGATCCCGGCGCGGGCGATCGCGTTGCGGATCGCTTCGCCGCCCAGCGTGGTCGCCGTCAGGGAAGCGAGCGCGCCGCCGAGGCGCCCGAACGGCGTGCGCGCGGTCGAAAGAACGACGGTTCCGGATTTCATAGCGTGCCGAGCCTTCGCTGCGCGCCGCCCCGATCCCCGATCGACTCGGTCTGCGTGCAGACGATCGTCACGTCGCCGGTGCAGCTCTCGCACTCGAACTGGACGGTGGTGTGTCCGATCCCGAACTCGTCGCGGAGCAGCGTTTCGATCGAGCGCCGGATCGTGCTGGCGTCGCTGAGCATCCGGTCGTCGAGCACCACGTGCGCCGAGAGGGCGTGCGCGCCGGTCCCGATCGTCCAGACGTGCAGGTCGTGGACGCCGACGACGCCGGCCACGCCGTCGATCCGCGCGCGGACGGCGGGCACCTCGGCGTGCCCCGGGGCGCTCTCGAGCAGGACGTCGCTCGCCTCGGCGACGATGCGGACCACGCCCGCGACGACGATCGCGGCCACCAGCAGCGAGAGCGCGGGGTCGAGCCACAGCGCCCCCGTCGCCGCGATCACGAGCCCGCCGGCGACGACCGCCGCGTCGCCGAGCGCGTCGCCGGCGACGTGGAGCACGGCCGCGCGCACGTTGAGGTCCTGCCCGTGGCCGCGCGCGAGCATCACGCCCATCGTCACGTTGACGACGAGCCCGACCCCGGCGACCGCGGCCATCAGCCCGCCTTCGGGGCGCACCGGGTGCGCGAAGCGGTGGAACGCCTCGATCGCGATCAGCACGGTGACCGCCGTGAGCAGCGCGCCGTTCGCCAGCGCGGCGAGGATCTCGTACCGCGCGAACCCGTAGGTGCGGCGCGGCGTCGCCGGCCGCTTCGCCTGGACCGCGGCGGCGAGCGCGATCCCGAGCGCGACGACGTCCATCGTGACGTGGACGGCGTCGGAGAGGAGCGCCAGCGACCCGCTGCGCAGCCCGCCCAGCACTTCGAGCAGCGCCACGCCCAGCGTCGCGGCGAGCGCGATCTTCAGACGCGCGGTCGACGCTCCGCCCGGGGCGTGAGCGGCCGCGCGTCCCTCGCTCATGCGCGCAGGGCTTTGAGCGCGAGCACCGCCAGCATCGCGCCGAAGGTCAGGAAGGTCCGGCTCTCGGCGCGTCCGATCACGGCTGGGTCGTACGACCCCTGCTGCGGCTCGGCGGGTTCCACCTGAGGCACGACCCGCGGAACGCGCGCGACGTAGTCCTCGAACGCCTCGCCGAACGTCTCGCGAAGGTAGGCCTCCTCGTGCGGCACGATGATCGCGTAGACGCCGGCGAGCGCGGCGAGCGAGAGCCCGACGAGCGCCGCGCGCGCGAGCGGCCCGTTCTTCCCGGTGAACGCGATCGCGAAGCCGGCGCCGGTGAGCGCGTTTCCGACGTACAGCGGGTTGCGCACGTACGCGTAGGGTCCGGCGGTGACGAGCGCGGGCGCGGTGACCGTGTCGCCGCGCGTCGTCACGCCGCTGTAGCCGACCGCCCACATCCGCAGCGCCTCGCCGGCGAACGCGAGCGGCAGCCCCGTCGCGATCGAGAACGCGCTCGGCTTCCCCGCCGCGGCGAGGACGAGCGCGGGGACGACGAGCAGCGTCCCGCGGTTCCCGAAGACGAAGGCGCGGAAACGATCCTGGTTCACGGATTCTCCTGTTCGACGCGCGCGAGCGCGTCGTCGTAGACCGCGCGCAGCGCGGCGGCGAGCGGGATGTGCGGCGTCCATCCGGTCGCCGCGCGCAGCTTCGCGGGGTCGCCGACGCTCACCGGAACGTCGGACGGGCGCATCCGCGCCGGATCCTCGCGGACCTCGACCGGCACGTGCGCGATCTCGATCAGCCGCCGCAGCATCGCGCGCATCGGCGTCGCCGTCCCGCTGGACACGTTGTAGATCTCGCCGGAATCGCCGCCGCCTTCGAGCAGGGTCGCGTACGCCGCGCAGACGTCGCGCACGTCGAGGAAGTCGCGCTGCGCCTCGAGGTTACCGACGCGCACGACGCGTTCGCCGCCGCGCGCGACGCGGGCGATCTGCAGCGCGAAGGCCGGGACGGCGAACCGCTGGTCCTGACCGGGGCCGATGTGGTTGAACGACCGCACGACGACGGCGTCGACGCCGAACGAGCGCGCGTAGGCGAGCGCGAGCGCCTCGGCGGCGGCCTTGCTCGCGGCGTACGGATTGCGCGGGCTCGGCGCGGTCGTCTCGGCGAGCGGCTGCGCGGCCGACGGCTGCGCGCCGTACACGTCGGCGCTGCTGACGACGAGCACCCGCGCGCGCACGCCGTCCGAGGCCGCGCCGCGCGCGGCGTCGAGGACGTTCAGCGTCCCGCGCGCGTTGACGTCGAACGTCGCGCCGGGATCCTGCAGCGAGGCGGGGACGAACGCCTGCGCCGCGAGGTGCGCGACGGCGTCGGGCCGCACGAGATCGAGCGCGGCCCGCACGGCGAGCGCGTCGCCGACGTCGAGCGGCAGCGCTTCGCCGAACGACGTCGCGCGCTCCGCGTGCTCGGCGGCGACGACCTCGTGTCCGCGCGCGCGAAGCGCCGCGCTCAGGTGCCGGCCGACGAAGCCGTGGGCGCCGGTGACGAGGACGCGCACGTCACGCGGGCGCGAGCGGACGAAGCCGCTCGACGTCGCAGCGGACCATCTGCGCGACGAGCTCCTCGAACGAGACCTCGGGCTCCCAGCCGAGCCGCCGGCGCGCCTTCGACGGATCGCCGACCAGCAGATCGACCTCGGCGGGGCGGTAGAACCGCGGGTCGACGACGACGTAGCGCTCCCAATCGAGGTCGACGGCCGCGAAGGCGAGCCGGACGAACTCGCGGACGGCGTGCGTGCGCCCGGTGGCGACGACGTAGTCCTCAGGGCGATCGTCCTGCAGCATCAGCCACATCGCGCGCACGTAGTCGCCGGCGAAGCCCCAGTCACGCTGCGCGTCGAGATTTCCGAGCCGGAGCTCGGCCGCGAGCCCGAGCTTGATCCGCGCGACCCCGTCGGAAATCTTGCGGGTGACGAACTCTTTCCCGCGGCGCGGCGACTCGTGGTTGAAGAGGATCCCGCTGACCGCGAAGATGTCGTACGACTCGCGGTAGTTGATCGTGATCCAATGGCCGTAGAGCTTCGCGACGCCGTACGGCGAGCGCGGGTAGAACGGCGTCGTCTCGTTCTGCGGGACCGCCTGCACCTTCCCGAACATCTCGGAGCTCGACGCCTGGTAGAAGCGGATCGACGGATCGACCGCGCGGATCGCCTCGAGCACCCGCGTCACGCCGAGCGCGGTGAACTCGCCGGTGAGGACCGGCTGCCCCCACGACGTGGGGACGAACGACTGCGCGGCGAGGTTGTAGATCTCGCTCGGGCGCACGTCGGCGACGATGGTCGTCATCGAGCTCTGGTCGAGCAGGTCGCCGGAGACGATCTCGACGCGGTCGACGATGTGTCCGATCCGCTCGTGCACGTCGGTCGACGTGCGGCGCGTCATCCCGACGACGCGATAGCCTTTGTCCAGCAGCAGCTCGGCGAGGTAGGAGCCGTCCTGCCCGGTGATGCCCGTGATCAGGGCGGTCTTCTCGTTGCGCATTAGTTCAGCATCTGGACGTTCTTGCCGTTCTCGTCGAAGACGAAGCGCGTCTCGTAGAGCTCGTCGCGCTCGCCGCCGACCACCTTCGACTGGATCACCAGGCGGTGCATCAACGTGTCGTTGTGGCGCACGATCCCGGAGTAGAAATACTGCACGAGCGGCGTGACTCGCGCGTCGAGCGGCGCCAGCCGGCGGCGCTCGACGAGCATTTGGAGCAGCCGCGTCTGCAACTCCTTCGGGAGCAGGCGTGCCGTGTCGTCGGGCGTCATCCGCACCGTCGTCAGCTCTTCCTGCGCCTTGTTCGACTCCGCCACCGGCTTGTCGGTCGTGTAGCGGATGATCGCATCCCAGTCGTCCGCGGAGATGCCCAAGAAACGGACGCCGTAGCGCCAGACCTTCCGCCCCTGATGCTGCACGGTATCGTGCCAGACGATTCGCGCGCGCACCCGGATCGGCCGGTCGTCGATCTGCGCGCGGATCTCGCACTCGGGGCGCGTCACCTGCTCCTGCGTGAGGATGCAGAGCCCCCCGCCGCTGATGTCGAGCCCGATCGCCGGACGCATCGCCACGCCGTCGAGGCTGTACGTGGCGCGATAGCCCTTCCGCTTCCGGGGGAATTTCCGCCGGTTCTGTTCCTTGCCGGTGAACCACGCCAGGAGATCGGGCAGCATCGTGCCTCGCTAGCGTTGGCGCTCGGCACGCCGTTCTCCCGGGCGGCGGCGCTCGGAGGCGGCCCGGCGGCGTCCGCGGCGGGAGCACCCCGGGCCGCCCGCCGAGCCGCCGCCGCCGCTCAGAACTTCGTCGAGAGGTAGAGCTGGAAGAGCCTTCGGGTCTGGTCGGGCGCGTAGTAGTACAGCGTGTTCGGGACGGAGCCGGGACCGTACGTCGCGAGATCGGGATTCGAGCGGTGGCTCGCGTAGTTGCCGTTCGTGATCGGGTAGACGTCGCCGTAGACGTTGTTGAACAGGTTGCGCACGTTCAGCCCGAGCGTGACGGTCCGGCCGCCGTTCTTCACGACGTCGTAGCCCACGTCGAGCGCCGACCACCAGTTCGCGCGCGCGAAGTGCACCTGGTTGTCGTACTGTACGCAGGTGGCCTTGGTCGCCGGCGGGACGATCTCCATGTCCACGCAGGTCGCGTCGTTGCCCACCACGTTGTACGGCGCGCCGACCTGATAGATGACGTACGGGTCGACGTGCAGCCGCTTCTGCCGGTAGTCGCCGGTCCACGCGATGCTCCACGGCGGCTGCGAGGGGTTGCGGAACAGCTGCCCCGTCGTGAGGAACGCGGCGAGGTAGGAGCTGCTCGAGGTGATCGCGCCGTACGGCGTTCCGCCCGCGAGCGTCGCCGGCGTGACCGAGCCCCAGTAGTTGACGTACGTGCCGTCCAGGTACCACGTCAGGCCGTCGCCCCGCACGACGTGATTCCAGGCGAACTCGACGCCGGTCGCGCGGTTTTCGATCCCGGTCCGGAAATAGACCGGCCCCGCGAGCACCGGCTGGCCGCTCGAGTTGAGCGTGTACGTCTTCGTCTCTTCCAGCTTGTTCAGCGCGTGGCGGTAGAACGGCGTGACGCGATACGAGTCGACGCCGTTGCGCAGCGAGCGCTCGTAGGACAGGTCGGCGTTGTAGTCGCGCTGCGGGATGACGCCCGCGCCGGGATAGTAGACGGACACCTCGTGACCGTCCTGATCGGCGATGCCGTTCGGCGAATCGTTGAAGACGTACGCGGCCGGCACGAAGGTCGTCGTGACGCCGTACGAGCCGCGAATCGCGGACGATGCGTTCGGGCTCCAGGAGAACGCGAAGCGCGGCTCCCACGCTTTCGTGCTGTACGGACCGTACGCATAGCTCTTCGTGACCGTGCCGTCGGGGTTCACGATGTTCGGGCGGTTGGGGATGTCGTACGTCTCCTCGTCGTACCGCAGCGACGGCTCGATCACGAGCTTCCCGAAGGTCTGCTTCGTTCCGACGTACGCCGACGGGAGGATCAGCGGGTAGTCCACCGCGAGGAACAGGTTCGGCCACGATCCGTTGAGGTTGAACGGCGAGCCCGTCCCCGCGTCGTCGCAGCCGCAGTAGTCGTAGTAGCGCTCGGCGCTGTTGTCGCGTTCGTAGATCAGCCCGCCGTACCAGGTCGCGTGCGCGTTCGGCGTGTACGTGAGATCCGCTTCTCCGATGTACATCTGCGAGCGCCGGTCCGAATACTCGTCCTGCCAGCCCTCGCCGGTCGCCGGCGTCCCCGGGGTGATGCCGTTCGGCAGGCCGTCGGTCGTCACGCCGTTGATCGTCGCGTTGTCGAACGGCTGGTAGAAGAGGTACTGGTTGAAGTTCTCCGCCACGCGCAGCTGCAGGAAGAGCTTGTCGCTGATGACGTGGTTCCACTGCAGCTTGAGCAGGTTCGACCAGTGGTACCACACGTTGGCCTCCTGCTGCGTCAACGGGTAGTACTGCAGCCCGGTCGGGGTGAAGCCCGTCACCACGCCGGCGGAGTTCGTGACCGGCACTTGGCACGGCACGCCGCTGCTGCTGACCCCGGGATTGAGAATCTTGTCGGTGCCGGGCTGGACCACCACGCCGCTGCACTCTTTGACGCCCAGGATCGGGACGCCCGAGAGCGCCTGGTCCCATGGAATCTTCTGGTTGCCCGTCTGGGCCAGGAACTGGATGTCGTCGTTCGCGTTCGGCTTGTAGTGGAAGTTCGCGACGAGATCGCGCGTCGTGATCGTCGAGTTCGTCGTGTCGCGCGCGGTGAGCGCCTGGGCGTTCAGGTACGGCTGATAGGCGTTCGCGAACGGAACGTCCGAGTTGACCGAGTCGAAGCCGACGTACCAGGAGAAGCGCCCGTTCTTGGTCGCGCCGCCGTACTCGCCGATGAGATCGTGCTCCGGCGAGGGCGACTGATCGGTGTAGGTCAGCGAGCCGAAGCCGGGATACGTCCCGCGCTTGACGACCGAGTTGATGATGCCGGCGGCCGCGTTGCCGTACTGCGCGCCGAATCCGCCGGTGTAGATCTCGAGGTTCTGCGTCCCGACGATCGAGAGGTTCGTGGTGAAGAGCCCGGTGAGGCGGTCGTTGAGCGGGATTCCGTCGTACTCCCAGGCGACGTCGCCGACGTCGCTCCCGCGGATCCGCGGGCGGCCGGAGACGCCCGTCGAGGTCACGCCGGCCGAGGTCTGAACGACGTCGTACAGCGTTCGGAAGCCGCCGGTGCCGGCCGCCGCCTCGAGCTGCTGCGGCGAGACCACGTACACGTCGGCGGTCTGGTTCGGCTGCACGAGGTTGCTCGCGCTGCGCGCCTGCGTCCGGCCGATGGAGTGCAGGTGCGCGGACAAGCCTTGGTCGACGCGCACGTTCTGGTCTTGCACGAGCGTCACGCCGGCGACCACGACCTCATCGTATCCCTTCGCGCTGATCGAGACGTTGTACGTGTCCGGCGGCAGGTTGTAGATGTTGTAGAAGCCGTTGGCGTCGGACGTCGCCGTGCCGCGTCCGCTCGGCGACGCTGCGGTCACGACCGCCCCGACGACCGGCTTTTTCGTCGTCGCATCGAGGATCGTTCCGGAGATCGTCCCCGTCGTCGCCGCGGCCGCGGGGACGAGCAGGGCGACGACGAGGCCCAGGATGATGACCGGGATGCAGAGCGTCGCGGCACGGCGGAGAACCGACGTCATGTGCCTCTCCGATTCGCAGAAAGCCCGCCCGCCGGGACGGCGAGACGGGAGGTGCAGTTGCTCGCTTCCTACGTGTTGCGAGCGACGATTCCTACGCGATGCGCGCGCGGCGCGCAGCGGCTCATTCGCCGACGAGGCGCTCGAGAAACTTGCCGCGGAGCTCGCGCAGCGCTGCGGCGTCGCCGTTCCAGTCGCCGACCAGGAAGGCGAAGATGACGGTGCCGTGGCTGGCGGTCGCGACGTACCCGGCGAGCGTCCGGGCGTGGGCGAGCGTTCCGGTCTTCGCGAAGACGCGGCGCTCGGCAGCGGTCCCGGCGAACTCGTTCCGCAGCGTCCCGCGCACGCCGGCGATCGGCAGCGCGTCGAGCACGACGTCGCGCTGCGGCGAGTCCCAGTCGTGCTTCAGGATCGCCACGAGCGCCGCCGGGGTGATCCGGTCGTCCACCGAGAGTCCGCTCCCGTCTTCGAGCGCCACCGGCGCGAGATCGACGCCGATCCCCGCGAGCCAGGTCTTCTCGAAGGCGATGCCGTTCAGGCGCGTGCCTTGTCCGCGGGCGGCCGACGCGCCCAGCTCGCGCAGCAGCAGCTCCGCGGCGAGGTTGTCGCTCGGCAGCCACGTGTCGGCGAGCACGTCGCGCAGCGGCTCCGACGCGTGCGTCCACACGACGGCGGCGTCGAGCGGCGCGGACGCGAGCGCGAGCGGCGAGGCGCCGACGGTCGCGCCGTCGCGGACGACGACGCCGTGCCGCTTCAGCGCGCCGCGCAGCGCGAGCGCGGCGTACACGCTCGGGAAGCGGATCGCGGCGTCCAGCGTGTCGGGCTTCGCGCCCAGCGGGATCGTGCCGACCACCTCCGTGCAGCCGAGCAGCGAGCGGCGCACGTCGACGTCGTCCCTCGCGTCGGCGCCGCCCGTCACGACGAGCGGGAGGATCTCCGGCTGGATCGCCGGCGCGCAGCCGTCCGCGGCGCGGCGGACGAGGGCGACCGGCGCCGACGTCACCGTGGCGGGCGACGACTCCGTGGCGCCGGGGGCGACCGTGAGGTGGACGACGTTCTCCTCGAACGCCAGCGCGCCGACCGGCGGCGCGTAGTCGTACGCGAGATCGTCGACCGACCACCCCGGCGGGTACCCGAGCGACTCGTACCGGTCGACGTCGAAGGCGATCCCGTCGCGAACGACGCGCACGCCTTTCATCTCGAGCGTCTGCGCGAGCGCCTCGAAGTCGGCGTCGCGCAGAAACGGGTCGCCGCCCGCCCGCACGATCAGCCGGCCCTGCAGCGTCCCGTCGACGATCGGGCCGGTCGCGACGGCGTCGGTCGTGAAGCGAAAGTCCGGGCCGAGCTTCTCGAGTGCCGCGCTGCCGACGAGGAGCTTCAGCGTCGAGGCCGGCTCGTACGCGCCGTCCTGATCGCGCTCGTAGAGCACGCGGCCGTCGTGCGCGTCGATCGCGTAGATGCCGACGTGCGCGCCGCGCAGCGTCGCCGCGCCGGCGAGCACCACGTCGAGGTTGGCGTCGAGCGACGCGATCTCGGCGTCGGTCCACGGCGTCCCCGACGCCGACGGGTTCGGGACGTCGGCGCCGAGGCTGCGGTCGACGGCGAACGCCGGCGCCGCGCACGCGAGCGCGGCCGCCGCCCCGACGGCGGCGAGCGCGGCGCGGCGCGCGCTCACGCGGCGACGCGCTCCACGAGCCGGCGCGCGATGAACGTCGCGACCTCGCTCGGCAGCGTCCCGCGCCCGAAGCCGGCGTCGTAGCCGAGCTCGGCGGCGAGCAGGTTGGTCACCCGCGGCCCGCCCGCGATCAGCAGCACGCGCTCGCGCAGGTTTTCCGCTTCGAGCAGCTCGGCGAGCGCGGTGAAGTTCGCCACGTCGCTGCCCTTCTGCGTGACGACCTGCGAGGCGAGGATCGCGTCGACGCCGTTCGCGCCGGCGAACCGCACGAGATCCTCGACGGCGATCTGGCTTCCGAGATTGTACACGTCGAAACCGCGATACCGCTCCAAGCCGTAATCGCCCTTGTAGCCCTTCATGTTGAGGATGGCGTCGATCCCGACGGTGTGGGCGTCGGTCCCGATGCAGGCGCCGGCGATCTTCACCTTCCGCCCGAGCCGCGTGGCGATGAGCTCGTCGACCTGCTCCATCGTGAGGGCCTGCCGCGTCGCGGCCGGCGCCCGGATCGCCGACACGTCGATCGCGACCGGCGTGCGCGCGTACACGACGAAGAACGAGAAGCCGCTCGCGATCGGCCTGCCGTCGACGACCGCGACGTCGGTGAAGCCCATCGCGCCCACGAGCCGCCGCGCCGCCTCGTCGGCCGCCTCGTCCCACGGGATCGGGAGGGTGAACGAGAGCTGGACTGCGCCGTCGTTCAGCGTGTCGCCGTACGGCTTGACCTGCGTCATGCCGGAACGCTCTCTTCCGCGAGCGCGTCGGCGAACGGGTTCCAGTAGTCCTCGCCCTTGGCGAAGACGCCCTCGAAGCCGCGGCCGCCCTCGCGCGGCCGGCGCACGTCGGCGAACGTGCCGTCTTCGATCGCGCGCATCAGCCCGCGTTCCGCGACGCCGTCGAGGATGCGCACCGCGCCCGCGAGGACGTCCTGCGCGCGACGCTCGATTCGCCCGCCGGGCTTGATCGCGATCTCGTCGCCGAAGTGCCGCGCCGTGCGCATGACGTAGCGCGCGTTGTCGAGCGCGAGCGCGCGGTCGCCCAGGAACGGCGTGTGGATCGCCTCGGTCAGCATCCCGCACAAATGGATCGTCTGCCCGGTCATCACCGACGTCAGGTTGAACATCGCGTCGATCAGGTGGCCTTTGAAGACGTCGCCCGTCATGTGCTTCGTCGGCGGCATGTACTTGAGCGGCGCGTTCGGGAAGATCTGGCGCGCCAGCTGGGCCTGCGCGACCTGGAGCAGGAACCCGTCCTCGCGATCGGGGTCGATCTCGTAGGCGTCGCCGAGCCCGATCTGCGCGTCGGGCAGGCCGGCGCGGTGCGCGAACGCCTCGTTGACGAACTGCGAGGCGAGCACCGCGGGCGCCTGCTCGACGGCGTCGGCGGTGGTGAGGTAGTTGTCCTCGCCGGTGTTGATCACGATCCCGCTCCGCGCGTTGAGCCGGCGCGAGAAGTGCTGGTCGACGAACGTGCGCTGCATGTTGATGTCGCGGAACAGGATCCCGTACATCGAGTCGTTCAGCAGCATGTCGAGCCGCTCGAGCGCGGCGGTCGCGGCGATCTCCGGCATGCACAGCCCGCTCGCGTAGTTCGTGAGCATCACGTAGCGGCCGAGCCGTTCCGACACGTCGTCGAGCGCCGCGCGCATGATGCGGAAGTTCTCCTGCGTCGCGTACGTGCCGCCGAAGCCTTCGGTCGTCGCGCCGTACGGGACGTAGTCGAGCAGCGACTGCGCGGTCGAGCGGATCACCGCGACGATCTGCGCGCCCGCTTCGGCGGCGGCGATCGCCGCCGTGCGGTCCTCGTAGATGTTCCCGCTCGCGACGATGACGTAGAGCAGCGGCGGCTCGTCCTGCGGGAGGCGCGCGAGGAGCGCCTCGCGCTCGCGCCGCGCCGCGTCGATCCGCGCGAGCCCGCGCTCGACCCACGGGCGCAGGGCCGCGCGCGTCGCGATCTCCGGCGTGCGCGCCGGATCGGCGAGCGGCTCGCCGGCGGCGACCGCCTCGGCCGCCTGCTGCGGCGTCCGCCCGGTCTCGGCGCACGCCGCGCCGAGCGCGCGCGCCAGGCCGTCCTCGCGGCGCGGCAGCGCGTCGACCAGCCGGTTCGGGAGCGGGACGCCGTCGCCGTCGACGCCGTCCACGCCGCACAGGCGCGCGACGGCGCGCTCGACGCTGAGCGTCGAATGGCGGTCGATGAACGCGGCGATCGGATCGACGATCGCCGCGGCGAGGCGGCGCGCCCGGGCCACCGCGTCGGCGTCGATGCGCAGTTCCATGGCGTCTCCTCCGCTTCCGGACGAACGCAGCGCATTCCGCCGCGGCTTCGTTCGGCGCGCGGCCCGGGCGGCCGCTCCGCTCCGAACAGTTCGGCGGCGTGCCGCACGGAGGCCCGCGCGCCGCGGACTGCCAACTGCGAGGCGATGTTCCGCCGCCGTTTCGCCGCGCTCGCCGCGGCACTGCTCGCGCTGCCTGCGGCGCTCGCCGCGCTTCCGTCGCGGACGCTCGCCGCGCCGTCCGTCGTGCTCGCGACCACGACGAGCACGCAGGACACCGGGCTGCTCGACGTGCTGATCCCGGCGTTCGAGAAGGCGTCGGGCTATTCGGTCAAGACGATCGCCGTCGGAACGGGGGCCGCGCTGGCGATGGGCGAGCGGGGCGACGCGGACGTGCTGCTCGTCCACGCGCCGGCCGCGGAAGAGGCGTACATGGCGAAAGGACGCGGCCTCTCGCGCGCGCTCGTGATGCACAACGCGTTCATCGTCGTCGGCCCGGCCGCCGATCCGGCGCACGTGAGAGGCCTGCCGACCGCGCAGGCCGCCTTCGCCGCCGTCGCGCGCGCCGGCGCGCCGTTCGTCTCGCGCGGCGACGACTCCGGGACGAACATCAAAGAGCTGGCGCTCTGGAAAGCGGCGGGCGTGACGCCCGCCGGCGCCTGGTACGTGAAAACCGGAAGCGGGATGGGCGACACGCTGCACGTCGCCTCGCAGAAGGCGGCGTACACGCTCAGCGACGACGGGACGTACCTCTCGCAGCGCGCGACGCTCCAGCTCGTCCCGCTCGTCGAGGACGCGGCCGATCTGCGCAACATCTACCACGTGATCGTCGTCAAGCCGATCCCCGGGCGGGTCTCGAATCAGGCCGGCGGCGAGGCCTTCGCGCGGTTCGTCGTCTCACCCGCCGGACAGCACCTCATCGCGACGTTCGGGCGCGAGAAGTTCGGGCGGCCGCTGTTCACGCCGGACGCCGGCAAAGGCCCGTAGTGCTCGCGATCGCGGCGCTCTCCGTCGCGGTCACGTCGGCGGCGACGGCGATCGCCGCGATCCTGGCGATCCCCGCCGCGCTGTGGATCGTGCACGGGCGCTCCACGGCCCGTGCCGCGCTGCTCGCGCTCTTCACGGCGGGGCTCGGGCTGCCGCCGGTCGCGGTCGGGCTCGCGGTCGCGTTCGCGTTCTGGCGCAGCGGTCCGTTCGGCGCGTTCGACCTGCTCTACACGCCGGGCGCGATGATGCTCGCGCAGGTGATCGTCGTGCTCCCGCTGATCGGAACGCTCGCCGTCGTCTCGCTGCGCGGCGGCGATCCCACGCTCGCGCAGCAGCTCGCCGGGCTCGGCGTGCCGCGGCGCGCGCGGCTCGCGCTGCTCGCGCGCGAGGTCGCGCCCGGGCTCGTCGCCGCGATCCTCGCCGGATTCGGCCGCGGGATCGCGGAGGTCGGCGCGGCGCAGATGACCGGCGGCAACATCGAAGGGCAGACGCGCGTGCTGACGACCGCGACGATGCTCGCGGTCGGGAAAGGCGAATTCGGCGAAGCGTTCGGGTACGTCGCGGTGCTGCTCGGGATCATGATCGTCGTCGCGGGCGTCGCGCTGACCCTGCAGCGCCGTTGGGCGTGAACGGCGTCGCGGCCGATGCGCTCGACGTCCGGCGCGGCGCGTTCCGGCTTCGCGTGGACGGCTTCGGGGCGGACGCGCGCGGCACCGCGGTGCTCGGCCCGAACGGCGCCGGGAAGACCACGCTGCTGCTCGCGCTGCAAGGCTTGATCCCCTCGCACGGCGCGATCCGCCGGCCGGCGCGCTGCGCCGCGGCGTTCGCGCGGCCCGCGGTGCTGCGCGCGAGCGCGCTGGCGAACGTCGCCGTCGTCGTGCGCGCCGCGCGCGGCGCGACCGCGGCCGCCGCGGAAGAACGCGCGCGCAGCGCGCTCGCGGAGGTCGGGCTGGCCGCGTTCGCCGGCGCCGACGCGCGAACGCTCTCGACCGGGCAGCGTCAGCGCCTGGCCCTCGCGCGAGCGCTCGCCGTCGAGCCGGACGCGCTCTTCCTCGACGAGCCGTTCGCGAACGTCGACGCGGACGCGCGTCCCGCGCTGCGGGCGCTCATCGGGGCGTACGTGCGGCGCAGCGGCTGCGCGCTGGTCGTCGCGACGTCGTTTCTCGCCGACGCCGTGGCGCTCTGCGAACGCTGCGTCGTCCTTCACGACGGCGCGGTCGCGGCGCGCTGCGACGTCGCCGCCCTCGCGTCGTGCGACGATCGCTACGTCGCCGCGCTGCTCGAGGAGGCGCGCTTCCCCGCGTAGCGCGCGTCAGGCCAGCGCGTGGGCTCCCGTGACCAGCACGGCGGCGCGAAGAACGCCTTCGTCGTTCCCGGCGGCGAGCGCGTCCTGCGCCTGGCGGAGATGTCCGCGATAGCGCTCGCGCTTCGCGGCGGTGTCGGGGTCGACCGGATAGGCGCGCCAGATCGCGTCGAGCGTGCCGACGTACGCCGGCCAGTTTCGCGACCACGGCGCGGCGGCGCGGTTGACGACGGTGCGTTCTTCGACGGTCGTCGCGTCGAGCGGGACGATCCCGGCCGCGCGCTGCAGCCGCATGAGGAACGGCAGCTCGTCGAGGACGGCCAGCGAGGGATCGAACTTGCCGGCGAGGTCGAACGCGCGGCGGCGATGGACCACCGACGAGAGCGGGATCGCGTTCCAGACTTCAGACGCGCCGATCGCGCCGGCGGCCGCGCCCTCGAAGCGCGCGATCTCGCGCGGCGGCGGCGGCGCGATCGAGCCGTCGCCGGCGACGTCGTAGGCGATGAGCGCGTGCCGCGCGCGCCCGCGCACCGCCTGCGCGCCCGCGTCGATCGCCGCGACGGCGCGTTCGAGATGGGCGGGCTCCCACCGGTCCCCTTCCCGCAGGTACGCGACGATCTCGCCGCGGCCGAGCTCGACCGCGTTCGTCCGCGGCGGCGGCGCATCGTGGACCATCTGCTGCTGCACGAACCGGACCCGGCCGCCGCCGGCGTCGTGCAGCATCGCGGCGAGCGGCGCGGAGGCCGTCCCGACAACGACGATCTCGACGTCGCGATACGTTTGGGCGAGCGCCGAGCGCAGCGAGTCGAGGAGCAGCGCGGGACGCCGCCCGTCGGTCGTCATCGCGACGGTGACGCGCGGCCAGCCCTCGACCGGACGGTACGGCGCGGACTCGATCGCGGCGAGACGGCCTTCGATCGCGGCCCAGCGCGCCTCCGCCTCGGCGGCGAGCGGCTCCCACACGCCGAGATGGCCGAGGTAGGCGAAGAAATGCCGGACCGCGGTGCCGATCGCGACGTCCCAGCCGCGCAGCGCGCGCGCGTTCGGCTCCGTGACGTACCGTTCCAAACAGTGCAGCAGCCCGCGCAGGCTGCGCCCGCCGGCGTGAAACGTCGCGGGCGAGGAGTCGTTCTCGCCGTGGCGGCGCACGCCGAGAATCGTCTCCGGCGTATAGCCGAAGCGCTTGCCCGCCGCGGCGAGCCGCGCGCACCATTCGAGATCGCCGTGCGAGTCGGCTTCGACGCTGAAGCGCCCGAGCTCGTCGAACCACGCGCGCTCGAACAGCGTCGCGCCGAGCCCGATGTGCGACGCCTTCGTCAGCAGCGCGCCCAGCTCGTTCCGTCCCCCGTATGCGCCGAGACCTTCGTAGCGGCGCACGGCGTACGGAACGCCGCTCGCGTCGGCGTACGCGTACGCGCCGTACGGCACGTCGACCCCGAGGTCGTGCTTGAGCCGCAGCAGCGTACGCAGCGCGCCCGGGAACAGGTAGTCGTCGGCGTTGAGGAACAGCACGTGCCGCCCGCGCGCGAGGTCGAGGATGTCGTTGAAGTGCGCCGGCGAGGGCTGCTCGCGCGCGATCAGCCGGAAGCGCGGATCGGTTTCGTAGCGCCGCGCGACCGCCACGCTTTCGTCGGTCGAGCAGTTGTCGCTGACGACGACTTCGAAGTCGACGCCGTCCTGCGCGAGCGCGCTTTCGATGGCCCGGCCGAGATACCGCGCGTAGTTGTACGACGTGATGAGGACCGAGACGTCGGGGTTCACGCGATGTGCTCCCAGGCGAGGGCGGTGCCGCGCGCGAGATCGCGCGCGGCGCGCCGCCCGACGACCTCGGCGTACGCGCTCGGCGGCAGGCCGAAGCCCGGCCGGACGATGCGCACGTTGGCGGCGGTGAGCTCGTCCCCGGCGCGCACGTCGGCGGCGACGTAGAGCGAGCGCCGGAAACGCAGCGAGCCGCGTTCGGCGCGCGTCGGCCCGTAGCGGACCTCGCCGAGCGCCTCCCACGCGCGCCGCGTCTCGACGACGAGCGACGCCAGCTCGTGCGGCTCGAGCGAGAACGCGGCATCGACGCCGCCGTCGGCGCGCGCCAGCGTCACGTGCTTCTCGATCGCGACCGCCCCGAGCGCGACCGACGCGACCGCGGCGCCGATCCCGCCGGTATGGTCGGAGAGGCCCACCTCGCACCCGAAGCGCGCGCGCAGGTCGGGGATCGTGCGCAGGTGCGAGTTCTCCGGCGAGGCCGGATACGTCGACGTGCACTTCAGCAGCAGCACGTCCGGCGCGCCGTGCTCGCGCGCGGTGCGCACGGCGCGCTCGATCTCCTCCGCGGTCGCCATCCCGGTCGACACGACGAGCGGCCGTCCGGTGCGTGCCGCCGCCGCGATCAGCGGAAGATCGGTCAGCTCGAACGAGGCGATCTTGTAGGCCGGCGGGTCGAAGCGTTCGAGGTAGGCGATCGCGCTCTCGTCGAACGGCGAGCTGAAGCACGCGATGCCGCGCTCGCGGGCCCGCGCGAAGAGCGCGGGGTGCCACTCCCACGGCGTCGCGGCCTCGCCGTAGAGATCGTAAAGCCGGCGTCCGTGCCAGAGCGAGGACGGGTCGTCGATCGTGAAATCGGGTCCGTCGGCGTCGAGCGTCATCGTGTCGGCGGTGTACGTCTGCAGCTTCACCGCATCGGCGCCGGCGGCGGCGGCGGCGTCGACGATCGCGAGCGCGCGCTCGAGCGAGCCGTTGTGGTTCCCCGACAGCTCGGCGACGATGAGCGGCGGTGCGCCGGGCCCGACGATCCGCTCACCGAAGCGCATGCGCGCCCTCCCCGAACAGCATCGCGCGCACGCGCGGGACCGCGGCGGCGAACCGCGGCCCGTTCAGCACGAAGCGCCGCGCATCGGCCCTGCGCCGTACGCGCTCGGCGAAGCCGAAGCGGCGCACGAGCCGCAGCGAGGGCTCGTTGTCCTCGCGAATCTGGCAGCACACGGTGCGCAGCCCCAGCTCGCCGAACGCGCGGGTGAGCCCCTCGAGCATCAGCAGCGTCCCGCTGCCGCGCGGCGCGTCGTCGGGGCCGACGAGGTAACCGCATTCGGCGAACGTACGCGCCTCGTTCGACGCGAACGAGATCGTGCCGAGCGGCCGCCCCGCATAGCGCAGCAGATATTGCGCGTAGCTCGCGTCACGGCAGCGTCCGGCCCACCACGCGCGATGCTCTTCGACGGAGATGATCTCGCGCGTGAACATCCGGACGCGAACCCGTTCGGCGTTGCGCCACGCGAGCAGCATCGGAAGATCGTGCTCGAGGATCCGCCGGCACTCGACGAGCGTCGGGTCGAACGCCGTGCCGGCGGGACGCAGCGGATCGGGCATCGTCATGCGAGCGCGCGCGCCGCGAGCAGCGCGTCGGCGACGCGAGCCGTGCCCAGCGGTCCTTCGCCGCTCATCGCGAGCGCGCGTTCCGACATCGCGCGAATCGCGGGCGCGTCGGCGCACGCGCGCAGCAGCGCTTCGCGAATCCGGGCGACGCCGAGGTCTTCGTGCCAGCCGAGGTCGACCGCCGCGCCGGCGGCGGCCAGCGCGGCCGCGACGCCGCGCTGGTTGTCGGCGACGGAGGCGACGAGCGCCGGCAGTCCGAGCCATGCGCGTTCCCACGACGCGGTCCCGGCTGCGCCGACGGCCAGGTCGGCGCCGGCGAAGATCTCGGCGATGCGCGGCGTGTCGACGTGGACGTGCACCGTCTCCGACGCACGTTCGGCGAGCGCGTGCGCCCGCGGGTTCGCCGCGCCGGCGACCACGTCGACCTCGAGCGCGGCGAGCGCGGGATCGCCGCCGAGCGCGTCGAGCGTCCGTCCGGTGAGGTCGTGCGGATCGGCGCCGCCGAAGAACACCGCGATCCGTCCGACCGCGCCGTCGCGGACACGGCGCTCGGCGCGGTTGAACTCCGGTCGCAGGAGCGCGTACGCCGGCCCTTCCAGGCGGCGCGCGCGCGGCGGCACGAGCGCGGCGTAGCGGTCGCGCGCGCCCTCCGGCCGCCACGTCGTGTCGAGCAGCACGTCGCAGAGATGCGGGCGGTCGGCGAGGTCGTCGATCACGAACAGCCGCTCGGCGTGCGCGCGCGCGACGCGCTCCCACGCCGCGCCGAGCCCGTAGTGGTCGACGATCACCCAGTCGAGCGGCGCGAGGCCGGCGAGGGCGTCGGCGCTGCTCGACGCGTCGAAACCCTCGCTCGCGCCGAGCCAGGTGTCCTCGAATCCGCTCTGCGCGGGGAGCGTGACGTACGGGAAGCGCCGCGCCGCGATCGCTTTCGCCGCGCCGTCCCGCGCCTCGCGCGTCAGGAACGTGACGCGCGCGCCGCGCTCGCGCAGCGCCGAGGCCAGCGTCAGGCACCGCATCACGTGCCCCGTGCCGATTCGCGTCGAGGCGTCGACGCGCACCGCGACTCGCATCGCGTCAGGCCGCGACGCGCGCGAGCGCGTCGCGCAGCTCGCCGGCGACGCGTTCCTGCTCGGCGTCGGTCAGCTCGGCGAACATCGGGAGGCTGATCGCGCCGGCGTAGTACGCCTCGGCGTTCGGGAAGTCGCCGCGGCGGAAGCCGAGCCGCGCGAAATCGGGCTGCAGGTGGATCGGGATGTAGTGCACGTTCACCAGGATCCCGCGCGCGCGCAGCCGCTCGAACACCGCCCGGCGCCGCGCCGGATCGACCACCACGGGATAGAGGTGCCAGGCCGACGTGCGGTCTTCCGCGACGTAGGGCAGCACGCAGTCGACGCCGGTCAGCAGGCCGGCGTAGCGCGCGGCGAGCGCCGCGCGCCGCGCGAGGAAGACGGGGAGCCGCCGCAGCTGCGCCGTCCCGAGCGCCGCCTGCAGATCGGTCATGCGGTAGTTTCCGCCGAGCTCGAGCTGCTCGTAGTACCACGGTCCGTCGGGCTCGCGCCCCATCTCGGCGGGATCGCGGGTGATTCCGTGGCTGCGCAGCAGCGCGACGCGGCGCGCGAGGTCCGCGCGATTCGTCACCACCATCCCGCCCTCGCCGGTCGTGACGATCTTCACCGGATGGAAGCTGAACACGGTGAGATCCGAGTACGTCGAGTCGCCGATCCGCGTGCCGCGGTACGTCGCTCCGATCGCGTGCGAGGCGTCCTCGATCACGGCGACGCCGTGCCGGCGCGCCGCGGCGGCGAGCGGCTCGAGATCGCACGGCGTGCCGGCGAAGTGCACGACGACGACCGCCTTGGGCAGCCGCCAGGCGCGCGCCGCGGCCTCGAGCTTCGCGGCGAACGCGGCGGGATCGATCTGATGCGTCCGCGGGCTCACGTCGACGAAGTCGACCTCGGCGCCGCACGCGCGCGCGCAGTTCGCCGACGCGACGAACGAGTTGGGCGTCGTCCACACGAGATCGCCCGGGCCGACGCCGAGCGCGCGGCAGGCGAGGTACAGCGCGGACGTCGCGTTCGTCACCGCGACCGCGTGCGAGGCCCCGACCGCGTGCCGGACCGCGGCCTCGAAGCGCTCGATCTCCGGGCCTTGGGTGAGGAACGGCGAGCGCAGGACGCGCACGACCGCCTCGACGTCGTCGTCGGCGATCGACTGCCGCGCGTACGGGATCGGGATCACGCGAGCGCGGCCTCCGGCTCGCCGGCGGTTCCGAACATCATCGCGTGCAGCGCCGGGACGTCGAGCCAGCGATCGTTGTTGTCGGAGCGATATTCGAAGCCTTCGGGGACGCGCGGCTCGTCCGCGTACGCGTCGCCCGCCTTGCAGTGCTCCGGGAACTGCGGGAGGATCACGAAGTGGTCGCCGCGGTCGACGGCGTTGCGCGCCTCGTCGGCGTTCATGAGCGTCTCGTGGAGCTTCTCGCCGGGACGGATCCCGATCGCGCGCACGCCGAGCCCCGGGGAGAACGCGGCGACCATGTCGGTCACCTTCATGCTCGGGATCTTGGGCACGAACGTTTCGCCGCCGCGCCCGTCCTCGACGGCGCGGAAGACGAGCCGCACGCCCTGCTCGAGGCTGATCCAGAAGCGCGTCATCCGCGGATCGGTCACCGGCATCTCGGTCTCGCCGCGCTCGACCAGCTCGCGGAAGAGCGGGACGACGGAGCCGCGGCTCCCGACGACGTTGCCGTAGCGCACGACGGTGAACGCAACGTCGCGAAAGCGGACGTACGCGTTGGCCGCGACGAACAGCTTCTCCATCACCTGCTTCGTCCCGCCGTAGAGGTTGAGCGGGTTCACCGCCTTGTCGGTCGAGACGGCGACGACGCGCTGCACCTCGCGCTCGAGCGCGGCGTCGATCACGTTCTGCGCGCCGATGATGTTGGTCTGCACGGCTTCGAACGGGTTCGCTTCGAGCGCGGGGACCTGCTTGAGCGCGGCGGCGTGAACGACGACGTTGACCTTCACGAACGCGCGCATCAGCCGCTCGCGGTCGCGGATGTCCCCGAGGAAATAGCGGATCGGGAACTTCGAGGAGGGGAAGCGCTTCGCCATCTCCGACTGCTTGAGCTCGTCGCGGCTGAAGACGATCACCTCGTTCGGCGAGTGCTCGGCGAAGACGTGCTCGACGAAGGCGTGGCCGAACGAGCCGGTCCCGCCGGTGACCAGGATGCGCTTGCGGTCGAACGCGGACACTCCGGAGAATCCTTTCAGACGGACACCGCGTCGCGCGGCGCGGAGAGCGCCATGTTCTCGGCGATCTCCTCGGCGGGGAGCCAGGGATACATGTCGTGCAGCGGCTTCGACTCGAGCGAGCCGTCGGCGCGGCGGAACGAGCTGACCTTCGGGATCCGTCCCTGCACCGGCGAGACGCGCAGCCGCACCAGGACCGGGCCGCGCTGCGCGAGCGCGGCGGCGATCGCGCCGGGGACGTCGGCGTCGTTCTCGGCGCTCGCGAACGCGATCCCGTAGGCGCGCGCGAGCGCGCCGAAATCCGGGTTCCCGATACCGCTCGCGAAGTCCGAACCGACGTGACGCCCGGCGAAGTGGTTGTCCTGCGTCGCGCGGATCGACTCGTAGCCGTCGTTGTCGATCACGAAGATCTTCAGCTCGAACGCGTTGACCGCCGCCGTCATCAGCTCTTGGACGTTGAACTGGATGCTGCCGTCGCCGGTGAGGAGCACGACGCGCGCGTCCGGGCGCGCCGCCGCGGCGCCGATCGCCGCGGGCAGGTCCCAGCCCATCGCTCCGAAGTTGACGTTCGTGAACACGCGCTGTCCGTCGCGGACGCGGAACGCCTGGTAGACGCTCGCGGCGTCGAGCGAGTTTCCGGTGACGACGACGTCGTCCGGCCGCAGCGCATCGGAGAGCGCGTCGACGAACGCATACGTGCTCACGTACGCCGGGTCGACGCGCTGCTCGTCCGAGACGATCGGATAGCGCTCCCTCCAGCGCGCGCACGCCGCGAGCCACCGCTCGGGCGGCGCGACGGCGGCGTCGGCGACGCGCGGCAGCAGCGCGCGCAGGAACGCGCCCGCGTCCGCCTCGATCGCGAGGTCCGGACGGTAGTTCGCCTTGTCGAGCTCGCCGCGATCGACGTTCACCATTACGCGCTTCGCGTGCGGGGCGAACGCCTCGGTGTTGAAGCCGATCGACGAGATCGACATGCTGGCGCCGACGCTCACGAGCAGGTCGGCGTTCTGCAGCGCGAAGTTCGCGCGCCGCTGCCCCACCGGCCCGAACTTTCCGAGGTACTGCGGGTGCGACTCGGGGAGCAGGTCCATCGCGCCGATCGTCAGCAGCACCGGAACGCCCGTCGCCTCGGCGAGCGCGCGAAACGCGTCGCGCGCGCCGGCGATCCGCACGCCGGAGCCGCCGATGAGCAAGGGCCGCTCCGCGGCGCGCAGCAGCGCGACGACCTCGTCGAGCGCTTCGGCCGGCGGCTCCGCGGGCGCATACGGCGGCAGCTCCGCGTGCGCGAGCGCCGTCTCGTCGACGAGCGCGGCCTGCACGTCGAGCGGGATCGTGATCCACACCGGCCCGGGCCGCCCCGACGTCGCGATCGCGCAGGCCGTCTCGAGCTCGATCAGCACGCGCGCCGGATCCATGAGGATCGTCTGGTACTTCGTCACCGGCGCGACCATCGGCGCGATGTCGATCTCCTGGGGCCCGTACTGGCGCTGGCGCGCGTAGTCGGCCATCACCTCGCGGCGCACCTGGCCCGCGATGCACAGCACGGGCACCGAGTCGACGTACGCGCCGGCCAGCGCGGAGAGCGCGTTCGTGCTTCCGGGGCCGGTCGTGACGAGGCAGACGCCGAGCCCGCCCGTGACGCGCGCGTACGCCTCGGCCGCGATCGCCGAGGCCTGCTCGTGGTTGTTGACGCGATAGCGCAGCCCGCCGGCCGCGCCGAGCGCGTCGACCAGGTGCATGATCCCGCCGCCCGAGACCGTGAAGACGTCGCGCACCCCGCGCTCCGCCAGGAAGCGCATGACGACGTCGGCGACTCGAATCAACCCGGAGCTCTCCCTCGCTGCGCGACGACGCCGGGCCCGTTCGAACGCGGACCACGGCACGGCGCGCACCGCCCGGCGCGCCGTATCCCGGTTATCGGCGGACGCGCCGCCCGGGCGCACCGCGCACTTCGCCGTATGCCCGCTCTCCCGGCGAGCGAGCGGTCAGCGAAAGCGCCAGACGACCAGGTTCGTCGAGTTCAGCGGGTGCATCCCGAAGACGTCCGCCTCGAATGCGAGGATCTCGACGTCCGGGCGCGCGCGCAGCAGCGCGACGAGGTTGCGGTTGTGGTCGATCAGCTCGTTGTAGCGGTTGCGGATCATCCCCAGCAGCGTGGTGCGCTCCGGCAGAAATCCCGGTTCCAGTTGGATGACGACGTCGATCGCGTCGCGTCGCGACGCGAGGCCGTCGAGCACCGGCCCCGCGTCGGGCAGCTGCTCGACGCTGTGCACCGTGAGCACCGTCGTCCGCGGCCGCAGCAGCGCGTAGCTCGCCGCATCGTAGTAGTCGAACGGCGCGACGTCGAGGCCGAAGCGCCGCCCCAGCGCGACCGCGTTGGCGCTGCGCTCGCCGCCGTACGTCTCGCCGCCCAGGTACGTCAGGTTGTAGCCGTAGCCGCAGCCCAGCTCGCAGAGCGGCCCCGGCCCGCGACGGCGCCGGACGGCCTCGGCGATCGTCGCGTACCAGAGGTGCCGCAGCGTGGCGACCGGCGCGACGAAGATCTCCTCGCCGAGCGAGAAGTACTCCGGTTTCTCGGGCGGCATCCCGAGCAGCTCGAACTCGCGCCGCTTGCAGTCCTCGATGCTCGCCGGCGGCGGATCGAGCAGCGGCGCGTACCGGTCGCGGTCGTACTCGCCGGCGACGTGCGCCTCGTCGCGCCGCACCGCGTAGGGCTCCCAGCCCAGCAGCCGGCGCGGCCAGGAGCTCTTCGCCGAGAGGTAGTCGTTGAGCGGGACGCTGCGTACCATGCGGATACCTTCGCTGTCCGCGGGGGCCGCGCGGACCGATAGACGTAGGGATGACGCGTCCCTGCGCCGTCTGCGGCGCCCGTTCCAGCCTGCCGATCTACCGCCAGCGGTTCGCGATGCCCTCGGAGCACGGCGTCCACGCGGGCTACGACGTGGTCGCCTGCGCGCGCTGCGGCTTCGCCTTCGCCGACGACACGCCCGACCAGGGATACCTCGACGCGTACTACCGCGAGATGGCCAAGAAGTCGGCGCTCCTGGAGCGGCGCGGCTTCACCGAGCCCGAGTACCTGGTGCGCACGCACGGCGTCAGCCTGCGCCACGTCGTTCCGCACGTGCGTCCCGGCGACCGCGTCCTCGACGTCGGCTGCTACACCGGGAACCTGCTCGCGATGCTGCGCGACGCGGTCCCCGGGGTTCGCGTCACCGGGCTGGACCCGTCGGCGCTCGCCGCGCGGGTCGCGCGCGAGCACCACGGCGTCGACGTGCGCGTCGGCAGCCTCTTCGACGACCTGAGCGATCTCGGCGAGTTCGACGTCGTGCTGCTCACCCACGTGCTCGAGCACGTCGTCGACTTGCGTCCGTTCCTCGCGCGGCTCCTCACGCTGCTCGCCGACGGCGGGCGGCTCTGCGTCGAAGTGCCGGACGCGAACGCGTTCTTCCTCACCGCCGATCAGGACGATCCGATCGGCGTCGAGCACAAGGATCCGTTCCTGCAGTTCAGCGTCGAGCACGTCAACTATTTCACGGCGGCCTCGCTCGAGAACCTGATGCGGGCGAACGGGTTCGCGCCGCTCGCGCTCGCGCGCGACGTCTCGACCGTCGCGATGATCGCGTCGGCCTGGACGCGCGCGCCGTTCGTCCGCGACGAGGCCGGTCCGGCGGCGCTGCGGCGCTACGTCGACGATTGCCGGGCGCTCCTCGAGCCGATCGTCGCGACCGTCGACGCGCTGGCGGCGCGCGGCGTCCCGGTCATCGTGTGGGGCGCCGGCGCGCACACGCAGCGTCTCCTCGCCTCGGGTGTCTTCGACCGCCTCGCGATCCGCTGCTACGTCGACTCCGATCCCGGCTATCACGGCGCGACGCTCGGCTGCGTCCCGATCGCGGCGCCGGAGACGCTGCGCGCGCATCCCGACGCGACCGTGCTCATCTCTTCGCAGATGTACGAGGACGAGATCGAGCGCCAGATCCGCGCCGCCGGCTACCCGAACGACGTCGTGACGCTGTACCGCCGCGCCGCCGCGGTCGGCTGAGCCCCGGCCGCGCTCAGGCGCGGACCGCCTTCGGCAGGTTCGCGTAAGAACGAACGGTGCGGCGAATCGCCTCGTCGAGGCCGACGGTGCAGCGCAGCCCGAGCTCGTCCTGCGCGCGGATCACCGACGGGACGTAACGGGCGGGCGGGACGCCGGGGACCGGGGCGCGCGCCGCGGCGATCGGCGTCGCGGGCCGGGCCACCGCGACGACGCGCTCGGCCAGCGCGCGGATCGAGACCGCGTGCGGCGAGCCGACGTTGTAAGCGCGCCCGCCGCGGCCGCGGACGAGGATCGTCCAGAGCCACCGCGCCAGCTCGGCGACGTACAGGTACGAGCGCAGCGGCGTCCCGTCGCCGGCGATCAGCAGCGTCTCGCCGTGCAGCACGTCGCGCACGAAGTTTCCGAACGCGTACTGCTCGTCGAGCGGCAGCCGCGGCCCGGCGAACGCGAAGAGCCGCGCGATCGTCGCGGTGAACCCGTCCGCCGCGCCGTACGCCGTCCATGCGAGCTCGGAGGCGCGCTTCGCGTGGCCGTAGGCCGCGCCCGGATCGGTCGGTGCCGGCGCGCCGGCGTAGTCCTCCGGGATCGCCTCGAGGCTCGGCGGCTGCGGGCCGTAGACGGCGCCCGAGCTGGTGAACAGCGCCCGGCTCGCGCCGCTCGCCCGCACGAGCTCGAGCACGCGGCGCGTCGCGGCGACGTCGCGGTCGTACGTGAAGAGCGGCCGGCCGGGGACCGCGACGGCGCGTTCGGTGGCGGCGTGCACGACCGCGTCGAAGCGGCCGGCCGGAAAGGCGAAGTCGACGGCGTCGCCGCGGTGCAGCGTGAGGGCCGGGTCCGCGGCGAGCCGCGGCTCGCGGGCGGCGAAGCCGTCGGGGTCCCGGGTCAGGACGACGGCCGCCGCGCCCAGCGCCAGCCGGCGGTTCGCCCAGAGGAACGCCTCGAGCAGCGCGCTGCCCACGAAGCCCGTTCCGCCGGTCACGAACACGCGCGCGCCGCGCAGGCCCTCCCACGCCTCGCGGCTCAGGGCGAGCTGCTCGTCGAGCTCTTCGCCGGCGCAGCCGGCTCCGTGCAGCATGTCCCTCGATCTATCGGCGCCGCGCCCGAGCGCCGATACCTCGGAGAGATGAAGACGGTCATCCTCGCGGGCGGCCTGGGGACCCGGCTCTCGGAGGAGACCGCCGCGCGCCCGAAGCCGATGGTCGAGATCGGCGGCAAGCCGCTGCTGTGGCACCTGATGCGGATCTACGCGAGCGCGGGCTTCGACGAGTTCGTCGTCGCGCTGGGCTACAAGCAGGAGCTGGTCAAGGAGTGGTTCCGCGCGTTTCACGCGCACACGAGCGACCTCACGATCGACCTCGCGACCGGGCGCGTCGACGTGCTGCGCGAGCGCCACACCGAGCGCTGGAAGGTCCACCTCGTCGACACCGGGATCGACACGATGACCGGCGGCCGCATCAAGCGGCTGCGTGAGATCGTCGGCGACGAACCGTTCATGTGCACGTACGGCGACGGGCTGGCGGCGATCGACGTCGCCGAGCTCGTCGCGTTCCACCGCCGCGAAGCGCGGATGGCGACGCTCACCGCGGTGCGCCCGCCGGCGCGCTTCGGCGCGCTCGACGTCGAGGGAACCGCGGTGACCGACTTCCGCGAGAAGGCGCAGGCCAGCGAAGGCTGGATCAACGGCGGCTTCTTCGTCTTCGAGCCGGAGATCTTCGATCTCATCGAGGGCGACGCGACGATGCTCGAGCACGAACCGCTCGCCGCGCTCGCCCGCGGCGGCCAGCTCTCGTGCTTCAAGCATCACGGCTTCTGGCAGCCGATGGACACGCTGCGCGACAAGCGCCACCTCGAAGAGCTGTGGGCGTCGGGCGATCCGCCGTGGATGCGCCGTCCGGTCTGCGCGCGATGAGCTTCTGGACCGAACGGCGCGTCGCGGTCACCGGCGCGACCGGGATCGTCGGCTCGTGGCTGTGCGAAGAGCTCGTCCGGCGCGGCGCCGAGGTCGTCGCCCTCGTCCTCGACGACGATCCGCACGCGCGCTTCTTCACGGCCGGAATCGACCGGCGGTGCACGATCGTGCGCGGGACGCTTTCGCGCATCGAGGACTGCACGCGCGCGCTGAACCGCTACGAAGCCGAAATCGTGTTTCACCTCGGCGCGCAGACGATCGTCGGCGCGGCGATGCGCGATCCGCTCGAGTGCTTCGAGTCGAACGTGCGCGGGACGTACAACATGCTCGAGGCCGCGCGGCGGCTCGGCACGGTGAAGGCGTTCGTCGTCGCGTCCAGCGACAAGGCGTACGGCGAGAGCGACGTGCTGCCGTACACCGAGACGATGCCGCTGCGCGGGCGCCACCCGTACGACGTCTCGAAGAGCTGCGCCGACCTGATCGCCGCCTCGTACCACCACAGCTACGGCTTGCCGGTCACGGTCGCGCGCTGCGGCAACATCTACGGCGGCGGCGACCTGAACTGGAGCCGCATCGTCCCCGGAACGATCCGCAGCCTGCTGCGCGGACAGCGTCCCGTGCTGCGCAGCGACGGCGGCCCGGTCCGCGACTACTTGTACGTCCGCGACGTCGTCGACGCGTACCTGACCCTCGCCGAGGCGACGCCGCGTCCGGAGATCTGCGGCGAAGCGTTCAACTTCAGCCCGCAGAGCCGCGTCACCGTGCGCGAGATGGTCGAGGCGATCGCGCGCGCGGCCGGCGTCGCCGCCGACCCGATCGTCGAGGGCGGAGCGAAGCTCGAGATCCGCAATCAGACGCTCGACGCGACGAAGGCGCGCGAGCGGCTCGGCTGGACGGCGGCCTGGAGCCTCGACGCCGCGCTGCGCGAGACGGTCGCGTGGTATCGCGAGCATCTCGGCGCGCCGGCCGGGACGGCGGCGCTGCGCTGATGCTGCGCGACCGCTCCTCGTCGCCGGAGGCGCAGGCGCTGCGCGAGGAGATCCTCGAGCTGACGCGCGCGTATTTCTTCAGCGCGTACGCGGCGCGCGAGTTCGCCCCCGGCGAGGATCCCGTCCCCGTCAGCGGGCGGACGTTCGACGAACGCGAGCTCGTCTCGCTCGTCGACGCGTCGCTCGATTTCTGGCTCACCAGCGGACGCTACGCGGCGCGCTTCGAGCGCGAGTTCGCGCGCTGGTTCGGCGTGCGCGAGTGCGTTCTGGTCAACTCCGGGTCGTCGGCGAACCTGTGCGCGCTGAGCGCGCTCACCTCGCCGCAGCTCGGCGAGCGCCGCCTGCGCGCCGGCGACGAGGTGATCACCGCGGCGGCGGGCTTCCCGACGACGGTGAACCCCATCGTGCAGGCCGGCTGCGTGCCCGTGTTCGTCGACAGCGAGCTGACGACGTACAACATCGACCTCGACCGGCTCGACGCCGCGCTCTCGCCGCGCACGAAGGCGGTGATGGTCGCGCACACGCTCGGCAACCCGTTCGACGCCGAGCGGCTGCGCGCGTTCTGCCGCGCCAACGGGCTGTGGCTGATCGAGGATACGTGCGACGCGGTCGGCGCGACCTGGAACGGCGCGCAGGTCGGAACGTTCGCCGATCTGGCGACGGTGAGCTTCTATCCCGCGCACCACCTGACGATGGGCGAAGGCGGCGCGGTGATGATGCGCTCGCCGCTGCTGCGCAAGCTGGTCGAGTCGTTCCGCGACTGGGGCCGCGACTGCTGGTGCGCGCCGGGCAAGTACGACACGTGCGGCAAGCGCTTCGCGCAGCAGCACGGAGGCCTGCCGCACGGCTACGACCACAAGTACACCTACTCGCACGTCGGCTACAACCTAAAGCTGACCGACATGCAGGCCGCGGTCGGCGTCGCGCAGCTCGAGAAGCTCGACGATTTCATCGCCGCGCGCCGCGAGAACGCCGCGCGGCTCACCGCGGCCCTGCGCGACGTCGAGTGGCTGGCGCTTCCGCAGGAGCTGCCCGGCGGCGCGTCCTCGTGGTTCGGCTACCCGATCCGCGTGCTGCCGGGCGCGCCGCTCGACCGCAACGCGCTGGTCCGCCGGCTCGAGCAGCGGAAGATCGGCACGCGGCTGGTCTTCGCCGGCAACCTCGTCCGCCAGCCCGCGTACGCCGAGACGACGTACCGGATCGCCGGGACGCTGCGGAACGCCGACACGATCATGAACGACGTCTTCTGGGTCGGGACGTTCCCTGGGCTGGGAGAGCCGGAGATCGACTTCGTCGCCGAGACGATCGCGGAGGCGGCGGCGCTCGCCCGCTGCTGAAACCTCCCCGGGGCCGTCCGGTACTAGCGGAGTAGGATGGCTGTGCAGTCAGTCCCCGACGTCTCGGACGAGAGCCTCGTCCAAGCGGTCCTCGACGGCGACCGCGACGCCTTCGGTGTCCTCGTCGAGCGCTACAAGCGCGGGATCGCGTCGTTCATCGGGGCCAGCGTCCGGCACGCCGCCGACGTCGCCGACCTCACGCAGGAGACGTTCCTGCGGGCCTACGCGCACCTGGCGACGTTCAACCCCGAGCTGGGCCGGTTCTCGACCTGGCTCTATCACATCGCGCGAAACGTCGTCCGCACGTTCCTCGGCCGCTCGCTGCGCCGCCCCGCGCTGGCCGAGCTCGGCGAAGAGCAGACGCTCGAGAACGCCCTCCCCGATCTCTCCGCCGAGGCCGACCCGGCCGGCGGCGTCCTGCGCGCCGAGGCCGAGGCCGAGGTCCGCGCCGCGCTCGCCGAGCTGCCGGAGCGGACCCGCACGGTGCTCTCGCTGCGGTTCTACGAGAACCTCGACTACCAGTCGATCGCGACGACGATGGGGCTCTCGCTCGGCAACGTCAAGACGCTGATCCATCGCGGCAAGCTCGCCCTCGCGCACAAGCTGCGCGAGCGGGAGGCGGCCGCTCGGGGAAACTGCGCGACCCGGGCGTTCCGGGTTCTCGGAGGCCTCGGTGACCTGCAGCTCGTCTGAGTCGCAATTCGAGGCGTACCTCGACGACACGCTGACCCCCGCGCGCCGCGCGCGGCTCGTCGCGCACCTCGACCGCTGCGGCCGCTGCAAGGGCGTGCTCGAAGAGCTGCGGGTCGTCGATGCGCTGCTCGCCTCGCCGCGTTCCGTCGAGCTGCCCGAGAACTTCACGTTCGCGACGATGGCCGAGGTTCGCGCGCTCCCGCGTCCGCACGCCTCGCCGGCCCCGCTGCTCGCCTACCTCGTCTCGTATCTCGTCGCCGCGTGGCTGCTGATCGGCGCCGCGTCGATCCTCGCCGCGAGCACGATGCGCGCGTTCGGCGAGACGCTGATCGACGCGGGGCGCGACATCGTCGGCATCGTCGGGACGGTCGGCCACGCCGGCGCCCGGATCCTCGGCGACTTCGGACCGGTCGGCACCTTCGTCGCCGCGGCCCTCGCGCTCGACGTCGTCGTCGCGCTCGCGATCGTCGCCGCCTTCACCGTCGTCCGTCCCCGTCTGCTCGACCGGCTGCGCCCGTGAAGCTGCGGCTGTTCCTCATCCTCGCCGCGCTGCTCGCGTCGAGCGTGGTCGCGCAGGCACAGGCGCAGGCGCTCGACGTCCGCACCTCGGATCACGGCCAGACCAGCTTCTTCGAAACCGTCTACGTCCGGCCGGGACAGATCGTCGACGGCGACATCAACGTGATCGCCGGCGACGCCGAGATCGCCGGCGTCGTGCGCGGCGACTGCAACGCGATCTTCGGCAAGTGCGAGATCGTCGACGACGGCGAGGTGCTCGGCCGGGTCAACAGCGTGACGAACGACGGCGTGCGCGCGCTGCTCCCGTGGGTGGCGCGGCACGACTTCGCGAGCCCGTTCGCCGAGCAGGACCGCCGGCTGTTCCTCAAGCTCGCCTCGAGCGCGATCGTCGTCCTGGTCTTCCTGCTCTTCCCGCTGCGCACGCGGCTCGCGCTCGACCGCGTCGAGCGCCACCCCGCGCTCGCCACCGCGACCGGCGCCGCCGCCGCGATCGCCCTCGTCCCGATCGCGATCGTGCTGCTGGTGAGCGTCGTCGGCATCCCGCTGATCGCGCTCGAGATCGCCGGCGTCGTCGTCGGCGTCTGGCTCGGGACCGCCGCGATCGCGCTGGTCGTCGGGCGGCGGCTCTGCGAGCTGGTGATGCCGGCTTCCACGCCCTCCCCGCTCGTCGCGCTGATCCTCGGGCTGGTCGTGGTCTCGGCCGCCGAGATCGTCCCGGTCGTGGGGTGGGCGGTCAGCGCGCTGGTCTGGCTGGCCGGCCTGGGCGCCGCAATCCTGTCCTTCGTGCGCGCCGCGCACATCGACGCCGCGGTCCACCGAGCCCCCATCGCGGGTCCTCCGATGTCCCGGCGCTTCTGAGCGGGAAGAACCCGCCAGAATGGACATCGTCCTCCCGCCCCCTCGCCTGGCCCGCCGCGTTCAGCGGCTGAAGCCCTCGACGATCCGCGAGATGCTCAAGGTCACCCAGAATCCGAAGGTGATCTCGTTCGGCGGCGGGCTCCCCGCCGCCGAGCTGTTCCCGGTCGAGGACGTCTCGGCGGCGCAGGACCGGGTGATGCGGACGCAGGGCGCGGCGGCGCTCCAGTACTCGGTGACCGACGGGATCACGCCGCTGCGCGACTGGGTCGCGGCGCGGGTGAGCGCGCGGCAGGGCGTCCCGGTCGAGGCCGCGGACGTCGTGATCACCGGCGGCTCGCAGCAGGGCCTCGACCTCTACGCGCGGGTCTTCCTCGATCCGGGTGACCTCGTCGCCGTCGAGAACCCCTCGTACCTCGGCGCGATCCAGGCGTTCGACGCGTTCGAGCCCGAGTATCTCGCGATCGCTTCCGACGAGCACGGGATCGTCCCGGAGGCGCTCGACGAGGCGCTCGCGCGCGCCCCGCGCAAGCCGAAGTTTCTGTACGTCGTCCCGAACTACGAGAACCCCACCGGGAACACGCTCGCCGCCGAGCGGCGGCCGCACGTCGTCGAGATCTGCGCGCGCCGCGGCGTGCCGATCCTCGAGGACGATCCGTACGGCGAGATCTTCTTCGAGCGCCCGGCGCCGCCGCCGCTGCTCTCGGTCGCGGCGCGCGGCGCGGTGACGTATCTCGGGACCGGCTCGAAGATGGTCGCACCCGGGCTGCGCGTCGCGTGGATGGTCGTCCCCGACCGCGACCTGCGCGACAAGATCGTCACCGCGAAGCAGGGCGCGGACCTGCACTCCAGCTCGTACGCGCAGTACGTGTTCCAGGCATACGTCGAGGACGAGCCGCGGCTCGAAGCGCACCTCGCCCGCGTCCGCGCCGCCTACCGCGCGCGGCGCGACGCGATGGTGCGCGCGCTCGCGCGCGAGATGCCCTCGCACGTGCGCTGGAACGTCCCGGACGGCGGGATGTTCCTGTGGGCCACCGTCGGCGAAGGCATCGACACCGAGGAGCTCTTCGAGCGCGCCGTCGAGAGCGACGTCGTGTTCGTCCCGGGCCGGCCGTTCCACCCGAACAAAGATCGGGGCGACGGGATGCGGCTGAACTTCTCGGCGATGCCCGAGGATCGCATCGCCGAAGGGATCGCACGTCTCGCGCGCGCCGTGCGCGTGCCGGCCGCCGCGACAGGGTGAGACCGCGCTTGAGCGAACCTCGCGCGCACTGCATCGCTCCGCGGAAGAGGTACTCGTGGGCCTGGTCGTGACCGGCATCTCTCAAAAAGGCGACATCTCGGCGCTGGAGTCGGCGCTGACGTCCGCCGGCTTGCCGCTGGATCCGATCCAGCTGATCGGGCCCGACGACTCGACACAGGGCGCCGCGTCGCGCGGCCTCGCGAACCCCGGCTTCATCACCGGCGCGACCGGACAGGGCACCGGCGTCCCGGGGATCACCAGCGGCCGCGGCGCGACGGCCGGCGGCTACGGGACGGGCTTCTTCCGCAACGAGACGCTCAGCGACCGGCTCGGCGACCTCGAGATCCCCGACGACGAGATGGACAACTACATCGAGGCGCTGCAGGCCGGGCGCAGCATCGTCGCCTACTTCGCGAAGCCCGAGAACATCGACCAGGTCACCGACCTGTTCCGCTCGAGCGGGCTGGTCAAGGTGAAGCGCTTCTAGACGGCGCTTCCGGCGCGTCGCCCTCGAGCGGGATCGCGCGGAGCGCGAGCCCGAGCGCGAAGGCCGCGAACACGGAAGCGAACGCCGCGCCGGCGAGCACGGTCGCCGGCCGCGGGCGCTCGTCGACCACGGCCGGCGCCGAGAACCGCAGCCGGTGGGTCTCGGGGGCCGAGCGGATCCGCGCGACGGCGAGCACCACGTCGTCGAGCCGCGCACCGTCGGGGAGCGTCGGGACGAGCGGGATGCGCAGCCGCACCGGGCCCAGCGTCGTCGCGCTCGCGTCGTCCAGGCGGATCGGAAGCCGCACGCGCCGGCCGTTCGCGGCGCGGACGTCGCCGTACGCCGACCAGCGCAGGACCGCGCCGTGGAACGTCGGGTCGACGTCTCCGCGAACGTCGACCGCCAGCGCCTGCTCGCGATGCAGCCGCACGTCCGCGGGCAGCACGACGATCGCCTCGTCGGCGTAGCCGCCGACGTCCCGGTGCGGCCGCGCCGTGAAGACGAGTCCGCCGCCGGCGGCGCGCGCGACGGTCAGCGTGGGCGCCGCCGGGGGACGCAGCGCGACGCGAATCCCCGCACAGCGCGCGCGGCGTGCCGAACCCGGGCGCGCACCGGACGCGACGCCCGGCGGGCCGGCAGCGACGCGAAGCGTGCCCGCCGGGCCCGGCGGCAGGCGCACCGCGGCCGCGCGCCGGCTCAGCCGGACCTCCGCGCCGGACGGCTCGCCGGCGCGCACGTTCACCGCACGGCAGCGGGCGGGGACGTCGGCGACGAGGTAGAGCGCCGCCGAATGCGCGGCAACCGGCACGACGCCGTCCGCCGGCAGCGGCGCGAACGCCCCGCCCGAGCGCGGGCCGCCGTCGAGCACGACGGCCGACGGCGCGAGGCGCACCGCATGCTCCGGAAGCCCCACCGCCGGAAACTGCGGCGAGGGCCACGCGGCGACGAAGCCGCACAGCCACAGCAGCGTCCCGGCGGCGAGTCTCGGCGAGCCGGCCGCGACCGCGAACGGGACGATCGGCACGAGGTACCACGGGTTCACCGCCGCCCGGCTCAGCACGGTCGCGACCGTGACGGCCAGCATCGCGAGCGCCCCGCTCGCCGCCGCGCCGAGGCGGGCGCGCAGCGCGCTCGCGACGACGATCCCGCCGGCGAGCTCGAAGAGCCCGCGCCCGGCGGCGATCGCCGCCGGCGTGTACCACTCGAAGCGAAAGAACAGCGGCAGCAGCGGCTGCGCGAGCGCGTAGCCGGCCATGACGAGCGCGAGCGCGGCGAGCGCCGCGCCGGCGAATCGGCGCAGCGCCCCGTCCCAGGCCGGCCGAAACGCGCCGGCGGCGGCCAGAAGCAGCGTCGCGACCAGCGCGAGCTCGGCGGCGCGCGCGAGGAACGCCAGCGCCGGGACGTCCTGGCCGAGCGCGACGAGGCTGTTGATCGCGAACGGCGGGCCGCCGCCGCCGGCCCGGCCCGGCCCGCCGACGCCGGCCAGCGCGGCCCAGCCGCGGCCGACGGCGCCGAGCCGTGCGGCGAACGGGACCAGCGAGAACGAGACGATCGCGAGCGCGCCGGCGAGCCAGCGCCGGGCGCCGCGCCCCGAGCGCAGCAGCGCGACGAGCGCGGCCGGTGCGGGGATCGCCTTGAGCAGCACGGCCGCCGAGAACCACGCGCCGGATCCGCCCGGGTCCCGCGCGGCGGCGAGCAGCGCCGCCGCGAGCGCGAGCGTGACGAGCGCCTCGAAGTGCGCGCTCGTCCCCGACTCGAGGATCAGCGCCGGGCACGCGGCCGCGGCGAGCGCGCCGAACAGCCGGAAGCGCGGGCCGAGCGCGCGCGCCGCGAGCGCGGCGGTGAGCGCCGACGCCGCGACGTCGGCGGCGATGACCAGCCCGTGCAGCGCGGCGGCCGCGGCGCCGCCGAACGGGACGAACGCGAGCAGCACGTCGGCGAAGCCGTGCGGATACGGGAAGTAGAAGCCGGCGTACGGCGCGAGCCCCGCGCGGAGGAACGAGACGTAGTCGCCGTACCAGCGCCCGTCGAACGAGAGGTCCGGCCCGCCCGTCGCGAGCACGAGGCGGAGCGCGGCGCCGAGCGCGATCGCAAGCCCAACCGCACGCCGGTCGTCGCCGTGCGGCGCGCGTGCGGCGCCCGCGAGAGCCGCCGCGTAGCCGGCGATCGCGATCCAGAGCGCGCCGTAGAATGCGGCCATCGTCTGCGGGCCGAAGCGCACGAACAGCAGCGCCGCCGCCAGCGCGGCGACCCCGCCCCAAGTCAGCGGACGGCCCACAGCCCCAGATAGTCGCTCGCGACCCGCGCCCAGGTGAAGCGCGCCGCGTACGCGAGCGCGGCGTCCGCGGCGGCGCGCCGCGCGGCGTCGTCGTCGAGCAGCGCGGCGACGTCCGCGGCGAGCGCGGCCGCGCCGGTCGCCACCCGGAGCGCGCCGGACGCCGCCGCGATCTCCTCGAGGTACGCGCGCTTGAGCGCGTTGCGGGCGACCGCGACGACGGGCCGCCCCACCGAGAACGCCTCCAAGACGGCGAGGTACGACGTGGCGACGACGACGGTCGAGGCGGCCGCGACGCCGCGCGGGTCGTCCGTGACGCCGCCGACCCGCACGGCGCCGCCGGCGAGCTCGCGCAGCGTCTGCTCGAGCGGGCCGAAGCCGTAGGTACGCGCGGCGACGCCGCGCGTCTCGGCGAGGATCCGCAGCGCGCGCACGACGTCGGGCGCGTCGGTGTCGGCCGCGTAGCGTGCGACGAACGAGACCGCCGGCGCGGGCGGCTCCGCGACCGCGCCGACCGCCTCGACCCCGCCGTGCGTCACCAGCGCCGAGCGCGTGCCGTAAAACGCATCGACGTAGGCGCCGACGGCGATCGAACGCCGCGCCGCACGCGCGGCGAGACGGTGGCCGAGCACGTGATGCGGGCGCAGCGGCCAGCCTTCGTAGCCGTGCACCGTCGCATACAGCGGCGCGGCGCGCCGAACGGCGCGCAGGGCGAGCGCCGCGGCGAGCGTCGGGACGTAGTCGTGCGTGTGGACGACGTCCGGGGAAAGCCGCGCGATCGTCCGCGCCAGCCGCGGGATCGCGAGCGGCAGCGCCCGGGTCGGCCCGAGCGCGGTCACCGCCGTCGCGACGCCCCGCGCCTCCAGCTCGCGGCGGACCGCCTCGACGTGGCGCTCCACCCCGCCGACGCGGCGATGGGCGGACGTCGCGACCATGAGCACCGAGCGCACCGCGCTCACGGGCGCCGGGTCCGCGCCTCGGAGACCCCGCGTAGAAAGCCGGCGAGCCGCGCCGGCGCGAGCGCGCCGAGCGCGACCGCCACGCCGGCGAGACCGCGCGCCGACGGACCGAACGCTTCGACGTAGCGCGCGGCGAACGGGGCCGCCGCGAGCGTCCACAGCCCGAGCGCCGTCCAGCGCGCGCGCCCGCGCGCCGCGATCAGCGCGAGCTCGAGCCCGCACACCGCGCCCACCGCGGCGTGGTAGCCGAGCTGGATCCCGGCCCGCCCGTCGCCCGCCCCGTAGCGAAACTGCTGCCGCATCGCCGCGCCCAGCGTGGCGCGCGGCGGCCACGCGACCACCGCGTCCGCGGCGATCCGCCAGCCTCCCGCACGCTCGACCGCGAGGTCGAACGCGGTGTCCTCCGCGGTGCCGAGCGACTCGTCGTAGCCGCCCAGCGCCTGCCACAGCGTCTTTCGATACGCGACGCTTCGATGCGAAGGGAGGAAGCGCCGCTGCCCCGCGCGCGTCGGCACCCAGCTGTAGGCCGCCACGACCTTCGCCCACGCGGTCGCGGCCAGCGGAACGTACGCGCCGCCGACCGCGACGACCGCGGGATCGGCGAACGGCGCGACGAGCCGTTCGAGCCAGGCGGGCTCGGGGACGCAGTCGGCGTCGGTGACGGCGACGACCTCGCCGCTCGCGAGGGAGACGCCGTGATTGCGCCCGGCCGAGATGTTGCCGGGGCGGAGCGCCGTGCGCAGCGGCAGGCCGGCCTCGGCCGCCGCCCGCGTTACGACGTCGAGCGTCGCGTCGGTGCTGCCCCCGTCGACGAAGACGATCTCGTCGGGCCGGCGCGTCTGCGCCGCGATCGCGGCGATGAGCCGCCCGGCGTGCGCGGACTCGTTCAGCGCCGTGACGACGAGCGAGACGCGCACCGCGCGGTCAGACGGCGACGGCCGTCCGCACGCGCTCCATCTCGCGGCCGAACTGCGCCGCGAGCCGGCGATAGTCGAACGAGGCGCGGCAATGCTCCGCGCCGTCGCGGGCGAGCTCGAGCCGCGTCTGCGGATCGTCGAGCAGATCGCAGATCAGCGCCGAGAGCTGCGAGGCCTCCAGACGCTCGACGAA
>Ga0209810_1000456_pt1 | contig 90672 bp, 74 predicted proteins | sample Coa_R1_7_FD_187159 | JGI IMG/M metagenome (GOLD analysis project Ga0209810, IMG submission 187159) | Surface soil microbial communities from Centralia Pennsylvania, which are recovering from an underground coalmine fire - Coalmine... | ecosystem: Environmental > Terrestrial > Soil > Unclassified... | reverse complement strand
TCCCCATGCCGTCGTCCAGCTCGCCGTCGAGCGGCGCTGCTGGCGGGGTCACCAGTCCCGCGCCGCCGCAGTTCGACGTGCCCGGCGTCACGCTCAAGCTGAGCTTCGTAAAGGCACCGGGCACCGTGGTGGTGGTGGTGGTCGTGGTCGTGGTGGTCGTGGTGGTCGTGGTGGTCGTGGTGGTGGTGGTCGTGGTCGTGGTGGTCGTGGTGGTCGTGGTCGTGGTGGTCGTGGTGGTCGTGGTGGTGGTGGTCGTGGTGGTCGTGGTGGTCGTGGTCGTGGTGGTCGTGGTGGTCGTGGTCGTGGTGGTCGTGGTCGTGCTGGTCGTTGAGGTCGTCGTCGTGGTCGACTGCAGCGGCACCCCCGGGCAGAAACCTGGCTGACCCGCGCCCGTATTCTTGATCAGGAACGTCTTGGCGTCGTTCTTCTTGATGACGTCGCTGCTGTCGAAGAGTATGTGGTAGCGGTCACCGCCGGTAATCGTGAAGAGCACGCACCCGCCCGTACCGGGATTGGGGGGCACGACGGTGATCGACCCGTTTTTGCCGGTTCCGAGGGCCTTGAAGGACACGGTGCCCCCGCTCGACTTCTTGAACTGCACGACCTTGACGGGACCATTGTGCCCGCCCTTGTCGACGTACTTGAAGCCCTTGCTGGCCGAACCGCTCCAGAAGGGCTTGCCGGTGACGGGGTCGGTGCCCTGCGCCAGCACGAAAGACTGATTGCTTGACGTGGCGCCGAACGCGAAGATTTGGAGGGTCGCCCCGCTGGCCGTGGGATCGCCGACGATGGTCACGGAGCTTGCCTTCTCCAGGCCCTGCCCGATGAACCCGCGCTTGCTCAGGTCGACGCCGAGCTTCGGATCCTTTACCAGCTCCTGCTTGCCCGTGAGCTTCTGGTCGAGCGCGTACGAGAACCCGATGCCGGCCAACACCAGACCGACCGTGACGGTCCAACGAAGCCCGTGCCGCATGTGTGGCCTCCTTGCGGTTCCGTTTGTCTCCCTACCACAGCGGCGGGCGCCAGGACCACAAAAAAATGCGCCCGCCTAATTTTTCAGGCGAGCGACCCCGTGTTCGCCAGGCGCCGGGGCGCGGGGTTCACGACCTCGGCCATGAGGGCGAGCAGGTCCCGCCGGATCGCCGCACAGGCCGGATCGTCCCAGCGGTTCTCGAGCTCGCCCGGGTCGATCGACCGATCGTACAGCTCGCCCATCCCCGGCACGGTGTCGTAGCGCGTGCACACCCAGCGCGGCGTCGTGATCGTGCGGAGATAGAGCTGCATCTGCATCTCGTGGTCGTTCTCGGTGAGGACCCACTCGCGCTGCTCGCTTCCTCCGACGAGAAACGGGCGGAGCGAGCGCCCCTCGACGGTCGGGGGGACAGCGAGGCCCGCGAGGTCGAGGATCGTGGGGGCGAGGTCGATCGTGCCGACGGGGGCGGCGACCCGAGCGCCGCGGACGACCCCGGGGCCGCGCACGATGAGCGGCACGCGCAGGAGCCCGTCGTAGTGGAGCGGCCCCTTGAAGAGCATCTGGTGGTCGCCGAGGAGCTCGCCGTGGTCGGTCGTGCAGACGACCAGCGTGTCGTCCGCCTGCCCCGTCTCGGCGAGCGCCGCGAGGATGCGCCCGATGGCGTGATCGAGCTGGGCGACCATGCCGTAGTAGCCCGCCATCAGGGCGGCGAGCTCGCGGTCCGAGAGGCGCGCGCCGCCGGGATTCGCCCAGGCCATCGCCCCGGGCAGCCCCTGGGTCCAGAAGCGGTGAAACGGCGGCTTGCGGTCGAACTCCTCGGGATGGCGTTCGGGCACGGTCATGTCGGCGGCCGTGTAGCGGTCGCACCACGGCGCCGGCGGATCCATGGGATGGTGCGGATCGGTGAACGACGCCCAGCAAAACCACGGGCGGGCGCGGTCGACCGTGCGCAGAAACGCGATCGTGCGGTCGGCGACGTACGTCGTCGGGTGATCCTCCTCGGGGAGGGCCGACGCCCAGGTCTCGGGCGCGGGCGAGGGACGGAGCGCCGCCGCCGGCGTCATCAGATAGAGCCGCCGCCGTCCCGCCTCCTCGCCGTCGCGGAAGAGCCAGCGCGCGTAGTGGAGCCCGCGCGGCGGCGGGCCCCAGTGCTCGGGCATGCCGCCTCCCTCGGGATGGATCTGGTGGCCGAAGAGGATGAGGTCCACGTCGGCGAAGCCCATGTACGGGCCGTGCCACCCCGGGGGCATCGCGGCCGAGCCCTCCACCGATTCGAGCGCGCCGGTGGGCGTGCGGGGATAGGTCGAGGCGAAGTGCGCCTTGCCGCGGAACGCGGTCGTCCAGCCCGCCCGGGCGAGCATCGCCGAGAGCGTCGTGGCCACCTCGGCTTGCGGGAAGTCGACGCCGTTCGAGTGCACGCCGTGGCTCGAGGGGTAGCGCCCGGTGAGGATCGTCGCGCGCGAGGGCTGGCAGTAGGGGTTCTGCGTGCGGCAGAGGTCGAAGCACACGCCTTCGGCGGCCAGCCGGTCGAGCGCCGGCGTCGCCCCCAAGCGGCAGCCGTAGGCACCGATCGTGTCGGCACGCTGCTGGTCGGTGGTGACCAGGAGGACGTTCATCGGGGCGCCATAGTCTCCTTGCACTCGCAATGCAACGACCTCGCATCTTGTGTCGGCGCCGGCAGCGCCGTACCGTGCGCCCGATGCCTGCTCCCTTCGCCGCCGCGCGCCTCGACGGCCGCCGCGCGCGGGCGCTGCGCGCCCGCGACGCCATCGTCGACGCGCTGCTCGACCTCATGCAGGAGGGACAGGTGCGGCCGACGGCGGCGCAGATCGCCGCGCGCGCCGGCGTCTCGCTACGCACTGTCTTCCAGCACTTCCGCGACCTCGAAGCGCTGTTCGCGGCGGCGGCCGACCGGCAGACCGCGCGTCTGCTCGCGCTCGCCGGCGAGGTGCCGGCGACGGGGCCGCTTCCCGAGCGCCTCACGGCCTTCGTGCGCGCGCGCACGCAGCTCCTCGAGGCGCTCGCGCCGGTGCGCCGCGGCGCCGTTCTCGTCGAGCCGTTTTCGCGCGAGATCGCCCGCCGGCTGCGCGGGGCGCGCGCCCGGGGCCGCGCCGAGGTCGCCCGCGTCTTCGCCGCCGAGCTCGAGGCGTGCCCGCCCGCGGAGCGCCGCACGCGGCTCGCCGCGCTCGCCGCCGTCGGAGAGTGGCCGTTCTGGGAGTCGCTGCGCCGCCACGAAGGCTTGTCGGTGGCGCAGGCGCGCCGCGTGCTCGCCCGGTTGCTGGGCGCACTGCTCGAGGAGGATCGCTGATGGACGTGCTGCGCACCCCCGACGCCCGCTTCGCCGGGCTCCCCGGCTATCCGTTTGCGCCCCACTACGTCGAGGTGGACGGGCTTCGCATCCACTACCTCGACGAGGGGCCACCCGCCGCGGCCCCGGTGCTCCTGCTGCACGGCGAGCCCTCCTGGTCGTACCTCTATCGCAAGATGGTGCCGCCGCTCTCAGCGGCGGGCCACCGGGTCGTCGCCCTGGACCTCGTCGGCTTCGGCCGCTCGGACAAGCCCGTCCGCCGCGAGGACTACACCTACCAGCGCCACGTCGACTGGGTGCGCGGTGCGCTCGCAGCGCTCGGGCTCGCGGACGTGACGCTCGTCTGCCAGGACTGGGGCGGGCTGATCGGGCTCAGGCTCGTCGCCGAGGAGCCCGAGCGCTTCGCGCGCGTGGTCGCTGCCAACACGTTCCTGCCGACGGGCGACATGCCGCCGGGCCCCGCCTTCCTCGCCTGGCAGCGCTACTCGCAGGAGACGCCCGATTTCCCCGTGGGCAGCATCGTCCGCTCCGGTTGTGTCACCGAGCTTGCGCCGGAGGTGGTCGCGGCCTACGACGCTCCGTTCCCCGACGACCGCTACAAGGCGGGCGCGCGGCAGTTCCCGCTGCTCGTGCCGACGCGCCCCGACGATCCCGCCTCGGCGGCGAACCGCCGCGCCTGGGAGCGGCTCCGCGCCTTCCGCAAGCCCTTCCTCACCGCCTTCAGCGACGGAGACCCGATCACCCGCGGCGCCGACCGCCTCCTCCAGCAGGCGATCCCCGGCGCGGCCGGGCAGCCGCACACGACGATCGCCGGGGCGGGCCACTTCCTCCAGGAGGACCGCGGCGAGGAGCTGGCGCGCGTCGTCGCGGACTTCATCGCCCGCACGGCGCGCTGACTCAGCCGAGGAACTCGCGGATCGCCATCAGCAGCTCGCGCGGGCGGTCGAAGTGGACCATGTGGCCCGCACCGGGGATCTCGACGAAGCGGGCGTCGCGGAACGCGGCGAGCCGGCGGCGGAGATCGTCGGGCTCGAGGTAGGGAGCCCCCGGCCGCCCGTGCCAGAACTCGCCCGACTCGGCGCCGTGGACGACGAGGGTGGGCGCCGCGATCCGCCGCCAGAAGGCCATGGCGTACTCGAGGTTGAAGGGGCCCGTCACCGCCATCGTCACCAGCATCGGATCGAACTTCCATTCGAGCCGGCCGTCCTCGCGCGCGCGGGTGCCGAGCAGCGCGAGCTCCCGCGCCTTCGACTCCGGGAGCCGCGGGTTGCGCTCGCGCAGCCGCTGGTACGCCGCCTCGAGATCCGCGAGCCCGGGGTGGCCGGCGATCGCGCGGTCGATGCGCGCGAAGCCCTCGATGGTCGAGCGCACCTCGTCCTCCATGGGCCCGGGCGGCGGGCCGAGGCCCTCGACGAGCACGAGGCGCGCGGGCACGTCCGGGAAGGATCCGGCGTACGTGGCCACCACCTCGCCGCCCATCGAGTGACCGACGAGGATCGGGCGGCGAAGCCTGAGCGCCCGCACCAGGTTGTGGAGGTCGAGGACGAAGTGCCCGAAGGCATAGTAGGGCGTGGTCTCGCTGTCGCCGTGGCCGCGGAGATCGAGCGCGAGCACGTGGAAGCGGTCGAGCAGCCCCCGGGCGAGGTCGTCGAAGGAGTGGGAGTGGTCGCGCAGCCCGTGCACGATCACCAGCGGCGGCGCCGCGGGATCGCCCCAGTCGCGAAAGTGGATGCGCAGCGCACCGCTGCGGAAGAAGCGCTCCGTGTATTCGGGCACGCGGGGTGGCGGCAATTCTTATCGGCCGCGCCGCAGGCGGTCAACGCCGCGCTTGTTCTCCGCGATCCGCTCCGCTACGGTCCGCGCGCGTGATCGCCTGCCTCGACCTCGAAGGCGTGCTGGTGCCCGAGATCTGGATCGCGGTCGCCGAGCGCACGGGCATCGCGGCCTTGCGGCGCACGACCCGCGACGAGCCCGACTACGACCGCCTCATGCGCGCCCGTCTGGCGATCCTCGACGAGCACCGCCTCGGCCTCGGCGACATCCAGGCCGTGATCGCGACGCTCGAGCCCCTCGACGGCGCCTTGGCCTTCCTCGAGTGGCTGCGCAGCCGCACGCAGGTGATCCTGCTCTCGGACACCTTCGAGCAGTTCGCCACGCCGCTTTTGCGCAAGCTCGGCTGGCCGACGCTCTTCTGCAACCGGCTCGAGGTGGCGCCCGACGGGCGGATCACGGGCTATCGGCTGCGCATCCCCGACGGCAAGCGCCGCGCGGTCGAGGCGCTGCGCGCGCTCGCCTTCCGGGTCGTCGCCGCGGGCGATTCCTACAACGACACGACGATGCTCGCCGCGGCCGACGCCGGCATCCTCTTCCGGCCGCCGGCGAACGTGATCGCCGACTTCCCCGAGTTTCCGGTCGCGACCACGTACGCGGAGCTGCGCGACGCCTTCGTGCGCCTCGGGGCCGGCGAGATCGCCGCGTGACGACTCAGCGCGCGCGCGGCCTTGGCTCGGGCGAGAGCCTGAGCGCGCGCGTGCGCCGGATGCGCTGCACGAGCTCCGCGATGCGCCGGTGCCGCTCCCACGACTCCGCAGCCGAGGGGGCGTCCGACTCCGTCGCCCGGGGCTTCGGGCCCGGCGCCCGGCGCTCTCCCATACGGCAACCAGCGTAAGCGCAACCCGCGCCCGACTCAAGCAGCGGCTACCCGAGGCCCATGCGCCGGGCGATGATCACCTTCATGATCTCGTTGGTGCCGGCGTAGATCGACTGGACGGCGGCGTCGGCGTAGTCGCCCGCGATCGGGTACTCGAGCATGAAGCCATAGCCGCCGTGGAGCTGGAGGCACTCCGCGGTGAGCCGCTTTTGGAGGGCGGTGGTCCACCACTTCGCCATCGACGCCTCGACCACGACGTCCTCGCCGCGCACGTGCGAGACCAGCAGCCGGTCGACGAAGGCCTGTCCCACCTCGACCTCGGTCGCCAGCTCGGCGAGCGTGAACTGGGTGTTCTGGAAGGCCGCGATCGGCTGGCCGAAGGCGCGCCGGCTCTTCACGTAGGCGATCGTGTCTTCGAGCGCGCGTCTGGAGGAGGCGAGCGCGGAGACCGCGATGCAGATGCGCTCCTGCTGGAGCTTCTCCATGAGCATCTTGAAGCCCTGCCCCTCCCGGCCGAGGAGGTTCGCCGCCGGCACGCGGCAGTCCTCGAAGACGATCTCGCTCGTGTCCTGCGCGTGCAGGCCGAGCTTTTCGAGCTTGCGCCCGCGCACGAACCCCGGCCGATCCGCCTCGACGAGGAAGAGGCTCAAGCCCCGGTGCGGCGGCTCGGCCTCTGGGTCGGTCCGGGCGACCACGATGAAGAGACCGCCGAGCTGGCCGAGCGAGATGAACGTCTTCGTGCCATTGAGCACCCAGTGGTCGCCGTCGCGCACCGCGCGCGTCTGCACGTTCGCGAGGTCCGAGCCGGCGCCCGGCTCGGTCATGCAGATGCCGAGCAACACCTCGCCGCGGATCGCCGGCGGCAGCCACCGACGCTTCTGCTCCTCGGTGCCCCAGGTGAGGATGTAGGGCATGCAGATCGAGGAGTGGACCGCCGTCATGAGCCCGTGCGCCCGCCGCCGGGCGAGCTCCTCCATGACGATCACGTCGTAGAGGAAGTCGCCGCCCCCGCCGCCGTACTCCGTCGGCATGGCCGGACCGAGGAAGCCCGCCTCCCCCATGCGCCGCCAGGTCGCGCGATCCGTGATGCGCTCGCGGTTCCACTGCGCGATCTTGGGCTCGATCTCGCGCTCGGCGAAGCGGCAGAACTGCGCTCGGAATTGCTCGTGCTCCTCGGTGAAGATCTCGCGCCGCATACGCGCCTCCCTCAGGCCTGTAGGCTCATGCCAGCTCCGTCGTGGGCATCGCCCGCTGCCGTCCGGCCGAGCCGGGCGCAGCGAGGCCCAGGTCCTCGTAGATCGCGCTCGCAATCGCTTCGAAGCGCGGGTAGTGCCGCAGGCGCCCGGGCATGCCGTTGGTGACGCACGCCACCACGAGCGCGTGCTCGGGGTCGCAGAAGCCGACCGAGGACTGCGCGCCGCCGTGCCCGAAGGTGCGGCGGGAGGCGTGGCGGCCGTAGATCACCGCGTCGATGATGAAGCCGAGGCCCCAGTCGATCACGATGCCGAAGGACTGGTCGAGCAGGCCGGTGCGGTGGCGCGCGCTGAGCGCCTCGACCGCCTGCGGGGAGAGCAGCCGCACGCCCGCGCGGGTGCCGCGCCCGCAGAGCATCTCGTAGAGAAAGCCGAGCTCGCGGATCGGCCCGCGGCCGTTCGCCCCGGGGACGCAGCGCGCGGCCACCTCCTCGGAGTCGAGGCGCTTGAGCGGCCGCGGTGTCCCGGTCGCGGTGTTGTGCATGAGCCCGATGCGGTCGCCGTAGGCGCGGTAGCGCGCCGGCGGCATGCCCACCCAGGTATCCCGCATGCCGAGCGGCTCGCAGATCGCTTCGCGCACGTAGCGGTCGAAGGGGCGCCCGTCGCGACGGCGGACGATCTCGCCGAGCACGAACATGCCCGACGTCGGATGGTAGCCGGCCGTCTCGCCCGGCACCCACCCCGGCTCGAGCGGCGCCTCGCAGATGCGACGCAGGCTCTCCTCCCACGACACGGCGAACGGACCGTCGACCTTCCCGAAGCGATCCGCCCAGCGGAAGCCCGCGGTATGCGTGAGGACGTGACGGATCGTCACGCGCTCCTTGCCGTGCGCCGCGAACTCCGGGATGTGGCGCGCAACCGGGTCGTCGAGGTCGAGGAGCCCCCGCTCCCAGCACTGGGCCACGGCGACCGCGACCAGCGCCTTCGTGCTCGAGAACCAGAGCATGAGCGTCTCGGGCGTCATCGCCACGCCGGGCCGCGCGAGCCCGAGCGCAACGTCGGCGACGGGCGTGCCCGCGCGCGACACGTAGAGCTGCGCGCCGAGGTGGAGCCCCTCGCGCATCCCCTCTGCGAGGACGGCGGTCGTGCGCGGCAGCGCATCCGGCCCGGTCGGCATCGCCTCGCAGCGTAGCGTCGCAGCCGGGCCGTTGCCACGCCCCGGGAGGGCTGGCCGGAGCATACTCGGACAGGCTCCCTAGCTAGTGCAGGGTCTCCGACCCCCGCGTGCCCGGGCGCGCCGCGGCGTGGGCGAGGGCCTCGTCGGTCGCGTAGAGCCGCAGCCCGCGGCGCACCGCCAGGCGAACGCCTTCCTGCGGCGTGCACCCGGCCACGTCGACCTCGCTGCCGCGGGCGTAGGTGACGAGCGCCCGCAGCACGCCGGCGTGGACGTCGAGCACGATCTCGCGCAGCCCGATGCCGGCGGCCTCGAGCCCGGCCAGCACGAGCGCGTCGAGGGATCGCACGTCCGTGTCGCCGCCCGCGGCGAGCTCGCGGGCGCACATGGGGTCGAGCGGCACCGCGAGCATCGTACCGTCGCCGGCGGTGAGCTCCGCGCGCCCGCGCCCGCACCGCTCGCAGATGCGCACCGCGCTCAGCTCGACGCGCCTCACGACCGATGCGATACCGCCGCGCCGCCCCCGGGTCAACCGCCGCGGGCTTGAGTCCCTCCCGGCGATCGCATAGGAGCGCGACGTGCCGCTGCTGCTGAAGGCCCTCGTCATGGGCATCGTCGAGGGCGTGACCGAGTTCCTCCCCATCTCCTCGACGGGGCATCTGATCCTGGTCGGCGACTGGATCGGGTACCCTGAGGCGTCGCGGGTCACGATGGAGATCTTCATCCAGATGGGCGCGATCCTGGCTGTGTTCTGGCAATACGGGGCGGCGCTGCGGGATCTCGCGGCGCGGGCGCCGCACGACGGCGCGGCGCGGGACCTCGTCGCCAAGGTGCTGCTCGCCTTCGTGCCCGCCGCCGTCGTCGGCCTCCTCTTTCACCACGCGATCGAGGAGCACCTGTTCAACCCGCTCAGCGTGGCGAGCGCGCTCGTGCTCGGCGGCATCCTGCTGATCGTGATCGAGCGCCGGCCGCGCGCCGTCACGATCGAGACCGTGGAGGCAACGCGCTGGTCGGATGCGCTCTGGGTGGGCGTGGCGCAGGTGGCCTCGCTCTTCCCCGGGGTGTCCCGCGCCGGCGCCACGATCGTCGGCGGGCTCCTCGTCGGGATGAGCCGTCCGGCCGCCACGGATTTTTCCTTCTATCTTGCGCTCCCGACGGTGAGCGCGGCGAGCCTCTTTAGCCTCGCCAAGGACATCCACCTCCTCGACCGCGGCGACGTGGCACCGCTCGCCGTGGGCTTCGTCGCCGCCTACGTCTCGGCGCTGCTCGTGATCCGCTCGTTCCTGCGGTTCGTGCGCTCGCACGACTTCCAGGGATTCGGCTGGTACCGAATCGTCTTCGGCGCGATCGTGCTCGTGTTCCTCCGCCGCGGCGGTTGAGATTCCTGCGGCCGATGGACCGGCTGTCCGGCACCGTGTCGGCCCTGGCCAGGGTGAGACGGCTGCGGGCCCGTGCCCTCCTCGCCGCCGCCGCGGCGATCCTCCTCGCCGCCGCCCGGGCGCGCGCCGGCGATGCGGCACCACAGCTCGGCGAGGTCGTCGTCGAGGCCGAACGACCCGTATCGGCCGCCTCGTCGTTCGACTTCTCCGCGCGCAGCTTCGACCTCGAGCCCCACGACACGCCCTTTCAGCTCCTGAACGACCTGCCCGGCGTGGTCGTCGCGCAGCATCAAGGCGGGGGCAAGGCCCCGCAGTACCTCGTGCGCGGCTTCGACGCCGATCACGGCACCGACTTCGCGGTGTTCCTCGACGGCCGTCCCGTGAACCTGCCGACCCACGCCCACGGCCAGGGCTACGCCGACACGAACGTCCTCATCCCCGAGACCCTCGACACGGTCCACCTCTACAAGGGTCCGTACTTCGTCCAGTTCGGCGACTTCGAGAACGCCGGCGCGGTCGACTTCGTCACCAAGGACGAGTTCAAGGAAAACTTCGTCCTCGCCGAAGGCGGCTCCTTCGGCACGCAGCGCTACGTGGCCGGCGGCTCGCACCGCTTCGGCGGGGTGACGGCGCTCGTGGCCGGCCAGTACTTCTTCTCCGACGGTCCCTTCGACCACCCCGAGGGGTTCACGAAGTACAATCTCTTCACGAAGCTCACGGCCGAACCCACCCCCGGCGGTGTGCTTCGGCTCTCGACCGCGCTCTACGACGGCACCTGGCACGGCTCCGGGCAGATTCCGCTCCGCGCCGTCGCCGCCGGCGCGCTCGACCGCTTCGGCTCGATCGATCCTACCGAGGGCGGGCGCACGGATCAGGAGGACCTCGACCTCCACTACGACTGGACGCCGACCGCCGCGGACGCCTGGGAGTCGCAGGTCTACGGCTTTCGTTACAAGCTCGCGCTGTTCAGCGACTTCACGTTCTTCAAGGACACGGGCCTGCGCTTCGTCGAGGAGCCCGACGGCCGCATCGTCGACACGCGCGATTTGGGCCCGCCGCTCCCCGGCGCCACCTACGTGCCGGGCGACGGCATCGAGCAGAACGACCAGCGCTGGGTCTACGGGGCGAAGGGGCGCTGGACGCACACGTGGTCGCTGCTCGGGCTTCCAGCGGTGAGCGAGCTCGGCCTCGAGAACCGCAACGACCAGATTCACCTGGCGCTCTGGCGTCAGGTGGAGCGCCGCCGCTTCTTTGCCGTCAACCGCCTCGCGGTCGACGAGCGGTCGGTGAGCACCTACCTCCAGGAGCAGATCGTCCTGCGCGACTGGGCGCGGCTCGAGGTGGGGGTGCGCAGCGACGTGTACTTCTTCGCCGGGTTCGACCGGCTGCCCATGCAGCGTCCCGACCCGAACTTCGCTGCGGTGACCATCCGCGGCCGCACGGCCGACCATCTGCTGAGCCCGAAGGCCGACCTGGTCCTCACGCCGCGGCCGGGGACCGACGTGTACCTCGACGTCGGCGAGGGCTTCCATTCGAACGACGCGCGCAACGCGCTGCTCGCCAAGGCTGCCGGCAGCAGCTTTTCGCCGCTCACCCGCTCGCTCGGCTACGAGCTCGGCGCGCGCACCCGCGAGCTCGACGACCGGCTCGAGGCCTCGGCCGCGCTCTGGCTGCTCGACCTCGACAGCGAGCTCGTCTTCAACGGCGACGCGGGCAACCAGGAGATCGGCGCCGGCGGCACGTTCCAGCCAGCGGGCAAGACCCGGCGCTGGAGCGTCGACTTCGACGCCCGATATCGCTTCCTGCGCTGGCTCAGCGCCGACATGAGCCTCGCCTGGGCCGACCCCCGCTTCCTGAACGGGCAGGCGATCCCGCTCGCGCCGACGCTGCTCGTCGACGGCGGGCTCACCTTCGAGCATCCGAGCGGCTTTTCGGCGGGACTGCGCTCGCGCTTTCTCGACGACCGGCCGGCGAACGAGGAGCGCACGCTCACCGCCCGCGGGTACACGCTGCTCGACCTCCTGCTGCGCTACCGCTGGCGGCGGTGGCTCGCCTCGCTCGCCGTCTACAACCTGACCGACACGGCGTGGCGCGAGGCGCAGTTCGCCGACAACTCCTGCCTGCGCGGCGAGATCGGTCGCGTGCCGGGATGCCTCGCCCGCCCGGGCCTCCAGGGCACGCACCCCGACCCGCCGGCGGACATCCACTTCACGCCCGGCAATCCGATCACGGTCGTCGCAGGCCTCACGGTCTTCTTCTGACGCCTTGATCCGCCCCAGGCATGACGCTATGGGGCGCCTCGTGCGGCTCGTGCGCCGGTTGATCGCCTCGCTCGCGGTCCTCACCTTGCTCGTGGGAACGACCCCCGTGGCACCGCGCGGGACACCGCGCTGTCATTGCGCGGCCGGGTGCCCCATGCACCGCCACGGCGCTCGCCTTCCCTGCCACGGGGGCGGCCTGGGGCTCCGGGGCACGTGCGGCCACGGCGCCGATGGGGTGGCCCCCGCAGCCGGGATGCGCGTCGCGCTCGCCGTACCGGTTGCATCCGTGCCCGCGTTCACCGCCGAGCCGGTCGTAGCCGCCGAGAGCCCGGCGCCCGCGGCGCCGGCCATCGCGCCGCCCACCGACCCGCCCAGAGCATCTCTCGCCTGAGCTGACCCTCGTCCATCCGAATTCCCGAACGACGCCACCGCGCGCGCGGTGGCGGGGAGGTGCTCATGCGAATCGCCGTGAGCGCCGTGGGCGGGCTGATCGCCGCGTTCTTTTCGGCGACGGCGCACGCCCACGGCGTGGTCGGTCAACGCTCGTTCATCGAGCCGTTCGTCACCGAGGACGTCAACCCCAAGAACGAGTTCGTCGTCGCCCGGCCCGAGTGGGACACGACGCGCGACGGCCGGGCCTTTTCGCTCGGCTTCGGCCTCGAAAAAAAGCTCGCCGATCGCCTGAGCCTCACGCTCGACTCCGCCTGGCTCGACGTGCGCCCGCGCGGCGCCGACGAGCCGCAGGCGAGCGGCGCCGACAACCTCGGCGTCACGCTCAAGTACGCGTTCTTCGTCTCGCCCGCGCACGAGGCGATCCTCTCCGCGGCGGTCGAGTCGACGGCGCCGACGGGCGTCCGCGCCGCCGGCGCCGAGCCCGCCTGGTCGTTCAAGCCCTTTCTGCTCTACGGCAAGGGCGCGGGCGACCTGCCTGATGCGCTCGCCTACCTCCGTCCCCTCGCCATACAGGGCGACGCGGGCTACGAGATCGCGCTCGACCACGACCGCACGACCGCGCTCCGGCACGACGTGGCGATCGAGTACAGCATCCCCTACCTCCAGCAGGGCGTGCGCGACTTCGGCATTCCCCGGCCGCTCGCCAACCTGATCGCCGACGTCGAATTCAACTTCGAAAACGGCGCCCACGCGACCGCGCACGGCGCCAATTCGGTGCTCGTCACGCCGGGCATCGTCTACATGGACCGCTGGGTGGAGCTCGGCATCGCGGGCCGCTTCCCGCTGAACGCGCGCGCGAACGACGATCTCGGCTGGGGCGTGATCGGCATCGTCGACCTCTTCATCGACGACCTCTTCCCGTGGACGACATGGCAGCCCTTCTGATCCTCGGCCTCTTCCTCGCCCGCGCCGCGCCCGCGGCCGCGCACGCGTTCCTCGATCACGCCGATCCGCGCGTGGGCTCGACGGTGGCCGCGGCCCCGCCGGCGCTCACCCTCGTGTTCACCGAGCCGGTGGAGCCGACCTTCTCGCGGGTCGCGCTCACGCGCGGAGACGGGACCGCGGTCGCCACGGGCGAGATCGTGCATCCCGCGCCGGCCACGCTGCGCGTGGCGCTCCCGCCGCTCGCCCCGGGGACCTACACGGTCAGCTGGGCAGTGGTCTCCATCGACACGCATCCCACCGAAGGGCGCTTCACGTTCACGGTGCGCGGCCCGTGACGGCGCTCTTCGCGGGCCTGGGCTGGCTCGACCTCGCCGCCTCGATCGTGCTCGCCGGCGGGCTCGGCTTCGCGGCGCTGGTCGCGCGGCCGGCACCCGCCGGTGTGCGGGCGCTGCGTCGCGCGGCGGCGCTGCTGGGCTTCGTCCTCCCGCTCGAGCTCGGCCTCACGGCCTACCGTCTGCACGCGGTCTCGGGCATCGGCGGCCGGACGCTTTTCGTGGACGTGCTCGCCACCCGCTGGAGCATGCTCTGGGCGGCGCGCGTGGCGGGCCTCCCCGTGCTCGCCGCGCGGCCGCCGGGCGCCGCCGCGCTCGCGGCGCTCTGGCTCGCGGCCCGGAGCTTCCAGGGACACGCCGGCGCCCACGGCACGATCCCCGCCCTGGCCGACTGGCTCCATCTCGTGGCCGCCGCCGCGTGGCTCGGCGGCCTCGTCCAGCTCGTGCTCCTCCCGTCGATCACCCCGGTCGTCGCACGCCGCGTCCGTCGGCTCGCGACCACCGCCGTCGTGGTGCTCCTCCCGGCCGGCGTCTTCGGCGCCCGCCTGCACGTGCCGCACCTCCACCTCCTCGTCGACAGCCCCTACGGCCGCGTCCTGCTCGCGAAGCTCGCCCTCGCGGCGGTGCTGCTCGCGCTCGGCGCCGCGAGCCACTTCCGGCACGCTTTGGCCGTCGCGCAAGGCGACGCGGCGCTCAAACGCACCGTCCGCCGCGAGCTCGCGATCGCCGCGGCTGTCCTGGGGCTCACCGCCCTCCTCACCACCCTGCCGATGCCGCCGCCGTGAGAGCGTTGGCCCGAGCGGCGCGAGCAGCGCCGCCACGGCCTTTCGCGCCGCGGTGACGTAGGCGGCACCCAGCTCGACCTCCCCCGGCGTGGCCACCGGTGCCGGCGGCGGGGCGTTCGTCCACACGACGCGCCCGCTCGCAGGATCGACGAGGCTCGCTGCGAGCGCGACGATCACGAACGCCGGGTGCGCCGGCGCGTCCGGCTCCCAGCGCCGCACCTCGATCCAGAGCGCGAGACCGGGCAGGCGTGCGCGAGCGGCGACCGCGGCCGCCGCCGCGGCGCTCTCGGGCGCGCGGTCCCCGGTCGCGGTCGCCACGACGTCGGCGGGCACCACCGCAAAGCCCCGGCGCAGGAGCTGGACGCGCGCCTCCGCGGCCAGCACGTCGGGCACGGTCACGCGATCGCTGCGCAGCGCCCAGCGCTCGAGAAACGAGGCGCCCGAGACGAGCAGAGGATCGCCGGTGTGGTTCGCGGGCGGCAGCACGGCGACCGTGCGCGGAAGGTCCGGCGGCGGCGCGCTCGGCGGGCGGGCGCATCCGGCGACGAAGAGGACGCAGGCGAGCGCCCGTCTCATCGCGCCCCGGCCCGCCGGCGTGCGAGCGCCGCGATCGCCTCGCGCACCCGCTCCTCCTCGGCGCGCAGCGCCGCGAGCGTCTGCTGCGCATCGGCGAGCGACGGCGCATCGGCCACGGCCACCACCTCGGGCACGAGCGCGCGCACCTGCGCCTCGCGCCGCGCGGCCCGCGTGGTCTCGCCGCGACGCACCGCGAGCGCGTAGCGTGCGAGCGCGCGGCCCGCCCGACGCGCCTCGTCGGCGCGCGCCGAGGGGGCCGGCGACCGTGCGGCGAGTCGGTCGGCGAAGGCGGCGAGGGCGGCGCCGGTAAACCAGTCCTTGTCGCCCTCGGGACCCACGCGGGTGAGCCGCGGAGCCAAGAACTCGAGCCGCGGGCGCTCGTCGGTGTTGAGCGGTCCCGGGCCGACCAGATCGGGGGCGACGGCGAGATCGCCCATCCAGAGCATGCCGAGGCCGCGCGGCGTCGCCAGGAGCGGATCGTAGGCGGCGGGCGGAAGCGGCCGCGGCCGCGGGGTCGCGAGGGGCGCGCGCGAGCCCACGAGCGCCACGACCGGCCGGTCGGGGTAGAAGTCGTCGCGCCAGAGGCTCACGTGGGGGAAGACGGCGAGGAACGTGCGCGCGATCAGGTCGAACTCCTCGCGGGTGAGCTGGTAGAGGGGCAGCCACTGGCAGAAGAGCCCGCCGGGGGCGAGCCGCCGCGCGGCGGCCGCGAAGGTTTCGCGCGTGTAGAGCGTGCCCGCGCCGGCGTGCCAGGGGATGAAGAGGTCGGAGACGATGACATCGAAGCGCTCCCGGGTCGCGGCGAGCCAGCGCCGCCCGTCGTCGACGACGACGCGCACGTCGGGACGGCCGACCAGCCCCGCGTTCCACGGCGCAAAGTGGAGCGCGGCGAGCGCTACGACCTCCGGCACCAGCTCGACGACCACGGTCTGCTCGACGCCGAGCGCGGGCCCGGCGCTCGCGCTGATGCCCGTCGCCATGCCGATGAACGCCGCGCGCCGCGGTGCGGGATGGAGCAGGAGCGGCAGCAGGCCCTGGCGCCGCTCCGGCTCGGCCGCCCGGCTCCCGCCGAGGACGTAGTAGTTGTCGAGGCGGAGCTGGAGGTCGTCGCCCGTGTCGACGACCGTGACCACCCCGGCAGGACTTTCGGCCATCGCCTGCACCGTCTCGCCCGGCCGCAGGTGGACGAGCGGCGTGCGACGCGGGTCGCCGAGGACGACCGCAGGCAGCGCGAGAGCCGGGGCGAGCCGCCGCCATCCCCGAGCCGGCCCCGCGAGCACGGCGAGGAGCACGTAGCCCACCGCGGCCGCGGCAAAGCCGGCACGGAGCCCCATCTCCGGCAGCACGACGAAGCCCGCGACGAGCGCGCCCGCGACGGCGCCGAGGGTGTTCGCCGCCATGAGGTCGCCCATGGGACGCGCCGCGCTCTCGCAGTCGCCGAAGGCGGCCCACAGCGCCGGGAGCACCGCGCCCGAGGCGAGCGCACCCGGACCGGCCGTCACCGCGACGAGCCCGACGATGCGCAGCAGGTATTCGCCGAGCCCCGTGCGCATGCCGACGTAGCCGAGCCCGCCCGTGAGCCCCACGAAGAGGCGAGGGCCGCCCACGGCGGCGAGCGCGGCCGCGACGAGCGCGCCGCTCGCCGCCTGCGGCCCGAGCCGCCCGCCGAGCGCGGCCCCCGCAGCCAGCGCGAGCAGGAAGACCAGCGCCACCGCCGAGACGGAGTAGACCGAGTTGTGCAGCACCTGCGCGAACAGCCGGATCCACAGCACCTCGAGGCCGAGGCCGAGCGCGCCCGCCCCGGCGGCAACGAGCCGCAAGCGGCCGCGCGGCGCCCTCGAAGCCGCGCCGTCGCACCTCGCCGAGACGGATCGTCGCCCGACCCCGAGCGCAAGCCCGCCGGCGAGCGCGCTCGCCGCGGCGACCGCGGCGTAGCTCGCGCGCACACCGACCCACGCCGGGGCGCCGAAGCCCATGACCGCGAGGCCGAAGGCGCCGCCGAGCGTGTCGAGCGCGTAGAGGAGCCCGCCGCGGCGGCCGACGGTTCCCGGGGGAGCGAGCGCCGCGCCGAGCGCCGGCAGCGTGGCGCCGAGGCAGACAGCGGCCGGCAGCACGGCGAGCGCGACCCCGCCCACGCGAACCGCCGTGCCGCCCGCGGCGAGCAGCCGCTGCGCCGAATCGGACGCGAGCACCGTGAACACGCCGAGCGAGCCGAGGGCGCCCGCGGCCGCGCCGAGCGCTACGCCCGCGTAGCGGCGCACGGGATCGACGCCGGGACGGCGGCCCGCGGCGGCGCCGAGCCCGAGTCCCGCGAAGCAGCACGCGAGCACCGTGGCGGCGGTGGGCGCGGTCGCGCCGAGCACGAGGCCCGCCGAGCGGACCCACAGCAGCTCGAGCCCGAGCGCGGCGGCGCCGGAGACGAAGGCACACGGCCAAAGGACCGCCCTCATGCCGGCTCCCGGCGGCTCCCGAGCACGAGAAGCCCGCGGCCCACGCCGTCGCCGAAGAGCACGAGCGTCGCCACCGCGACCTGCGCCGGGCCGAGCGGCAAGTCGAGGCGGTAGGCGGCGTAGAAGCCGACGAACGCAGCGGTGCCGCCGAGCGCGGCTGCGGCGAGCGAGAACGTGAGCATGCGCCGCGCCACCAGCCGTGCCGCGATCGGCGGCAGCACGAGGAAGCCGAAGGTCACGATCGGCCCCGCGGTCATCACCCCGAGCGAGATCGTCACGCCGATGACGAGATAGAGGAGCCCATCCCACAGCCCCGCCCGCTTGCCGAAGACCACGGCCAGGTCGCGGTCGAAGGACACCAGGAGGAATTCCTTGCGCAGCGCGAAGAGCACGACCACGACCGCGCCGAGCAGCCCGGCGAGCACGCCGAGGCTCGTGCCCGTGGTCGCCAGCAGATCGCCCTTCAGCAGATTCACGATCTGCGCCTCTCCGAGCGGGTCGACCGCCACGAAGAGGATCGTCAGCGCCGCCGCCGCCGCGTAGGTGACGCCGATGCGCGCCTCGAGGGTCTCGCGGCCGCGGCGCTCGAAGGCGGCGAGCACGACGAGGCCCGCGAGCGTGAAGGCGAACGATCCGACCATCGCCAGCGCCCGCTCGCTCACCCCGCCGTGCTCGTGCGCGCCCACCGCCGTCCGAAACGCGAGGAACGCGAACGCGATGCCGGCTGCGGAGAGCTGCGGCAGCGCTACCCCGAGGAAGATCATGCGCCGGAGCACGAAGTAGACGCCGACGAGCGGGCAGACGAGCCCCACCAGCACGCTGCCGACGAGGGCATCGCGCAGGAGGAAGTCGGGGCTCAGGATGCGCACGAGGTCGCTCATCCCGCACCCACCGCCTTGAGCAGCGTGTGCAGGTTGTAGTCGATCAAGCCGACGTAGTCCTTGGCCTCCGGCACCCCGCCCACCATGACCGGCAGCTCGACGAGCTTCGCCCCCGTGGCCGCCGCCACCGTCTCGGCGAGCCCGGCCGGGTAGTGCCGCTCGCGCACGACGAGATCGACCTTCTCCTGCCGCATGCGCGCCTCGAGGTCGGCGATGTGCCCAGGCGTGGGATCGACGCCGGGGCGGATCTCGATCGTGCCGAAGGGAATCATGCCGAAGCGCTCGCAGAAGTAGATGAGGTCGGGGTGGTAGCTCACGATCTTCTTCCCGTGGAGCGGCACGGCTTCCTTCTCCCAGCGGGCGATGTTGGCGTCGAGCTTCGCGAGCAGCGCGGTCAGGTTCTGCTCGAACAACGCCGCGTCCGCGGGATCGTTGCGCGCGAGCCCCTCGGCGATCGCGCGCGCGGCGTCCTTCATCATCACCGGATCGAGGTTGTAGTGCGGATTGCCCATCGGGTGCTGGTCGCCGAGGCTGCGGTCGATGCGCGTCGGCACCTCGAGCGGGGTGATGTCGACCGACGCATCGACGTAGCCCGGCTGGTCGCGCTGGATCTTCGGGTTGCGCGCCGCCTCGAGCAGCGCGGGCAGGAAGGCGTGCTCGGCCTCGAGGCCCATGAGCACGACCACGTCGGCGCGGTTGAGCAGCACCGCGAAGCTCGGCTTCATCGGCACCGCGTGGATGTCCTCGACGCCCGTGGCGAGGCTCGTGACCTCGACCCGGTCGCCGCCGATCTGGCGGGTCAAATCCGCGAGGTCGGGGATGGTGGTGACGACGTCGAGCTTGGCAGCGGCGACGGGGCGTGCGAGCCCCGCCGCCAGCAGCACGATCGGCATGATTTTCATGGCGGGCTCCTTCATCGGTCGCGGAAGGTGTGGACGTGGCTGCCGAGCACGACCGTCCACTGCAGGAAGAACTCGTTGTCGTGTGCCCCTGGTTCCTCGAGGCGCGTGTACTGGAGGCGGAAGCGCTGGAACTCCGAGGCCCAGATCGTGAGGTACGGCGAGTACGCGAGGGTGTCGCCGACGAGGCCGTCGGGATCCTGGGCCCACTCGAAGAGGAAGCCCGGGGAGAAGCGCCGCGTGAGCCGGGTCTCGAGGTAGCTGTAGAGCCCGACGGCGTCGCGCCGCCGGAAGCCGGCCAACCCGACCCCCGCCTCCGGCGGCTCGGAAAGGAGCGCCCCGCTTGCGGGCGGGAGGAGATTCGGGGCGAGCGTGGGGGCGAGCCGCACGACGGGAACGGGCAGCCGTGCAGGCCCGCCGCCGAGCGGCCGGTCCTCCCGGTTCCACAGCGCCTCCGTGCCCCAGACGAGCCCGCGGTAGGCCGCCTCGCTGAGCGGCACGTAGCGATAGGTGAGGTCCAGGCCCGAGAGCGTGCGCCGCCCGCCCCCGTCCAGCGCGACCTCGGGCGTGTAGGCGACGCTGCCGCCGAGATCGAGGCTGCTCGCGTCGCTCAAATTGAAGAAGGTCGCGGCCCGGCCGAGATAGGTGTCCTTCGAGAAGTCGCGCGGCACCGTGTCGGAGACACGCGTGTTGTCGGCGCCCATCTTGTTGTACGCGCCGGCGGTGAGCGTGAGGTACTGGCGGAGCGGCGCGAGCCAGCTCACCTCCACCCCGTCGGCCTGGGACTCGCCGCCGACGAAGCGGTCGAGCGCGATCGGGCGGTTCACGAACGGCAGGTCGTGGTCGTGGAACTTCGAGAGCCGCCCGAAGTCGGCGAAAAAGCGCCCGCCCTTCACCGTGAGGTTCCACGGGAGCGACGTCGTCACGATCGCCGCCTCCTCGACGGCGACGCCCGTCTGCGTCCCGTTGATGATCGCGTAGCCGCGGGCGAAGGGGTCGACCGACGCCGAGATGCCGATCTCGCCCGAGCGGAACTCGAAATTGCTGCGGTCCTTCGCACTGTACGATCCCACCGTGTCGATGATGAAGCCGAGCGCGGGGTTGAACTGCGCCGGGAACGTCTTGTTGGCCGCTGCGAGGCTCGGCTGGATGCGGCGGAGCACCTGCTCGGTCACCTGGCGCTTGAGGCGCTCCTCGTCTTGGGCGGCCGTCGCAGCCGGCGGGGGCGCGGCGGGCGGCGGGGTCGTTTGCGGCGGGGGCTGCCCCGCCGACAGCTTCTCGATGATCGCCTGCTGGCGCTCGATCTGCTGCTTGAGCGCACGCAACTGCTTCTTGAGCTCCTCGAGCTCGCGCCGGACGTCCTCCTGTCCGAGCGCCCGCTGCGGGGCTGCCGTCACCGCCGCCACGACGGCGGCGGCCACGAGCAGCCCTGGTCTCGACGTGTACCCCATCGGATCCTCCTCTCCGGATCCTCGACGGACACTGCCGCCGGAGCCGGGAGGCGGATCCGACGGCGCCTTAGGCGACGGCGAGCACCGGGCGCGGCGGGGCGCGGCCCGCGTGCGCGGTCCCCTCGAGGCGAGCGGCGAGGCGCGCCCGGGGCGTGCCCGGGACGGGGGCGAGGAAGAGCCCGCGGGCGACGGCCGGGCCGGGGGAGGTTACCGCCGGGGAGTGATGCGCGGCGACGCACACCGCGCACGAGCGGGCGGCGAGCGGGTCGGCGTGGACGTGGGTTGCGAGCGCGGCGGGCACGAGCAGCAGCGCGATCAGCGAGAGCGCGCCCGCCAGGCGAGCGCCGCGCCGACGCACGCACGACATGACCCGGCCTCGCTAGCAACGGGGCCGCGGTCTGTCAATGCATCGGCCCGCCGCGCGCTGCTTTACCGGGCGCTGCCGTGGACCCAGTGGGACGGCCGCGGCGCCGGCGGGCGCTCGCGCAAGCGGTTCGCCTGCGTGGCGAGCCGCTCGGCCCGTTGGAGATCGAGCGTGCCCGGATCGAGCGGCGTCGGCTGGACCTCCTGGACGAGCCGGTCCTGGGGTCTCCACACGGGATAGGACTGGGCGAATGCCGGGGCGCCTGCCAGCGTCGTGGCGGCGACGAAAGCGAGCGAGAGAACGCGCATGCGCGCCTTCAGCACCCGGCGTACCAGCCGCGCGGCCCGCTTCCCCGGGCCCGGTGCTCGGGCCCTGGCGCGCCGCTGGCACAGATGTGCCAGGCGATCGCACGCGCTCGACTCCCCCGGGCGCATCGACTACTTGAGCCCGCATGCTCCTCGAGCTTCAGGACGTGAGCCTCGGCTACGACGGCCGCCCGGTCCTCGAGCACGTCTCCTTCGGCGTGGCACGCGGCGAGTTCGCCGCGCTGCTCGGCCCGAACGGCGCGGGCAAGACCACGCTCTTCCGCGGCATGCTGGGGCTCATCCCCGTGCTCGCGGGCCGCATCGTCTACGGCTTCGACCGGCGGGCAAGTCCGCCCGGCTACGTCCCCCAGAAGGAGACCCTCGACCCGATCTTTCCGCTCACCGTGCACGAGGTGGTCCTCATGGGGACCTATGCGCGGCTCGGGCCGCTGCGTCCGGTCGGCCGCCGCGAGCACCGGCTCGCGGCCGAGTGTCTCGCGCAGGTCGGCCAGGCCGAGCTGGCCGACCAGCCGTTCTGGGCGCTCTCGGGCGGGCAGAAGCAGCGCGTGCTCATCGCCCGGGCGCTCGCCGTCGAGCCCGAGCTTTTGCTGCTCGACGAGCCCACGGCGGGCATCGACCCGGGAGCCGAGCGCGGCATCATGGACCTGATCGCGCGCTTGAATCGCGAGCGCGGCCTCACGGTCGTGCTGGTGAGCCACCACCTCCGCCTCGTCCGCGCCCTCGTGAGCACCGTCATCTGGGTGGAGAACGGCGCGGTTGCCAAGGGGCCGACCGCGGCGCTCCTCGCCCCCGAGCGGCTCGCCGCGGTCTTCGGCGTCGGGGTGGGATGAGGGCCCGGGCGATGCGCGGCAAGCGGCTCACGATCTACCTCGGCGAGAGCGACCAGTGGCACCATCGCCCGCTCTACCTCGCGATCCTCGAGCACCTGCGCACAGCCGGGCTCGCCGGGGCGACCGTCACGCGCGGGATCGCGGGCTTCGGCGCCCACTCGAAGATCAAGACCGCGCGCCTCCTCGAGCTGTCGGTCGACCTGCCGATCGTGATCACAGCCGTCGACCGCGCGGAGCGGATCGAGCGGGTGCTGCCCGAGGTCGCCGCCATGATGGCCGCCGGCGTGATGACGGTCGACGACACCGAGGTGCACTTCTACTCCGCGGCCTTCGCGGGCGGGCTGCCGGCCGTGTCCGTCGGGGACGTGATGACCCGCGATCCCGAGGCGGTCACGCCCGAGACGCCGATCGCCGACGTCGTCGCCCGTCTCCTCGCCCGCGACTTCACCGCGCTCCCGGTGGTCGATGCCGACGGCCGCGTCGTCGGGATGATCGCCGACAGCGACCTGCTCGAGGCGCGGCTCACCGAGCAGCGGCTCGGCATGAGCAAGGTGATCGGCCCCGCGCTCCTGGCCGAGCAGCTCGCGCGGCTCAAGACCGCAGGCGCGACGGTCCGCCAGGCGATGAGGTCTCCCGCGGTGACCGTGACCGCCACGACGCCGCTCGCCGAGGCCGCCCGGCTGATGCACGCGCGGCAGCTCAAGCGGCTGCCCGTCGTCGACGCCGCGGGCCGGCTCGTCGGCGTGCTCAGCCGCCTCGACATTCTGGGGTGCGTGGTCGCCGGCGCACACCGCACCGTCCCGCCGAACGCCCGGCTGCCGCAGGAGCACCGCACGGTCGCCGAGATCATGGATCGCGACGTGCCGACGGTGGCGGAGACGGCCCCGCTCGACGACGTAATCGAGCGGCTGCTCGCGTCGCCCACCGCACGCGTCGTCGTGGTCGACGCCGCCGGGCGGCCCGCCGGCATCGTCACCGATACGGACCTCCTCGCGCGCGTCGACCCGGGGGAGCGTCTGGGCCTCCTCACGCTGCTCCGCAGCCGGTGGAGCGAGGCGGCGGCGCAAGTGCGGCGACACCGTGGGCGGCGCGCGGCCGACGTCATGACCGCGCCGGTCGTCACCGTGCCCACGAGCGCGAGCGTCCTCGAGGCGCTCACGCTCACCGTGGCACGGCACGTCAAGCGGCTCCCGGTGGTCGACGAGCGCGGCCGGGTCGTGGGCGTCGTGTCCAGACCGGCGCTGCTCGCCGCCTCGCTCGACCTCGCCCCGGCGGGGGCGACCCCGTGAGCCAGGCGCTCTGGGTCGGCGTCGGCGGCTTCGCGGGATCGATCCTCCGCTACGCCGTCGGCACCTGGATCGGCGGCCGGATGAGCACGGCGTTCCCGGTCGGCACGTTCGTGATCAACCTGAGCGGGAGCTTTCTCCTCGGGCTCGTCATGGGCCTCGGCGAGACGCGCGTGCTCCCGCCGCCCGTCCGGCCCCTCGTGGCAATCGGTTTCATCGGTGGCTACACGACGTTCTCGACCTTCACCTACGAGACGGCACGGCTCCTTGAGCAGGGGAGTCTCCTCGCGGCCGGCGCCAACGCCCTCGGCAGCGTGCTCCTCGGCCTCGCCGCGGCGCTGGCCGGCCTCGCGGTCGGCCGCGCGGGATGAGGCCGGCGTCGGGAGGCGGGTTGTGCGGATCGGCGCGAGGCTTTAGGGAATCGCGGATCATGGAGGTGACAATCGAGACGAGCCTCGGACGCGTGGCCGGCGTCGAGGCCGATGGCGTGCAGGTCTTCCGCGGCATTCCCTTCGCCCGCGCGGCGCGCTTCGCGCCCCCCGAGCGCCCCGAGCCCTGGGCGGGCGTGCGGCGCGCGACGCAGCCGGGGCCGGTTGCGCCCCAGAACCCGAGCGTGCTCGGCCCGCTCGTCGGGGTCGATCTCCAGACCGCGAGCGAGGACTGCCTCACGCTCAACGTCTGGACGCCCGGCCCCGGGCGGCGGCCGGTGATGGTCTGGATCCACGGCGGGGCCTTCGTCATGGGGGCGGGGTCGCAGCCGATCTACGACGGGGCGCGACTCGCCCGCCGCGGCGACGTGGTCGTGGTGACGCTCAACTACCGGCTCGGGGCGCTCGGCTTTCTGCGCCTCGACGACCTCGCGCCGGACGGGCTCCCGGCCGCGGGCAACCAGGGGCTCCTCGACCAGATCGCCGCGCTCGAGTGGGTGCGCGACGAGATCGCCGCCTTCGGCGGCGACCCGCGCACGGTGACGGTGTTCGGCGAGTCGGCAGGGGCGATGAGCGTGGCGACGCTGCTCGCCGTGCCCCGCGCGCAGGGTCTCTTCCGCCGCGCGATCCTCCAGAGCGGGGCGGCGAACTTCACCGCGACGCGCGAGGCCGCCGCCGAGGTCGGCCACGCCTTCCTGCGCGAGCTCGGGCTCGCACCGCACGAGGCCGCCCGGCTGCGCGAGGTGCCGCTGCCGCGCCTCCTCGCGGCCCAGGAGCGCATCTTCGTCGAGCGCACGCGCGCCGGCCAGCACGGCCTGCCGTTTGCGCCGGTGGTGGACGGCGAGGTGCTGCCCGTGCATCCGCTCCTCGCCCTCCGCCAGGGCGTCGCCCGCGATGTCGCGCTGCTCGCGGGCACCAATCTCGACGAGAACAAGCTCTTTTCCGTGAGCGACGGCGCCGCCCGCACGCTCGACGAGCCGCGCCTGCTCCGTCGGCTCACGCGCAACCTCCCGGGCCCCGTGGCCGAGCGCCCCGCGCGCGCCGCCGAGGCCATCGCCGTCTATCGCGCGGCGCGGCACGCCCGCGGCGAGCCCACGACGCCGCCCGAGCTCTGGTCGGCGATCGAGACCGATCGCGTCTTCCGCTATCCCGTCACGCGGCTCGCCGAGCTGGCACGGGCCCATCAGCCGCGCGTGCACACCTATCTCTTCACCTGGACCTCGCCGCTCCTCGACGGCGCCCTCGGCGCCTGCCACGCGCTCGAGCTGCCGTTCGTCTTCGGCACGCTCGCCGACCCGCGTATCGCGGCGTTCACCGGCGGGGGACCCGAGGCCGAGGCGCTCGCCGCCCGTATGCAGGAGGCCTGGGTCGCCTTCGCGCGCACGGGCGACCCCGGGTGGCCCGCGTACGATGCGACCCGCCGGGCGACGATGCGCCTCGGCCGCACGAGCGGCGTCGAGGACGCCCCGCGCGAGGCCGAGCGCCGCTTCTGGGAGTTCTGGGACGGCGCATAGGCTTATGCCCGCAGCGGCGCTGCACGACCTCGTCGCACGGCTCGCGCAGGCGCTCGACGACCGACCCGAAAGCCCGCTTCGCGTCCACGGGCTGCGCGGCAGCGCGCCGGCGCTCTGCCTGGCGCGCCTCCTCGCGCTGCGGCGCCGGCCGGTGATCGCCGTGCTCGCCTCGGCGGCGGAGGCCGAGGCGTTCGCGGCCGATCTCCGCTTCTTTCTCGGGGACGCGCCCGCCCGCGGACCGCTCGACCGGCGCGTCCACTATCTCCCGGGCTGGGAGGTGCCCCCCTTCGAGCCCGTCTCGCCGACCCGCGAGACGCTGGCGGCGCGCACGGAGGGCCTCTACCACCTGCTGCAGACGCCACAGCCGACGATCGTCACCACGGTCGAGGCGTGGGCGCAGCGCTGCCTGCCCCGCACCGCCTTCCAGGCGGCGGTCACCTACGTCGTCGCCGGCGACACGCTCGCCCCCGATGCGCTCGTCGAGCGCCTCGTCGCCTGGGGCTACCACCGCGTGCCCCTGGTGCAGGATCCGGGAGACGTCGCCCTGCGCGGGGGCATCCTCGACGTCTTCCCGGTGGGCTACGCGGCCCCGGTGCGGCTCGAGTACGTGGGCGACCGGATCGAGAGCCTGCGCGCCTTCGATCCCGACTCGCAGCGCTCGCTCGAGCCGCTCGAGGAGCTGCTCCTGCTCCCGGCGCGCGAGGTGGACCGCGGGCGGCTCGGTCCCGAGGCGGCCCGCGCCGTCGACGCGCGCGCGGCCGAGCTCGGGCTCGCGCGCCAGGATCGTCGCGACCTGGTCGAGGCCGTGCGCAGCGGGGTCATCCTGCCGGGGACGGAACAGACGCTGCCGTACCTGTACGAACGGCTCGAGACGCTCGCGGACTACCTGCCGCCCGATACCCTCGTCTGGTTGTCCGGCGCGGGCGAGGTCGAGGCCGCCGTCGAGGCGTGCTGGCGGCAGGTAGAGGAGCATGCGGCCGCGGCGGCCGCGGCCGGACGCTTCTACCCGCCGCCCGAGGCGCTCTACCTCCCGCCCGCCGCCTGGCGGGCGGCGCTCGACGGTCGCAGGCGCGTCGAGACGGAGGCCCTCGACCTGCTCGCCGGCGATGCCCTCCACGCCACCACGTATTCCACCGAATCGCTCGCGCTCCGCGGGGCCCCCGCGCCCGGCGAGGGCCCGCTCGCCGCGGTCGCCGCCGAGCTTACGTCCTGGCAGGCCGAGGGCACGCGCCTCGTGCTCGTCGCCGGCGGCGAGGCGCAGCGCGAGCGGCTGGGTGCGCTGCTCGCGGGGCGGGGGATCGCGGCGCACCCGAGCGCGGCCCCGTTTCCCCAGGCGCTCGCGACCGGCGAGCGCACAGCGCTCCTCCTCGTGGGCGAGCTCACCCGGGGCGTGCGGCTCCCGGCCGACGGGCTCGCGCTGGTGACCGAGGCCGAGATCTTCGGCGAACGCCGGCAGGTCCGCCGCGGGCGGCGCGCGCGCCCGGCCGATGCGCTCGCGAGCCTCGCCGCGCTCGCGCCCGACGACTACGTCGTCCACGTCGACCACGGCATCGGCCGCTACCGGGGGCTCAAGCACCTCGAGATCGCCGGCACCGAGGGCGACTACCTCCACCTTGAATACGCCGGCGGCGACCGCCTCTACGTGCCCGTCGACCGGATCGCGGTGGTCCAGCGGTACGTGAGCGCCGACGGCGGCACCCCGCCGCTCGACAAGCTCGGCGGCACGTCGTGGGAGCGGGTGAAGGCCCGGGCGCGCGAGTCGGCGCTGGCGATGGCGCACGAGCTGATCCGCCTCTACGCGGCCCGCGCCGCGCACGGCCGCCGCCCCTACCCGGCGGGCGACGAGCTCTACCGGGAGTTCGTCGCGCGCTTTGCCTTCGAGGAGACCCCCGACCAGCAGCGCGCCATCGAGGAGGTGCTCGCCGACCTCGAGCGCGAAAAGCCGATGGACCGGCTCGTCTGCGGCGACGTGGGCTTCGGCAAGACCGAGGTGGCGATGCGGGCGGCCTTCCTCGCGGTGCTCGCCGGCCGCCAGGTGGCGGTGCTCGTGCCGACCACCGTGCTCGCCCAGCAGCACCTGGCGACGTTCCGCGCGCGTTTTGCGGGCTACCCGGTGACCGTCGAGATGGTCTCGCGCTTCCGCTCGCCGGCCGAGAACCGCGCCGTGATCGCCGGGCTCGCCGCGGGCCGCGTCGACATCGTGATCGGGACGCACCGGCTCCTGCAAAAGGACGTCGCGTTCCGCGACCTCGGCCTCCTCGTCGTCGACGAGGAGCACCGCTTCGGCGTGCGCGACAAGGAGCGCATCCGGGCGCTGCGGGCGACGGTCGACGTGCTCACGCTCACCGCCACGCCGATCCCGCGCACGCTCAACATGGCGCTCTCGGGCATCCGCGATCTGAGCGTCATCGAGACGCCTCCGGTCGACCGGCTCGCGATCCGCACCTACGTCACCCGCCACGACGAGGGCGTCATCCGCGATGCGATTCTCCGCGAGCTCGCCCGCGGCGGACAGGTCTTCTTCGTGCACAACCGCGTCCAGAGCATCGACGCCGTGGCCCGCCGGCTCGCCGAGCTCGTCCCCGAGGCGCGCATCGCCGTCGCGCACGGGCAGATGCCCGAGGGCGCGCTCGAGCAGACCATGCTCGACTTCATGCACGGCAAGACGAACGTGCTCGTCACCTCCGCGATCATCGAGTCGGGGCTCGACATCCCCTCGGCCAACACCGTGATCATCGACCGCGCGGACACCTTCGGGCTCGCGCAGCTCTACCAGATCCGCGGCCGCGTCGGCCGCTCGCACCACCGCGCCTACGCGTACCTGCTCATCCCCGGCGAGCACCTGATCACCCCCGAGGCGCAAAAGCGCCTGCGGGCGCTCCAGGAGCTGGACGACCTGGGCGGCGGCTTCCGCCTGGCGGCGCACGACCTCGAGATCCGCGGCGCCGGCAACCTGCTCGGCAAGCAGCAGTCGGGACAGATCACCGCCGTCGGCCTCGAGCTCTACACCCATCTCCTCGAACAGGCGGTGCGCGAGGCGCGCGGCGAGCCCGTCGAGCCGGACGTCGAGCCCGAGATCCAGCTCGGCATTCCCGCCTACATCCCGGAGTCCTACGTGCCCGACGTGAGCCAGCGGCTCGCCATCTACAAGCGCCTCGCGAAGATCCGCGGCGTCCCCGACCTCGAGGAGATCGCCGCCGAGCTCGCCGACCGCTACGGCCGGCCGCCCGCGCTCGTCGACACGCTGCTCCGGGTGATGGAGCTGCGGCGGTGGCTCAAGGACCTGCGCGTGGTGCGGCTCAGACGGCGGGGCGAGGGCGTGACGCTCGAGTTCGATCCGTCGACGCGGGTGCGCGTCGAGCGGCTGCTCGCGGTGGTGGGCCAGAGCCGCGGGCGGCTGCGGCTCGCCGACGACCGCACGCTGCTCCTCCGGCCCGAGGCCACGGACCACGACGGGCTCGTTGCCGAGCTGCGCGCGCTCTTGCAGAAGCTCGACGCCGCGTGATAGCCACGCGCGCCATGGTCCGCGGTGCGTGGGCGGTCGCTGCGCTGGCGCTCGCCGCGGCGTCCCCGGCCCGGGCGGAAGTGGTCGACCGCATCGTCGCCACCGTCGACGGCGAGCCGATCACGCTGCGCGAGGTCGAGCGCTACGCCGCCGACCGTGGCGCGCCGAACCTCCCGCAGGCACAGCTCCTCCAGGCGCTCATCACCGAGAAGCTCCTCGAGCGCGAGGTGAAGGCCGAAGGCATCGTGGTCCGCGACGAGGACATCGACGCCTACGTCGCGGAGATCAAGGCGCGCAACCACCTCGACGACGACGCCTTCGCGCGCGCGCTCGCCGCGCAGGGGATGACCCTCGAGGCCTACCGGGCGCGCGTGAAGAGCGAGATCGAGAAGACCCAGCTCGTCAGCCGCGAGATCCGGGGGCACGTCACCGTCTCGCCGCAGGAGATCGAGCGCTACTACCAGGCACATCTCGCCGACTACGAGGTCGGCGCCCGCGTGACCGTGCGCGACATCTTCTTCCCGGTCGACACGGGGGCCGACCCCGCGGCGGTCGAGCACGTGCGAGCGAAGGCCGAGGAGGTGCGCGCGCTCGCATCCGGCGGCCGCCGCTTCGAGGACCTCGCCCGGCAGTTCTCCGAAGGCCCGGGCGCGGACAACGGCGGGCTGCTCGGCACTTTCGCGCGCGGGGAGATGGAGCCGGCGCTCGAGGAGGCGGCATTCACGCTCGCGCCGAAGGAAGTGAGCCCCGTCCTGCGGACCTCCAAGGGCTTCCACATCCTGCGCGTCGACGCGGTGACGCCGGCCGGGCACAAGCCCCTCGACGACGTGCGCGACGACATTCGGGAAAACCTCTACAACCAGCAGCTCGAGTCGCGCTTCAGCGACTGGCTCTCGCGCGGGCTGCGCGAGCGCCACCACGTCGAGGTGCTCGATTGAACCCGGCCATCTTCCGCGAGTACGACATCCGCGGCGTCCCCGGCCGCGACTTCGACGCCGACTTCGCCGGGCGGCTCGGCGCCGCGTTCGGCAGCGCGGCGCGCGAGGCCGGGGCAAAGCGCGTGAGCGTCGGCCGCGACTGCCGGCTCACGTCGCAGGACCTCGCGGCGGCGCTCGTCGAGGGGCTGCGGAGCACGGGTCTCCAGGTCATCGACGTCGGCGTCTGCCCGACCCCGCTCCTCTACTTCTCGCTCTTCCACTGGGACCTGGACGGCGGCATCCAGGTGACCGGTAGCCACAATCCGCCCGACTACAACGGGTTCAAGATCTGCCTCGGCAAGGAGACGCTGCACGGCGAGCAGATCCAGGACCTGCGCCGGCGCATCGAGGCGGGGCGCTTCGTCCGCGCACCGGGCAGCGTCGAGCAGCGGCCGATCGCGGCGGCCTACGAGACCCACGTCGCCGAGAGCATCGGCACGCTCCCCCGGCCGCTCGCCGTCGTCGTCGATGCCGGCAACGGCACTGCGGGGCCGGTCGCGCCCGCGCTCTACCGGCGGCTCGGCGCACGCGTCGTCGAGCTCTACTGCGAGCTCGACGGCCGCTTTCCCCACCATCACCCGGATCCGACCGTGGTCGAGAACCTCGCGGACCTCGTGCAAGCCGTCACCCGCGGCGGCAGCGACCTCGGGATCGCCTTCGACGGCGACGCCGACCGCATCGGGGTCGTCGCCCCGAGCGGCCGGGTGATCTGGGGCGACGAGCTGCTCGTCCTCTACGCGCGCGACGTGCTCGCGCGCAACCCGGGCGCGGCGATCGTCTCGGAGGTGAAGTGCTCGCAGCGCCTCTACGACGACATCGCCCGGCACGGCGGCCGGGCCATCATGTGGAAGGCCGGGCACTCGCTGCTCAAGGCCAAGATGCGCGAGACGGGGGCGCTGCTCGGCGGCGAGATGAGCGGCCACATCTTCTTCAAGGAGCGCTACTTCGGCTACGACGACGCGATCTACGCCGGCGCCCGGCTGCTCGAGCTGCTTGCGCGCGCGGCGCGTCCCCTCGAGGCGCTGCTCGCCGACCTCCCGCCCGCGTGCACGACGCCCGAGATCCGCGTCGACTGCCCCGACGACGTCAAGTTCCGCGTCGCCGAGCGCGTCCGGGCGCGCTTCGAGGCCGAGGGCTTCGACCTGATCGCGGTCGACGGCGTGCGCGTGCGCTTCCCGCACGGCTGGGGGCTCCTGCGCGCCTCGAACACGCAGCCGGTGTTGGTGATGCGCTTCGAGGCCGAGACGTCCGCCGACCTTGCGGCCTACCGGCGCCTGGTCGAGGAGGCGGTGAGGGCCGCGCGCGCCGAGCTCGGCGCCTGAGCACGCCAGCGATGGCGGACCGCATCGTCGTCCGCGGCGCGCGCGCCCACAACTTAAAGAACATCGACGTCGCGATCCCCCGGGATCGCCTCGTGGTGATCACCGGGCTCTCCGGGTCGGGCAAGTCGTCGCTCGCCTTCGACACGCTCTACGCCGAGGGGCAGCGGCGCTACGTCGAGTCGCTCTCCGTCTACGCGCGGCAGTTCCTCGAGCAGATGGAGAAACCCGACTGCGACGCGATCGAGGGGCTGTCGCCGGCGATCGCCATCGAGCAGAAGGGGACGGGCAGGAACCCGCGCTCGACGGTCGGGACGGTGACCGAGATCGCCGATTACCTGCGGCTGCTCTGGGCCCGCATCGGCCGCGCCTACTGCCCCGGGTGCGGCCGCGAGATCCGCGCCCAGACCGTCGAGCAGGTCGTCGACCAGCTCCGGGTGCTGCCCCCCGAGACGCGGCTCTTCCTCTACGCGCCCGTGGTCCGCGACCGCAAGGGCGAGCACCGCCGCGAGCTCGAGGACCTGCGCCGGCGCGGGTTCGTGCGCGTGCGCATCGACGGGACGGTGCACGAGCTCGGCGATCCGCCGCCCCTCGCGCGCACCGCGCGGCACACGATCGAGGTCCTCGTCGACCGCCTCGTGCTCCGGCCCGGCCTCGAGCGACGCCTGGCGGATTCGCTCGAGGTGGCCTTCCGCGAGGGCGAGGGCGTCGCGCTCGCCGAGGTGGCCCCGCCGGGCGAGTCCGCCCGCCCGCTCGTCTTCAGCACGCGGCATGCCTGCCCGCGCTGCGGCATCTCGTTCCCCGAGCTCTCGCCCCGCTTCTTCTCCTTCAACAGCCCGCACGGTGCGTGTCCCGCGTGCAGCGGGCTCGGCGTGCAGCGGCGCTTCGATCCGGCGCTCGTCGTCGCGCACCCCGAGCGGCCGCTGCCGGCCGCGCTCGCCGCCGCGGCCGAGCGGGCGCTCCCTGGCTTCGAGAACGTGCTCGCAGACCTGGCGGCGGCGTATCGATTCGAGCCCACCACCGCGTTCGCCCAGCTCCCCGCGGCGGTGCGCGCCGTGCTCCTCGAGGGCTCGGGCGAGCAGGAGGTGGAGGTGCGCGCGGGGCGGGGCGGGCGGGCTTCGGGACGGCGCCCCTTCCCCGGCGTGCTGGCGCTCCTCGAGCGGCGGCTCCGCGAGACGCACTCGAGCTGGCTGCGCGAGGAGCTCGAGGGGCTGCTCGCCGAGCAGCCCTGTCCCGCCTGCGCAGGCACCCGGCTTCGTCCCGAGGCGCGCTTCGTGCGCGTCGGGGACCGGACCATCGTCGAGGTCTCGGCGCTGCCCATCCGCGAGGCGCGCGCCTTCGTCGAGGGTCTCGCGCTCAAGCCCACGGAGCAGGAGATCGCCCGGCCGATCCTCCGCGAGCTCGGCGCGCGGCTTCGCTTCCTCGTCGACGTCGGGCTCGACTACCTCACGCTCGACCGGCCGGCGGCGACGCTCTCGGGCGGCGAGGCGCAGCGGATCCGCCTCGCGACCCAGATCGGCTCGCAGCTCACGGGCGTGCTCTACGTGCTCGACGAGCCGTCGATCGGGCTCCATCAGCGCGACACCGCCCGGCTGCTCGCGAGCCTCGGCCGCCTACGCGACCTCGGGAACACGGTCGTCGTGGTCGAGCACGACCGCGACGTGATCCTCGCCGCCGACCACGTGGTCGACATGGGCCCCGGCGCCGGCGTGCACGGCGGCCAAGTGATCGCGGCGGGGACCCCAGCCGAGATCATGCAGGCCCCCGCCTCGCTCACCGGCCGCTACCTCGCCGGCAGCGAGGCCGTGCCCGTCCCCGAGCGGCGCCGCCGCGGCCTCGGGTTTTTTGTCGGCGTGCGGGGGGCGCGGGCGAACAACCTGCGCGGCATCGACGTCGACATCCCGCTCGGGGCGATGACCTGCGTGACCGGCGTCTCGGGCTCGGGCAAGAGCACGCTCGTGATCGACACGCTCTACGCGGCCCTCGCCCGCCGGCTCGGGGGCGGCGGGGGCCCCGAGCCCGGCGCCCACGACGCCCTCGTCGGCTGGCAGCTCCTCGACAAGGTGATCGAGGTGAACCAGGCGCCCATCGGCCGCAGCCCGCGCTCGAACGCCGCCACCTACACGGGGCTCTTCGCTCCCATCCGCGACCTCTTCGCGGAGCTTCCCGAGGCGCGCGCCCGTGGCTACGGCCCGGGGCGCTTCTCCTTCAACGTGAAGGGCGGCCGCTGCGAGGCGTGCGCGGGCGACGGGCTCATCGCGATCGAGATGCACTTTCTGCCCGACGTCTTCGTGGTCTGCGAGGTCTGCCGGGGACGGCGCTACAACCGCGAGACGCTCGAGGTCCGCTTCAAGGGCCTCAGCATCGCCGACGTGCTCGACCTCACCGTGAGCGAAGCCCTCGAGCTGCTCGGCAACCTGCCCGCGGTGCGCCCCCGGCTCGAGGCGCTGCGCGACGTCGGCCTCGACTACCTCAAGCTCGGCCAGCCGGCGACGACGCTCTCGGGCGGCGAGGCCCAGCGGGTGAAGCTCGCCCGCGAGCTCGCCCGCCGCGCAACCGGCCGCACCCTCTACGTGCTCGACGAGCCCACCACCGGCCTCCACTTCGCCGACGTCCAGAGGCTCCTGGATGTCCTCCACCGGCTGGTGGACGCGGGCAACACGGTCCTCCTGATCGAGCACAACCTCGACGTCGTCAAGAGCGCCGACTACGTGATCGATCTCGGTCCCGAGGGCGGGGCCGAGGGCGGCACCGTGGTGGTCGCCGGGACGCCGGAAGAGGTGGCCGCCTGCGAGCGCTCGCACACCGGGGCCGTGCTCCGCCGCGTCCTCGGCGCGCCCAGCGGCACCCGCCCGGCCGGCACCGGGTTCGACGCGCCGCGGCGCGGTCGCGGATCACCTTGACTGGCCGCAGGGTGCTCGTATAGTTGGGTTACCAGGCCGGGAAGGTCTGGATTCGGCCGCCGGCTCGGGGAGGGACTCTCGGGATGCTGCCCAAGGCAATCTACATGGACAATCACGCCACCACGCCCGTCGACCCGCGCGTGCTGGAGGCGATGCTGCCCTACTTCTGCGAGATCTTCGGCAACGCCGGCAGCCGCAGCCACGGCTTCGGCTGGGAGGCCGAGGCCGCCGTCGAGCTCGCCCGCGAGCGCGTGGCGCGGCTCATCGGGGCCAAGCCCAAGGACATCATCTTCACCAGCGGCGCCACCGAGTCGGACAACCTCGCCATCCAGGGCGTGGTCGAGTTCTACCGCGACAAGGGCAACCACGTGATCACGCAGGCGACCGAGCACAAGGCGGTGCTCGACACCTGTCGGTACCTCGAGCGCAAGGGGCTCGCCACCGTCACCTACCTACCCGTGGACCGCTACGGGATGGTCGACCCCGACGACGTGCGGCGCGCGATCACCGACAAGACCGTGCTCATCTCGATCATGTGGGCCAACAACGAGATCGGCACCCTGCAACCGATCGCCGAGATCGGCAAGATCGCCCGCGAGCGCGGCGTGCTCTTCCACACCGATGCCGTGCAGGGCGTCGGCAAGCTGCCCTTCGACGTCGAGCAGATGCACGTCGACCTGGCGTCGATCTCGGCGCACAAGATGTACGGGCCCAAGGGCATCGGCGCCCTCTACGTCCGCTCGAAGGGGCCGCGCGTCAGGCTCGCCCCGCTGATCCACGGCGGCGGGCAGGAGCGCGGCTTCCGGTCGGGCACGCTCGCGGTCTCGCAGATCGTCGGGCTCGGCCGGGCATGCGAGGTCTCGGCCGAGAGCATGGCCGACGAGGCGCAGCGGGTGGCGCGGCTGCGCGAGCGGCTGCGCGAGAAGCTCTTCGCGGAGCTCGACGAGATCTACCTGAACGGCCACCCGGTCCACCGGCTGCCGGGGAACCTGAACGTGAGCTTCGCCTTCGTCGAGGGCGAGTCGCTGCTCATGGGCCTCAACGGCTCCGTGCACCCGATCGCGGCGGCGGCCTCCCTGCCGCCGATCGCGGTCTCCTCGGGCTCGGCGTGCACGTCGGCGACCCTCGAGCCCTCCTACGTGCTCAAGGCGCTCGGGGTGGGCGACGATCTCGCGCACACCTCGATCCGCTTTGGCCTCGGGCGCTTCAACACCGAGGAGGAGGTCGACTACGTGGCCGAGCGGGTGGTGAGCGAGGTGCGGCGGCTGCGCGAGCTCTCGCCGCTCTACGAGATGGCCAAGGAAGGCATCGACCTCAAGTCGGTGGCGTGGCAGCGCGAATAACGACGACTCCCGGGGGAGGAACCCATGGCATACAGTGAGAAGGTCCTCGATCACTACTCCAATCCACGCAACGTGGGCTCGTTGCCGAAGGACGACCCGAACGTCGGCACAGGCGTCGTCGGCGCCCCCGAATGCGGCGACGTGATGAAGCTCCAGCTCCGCATCAACGACGCCGGCGTGGTCGAGGACGCCAAGTTCAAGACCTTCGGCTGCGGCAGCGCGATCGCCAGCTCGAGCTACGTGACCGAGCTCGTGAAGGGCAAGACCATCGACGACGTCCTCAAGATCCGCAACACGGACATCGTCCGGGAGCTGGCGCTCCCGCCGGTCAAGATCCACTGCTCGGTGCTCGCCGAGGACGGCATCAAGGCAGCCATCAAGGACTGGCAGCGCAAGCGCGAGAGCGCCGCGGGGAAGGTGGCGAAGGCGGGCTGATCCGATGGCGGCGATCGGGATGACGGACGAGGCCGCGCGCAAGATCCAGGCGCTGGTCGCCGACCGCGGCATTCCGGGCGGCGGGCTTCGGGTGAAGGTCGTCGGGGGCGGCTGCTCTGGGCTCACCTACAAGATGGACGTCGACCAGCCGCGCGAGGGCGACCGGATCTTCGAGCACGACGGGGCCAAGCTGCTCGTCGACCGCAAGAGCTTCCTCTATCTCAACGGCACGGTCCTCGACTACCGGGAGGAGCTGATGGCCTCGGGCTTCAACCTCCACAACCCGAACGTCAAGCGGACCTGCGGCTGCGGATCCTCGTTCGTGGTCTGAGGCGTATGGCAGGGGCAGATGACGAGCGGGAGCAGAGCCGATGACCGCTGTTGGCGGTGCGACGCGCCGGGCGCGGGCGTGCTCGTCTGCCCGCGTTGCGAGGCGCCGCAGCCCCTCGATCCCGCGGTCGACTACTTTGCCCTGCTCGGGCTGCCGCGGCGCCTCGTGATCGACGCGGAAGACCTCGAGCGACGGTATCACGCGGCGGCGCGCCGCGTGCACCCCGACCGCCACCAGACCGCCGGCGCGCACGCGCAGGCGCTGGCGCTCGCGGCGAGCGCGGCGCTCAACCGCGCCTACCGCACGCTGCGCGACCCGGTGGCGCGCGGCCGCTACTGGCTCGAGCTGCACGGCCGTCCGCTCGCCGGGGCGGGTAACGGCGTCCCCCCCGCGCTCGCCGCCCTCGTCTTCGACGTGCAGGAGAAGCTTGCCGAGCTGCGCGCGAGCGGCGCCGCCCCCGGGGCGCTGCGCGCCGAGGTCGAGGCGGCGCGGGACGAGATCGGCGGGCGGCTCGACGGCCTCGCCAACGCGCTCGCCCGCCGCTACGCCGAATGGGATGCCGCGGCCGCCGGGGCGAGCCCGGGGGCGCTCGAGGAGCTGCGCCACCGGCTCGCCGAGATGGCCTACCTCGATACGCTGCACGCGGACGTCGCCGCGGCGCTCGGAGGATAAGTGGAGCACATCGTCGGCATCGACCTCGGCACCACGAACAGCCTCGTGGCCGTGCTCACGGAGGCGGGGCCGCGCGTGCTCCCCTGCCCCGAGGACGGGGCGCGCCTGCTGCCCTCGGCCGTGAGCTTTCTCTCCGACGGCGAGGTCGTCGTCGGACGGCGGGCGCGGGCGCTCGCGGCCGAACGGCCCTACGAGACCATCCTCTCCGTCAAGCGCTTCATGGGCCTCGGGCTCGCGCACGTGACGGCGGAGGACCGCCGCCGCTACCGGTTCGTCGAGACGTCGGACAGCGTCGTGCGGTTCGACGTCGGCGGTCGCACGGTGACGCCGCCCGAGGTCTCCGCCTACGTGCTGCGCGAGCTCAGGCGCTGGGCCGAGGCGGCGCTCGGCGGCCCGGTGCAGAAGGCCGTCATCACCGTGCCCGCGTACTTCAACGACAGCCAGCGCCAGGCGACCCGGGACGCCGGTCGGCTCGCGGGGCTCGAGGTCCTGCGGCTCGTCAACGAGCCCACCGCGGCGGCGCTCGCCTACGGCCTCGATCGCAGCGCGGAGGGGGTCGTCGTCGTCTACGACCTCGGCGGCGGCACCTTCGACGTCTCGATCCTCAAGCTGCGGGCGGGCATCTTCGAGGTGCTCGCCACTGCCGGGGACACGCGGCTCGGCGGCGACGACTTCGACGCCCGGATCGCGGAGCTGCTGCTCGCCGAGCTGCCCGCGGCGCTCCGCCAGCACCCGCAGGTGCGCGCCCAGGTCCTCGCTCTCGCCGAGCAGGCCAAGTGCGCGCTGAGCGCCCGCGAGCGCACCGAGCTCGTGCTCGGGCTGCCCGACGGGGGCGAGGTGCGCCGCGTGCTCACCCGCGAGGAGCTGGAGGCGCGGGTGCGCGATCTCGTCGAGCGGACGACCGGGCCCTGCCGGCAGGCGCTGCGCGATGCCGGGCTCACGCCCTCCGACGTGGGGCAGGTGGTCGCCGTCGGCGGGAGCACGCGCATGCCGCTCGTACGCCGCCACATGGAGGCGATCTTCGGCCGCCCGCCGCTCGTGGACATCGACCCCGACGAGGTGGTGGCGCTCGGCGCGGGCATCCAGGCGGGGCTGCTCGTCGGGGCACGGCGCGACATGCTGCTCCTCGACGTGGTGCCGCTCTCGCTCGGCATCGAGACGATGGGCGGCGTCTTTAGCCGCCTGATCGACCGCAACACGACCATCCCGGCGAGCGCCAAGGAGACCTTCACGACCGCGGTCGACGGCCAGACGTCGGTCGACATCCACGTGCTCCAGGGCGAGCGGGAGCTCGCGGCCGACAATCGCAGCCTCGCGCGCTTCACGATTCCGATCGACCCCCTGCCGGCCGGGGTGGCCCGCCTCGAGGTGACGTTCCTCGTCGACGCCAACGGCATCCTCAGCGTGACCGCAACCGATCTCCGCACCGGCCGCGCCCGCTCCGTCGAGGTGAAGCCCTCCTACGGCCTCACCGAAGCGGAGGTCGAGCGCATGCTCGAAGAGTCGATCGATCACGCCGAGGCGGACGTGCGCGAGCGGCAGCTCCGCGAGGCGCGGGTCGACGCGGCGGGCATCCTCGCCGCGACGCGCGGCCAGCTCGCGGCGCACGCGGCCCTGCTCGCCCCCGGGGAGGCCGAGGCCATCGCGGCGGCCATGGCGGACCTCGAGACGGCGGCCGGGGGGACGGACCCCGTGCGCATCCGCGACGCCTACGACGCGCTCAGCCGCACGACCGAGCCGTTCGCCCGCCGCATCATGGACCGGGCGCTCGCCGAGGCTTTGGTGAACCGCCCGGTGGAGGAGCTCTGATGCGCACGCTCACCTGGCACGACGCCGAGGAGATCGCCGAGCGGCTCGCGGCGGCGCATCCCGACGTCGACCCGCTCACGGTGCGCTTTACCGACCTGCACCGCTGGGTGTGCGCGCTGCCGGACTTCGGCGACGATCCGCGGGCCTCAACCGAGGCGGCGCTCGAGCGCATCCAGATGGCCTGGGTCGAGGAGCGCGGCGAATGAGGAGGCGCGCATGCCGTTTCTGCAGGTGAGCCGCAAGGTCGACTACGCGCTGCGCGCGGTGATCCACCTCGCCAACGAGGAGACCTCCGCGCGGGCGTGCGCCCTCGGGGAGATCGCCGCCCGCGAGCGCATCCCCCGCCAGTTCCTCGAGAAGATCATCCAGCAGCTCATCCACAAGGGGCTCGTGCGCTCGCGCCGCGGCCGCCGCGGGGGCTACGTGCTCGGCCGTCCGGCCGAGCAGACGACGTTCCGCGACGTCATCGAGGCCGTGGAGGGGCCGATTTCCCTCAACGTCTGCGTCGGCGAGCGTCCGGACTGCTCGCTGCTGGGCGCCTGCGGCATGAACCGGGTGTGGCAGGAGGGGCAGCGACGGGTGATGGAGCTTTTCGAACGGACCACGATCGCCGACGTGCGCCGGCCGCCCCTGCCGCCGCTCGCGCTCGCGGCTGAATACCGGCCGCTCCCCCGCGTCGAAGGGCCGAAGGGAACGCCATGAAGGACGCTGAACTGACAGCCGAGGAGCGGCTCGCCGAGCTGTTCCAGCCCGACGTGCTGCTGCCGACGCAGTTCTTCGACCGCCTTCGGCGCCGCAGCGAGCACGACGGCGAGCGGCGACTGATGGTCGCCGTGCTCGAGGACGCCGTCGAGGTGTACCGCAAGAAGTGTACGGCGCGCGACCGGCGCGGTCGCGAGCTGTTCGAGGAGACCGAGGCCTGGATCGAAAGCCCCGACCGGACCTGGCTCTTCTCCTTCGAGAACATCTGCGACGTCCTCGGCATCGATGCGGACTACCTGCGTCGCGGGCTGCGGGAGTGGAAGGCCCGCATGGCCGGACGGGGACGGGTCGTGCCGCTTCGCGCTTCCGTCGACGAGCAGGCGCTGCGCCGGGTAAGCGGCGACTGACCCTTCCCCCCGCCCGGGGAGAGCGGCAGGGGTTCCCTCCTTCCCCTGCCGCTCTTTTTTTCGCGCAGCGCGATCGGTAGAGTCGCTCGCACCATGCCCATCCGCCGGCGCATCCGCTGTCCCGGCTGCGGCGCGTCGCTCGTGCGCCGGCCGGCCGGTCGCTGCCCGGCCTGTGGCGCCGCGGTCGGCGCACACGTCGAGGCCACACGCGCGCGCGAGGAGCGCATCGAGCGCGTGGTGGCGGTCGTCGGCACGGCCCTCGTGCTCCTCGTCTTCTCGCTCACTGCGGGGCTCGGGCTCCTCGAGGGCGTGCTCGCATACGCGGGGGCGGGCGCGGCCGTCTTCTACCTCGCGAGGAAGACCTTCGGGTGAGGCCCGCGGTCCGCGTCGTGCGCGGCGGCGCCACGAGCGTGCGCGCCGACCTCACCGTGCTGCCCGTCGTCGAGGGCGAGCTCGCAGCGGCCCTACGTACCCTGCCCCGGGCTCAGGCGCGGGCCCTCGCGGCCCAGGCCGCGCGCGCGGACTTCCGCGGCCGCGCGGACGAGGTGCTCCTCCGTCACGCGGACGCGGGCGCGATTGCCCTCGTCGGGCTCGGGGCAGCACCCGAGCCGGATGCCTGGCGGCGGGCGGCCGCACGGGCGCGGCGCGAGGCGCAGCGGGAGGGAGCCAGCCATGCCGCCGTGTACCTCGGCCCTCGCGCGGGAGAGGACATCCTGCGGGCGGCCGCCGAGGGATTCCTGCTCGCCGGCTACCGGTTCGACCGCTACCGCGCGGAGCGGTCACCCGACCGGCTCGAGCGGCTCACGCTCGTGGGCGAGACGCTCCCCGGGGGCGCCGCCGGGCGCACGCAAGTCCGCGCCGCCGAGGCGGTGGTGGCACAGGTGTTCGCGGCACGCGACGCCGTGAACGAGCCGCCGTCGACCGCGACCCCGCGGCACCTCGCGGCGCACGCGCGGCGGCTCGCCGCCGCCGCTCCCGGGCTCGCCGTCGAGGTGTGGACGCGGCGGCGGATCGCCCGCGAGGGGCTAAGCGGGCTCCTCGCCGTCGCGCGCGGGAGCCACGAAGAGCCGCGCTTCGTCACGCTCCGCTACGCGCCCCGACGCGCGCGCCGCCGCGTGGCGCTGGTCGGCAAGGGGATCAGCTTCGACTCGGGCGGGCTCTCCCTCAAGCCCGCCAAGTCGATGGAGACGATGAAGTACGACATGGCCGCCGGCGCCGCGGTGCTCTCGGCGGTCGCCGCCGCGGCGGCGCTCGGGCTCGCTGTCGAGGTCGCCGCCTACGTGCCGCTCACCGAGAACATGCCCGGCGGAGGAGCGCAGAAGCCCGGCGACGTGATCCGCTACGCCAACGGCAAGACCGTCGAGGTGGTCAACACCGACGCCGAGGGCCGGCTCGTGCTCGCCGACGCGCTGCTGCTCGCGGGGCGCGCGAAGCCCGACGCGCTGATCGACCTCGCGACGCTCACCGGCGCCGCCCGGGTGGCCCTCGGCACGCAGTACGCGGCGGTCTTCGGCACCGACCAGCGCCTCGTCGACGCCCTCGTCGCGGCGGGGCGCGCGAGCGGCGAGCGGCTCTGGCAGCTCCCCCTCGTGCCCGAGTATCGCGAGGACTTGAAGAGCCCGGTCGCCGACCTGCGCAACGTCGGCGGCGGGGACGCGGGCACGATCGTGGCGGCGGTCTTCCTCGAGCAGTTCGTCGAGGGCGTCCCCTGGGCCCACATCGACATCGCGGCGACGGCCTTCGCGGACAAGGAGACGCCGCTCGGGCCGCGCGGCGCCACGGGCTTCGGCGTGCGCCTGCTCGTCGAGTACCTGCGGCGCCTCGCCTGAGCGCCTCAGGACGGGGGAAACCGCGTGCGCACCAGCGCGAGCGCTTCTTCGCGCGTGCGCACCTCGCCCTCGAGCTGCGCGTCCTCGAGCGCGCGCAGGATCGCTCCGAGCCGCGGCCCGGGGGCATAGCCGAGCGCGATCAGGTCGTCGCCGCCGAGGAGCCGCGGTGGGCGCAGACCCTCCGTCGAGAGCTCCGCGCGCCGCCGCTCGCAGAAGAGCACCGGACCGAGATCGCCGTTCGAGGCGAGAGCATCGAGCCGGGCGAGCCAGAGGAGCTCGGCGAAGTCCTCCCGCGCGAGCAGCCGCTTGAGCGTCGCGCGGCGCATCGCCGGCGCCTGGACGAGCCGGAGGTGATCCCGGACGAGCGCTGCCACGCGCTCCCAGACCGCACGGCTCCGCCGCAGGCGCTGACAGACCGTGACGGCGATCTCGGCGCCCACGGCCGGGTGGCCATAGAAGGTGATCCGACCGTCGTGGGCGCGCGCGCAGGCGGGCTTGCCGACGTCGTGGAGGAGCGCGCCGAGCGCGAGCGTCTCCGGCGCCCCGGCCGGAAGCTGCTGGAGGAGGAGCAGCGTGTGCGTGAAGACGTCGCCTTCGGGATGGAAGTCGGGCGACTGCGCGACACCGCGGAGGCGGGCCACCTCGGGCAGCACGACCTCGAGGAGCCCGGTGGCGGCGAGCAGCTCGAACCCGCGCCGCGCGCCCCCCTCGGTGAGCAGCTTGACGATCTCCTCGCCGATCCGCTCGCCCGCGATGTCGACGAGTGTCGGCGCGGCAGCCCTCACCGCGGCTTCCGTCGCAGGCTCGATCGTGAACCCGAAGCGGGCTGCGAAGCGCACCGCGCGCAGCATGCGGAGCCGGTCCTCGGCGATGCGTGCCGCTGCATCCCCGATCGCCCGGATCACGCCCGCGCGCAGGTCCGCCTCGCCGCCGACGAAGTCGATGATGCGGTCCTCGAGCGGGTCCCAGAAGAGCGCGTTGATCGTGAAGTCGCGCCGCTCGGCGTCCTCGCGCGCCGAGCCGAAGTGGACGCGGCTCGGGCGGCGGCCGTCGACGTAGGCGTCGTCGGAGCGGAAGGTCGCCACCTCGAAGCGCCCACCGCCGTGCAGCACGAGCACGACGCCGAACTGCGCGCCCACGGGCACCGTGCGCGGGAAGAGCCGCTGCACGACCTCCGGCGGCGCCGCCGTGGCCACGTCGTAGTCGAGCGGCGCCCGGCCGAGGAGCCGATCGCGCACGCAGCCCCCCGCGAAGTACGTCTCGTACCCGGCGGCACGCAGCCGCCGCACGACGTCAAGGGCCGCGGTCATAGGCGAAGAGGACCTTCACCGCCCCCGACGCGCCCTGGTCGCCGCAGGCGAGGAACGCCTCCACCCACTGCTCGAGCGCGAAGCGATGGGTGATGATCGGCGTCACGTCGATGCGCCCCGCGGCCACCAGGTCGAGGTAGATCTCCATCGCGTGCCGCCGCCGCCCCTCGAACTCTTCCACGCCGAACGCGTTCGACCCGATGACGCTCACCTCCTTGAAGTAGAGCGGCGTCCACTCGAACCGTCGCGGCTGCTCGACCCCCGTGACGACGATCGCGCCGCGGCTCGCCACGACGCGCACGCCCACCTCGAGGGTCTCCGGCGCGCCCACCGTGTCGTAGACGACGTCGACGCCGCCACCGTGGATCCACGGCAGCCCATACCATGGCGTCATGAGCGTGCCACCGCTCGCCGCCGCCACCGCCTCGATGAGCGCCTTGGCGGGCGCGTGCGGCAGGACGGCCGTGGCGCCGAAGCGCTCGGCGAGCCGCCGCTGATGCGGAAAGCGCGCGACCGCGAGCACACGCGTGCGGGGATAGAGCGTGCGCAGGATCGCCACGGCGAGGAGCCCGAGGGTGCCGCAGCCGTAGACGAGGGCGGTGGCGCCGTCGGCGGGCGGCCGCTTGAGGATCCCGTGCAGCGAGACCGAGAACGGGTCGGCGAGCACCGCCTGCTCGTCGGTGACGCCCGGCGGGATCGGGATGCACATCGACTCGTGCGCCGGGAGGAGGGGCGCAAAGCCGCCCGTCGCCGCCCGCGAGTTGCCCGTGTGAATCCCCGGGGGGATGGCGCCGCGGGCAAAGTTGCGGCAGAGCGAGTAGCGGCCCTCGGCGCACTCCGGGCACGGCGGCTCGATGCCGCGCGGCGCGCACGACAGCCAGGGGTTCAGCACCACGCGCTCGCCCACACGGCGGGTGCGGACCCCGGGCCCGAGGCGCTCGACCGTGCCGACGACTTCGTGGCCGAGCACCTGCGGAAACGAGATCACCGCGGTCATCGGGTTGTCCATGCTGCCGTTCAGGAAGAGCTGCTTGTAGTCGCTGCCGCAGATGCCGCAGAGCCGGGTGCGCAGCACGAGCCAGCCGGGCGCCGGCGGCACGGGATCGGGCACCTCGCGGAGCGCGGTCGGCGAGAAGGGGCCGAAGTAGAAGCGCTTGTCGAGACGGCCGAGGAGGGCGGAGACCACCTGCCGCGGCACGCTGACGTCGCTCACGAGCGCGCGCATGGCCGCGCACCCTCAGTGGCCGAACAGCGCGGGCTGTGGCGCCGTCGCGGCGGGCAGCGTGATCTTCGCGAGCTCCGCGTCGTCGATGTGCACGTCCGCCTGGCGCTTGAGCGCGTCGAAGTGGCTCTGCACCTGGTCTTGGAGCGCCCGGTTTCGCAGCGTGGCCTTGATCTGCTCCTTCACCTGCTCGAAGGGCTTCTGCTCGCCCTCCTTGCGCTCCGTCACCAGGATGACGTGATAGCCGTACTGCGTCTTCACGACGTCGCTCAACTGGCCCACGGGGAGCGCGAAGGCGACGCGCTCGAAGTCGGGCACCATGCGCCCCGGGGCGAAGAAACCGAGGTCGCCGCCCTTCGCCGCGGTGGCCGTGTCGGTCGACTTCTCTCGGGCGAGGTCGGCGAAGCGCTCGGGATGGGCGCGCAGCTCGGCCACGAGCGCGCGCGCGGTCTCCTCGTCCTTCACGAGGATGTGGCTCGCGCGGATCTGCGTCGTCGAGTAGAGCGCCTTGTTCGCCTCGTAGTACGCGCGGGCCTCGTCGTCGGTGACCTCGGGCGGCGTCTGGTACTTGCGCATGACCTTCTGGACGACGAGCCGCTTGCGGAGGTCGTTCACCTGACGCTCGATGTCGGGATCGCGGTCGAAGCCGTCGGTCTTGCCTTCGTCGAAGAGGAGGTCGTTCAGGATCATGTTTTCGACGAACTGCCGCTTGCGGTCGGGGGCCGAGAGGTAGGCGCGCGAGGGTCCCGGCAGCCGCTCGAGCTCCTGCACGACTTGACCCCGCGTGAGCCGACGGCCGGCATACGTGGCGACGACCTCGTCCCCGCCGGGCTCCGCCTTCGCCGCCGGGGACGTGGAGCCCGTCGTGCCGCCCTGCTCGGCGCGGCGGCACGACAGCGCGAGCGCCAGGAGCGCGAGCACGAAGACCGGCGGACGAGGCACGACGGCAGGGCATAGCGCAGCGCTCCGCGACGAGTCAATTTTGCCCGGTCGTGCACGGCCGAACCGCGCCGTCGGCACGCGATCGTCGTGGCACGCACCTTGCTGCCACCCGCCACCGTGCTGTGGCGCGTCGCAACCGCGTCAGCGCCGGGAGGTCTCGCCGTGGAGAAACTCAAGGGCCACCTCGAAGCGCTCTCCGCTCTCGCGGCAGACCTGGATGCGCGGGTCGTGACGAGCGGCCTCGACGGCATGGCGGGAGCCCTCGAGGTCTACCGACGCGTGCGCGCGGTTCTGGACGCGATCGACCTCGCGGGCATCGAGCGCGCGCTCGCCGACCTGGCCGCGCTCGTCGAGGGGCTCCAAGGGCTCGCGCAGCGGCTCGAGACCCTGCGGCGTCTCAAGGGCCTGCTCGCGGGCTAAAGCCGGTGCGCAGCGCAAGCCGCAGCACCGCGATCACCTGCGCCGCCGCCGCCCCGCCCGTGTCGATGAGGCAGTCGGCCACCGCCGGGCCGCGGCCGGGCACGAAGACCTGGTGCAGCTCGTCGACGCCCGAGTAGGCGGCCGCGAGCCCGAGCGCGATCGCGGCGGCACGCCGCACGGGCCGACCGGGGACGTGCAGCGCCCGGAAGAGCAAGAGCCCGAGCACCAGGTACTCGACGACGTGCGCGGCCTTGCGGATCGCGTGGTGGATCGCCAGCAGCTCGGCGCGGCTCGCGTGCGGGAAGAGCGCCGCGAGCAGCGGCAGGATGATCCGGCCCGTGCGCTCGCCCGAGAACCACTGCGTCGAGAAGACGGAGATCACGGCGGCCCACGCCACCACCGGCAGCCAGCGGGCCAGCGTGGCAGGCGGCCTGCTAGACAAGCTCGGCCACGACGCGGTTGACGAGGTCGAGCGTCGCCTCGTCGAACTCGGCATCGATGAAGCTCTCGAGCTTCTCGCGCTGCGAGGCGTAGCGCTTGCCGCCCGCGTCCCCCGCGAGCTGCGTGCCCGCGATCCGGTCGAGAAACTCGAGCATCGCGGGATAGCGGCCGGGATCGCCGGCCGAGAGCTTGCGGTCGAAGACGAGCCGCATGGTGAGGAACGCGAGGCGGTACTTGAGATCTTCGCTGAGCTCCATCTCTCCTCCGAGCCCTGCCTCAGCCCCCGTCGCGGGCGGCCCGTGCCTCCCGCGCGTGCTCTTCGATGGCGAGCGCGTAGTCGTAATACGGGCGCTCGAGCGCCCCGTCCACCGTGCGCCCGTTGATGAACAGCGTCGGGGTCGAGGCGACGCCCACCCCGATGCCCGCGGTGATGTCGCGCGCGACGCGCGCCCGGGTCTCCGGGGCGTCGAGGCAGGTGCGGAACGCTGGAATGTCCAGCGCGAGGTCGCGCGCGTAGCGGAAGAGGCTGTCGCGGTCGAGCGCCCGCTGGTTCTCGAAGAGCGCATCGTGGTACTCCCAGAAGCGATGCTGCTCGCCGGCGCACTCCGCCGCGAACGCCGCGCGGCAGGCATCCGGATGCGGGGAGCGGCCCTGCAGCGCGGGGTTGCAGGAGGCGTCGAGCGGGAAGTAGCGGAAGACCAGGCGCACGTCGTTGCGCGAGCGCAGCAGGTCCTTGAGATCCCGGAAGGCCTCGGCGCACGCCGGGCACTCGAAGTCCGAAAACTCGACGATGGTGACGGGCGCGTCGGGGTTCCCCTTGGTGTGCTCCTCGCCGCCGACGACCTCGGCGAGCGGCCGCACGGGGAGCTTCAGGTAGAGGTCGTAGAAGCGCGGGTCGCTCGCCTGCACCTCGGCCAGGGTGAGCCCGCGGGCGCTGCCGCGGATCGCCGCACCGGCCCCGGCGCCGAGCGCGATCACGAGCGCGCCCACGACCACGACCCGCGCCCGCAGCGGCCATGGCGGCACGAGCCCTGCGGCGAGCGGCAGCGTCGCGAGGAACCAACCGAGCGCGACGGCGTCGACGCCGAGGCAGAGGAGACAGAGCGTGCGCAGCGCGAAGAGCTGGATGGCAAGGAGCGCGAGCGCGAAGCCGAGGCTCCCGGCGGCGAGCCCGAGGAGCGCCACGTCGAGGAGCGGCGGGGGCGTCGCGCCGAGCGCGCCGGGGAGCGCCAGGAGCGCGCCCGTCGCGAAGGCGCCCAGGCCGAGGGTCTCGTCGCCGACACCGAGCAGGTGGCTGTAGCGGCTGCCGATCACGGCGTCGCAGTTCACCGTGGGCCCGAGGTTGCAGAAGCTCGTGTAGCCCGAGCCCGCGTGCAGCCGGGCGTCGACCAGGTGAATGTAGGCGCTCAGCCCCACGCCGGCCAGCGCGAGCAGGAGCGCCAAGCGGTATCGGGTGGGGCGGGGGCGCATCGGGGACGAGCCGCCGGAGTCTAACCGGGGCCCGTCCCGCTTTCAATCCAGGTGCCGCGGCGGCTCCTAGAACTGGAACGTGAGCCGCAGGATCGTCTCCGACCGACCCGTGTTGAGCCCCGCAAGCCCCCAGGTCTCGAAGATGGGCTGGCTATGTCCCCGCGGCGTGACGAAGTAGTGCTGCCCCAGATTCACGATGAAGTCGTCGCGCACGATCCAGTCGACGTCCCAGAACGGCTCCATGTTCCACTGGTTCACCGGGTCGACCGCGATGCCCGCCACCGGGACCACGCTGCCCCCGCGGTAGAAGGTGAAGCCGGCGAGCGTGAAGAGCGACTCCCAGTCGCGGATCTTGTCGCGATACGCCGGACCGAGCTTCGTCGTCCCCGGGCGCGCTATCGAGGGCAGGTCGAGTGCGCCGACCAGGCACGAGCCAGGCTGCGGACCCGTCCCCCCCGCCGCACGACCGGCCGCGAGGACGACTGATTCCGGAGTGCCAGGGCAGCGCGGATTATCTATGAGATAATGCCAGAAAAACTGACCGGTCAGGAAGACCGTGCTCTTCTTGTTGAGGGTACGAATCCACGTCGGCCTGTCGAAGCCGATCATGCCCTTCCACATGTTCTTCTTCGTGATGCCCGGGAGCTGGGGGTTGTCGACCACCGTCGCCTTGGACACGTCGAAGAACGGGATCCCCGAGTCGAAGATCGTCTCGAACCGGTACACCGTCTGGGTGTAGGTCTCATCCGAGTAGTTGGCTGACGCCCCCACGGTGTGCACATACGGCGCGAAGTATTCCGCAGGGAAGATACCCTTCCTGATCAGCTCGCCCTTGAGCACGCGATTCTCCGGTGTGCTCGGCAGTCCGCGCAGCGGGGCGTAGTTGGTGCCGTCGTCGCCGGCGAAGCGCTGGTAGAAATAGTTGAGCGTGAACTCGAGGCCGAACGGCGTGATCCCGTGGTAGCGGACGCCGACCTGGCTGTTATCCATGGGGTCCCGTTTCCACCCGCCGTTGACGAACAGGCGCGTATTGTTCATGAGGCGCGTGCAGTACCCGAGGCCTCGGTTGGGTCCGCTCGTGATCGTGAATGGCGACCCCGAGCAGATCCCTCCAATGAACGCGCCGTCTATCGGGTTTGTGAGCGGGTTCATGAAGGGCAGCCCCCAAGGCCGCGGGAGAAACGTCTGCTTCGCCGGATACCAGTCTCCCGGGTTCCAGTACCACTCGAGGAAGCTCTGCGACAGCTTCCACACGTCGCCGAGCTGGTAGAGAAACTTGATCATCCAGAACGGCCGGCGGATCTCGTCCCAGCCGAACGCGGGCGCCGGAATCTCCTGCTGAAAATGCCAGGTCAGGTCGAGCGAGTTGGCCCGGTCGAGCATCCGGAAGTTGTCGGTCTCGCCCCAGACGATCTGCTGCCGGCCCGCCCGGATCGAGAGCGGCAGACCGCGGAACTTGATATCCGCGTAGGCCTCGCGCAGCGCGCTTTCGAACTTGACGGCGTCGCGCGCGGCGCGGTTCATGCTCGCCAGCTCGAGCACGTTGCGCGTGAACCCCCGGCTGACGGCGAAGTCGTGCAGATCGAGCCCCCCGTAGGCGCGCCCGTGAATGTCTTCCTTCTGCTGGAACCCCGGCAGGAGGTCGTACACGCTGTCGTAGACGCCGCGATAGAGAAGGAACAGGTGCGAGCTCTCGATGAACGGGATATCGTACTTGTTATAGAACTTGCCGCCCTGGAGCCAGTCGTAGTCGAGGCGGATGTGAGCCGTGTTCCGGTTCTGGATGAACTCGAAGGTCCCGGGATCGGGCGTCCGGACGATATTCTGTGACTGCAGGTTCCCCGAGAGCTGAAGCGGCCCCCACTTCTGCGTCGCTCTCGCCGGCCGCAGCCCCAGGAGCACCAGCATCGAGGCCAGGACGACCAGAACGACGGAGCGACGCCCGCGGTTCGACATGCCCCCCTCCTTCCGCGCTCGAGCGTGATGAGCGCTGCCTAGCTAGCGCGAAACCGGCCGCCTTGGCAATACTTGCGCGGCAGCTTGCGGCACAAAAGCAGAGGGGGGCGAACCCTATCGGGCCCGCCCCCCTGTTCGCCACGACGGCCGTCGGCCGCTTACTGCCAGGTGGTAATAACGGGCCACTCAATGGCGCCCGGGGCGGGCAGGCCGGCCACGTCCCCGGTGTTGCAGTTCGGTGGGGGAATCGAGGGGATGCAGAACGTCGCGACCTCCACCTCGTTGGCCGTGAGCGGGCTGCCGCTTGGCGGCGCCGCCAGACCGGTGCGAATGAGCGTCCCCCCGTTGGCAATGGGGAAGCACGGCTGGTCGGGGTTGTCGCTGCAGCAGTTCTGGCTGATACCCCCGTTCTGCCCCACGCATACCATCGCCGTCGGATCGTTCGGCTTGAGTGGATCATGGACCTTGGACGGGCACGATGTGGAACCCATACATACGGTGCCGCACCCGCTGCCGTGGCACTGATCCGCTTGCGGCTTGCTACACAAGACCGGCAGGTTACTGCAGTCGGCCTGGGTGATGCTCGACTGTCCCGTGGTGATCGGCAGGCTTACCGACAGGGTGGCCGGGGTGCCGTCGGGCAGGCACTGGTTCGTAAGGTGATAGACGCGGCCCGTCGCAGCGACACGGATGTCGGACACCGGTGAGCACGCCGCTCCCTGGTTGAGGCCACTGTCGCAGTGGCCGTTCTCGCACGAAGGGCATACGTGCCCCGTCGTGGTGATATACACGTCGGAGAAAAGATTGAGCTGCGTACTGAGGTCTCCGGTCTTGTAGTTGGCCATTCCACTCAGGGTGGTATCCTTGTAGCGATCCACCAGACAGACCGGGGCGCCGCCCGCAAGAAGCGGCACCGGCGGCCCGAAATACTTGCCGTCGAGTGTATTCCCGGCCCCCGCGCTAGCCGATGCGCTGCAGTTGCCGCTGGCATCGCAGTTCGACAGACAGTAGGTAACAGACGCGTTGCCCGGCACCGAGAAGTTGTGGGATGTGCCCGTCCATCCCGTGTCGAGATCCGCCCCGGCGTTCGGCTGGATCGTCACCGTCAGCTGGCTCGGGCCTGTTGAATTGGGCGGACAAGAATTGGGGGGCAGTGTCGTGCTCGTGGTCGTCCCCGGATTGCAGACCAGGACCACGTGCGCTTCCTCGCGCGGCGGCTTGAAACCCTTCGATGCGATGGCCGTGAGCCGGATGACCCTCTTGTTCTTTTTCGGCTTCTTCTTTCCCTTGAGCCTGACGGTGAACGACCTGTAGTCACCGCATGCCGAGTCACTTGGCTGCGTAGGAAAGGTAATGCCCCCGGCTGGTAGGTTAGACTTGACCTTCTTCAACCCTGCGGGCGTGCAGCCTGGCGCCGTCTGCGTATCGTTCAAGCAGTAACGCACCATGAAGTTGCAGCTGTTCGCCGTGGGTGTTCCGATGTCACAGGTGGGATCGCCCGCGTTGCACGAAACCTTGCGGCCGCTCACCGTGCCGCCCTGCACGTCAAAGACCGCGTAGCAGGCAGCCTTGGCAGGTGCGCCTGGTACCCGCGCCGCGTAGGCGGAGACTGCGAGGATCGCCAGAGCCCACGCTACGATGCAGCCGCCGCCCAGCAGCGTGCGGGAGCTGAGTGCCGTGTTCGGAGCGCATCGCATGGCTGTTCCCTCCTCAACTCACTGAAGCTGTGCCGTGCCCACGAGTGTCGTTGCACCGGGGCCGGGCAGGTCCGCAATGCCGTCCACGAAGCCGCCCGTGGGCGGGATGCAGAACACGGCACCGGTGGTCATGGAATGCGGCATGAAGTCGAGCAGCGAGCCGGCAGGTGCCCCCATCTCGACAATTGTGTGGGCCAGGGGTTCGCCGAACGCCCCGCCGAAACCAGTTCCCGTGTTGGACTTGCCCTGGAAGTTGTTGGCCTGATTCGGACAGAAGATGTTCGGCTGGCATGCGCCCCCAGGACAGTCGGCATCACTGGTGCAGGGCTGCCCGGGATTCGGACCGGGCATATCCTTGTACACACATCCGTTCGAGGCGGTGACCGCGGTTCTGCCGGTCGTGAGATTCTTGAGCGTGACCGGCAACGGGGCCAAGAAGCTGCCCGGGTCCGGCGGGCAGTCGATCGACGTGCGCCCGGTGCCGACCGGCGTGCAATCGAGCCCTTCGTTGGGTCCCCCGTCGCAGGTGTTGTTGCAGTCGGCGTCGACCGTGCAGGGTTTACCGACGCCGTCCACCCCGCAGAACCCACCCGTGCAGGGAACACCCGTCGGAGAGGCGCCTCCGGGCAGGCACAGCGGACACGGCTCGCTCCCCGACACGACATGGACGCGCGACGAAAGCGGAACCGTCATGGTCAGCTCGCCCGTGCTGGGAACGACGCTGCCGAAAGCGTCCTGCTGGATGACGTTGACGACGCAGGTGCTCACCGGACCAACGATCGGGAGGGGGGGGCCAAAGAAGCAGTTGGCATCGAGCCCGCACGAACCAACGGTCCCACCGCAGTCCGCGTCCGTGCTGCAGGCTGCGGGAGTCTTCGCGCAGAGCTGCTGGCATGGCCCGGCCTGGCCGCAATCCATGTCCGTAAGACAAAGGGTCCCTGGCTGCTTTGCGCAGCGCATCATACACGAGCCATTTACGTTGCCACAGTCGGCGTCCGAGGTGCACGCGGCAACCGTCCCATTGACGCAGTGCTTGTGTGGTCCTGCCCCCTTCGAGCACATTGTCGGGTCGGTCACGGTGCTGCTGGCGCAGAGGTTCGTGTGGCCCTGCGCATCGCAGCGAGCATCCATGACGAGCGTTGAGCCGTCGGGGTTTTTGGACGGCGGCGTTGAGATATTCCCGCTCCCGCCGATGTACAGGCAGGTCGACCCCAGATCGCTGATCTTGTTTCCGTTGGAATCGTCGATCTCGCCTGTAACGGCGCCCGACGGCGGCGGCCCACCCTGACAGGCGCTGGAAGGGGCCGCACACTCGGCGTCGGATTGACAGACGTTGCCGTGCGGTCCGCACGTGCCCCCCTGGCAGTGCCCGTTGCAATCCGAATTAGCCGTGCAGGACTTGCCGTAGGTGTCCGTGATTCCGGTCGTAGTGCAGTGTTTGGTGAGCCCCCCGCCGCCACAGGTCACGCTCACCGGCGTGGTGAGGAAGGAGAGCTGGTTATAGGTCGGATTGGTGCACGGTCCGGAGCAGGCGCAGTTGCAGCACACCTGCCCCTGCGGGCACGCCGGGCTGTCCGGTGCCGTCAAATCACACTCCTCGCCGGGATCGAGCTTGCCGTTCCCACAGCCAGGCGGCACGGTCGTCGTCGTGGTGCTCGTCGTCGTGGTAGTGGTCGTCGTCGGGCACGCGGCGCCGGCGGTGTGCGGGGTGCAGACGAGCACGAGCTCACCCCGCTCCACCTTGGGCTTCGTGCCCTTCACGCCCTGGGCCACCAGCGTCACGACGCGCTTGCCCGGCTTCTTGCCCTTCTTCTTGAGCTTCACCGTGATCGGCGTGGCCGCGCCGCAGTCGGTGTCGCTCGCCGGCGCGGGGAAGGTTAGCGTCCCGGGCTGGAGGAGACGCGACTTCACCTTCTGGATCCCCGCCGCCTTGCACGCCGGGGCCGCCGTGGTGTCGTTGAGGCAGTAGCGCACCATGAAGACGCACTGCCCGTCGGCCTGACCGGCGGGGCCGCCGATGTCGCAGCTCGCGTCGCAGTCCGAGCAGGTGACCTTCTTCCCGCTCGCGCTGCCGCCCTCGACGTCGAAGACGGCATAACAGCCCGCCTTCGCCGGCGACCCGGGCACGCGCACGGCAGAAGCCGACGTCGCCCAGGCGAGCGACACCCCGACGACGAGCGACACGGACCGACTCAGGCTGCGCATGAGGCCCTCCCTGATCAAGCTCGAAACCATGGTTTTGCTCGCGGCCTAGCAGGTCCGCGCGCGCGGCGTCAATAGTTCGAACGGATCCATGTGTCGGGCCGACGCGGCCGGGCGCTCACCCCTGAGCACCCAGCTCGTGGTCGATGATCTGCTTGAAGCCCTCGTAGCTCTGCGCGCCGCTCACCCGCCGGCCGTTGATGAAGAACGTCGGCGTCGACCCCACTCCCAGGCTCGCCGCCTCCGCCTCGTCGGCCTTCACCGCGTCGAGCGACTTGCGCCCCTCGATGCAGTCCTTGAGCTTCGCCGCGTCGAGCCCCGCCGCCTGCCCGATCTCGACCGCCTTGTCCTTCACGTTGTCCTTGGTGATCTCGCTCTGATGCGTGAAGAGCCCCTTGTACATCGCCCAGAACTGCTCGTTGCCCTGCTGGGCGGCGCAAGCAGCCGCGATCGCCCCGTCCTCCGCCCAGGGGTGAATGCTGGTGAGCGGGAAGTTCTTGTACACGAAGCGCACACGGTCCCCGTAGTCCTTGAGGACCTGGTCCTCCATGGTGGCATAGGCCCGCGAGCAGAACGGGCACTCGAAATCCGAGTACTCGACGATCGTCACCTTGGCATCCGCCGGCCCCCGGGACGGCACCCCGTCGAGCTTGATCTTGCTCATGACCTGCTTGAGGGGGTCGACGGTCAGGTCGACGGCCTCCCCGCGCAACAGGTAGCGGCCGTCGCGGCTCACGTAGAAGGGGACGCTCTGGTGCTGGTCGCCGAGCGCCACCTCGAGCGTGCCCTTGCGCCAGCCGGGAATCTCCGCGTCCGCGAGCTGCCCCACCTTGAAGCTCAAACCGGGCGTGGTGACCGTCTTCTGAAAGTAGTCGACCACCCGCTGGCCGATGACCGCATCGGAGGCGGGCGCTGCTCCCGCAGGAGCGCTCGCCTCGCCGCGAGGGCCGCCGCCGCAGGCGGCGACCAGCAGCAGGAACGCTGCGACGAGGCGCATCGTTTTTGCTGTACCCTCCCCCTTCCATGCCGTCAAGGACGTCCGCCGGCCGCGCGCAGCCCAACGGCTGCCTCGCTGAGGTCCGGCCAGAGCCGCAGGGCCTCCGCGAAGTCCCGCGCGGCTGCGGCGCGCCCGCGCGCGCCGAGGAGGTAGAGCGCCGCGCGGCCGCGCTGGTAGTGGAGCAGCGCCGCTTCGCGCGACGCCCCGAGCCGGGCTGCAAGACCTGCCGGCAGCGGAATCGGATCGTCGAGGCCCGCGGGATCCCCCGCGGGCTCCCCGTCGGCCAGGAGCACGACGCCGCCGGCGTCGAGGTAGGCGAGGCGCCACCCGGGCAGGCGGGCGATCCGCCGGGCCAGCTCGAGCCGCCCGGGGGCCGGATGGTAGAGCACGACCGCGGTGACGCCCCAACGGGCCGCAAGCGCAGGGAAGGTCGATGGATCCGCCAGCGAAGCCTCGTAGGCGCCGAAGACAGCGGATGGATAGACTTGCATGCGACCATCGATGAATACCGGCACGCCCGGGTGCCGCCAGAGGAGGAGCCCGCCGAGCATGTCGTCGTTCATGATGCGGGCGCCCGCGGCGTGCGCGACGACGAAGTCCACCGCCCCGAGGGGGAACAGCACCGGCGAGACGCCGAGGCCGAAGCGCCGCGTGAGGTGGGCGTCGTCGTAGTAGCGTCCCGCGACGATGCGCGCACCGGTGCCGAGCGACGAGACGATCACGACCGCCGCGATCCCCACGGCCGCGAGCCGCCGGCGGTCGATCGCCTCTGCGACGCCGCCGAGCCCCTCGGCGAGGAGCGGCATGACGCCTAGGCCGACGAGCCCCACGTTGCGCCGCGCGAAGAACCCGAGCGCGACGAAGGCCGCAGCGACCGCCGTGCGGCCCAGATGGAGCCGGCGGCGGCGCAACACGAGCGCCTGGGCCACAAGGGCGAGGCCCAGGAGCGCCACCAGCGCCTGCGCGGCCGGCGGGGCGAGGTCGCCGAGCGCTGTCGGCCGGTGCTCGATCACCGCGAGCGACGTCACCTCGCCGCCGCGAATCACGCGCAGGAGCCGCAGCGGAAAGAGCACGCCGTCGACACCGAAGGGCGTGAGCATGGCGGCGAGCGCGGCCGCCGCGGTGGCCGTCGCGAGCGGTCCCGCGCGCTCCGCCCCCTCGCGAAAGCCTGCCGGCAGCGGGAGCCAGCGCGCGGCCAGGGCTCCGGCCGCATGGAGGCCGAGCACCACGACGCCGAGCGCAAAGAGCGCGTGCAGGTTCGCCCACAGCACCTCGAGCCCGACCAGCGCCGCAAGGGCGGCCGGCCCGGGATCGCCGTCGAGGATCAGCAGAAAGACCGCGAGCAGGCAGTACGTGGCTGCTTCGGGGCGCGGCACGTAGCGCTCGATGCCCGCGAGCACGGCGAGCAGCAGGAGGGCTGCGGCGGCCCAGGCCGGCAGATGCCGCCGGGCGAGCGCGTAGAGGATCGCGAAGGCGGCGACGAACAGCGCGCCGCTCCCGAGGATCACTCCCCCAGGCCCGGCGCCGCGCCAGGCGCCGTAGAGGGCGAGATCGAAGAGCCACTGCGGGTTGATCCAAGGCGCCCCCGGCGCGGTGTAGGAGAACGGATCGACGTGCACGACGGCTTGCCGCACGGCGATCAGCCGCCCGCTCGCGAGGTGCCACCAGACGTCGGGGTCGTCGAGGGAATGGATCTGGAGCGTCGCGGCGAGCGCGAGCACCGCCGCAGCGGCCGCGCTGCCCAAGCGTGTTGACCTATCGCCGGCCCCGCTGTTAGAGGCGCGCGGCATGCGTGCGCTGCTCGCCGTGGGGCTTCTCGCCGGCCTGGCCGGCCCGATCCACGCCCAGCAGCCGACGACGACGACCACCCCCACCACGACGACCACGCTGCCCCCGCCGCCCGAGCAGCACGTAAGGCTCCTCGGCACGCCGCCCGACTTGACGGGCCGATGGCTCGTCGTGGGCGACATCGAGGCCGGGGCCGGCAGGCGGCCGACGGTGGCGTTTTGGGAAGTCAGCAAGACACCCGAGGGCACACCCGACCTTCGTGTGCGTCTCGTGGGCCTTCCTCCGGCGCTCCAGAAAGCGTTCGACGACGCCAGCAACCACCAGCAGGCCTGGGCGCCCACCGCTGCCGACCTCGCCACCGTTGCCGCCGACTGGGACCACCTCCCCGAGCAGCACCAGCCGATCGGCCGCATCGACACCGAGATCGCCGGGCGCGACGGCTTCGACGAGGGCATGAAGACGGAGCCCACCACGAAGGACGCCGTCTGGATCGTCCGTCAGGTCGAGACGTTTCTGCCCTCGGGCACGCCGATGATCCGTCAGGTCTTCGTGTACGGGGCGCTCGCCCCGAGCGAGGACGGCTACACGGGGACCTACGCGCTCCTCATGCTCGCCGCGGCGCCCTTCCCCATCCCGATCTCGCTGAAGGGCACGTTCCACGCCTACCGCCTGCCCGCGCCGTCCCACGGCGTCCTCGCGCGCATCCTCGACGTCTTCACGGGCTGCGGCGCGCGGCAGCCGGGCCGCTAGCCACGGCGCGCAGCGCCCGCTCCACCTCCGCGTCGAAGCTCACGCGCCAGAGGCCCATGTGCAGGCCGCGGTGGAACGGGGCGGCCACGAAGTAGGCCATGGCAAGCGGCGGCGGGATGTCCGCCACCTCGGTGAGCGTCGCGTGCTGCCCCAAGTCGCGCAGCAGCGTCCGGGTGACGGGCGCCTCGGGGGGCAGCAGCAGGTAGGGTCGCATGCCCGCCATGATGAGGCGGATGCACGCCTCGGGCACCCCCATGTGCCAGCGTTCGAGGTCGGTGAGGTAGAAGGCCCAGCGGTGGCCGTACAGCTCGATGTTCTCCGCCGGCCGGCCGACGTCCTCGGTGGTGATCACCACGCCCTCGGGCTCGACCGCGCGCTCGATGGTGGCGCGGGCCGTGAGCATCTGCGGGCGCTGAAAGCTCGCGTTCCGCCCGAGCGCATTCCAGTCGCGCCACGCCCCGAGGCCCGCGAGCCCGACGGCGACCAGCGGCGCGACCAGGCCCACGAGCCGCCGCTGCGGCCAGAGCGCCGTGCCGAGCGCGCCGCCCGCCGTGGCGAGCACGAGGAGCCACGTCGGAGACGCGACGCGCGGGCTCGCCGGCGGCGCGCTCACCGCCCCCACGACGAGGGCGAGCGCGATCAGCACACCCAGCACGCGAACCGCCGTCGCCTGGCGGCGGCGCCAAAGCACCCGCAGGACGTCGAGCGAGCCCACTGTGCCCTCGACGATGAGGGCGGCCACCCACAGGTCGACGCCGATCAGGTAGCGCGTGTCGGGCCGCACCCAGCAACTGAAGAAGAGGAGCGCAGCCACCGAATAGGGAACGGCAAGGACGAAGAGCGCGGGGTGCACCGCGAGCGCCACGACCGCGCCCCAGAGCGCCGCGCCGCAGAGCACCGGACCGTAGCTCCTGGTGAAGAGCGCCACGTTGCCCGGGAGCACGGCGCGCAGGTTGCGGAGCTTGAGCGCCCCGCCCTGCACGGGCGTGAGCGTGCCGCCGTGCCAGCCGAGCGCAAACGCCGAAGGGATGAAAAGCTCGCGGACCGCACCGAGCACCTGGTTCAGCTCGACGCTCTGCGGGGGGAGGAGGCTTCCCGCAGCCGCCCAGTCGTAACCGACGAGGGGCGCGATCCCGAGCGCGTAGCCCCCGACGGCCACGCCGAGCGCGCGCCCGAGCGCGCGGCCGCCGCCCCCCTCGCGCCGCCAGCGCAGTGCCGCGAGCGGCACCGCCGCCAGCAGGTACATCACCGCGTCCGGACGCATCGAGGCCGCGAACCCGAGCGCCAGGGCCGCCGCGGCCGTCCGCCGGCTGGCGAGCCGCTGGCCGCCCGCGGGAAGGAGCAGGTAAAGGCCCGTGAAGGCGACGACGTGCGTGGCCACGTCGCGCGTGAGCGTGAGGCCCCAGAGGTAGAAGTAGGCGGGCGAGATCACGACCAGCGCGGCCGCCGCGACCCCGCGCCACCACGAGCGCGTGAGGCGGCGGATGATCGCGGCGAGCAGCACGAGCGAGGCGAGGTAGAGGAGCGGGTTCAAGTAGTGCGCGCGGTCGTCGCCGAGGAGCGCAAGCCACGCTGCGAGCAGGAGGGGGAAGCCCGGCGCGTAGCGCGAATAGATCCGCCCGTGATCCCAGATGTAGGTCTGGGCGAGGATGTCGGTGCGCGGCGGGAGCCGGGCCGCAAACGCATCAGCGGGCGGCCAGACGTGCAGCAGCCGCCCGGCGAGGATGTCGTGGGCAAAGCTGAAGTAGCCGAACTGATCGACCGCGAGGTACCAGGTGATCTGCCGGCGCATCCACTCCCCGCGCACGAGGACGAGGACGGCCAGCAGCACGAAGGCCGCCGCGCGCAGCGCGGCGCGGCGGACGTGCGCGGCCGCCGCCGGGGCGGGCGTGGAGCGGGACCGCTGCGCGGCATGAATGCGGCGGCGGCGCTCGGCGCGGGAAGCCACGGCGGTCGACTATACCGAGCGCACCCCGCGCGCGGAAAGCGCAATTGGCCTCGGCAGGCGGGGGTGCTAGACGCGGGCGGTGGCCCTGCCCTTCTCGCCGCTCGTCGCGCGCTGGTTCGCCGCCCGCTTCGGCACCCCCACGCCCGTCCAGGAGGCGGGCTGGCCCGCGATCGCCGCCGGCGCCGACGTCGTGCTCGCGGCACCGACCGGCTCGGGCAAGACGCTCGCCGCCTTTCTCTGGTCGATCGACCGGCTGCTCGCGCGCGCCGCCGCGGGCGGGCTCGAGGAGCACACGAGCGTCGTCTACGTCTCGCCGCTCAAGGCGCTCGGCAACGACGTGCAGAAGAACCTCACGGCGCCGCTTGCCGAGCTGCGCGCGCTCGCGGCCGAGGAGGGACACGCGCTGCCCGAGCTCCGCGTGCTCGTGCGGACGGGCGACACACCGGCTGGGGAGCGCCGCACGATGGCGCGCCGCCCGCCGCACGTGCTCATCACGACCCCGGAGTCGCTCTACATCCTGCTCACGGCCGAAGGCAGCCGCCGCTTCCTCGCCGGCGCCGAGACGGTCGTCGTCGACGAGATCCACGCCATCGCGGGCGACCGGCGCGGGGCGCACCTCGCGCTCTCGCTCGAGCGGCTCGACGCGCTCGCCGGCCGACGCCTCCAGCGCGTCGGGCTCTCGGCGACGCAGCGCCCGATCGAGCTGGTGGGCCGGCTGCTCGTCGGCAGCGCGCGGCCGGCGCCGACCATCGTCGACGTGGGCCAGCGGCGCGCGCTCGACCTGGCGGTCGAGGTGGTCGACCACGAGCTCGGCGCGGTCGCGACCCACGAGCAGTGGGCGAGCCTTTACGACCGCATCGTGGCGCTCACGCGCACGCACCGCACGACGATCGTCTTCGTGAACACGCGCCGGCTGGTCGAGCGGGTGGCCCACGCGCTCGAGGAGCGCCTCGGCGCGGGACGGGTCGTCGCCCACCACGGCAGCATGGCCCGCCGCATCCGGCTCGCCGCCGAGGAGCGCCTCAAGCGCGGCGAGGTGCCGGTGGTGGTGGCCACCGCATCGCTCGAGCTCGGCATCGACGTGGGCGCCGTCGACCTCGTCTGCCACGTGGGCGCGCCGCGCGCGCTCTCGACGCTCATCCAGCGCGTCGGCCGCTCGGGCCACGCCCGCGGCGCCGTGCCGAAGGGGATCCTCTTCCCGCTCACCCGCGACGACCTCGTCCAGGCCGCCGCCGCGGTGCGCGCGGTGCGCGCAGGCGAGCTCGACCGGCTCACGGTCCCCGAGAACCCGCTCGACGTGCTCGCGCAGCAGATGGTGGCCACGGTCGCGGCCGAGGGCGAGATCGCCACCGACGATCTGCTGACGCTCGTGCGCCGGGCGTGGCCGTTTCGCCGCCTTGCGCGCGCGGACTTCGACGCCGTCCTCGAGATGCTCGCCGAGGGGGTGGCGACCCGGCGCGGGCGGCGCTCCGCGCACCTCCACTGGGATCGGGTGCACGATCGGCTTCGCCCGCGCCGCGGCGCGCGGCTCGCCGCGATCACCAGCGGCGGCGCCATCCCCGACACCGCGGACTACGACGTCATCGAGGAGCCACAGGGCCTGCCCGTCGGCAAGGTGAACGAGGACTTCGCGGTCGAGAGCATGGCGGGCGACATCTTCCTCCTCGGCAACCGCTCCTGGCGCATCCGGCGCGTCGAGGCGGGCCGCGTGCGCGTCGAGGACGCGGGCGGCGCCCCGCCCACGATTCCCTTCTGGCTCGGCGAGGCACCGGGGCGGACGCGCGAGCTCTCGGCGGCCGTCTCCGACCTGCGCGCGGCCGTGGTGGCGCGCCTCGCCGACCGGCCGGCGGCCGAGGCGTGGCTCGCTGCCGAATGCGGGCTCGATCCGCCCGGCGCGGCCCAGCTCGTCGCCTACCTCGCCGCGGCGGAGGCCGCCCTCGGGGCCGTCGCCACGCAGCAGCAGGTGATCGCCGAGCGCTTCTTCGACGAGAGCGGCGGCATGCAGCTCGTCGTGCACGCCCCCTTCGGCAGCCGCATCAACCGCGCCTGGGGGCTCGCGCTGCGCAAGCGGTTCTGCCTCACCTTCGACTTCGAGCTGCAGGCGGCGGCCACGGACGACGGCATCGTGCTCTCGCTCGGCCCCCAGCACAGCTTTCCGCTCGAGAGCGTGTTTGCGATGGTGCGCCGCGCGACGCTGCGCGAGGACCTCGCGCAGGCGGCGCTCGCCTCGCCGATGTTCACCAACCGCTGGCGCTGGAACGCCACCCGAGCGCTGGCGCTGCTGCGCCACGAGGGCGGCCGGCGGGTGCCGATGCCGCTCGTGCGCATGCGCGCCGAGGACCTGCTCGCGGCGGTGTTCCCCGCGCAGGTGGCGTGCGCCGAAAACCTCGCCGCGGGTCCGATCCCGATCCCCGATCACCCGCTCGTGCGCCAGACCCTCGACGACTGCCTGCACGAGGCCATGGACGCCGACGGGCTCGCCCAGGTGCTGGACGCGCTGGCGGCGGGGACCATTGCCACCCGCGCCATCGACACGGTGGCCCCGTCGCCGATGTCGCACGAGATCCTGAACTCGAACCCCTACACCTACCTCGACGACGCGCCGCTCGAGGAGCGCCGAGCGCGCGCGGTGGCCCTGCGCCGCACCGACCCGGATCTCGCCCGCGGGCTCGGTGCGCTCGCACCCGAGGCGATCGCCGAGGTGCGCGCGCAGGCGTGGCCCGCGCCGCGCGACGCCGACGAGCTGCACGACCTGCTGCTCTCGCTCGTCGTGCTGCCCGAGGCCGAGGTGGTGGCGGCAGGCTGGGAGGCTTGGGCGCGCGACCTCGTCGCCACGGGGCGCGCCGGCTGGGCCGAGCACCGAGGCGGGCGGGCGCTCGTGGCCGCCGAGCGCGTCGCGGTGGCACGGCTTGTCCTTCCCGACGCGCGCGTTGCGCCTGCGCTGCGCGAGGTGCCGCCGCCGCGCGGGCTCGCCGAGTCGGAGGAGGAGGCGCTCGGCGCCACCATCGGGGGGTGGCTCGAGATCCTGGGCCCCGTCACGACGGTCGCCCTCGCTGCGCGCATCGGCCTCGCGCCAAGCCGCGTCGCCGTGGGCCTCGCCCGGCTCGAGCGCGGCGGCATCGCGCTGCGCGGTCGCTTCACGCCCGGGGCCGACGAGGAGGAATGGTGCGAGCGGGGGCTCCTCGCCCGCATCCACCGCCTCACGCTGGGGGCGCTGCGGCGCGAGATCGAGCCGGTGAGCGCGGCCGACCTGATGCGCTTTTTGCTGCGCTGGCAGCACGTCCACCCCGGCACGCAGCTTCACGGCCGGCAGGGCCTGCTCGCGGTCGTGGGCCAGCTCGAGGGGCTCGAGCTGCCCGCCCGCGCCTGGGAAGAGCACGTGCTCCCCGCGCGCATCGCGGGCTACGACCCCGCCGACCTCGACCGCCTCTGCCTCGCGGGCGCGGTCGCGTGGGGACGGCTGCGCGCGGCCGATGCGACCCTCGAGGACAACCCACTCCCGGCGCGGATGCCGTCGCGGACGGCCCCGCTCGGGTTCGTGCTGCGCGAAGACTTGCCGTGGCTGCTCGCGCCGCCGCCAGCCGACGTCGAGCGGCGGCTCGGCTCGGCTGCCCGCGCGGTGCTCGACGCCCTCCGCAGCCGGGGGGCAAGCTTCCTCGCGGAGATTGCGAGCGCAACGGGGCTCCTACCGGCGGCGGTCGAGGAGGCGCTCTGGACGCTCGTCGCCCACGGGCTCGTCACCGGCGACGGCACCGCGGGGCTGCGCGCGCTGCTCGCCCGCCACGAGGAGGGCGGACGGCGGCGGCTGCGGGCGCTCGGCGGGCGGCCGCGGCTCCTGCCGGCCGGGCGCTGGGCGCTGCTGCATCAGGCCGCAGGCGCAACCGAGCCCGATCCGCTGCGCTTCGCACGGCTCGCGCTTAGGCGCTGGGGCGTGGTCGTGCGGGAGCTCGTGACGCGGGAGACGCGCATGCCGCCATGGCGCACGCTGCTCGGCGCGCTGCGCGCGCTCGAGGCGCGCGGCGAGATCCGCGGCGGGCGCTTCGTCGGCGGGCTCGTGGGCGAGCAGTTCGCGCTCCCCGAGGCCGTCGAGGCGCTGCGCGCCGTGCGGCGGCAGCGCGACGAGGAGGTCGTGATCGTGGCCGCCGCCGATCCGCTCAACTTGGTGGGGGTGCTCGTGCCGGGGGCGCGCGTGCCGCCGGCGGCGCGCGAGGTCGTCGCTTTCCGCGGCGGGGTTGCCATCGATGCGGGCGAGCTGGGGACGGTCCGATCGCGGCTCGAGCGAGCGCGCGGGGCGAGACTTGCCGGACCGTCACCGCGCTGACGCGGGTGGCACGAATGTGCGGGCAGGCGCCGCGCCGTCCTGCACAGCTCGCTCGTCTGCTGTGGCACCCCGCTTGCTAACCGCGCTGGGGGCTCCGGCCGCACATGTCCATCCTCGTCGTCGAAGACGGCCCGCTCAGCGCGCGGGTGCTCGAGATCAGGTTCCAGCGCGCGGGCCTGGAGGTGGTGACGGCCGAGAATGGGCGCCGCGCGCTCGAGCTGCTCGAGGAGTCGCCCGACATCGAGCTGGTGATCTCGGACGTCGCGATGCCCGAGATGGACGGCCTCATGCTGGTCGAGGCCATGCGGGCGCGACCGGAGCTGCGCGATCTGCCCGTCATCCTCGTGAGCGCCTCGGCGGATGCGGAAAGCGTCAAGCGTGCGGCCGCGCTCGGCGTCCGGCAGTTCCTGGTGAAACCCGTCAACGGCGCCGAGCTGCTCGAGCGCGTCCGCGAGACGCTCCGCGGTCGCAAGCCGCCGCTCGGCGAGAAGAGCCGGGTGATGGCGAAGCTCGGGATCGACCAGCAGGCCTACGAGGAGATCGCCGCGCGCTTCGCGGCTGCCGTCGGCGCAGCCAGCGAGCTGCTCGCGCAACGCCTCGCAGCGGACGCCGAAGGTCCCGAGCTCAAGGAGGCCCTTGCCGGCCTCGGCGAGCTCGCCGACGGCGCGGGGCTCCTCGGCGCCGAGCGGGTCGCGGCGGCGCTCCGGCAGGTCGTTGCGGCGGGCTCACCGGAGGAGACGAAGGGGGCCTGCCGGCTTCTGCTCCGGGAGCTTAGGGTGCTCGGGCGCACGCTCGCAGCGGTCCTCCCGCCGCCCGCCGAGGCCGCCCCGCCGCCCGAGGCCTGAGGCCGCGCACGGCCCGTTGCCGCCTGCTCAGTTGAAGACGACGTAGAAGCCGAGCGGGATGAGGCCCGAACCGTTCTGCGTCACCACGACCGCCTCTGCCGCCGTCGAGCAGTCGCCGGCTGGGTCGCCGACCGCAGCCTGCGCAATGCCTCCGCTCGTAGCGAGTCCGCCCCAGGCGGCCATCGCGACCACGCTGTGGAAGGAGAACCCCAAGTCGTGGAAGCAGAAGGCCGAGGGGAGCACCGACGTGTCCAGCGAAACGTTCGCGTTGGCCACGTTCTTCGAGTTGGCAGCGTCCACGGTGCCGTCCGCGTTCACGTGCGCATAGGCGAGAGCGCTCCCAGGCGCACCCGGCGTCCCCGGTGCCCCCACGTCGCCCTTCGCGCCGGGCGGTCCCTGCAGGCCGAGCGCCGCCGGATTGACCGTCGTCTCCTTCTTCTTGCATGCGCTCGGCCGTACAAAAATGGCGCCCGACTTCTTCTCGCAGAGCAAGGCGGCGACTGCCGGGGTCGCGAGAACGCCCAAGAGGATCGCGGTCGCCGGGATCAACCGTAGTACCCACATCATCCACCTCGCGAGTGCGCTTTATCCCACCACGGCGGGAGCGGCAAGGCGACGCCGGGGGGGAACGACGGGGGTGGCCCGGACCCGGTCCCTTGGTTTCTTGGCAGTCGAGCAGGCAGAATCGGGAGCCGACATGCGGAGCTGCGGTCGGCTGCGCGTGGGCGTGAGCGCGTGTCTCCTCGGCGAGGCGGTCCGCTGGGACGGTGGCCACAAGCGCGATCCGTTCCTCACGGATCTCCTCGGACCGTTCGTCGAGTGGGTCCCCGTCTGCCCGGAGGTCGAGCTCGGGCTCGGCATCCCGCGCGAGCCGATCCACTTAGCCGGCGACCCCGCCGCACCGCGGCTCGTGGCGCCGCGGTCCGGCGCCGACCACACGGCCGCGATGCGCCGGTATGTCCGAGCGCGGATCGCCGCGCTCGCGCGCGCCGGCCTCGTCGGCTACGTGCTCAAGAAGGATTCCCCGAGCTGCGGGATGACGCGCGTCCGTGTCCATCGCGACGACGGTCGCGTGGAGCGCACCGGCGTGGGCATGTTCGCCCGCGAGCTACTCGCGGCGCTGCCGCTGCTGCCCGTCGAGGAGGACGGTCGACTGCACGATCCGCGGCTCCGCGAGAACTTCGTGGAGCGGCTTTTCGCCTACGCCCGCTGGCGCGCGTTCCGCGACGCGCGGCCGACGCGCGGGGGGCTCGTCGCGTTCCACGCGCGGCACAAGTATCAGCTCCTCGTGCACTCGCCATCGGCCCATCGGGCGCTCGGGCGGCTCGTGGCCACCGTGAAGCAGCGGCCGCTCGGGGCCACGCTCGATGCGTACGGCGCCGGCTTCATGCGCGCGCTCAAGACGCTCGCGACGCCCGGCCGGCACGCCAACGTCCTCGAGCACATGCTGGGTTACGTGAGCGACGCGCTGTCGCCGCCCGAGCGGCAGGAGCTGCTCGAGCACATCACCGACCACCGCCGCGGGCTCGTGCCGCTCGTCGTGCCGCTCACGCTGCTTCGCCACCACGTGCGGCGGCTCGGGCTCGCGTACCTGGCGGAGCAGACCTACCTCGAGCCACACCCGAAGGAGCTGATGCTCCGGAACCATGTGTGACGCGCGCCGGTCACCGCGCGGCCCCGCCGGCGCAGCCGAACCAGCCCGACCCCGGGGCGAAGCGGCAGTGGCGCCGCGCCACGAACGCGCGCGCCTGGTCCGCCACGAGCCGCGTGAGGTTCCCGAGCGCGATGTTGGCGTCGACCAGGTGGAGCCCCCAGGTCGCATCCGGAACCGGATGCAGCTGCGGGGCCCCCGGCACGGCGGTGATCTCGAGCACGTTTGCGCCGTCGGCGGAGGAGCACATGCCGCGATACGCGCCGTCGACCTCCACCCAGGGCGTCGAGACTGCCGGCAGCGTGAAGCCCACGAGCAGCGTGGCGGCACCGATCGTGGTGCCGGGCGCGAACGGCGCCGTCGGCAGCACGGACTTAAGCGGCGCCGCACCGCCGCCGAGCGCCGCGGGATTGGTGCACAGCACCTCGAAGCCCGGGCTGGCGCGGCCGAAAAGCGCGTTCGGCGGTACCGGGGCATTGAACGTCGAGAAGGCGACCGCACAGCCGATCTGCCGCCGCGAGCGGCACGCGGGCACGTGCTGGAAATCGCCGCCCACGTCCTCGCCCTGGCGGACGGTCACGTTGCCGCCGAGCAGAATGGCCGAGACGAGCTTCGCCCGCGCTGCAGGGTCGGAGTCGATCTGCTCCCTGATGAGCCGCCGCAGCATGAAGGTCCCCTGCGAGTGACCGATGAGCACGACGCCGCGGCCCCGGTTGTCCGTCTGGAGATAGCTGTTCCAGGCGTCGAGCACGTCGGAGTAGGCGAGCTGCGCGTCGCCGCCGGGAGCCGTGCCGAGGAGCGCCGCGAGCGTGATCTGGCGGTATATCGGCGCGAAGACCCGACACTGCTCGGAGTAGCGCGCGGCCTGGTAGAGGGCGATCGAGCGCTCCTCGGGGTCGATCTCGAGGTTCGCGTTCGGCGTCTTCTGGTCGCTCACCGTCGGGTAGACGTAGAAGCAGTCGACCTTGGGGTAGCGCCGGCGACGCACGTGCTGCACCCGGCGCACGCCGCCGCTCGGCGACACGAGCGTCGTGTCGAGGCTCCGCCGGCAGGGGTCGTCGGCGAACGCCGGATGGCAGAGCCAGACCGGTGCGGCCGCGGCGAGCGCGGGCACGGCCATCGGCACGACGATGACGAGGCGCCAGCTCCTGGCAGGCATCGGAGGAGGCGACGGTACTACGCGCACCCGATCGCGGACAACCCCGTTCGGCGGCCGCGACCGCTGGAAGGCCCACCTACCGCCGACCTCGTGCGAGCGCGACGCCCACGATCGCGGCCGCCAGCCACCCAGGCCAGTCCCCCACGCGGCCGTAGATCGTTCGGCCGTCGAGCATCCGCACGACGCCGCGGAGATTCTCGCGCGCGAGGAGCGCGGTCTGTGCGACGATGCGACCGCCCGGATCGACGATGGCGCTCACGCCGCTGTTGGTCGCCCGCACGAGGAAGCGCCGGTGCTCGACCGCCCGCAGGCGTGCGAGTGCAAGGTGGAGCCACGGCTCGGCGGAATCCCCGAACCAGCCGTCGTTCGCGAGCGTCACCAGGAGGTGCGGCCGAGCCCGCCCGACCATCCGGCGCACGAACTCGGGATGCACCGCCTCGTAGCAAATGGGCGTCGCGATGCGCCACGGCCCCAGGCGCAGCGGTGGGGTGTCGGCGGCGGCGGCCAGATGCTCGGCGTTCGGAAACCAGCGGGCGAGCGCCCCGAGCGGCAGGTGCTCGGCAAGGGGGATCAAGAGGTTCTTGTCGTAGGCGTCGCGGATCATGCCGTCGGCGCCGACGAGGAACGCCGAGTTGTACGTGACGCGGCGCCCGCCCTCCTCCACCACCGAATTGGCTCCGAACAGCAGCGGCACCGCGAGGCTCTCGAGGATCGGGCGGCCCGAGATCGGCAGCGGGCGGCGGAGCCCGCGGACGTAGGCCGTCTCGGGCCATACCACGAGGTCGACCGGTCCCGCGGCCAGCAGCGTGCGGGTTTGCTCGACATGGCGCGCCTGCGCCACCAGGCTCTGCGTGCGCTTCTCGAGGCGGCTCAAGTCGGCCTGCACCACGCCGATGCGGAGCGCGGGGGCGGTCGCGACCCCGGCGTCGATGGCGGCGAGCCGCGCGTGTCCGTAGCCGAGGGCTGCGAGCGCGATGGCTGCCCCCCAGCCCCAGGTGGCCGCCGGCAGGCCACGGCGGGCCCCCCACCAGACCCAGGTTTCGTATGCGACGACGTTCGCCGCCCCGACGAGCACCGTGAGCAGCAGCGGACCACCCAGGTCGGCGCTCTGCACCCAGAGGGGTGCGCCTACGAGGCCGCCACCCGCGTAGAGCGGAAACGGCTGCGGCTGCAGCCATTCGACGACGACGAGCGGCGCCACTCCCGAGACGGCGAGCGGCCAGCCCCGATTCCGCAGCGCCCGCACGAGCGCTGCATAGACGGCGAAGTTCGCGGCGAAGCCGAGACCGTAGGCGAGCCACAGACCAGCGCCGAGGAGCACCCGGCCGTCGAGGAAGGCATCGACGAGCCGCCAGAGCCAGGCGAAGCCCCCGGCATATGCGGCGAGGCCGAAGACGAGGCCGAGCCCGAGCGCCGACTGCTCGCCCTCGAGCGCCCGCCACAACGGCACGAGGAACACGAGGAGGCAGGGCCACACGCCCCACCCGACGTACCCGAGGAAGTAAAGGGCCCCCCCGCAGGCTGCGCCGGCCGGGGCCCCGAGCCGAGCCGCAGCGACGCCGCGGTGCGCGGGCGCTACGGCAGGCCGGGGCGCCGACACGGCGTCGCTCCGGGGTCGCTGCGCTCGCGTGCGGTGCGTCCCTCTTGGTCGCGCAGCGACGGATCGGCGCCGCGTGCGAGCAGCAGCGCCGCGGTTGCGCTGTTCCCCTTCGCACACGCGACAATGAGCGGCGTGTCGCCGAACTGGTCGCGGGCGTTCGGATCCGCGCCGTGGTCGAGGAGGAAGGCCACGACCTCTGCGTGATCGCCGAGCGCCGCGTGGAAGAGCGGGGTGCGCTGCTGCATGTCGCGCCGGCTCACCTCGGCACCGTTTTCGACCAAATAGCGCACGACGTCGAGCCGACCCCGCTCCGCGGCGAAGCTGAGCGCCGTGCGCCCACCGACATCGGGGTCGTCGAGGGCAGCGCCCCGCGCGTGCAGCCAGCGAATGAAGTCGAGGTCGGCGTCGGCGAGCACCGCCAGCAGCACCGGCGACCGTCCGAGGTCGTCCTTGGTGGCGAGGCTCGCACCGAGCTCGAGCGCCCGGGCGACCGCCGCGCGGTCGCCGCGCCGCACCGCCTCGAGGAGCCGCTCCTCGCGCGTGAAGGGCTGCGGGATGCGTGGCTCGCCGCCGCCCATGTCGATCTTCCCTTGCGGAAGCGTCGCCGGGGCCTTGGCCGGCGGCGCGGAGGTGGGCTCCGAGCCGCAGGCGACGGCGAGCAGGAGGGCGGCCAGTGCCGCCCTCCCGCCGAGGTCGTGAGGCCGCCTCAGCTTCCGGCGATCGCGTCGTTGATCAGCGGCGCAACGATCTGCATGCCCGGGTCCTCGTCGTTGTAGTAGTTCTCCGGCTCGATCGTGCGCAGCCGCTGGTCGTTGCCGATCCACTTGCTGAGGAACTGATCGAACGGCACGTTCCCGCTCGGGCAGATCCACGACTGCGTCCACGGCGGGATCAGCCACTCGAGCCCCTGCTTCTTGCGGACGGTCGGGCAGGCGTGGCTGCCGATGAACGTGATGATCGACACGCAGTGGCTCGCGTTGATCGGCCGCTCCCACGGCACGTGATAACTCCAGTTGGGGTACTGCTTGACGAGGTCGATCAGGTTCGTCTGGTCCTGGCGCCACTTGGCGAGCACCTGGTCCTTGGTGATGCCCGGATAGAAGCGCTCGTAGGAGAAGCGGGAGAAGTTGTAGTCGCTCGAATAGGCGCTGTAGGCCATCCGGTCGTTCGGGAACTGCGTCGCGACCATGGAGTTGATGCTGCCGAGGTTGTTCGGATCGAAGGACGCTGGGAGCTGTGCGTAGACGGACGCGAGATTCCACTGCGTTCGGATGAGCTGGTGAAGTGGGTAGGAGTTGTAGGTGGCATCCGGTGCCGGGAACGCGGGACCGGAGTCGTCGAGCAGGTAGGCCTTGCTCGGGTTGAGCGTGCGGCGCGCCTGGTAGAAGACCGCTGCGCTGGCAACCCCGCCGGCGCTGAAGCCCGTCACCAGAAGCTTGTTGATGCTTGGAAAGCGACCGTGCAAGAAGTTCAGCGCAGCCACCGTGTTGTTGTAGCCGTTGTGGCGGAACACGATCGGCGGATTCTGGCCCGTCGGGTCGGTGTAGGTGACCACGGCGTTCCCGATGTGCACGTCGCCGGTGCAGTACGGCATGTAGACGACATCCCAGCCCTTGGTGATGAGGTCGGTCTTGGGGCGGATCGGTCCGGCGATGCCGGGGTCGGCGCCGTTGACGATCGGCGACACGTACTGCGGCTCGAACTGCGTGATGTAGTCCGGCGGAATGCCGTTCGGGTGCGCCGCACCCAGGACGCCCGCCTGGCCGCTGCACGTCGCGTAGTCCCAGCACGCGCCGCCGCCCTCGAAGGAGATCACGAGGTTGTTCGACGTCGGTGAGTCGTAATACCAGAACCGGTACTGCGAGCCGTCGCTGCACACCGTGCCCGGCAGCTCGACCTTGACCCACGCGTAGGTGTTACCGCCGTCGACGACGTCCTGGATGCCGATGGCCCGGACAGCGCCGGGCAGGCTCAGCGCCAACACCACTGCGAGCAGCCCGGCCCGTCGTCCCCCGTACGCCCAGCGTAACTCCATGCGGATCCCCCTTTCCGGATGGAATGCTGCGGGATCGAACGTCCCCGCGTCTCGGGCGCGTCGCTACCACCGGGCCCGGTGCGCTCGCTTGAACGAAACGGCTACGAGATCACGATCATGCGGCGTGGGACGGCGACCGTCGCCGGGCCCGCTCCGCAGCAACGACGGCCCAGCGCTCCCGATCCTGCGGAGCATGGGGTCCCGACGGCGGCTCGGTCGGGGGGGTCACCACCACCTGCACGCCGCGGCTGCGGAAGAGGGCGGAGAGCGGAAGCCCGAACATCGAGCGGAAGGTCCGGCAGAGGTGCGCGGAGTCGGCGAAGCCCGCATCGTGGCTCGCCTCGGTGAGGCTTAGGCCCGCCGCGAGGCAAAAGACGACGTGCCGCAGCCGCAGCCAGAGCACGTAGCGGCGCAGCGACGTGCCGACCTGCGCGTTGAACACGTGGACGAAGCGGCTCGGCGAAAGGCCGACGGCGGCGGCGAGCGTCGCGACGTCCGTGCGGCGCGGCAGCTCGCGTTTGAGCAGCTCGAGCGCGCGCGCGACGCGGCGGTCGACCCGCAGCGGCTGCGCGTCGCCTCGCACCTCGCCGAGCACGAACGACCAGAGCGCCGCGGCCTGAAAGTCGACTCGCGCGAGAAGCGCTTCCGCCCCGGCGCGCAGACGCCCGACCAGGCCCGCCGGCAGCTCGACGACGCGCCCGCGCTGCGCGAAGACACCCCCCAACTCTGCGTACGCGCCGCTCTCCGGATCGATCTGGAAGATCACGACGCGGCTTCGGCGCGCATCCATCTGCTGGCGGGCGTTCGGCGCGACGAGCATTCCGTGCATCGCCCGCCAGCGCTCCCCGTCGAATCGCGCTCGGAACGGCCGGCTCAGCGTGAACGCGAGCGACGCCGTAAAGTGCCGGTGGGGGTCGTTGACGACGTCCGTCCCGACGAACGCTACGCCATCGTGCCAGAAATGCAGCGTGCCCCGGGGACGAACCGCTGCCCTCGTCATGGCCCTCCGCTCGCCTCGCCTTCGAAGGCCTGCTGCTCCTCCAGCCACGCCTTGCGCAGCGCCTCGTGGGCCGCGCGGCGCTCCTGGGCCTCGGCCAGCTGACGGGGGATCTCCTCGAGCCGCTGGAGGTGCATGCGGACGGCGAGCGCGAGAAGGCTCCGATCGCGCAGCGGGAGCACGTTGCCGTAGTTCGAGAGGAGGTGGGTCGCGAACTCGATGTAGTCGAGCGAAAGCCGCCGCCGGAAGGCGTAGTAGGCATCGACCTCTTCCGCGGTGGCGGTGCTCGAGAGGACCTTGCCGTACTCGGTGTTCCACCGCTCGCGCTCCTGCTCGCGCCACTCGAGCAGCGCCGGATCGTGCGTCGGCGCGGCGAGCTTCCAGTAGAGGTTGTCCGGCATGGCGGCGCGCACGGCGTCCATGTCCACTTGGTCCCACGCGCCCTCGGCCGCCTCGAGCGGGTCGACGGTGAGCGGCGCCGCGGGAGCGGCAGGCGTCGCCTGCGGGTCCGTGCGCGCCGTGGCTTCGCGCGAAGCCGCGGCGTCTCGCCGAGGGACAACGGCCGGAACCGCGGCGTTCGGGGCCGTTCGCACGCGCGAGCGGCGCACGAGGCCTGCGAGCAGGAGTGCGACGACGAGCGCGCCCAGGAGAACGTAGTGCAGCCGCGCGCCGCGCATGGCGCGGCAAGCTCTAGCCGACGCGGCGCGGAGGTTTCAAGTCTCTTGTGCCGCCCGCCGACCTCGCCGTCGACCCCCGTCACCCCTCCGCCTTGTATTTGCATTCCACGTGCAGTAACGACGGGTCGCCCATGGGGCGCAAGATTCTCTTCATCACCACCGACCAGCAGCGCTACGACGCGCTCGGCTGCAACGGGGGCACCATCGCCCGCACGCCGGTGGCCGACGCGCTCGCCGCCGCGGGGATCAACTACCGGCGCGCGCACAGCCAGAACGTCGTCTGCATGCCCGCGCGCTCGACGATGCTCACCGGCCAGTACGTGCGCACGCACGGCGTGTTCGCCAACGGCGTGCCGCTGCCCGTCGATGCCCCGAGCGTCGCCGCCTGGCTCAAGGCCCGCGCAGGCTATCGCACCGCGCTCATCGGCAAGGCGCACTTCGAGCCCGCGTTCGATCTCCGGGGCCGCTGGTTCGAGAACCGCATGGCACGCGAGGGCGGCACCGGCCCGTGGCGCGGCTTCGACCACCTGGAGCTCGCCATGCACGGGCCCGTCGGGGGGTGGCACTACTCGCTGTGGCTCCAGCAGCACCACCCCGAGGAGACGGGCGGCTTTGCCCCGCTCCTCTCCGCACAGGGCGGCGGCGACACCGGCGCGCCCGAGGTCGCCTACAACCCGATTCCGCGGGAGCACTACCACACCGACTGGGTCGCCGACCGCGCGATCGCCTGGCTCGACTCGCTCGCCCCCACCGACGACTGGTTCCTCTGGATGAGCTTCCCCGACCCGCACCACCCCTGGGACCCGCCCGCCGCCGAAGCACGCCGCATCCGTTGGCGCGACCTCGACTTGCCGCCCGGCCATCCCGGCTCGCGGGAGAAAATCGCGGCGATCCTGGCCGAGAAGCCGCGCCACTGGCTCGCGTGGTGGGAGGGCCGGTTTCGCAATCCCGAAGGCGGGCCGATGACCTTCGTGCCCGCGGCGCTCACCGACGACCAGATCCGCGAGGTGAACGCGCTCGTGCACGTCGAGAACGAGCTCATCGACGAGGCGTGCGGACGCGTGCTCCGGCGGATCGCCGAGCGCGGCTGGGAGCGCGACACCGATGTCTTCTTCACCACCGACCACGGCGAGCTGCAGGGGGACTTTGGGCTCCTCTACAAGGGGCCGTACCACGTCGACGCGCTCATGCGAATTCCGCTGCTCTGGCGGCCCGCGCCCGCAGCCGCCGTAGCGCCCGCGGAGATCGTCGAGCCGGTCGGCCAGCTCGACCTGGCCCCGACCTTCTGTGCGATCGCCGGCGTGCCGGTCGCCCCCTGGATGGAAGGCGCGCCGCTGCCGACTGCGCCCGGATCGGGGCGCGAGCGCGTCATCACAGAGTGGGACAGCCAGTTCGCGCAGGTGGGGATGCACCTGCGCTCGATCTACCGCGACGGGCTCGTGTGCACCGTCTACGAGCCCTCGACCCGCGACGTGGGCTTCGATCTCCTCCGCGTCCAGCGGGCCTTCGGCCTCGACGTGCCCGCGCCCGACATCCGCTACGACGGCACCGAGGGCGAGCTCTACGACCTCCGCGAAGACCCGCACCAGTGGCGCAACCTCTGGAACGACCCCGCTTGGGCGCGGCGCAAGTCGGACCTCGTCGCCGACCTCTACGATCACCTGCCGCCGCCGCGCGCCGTGGGGCTGCGGGTCGAGGCGCCGGCGTGAGCGGCGTCTATCGGCTGATCGGCGCCGAGGCGTCGTACTACACGGGGAAGGTGCGCGCCTACCTGCGCTGGAAGCGCATCCCCTTCGTCGAGGTCTTCGCGAGCCAGCAGGTCTACCGCGAGATCATCGTGCCCCGCACGGGCGTCAAGTACATCCCCGTGCTGCTCTCCCCCGACGACGTGGCCGTGCAGGACAGCAGCGAGATCATCGACTTCCTCGAGGCACGTTTCCCCGAGCCCCCGGCCTACCCGCCCACGCCGCTGCAGCGGCTCGTGGCGATTCTCCTCGAGATCTACGCCGACGAGTGGATGGTGCTGCCCGCCATGCACTACCGCTGGTCGTTCGCCGAGAACCGCGCCTTCATCCTGCGCGAGTTCGGCGCGTCGGCGCTGCCCGAGGGCACGCGCGCGGCGCAGATCGAGGCCGGCGAGAAGCTCGCGGCGCCGTTTGCCGGTGCGCTGCCGTTTCTCGCCGTGACCGCGCGCACGATCCCGGCGATCGAGGCCTGGTACGAGGGGCTGCTCGCCGAGCTCGACGCGCACTTCGCCCGCCATCCGTTCCTGCTGGGCGGCCGCCCGTCGCTCGCCGACTTCGGCCTGATGGGGCCGCTCTACGCCCACCTCTACCGCGACCCCTATCCCGGGCGCCTCATGCGCACGCGGGCGCCGCGGGTCGCCGCCTGGGTCGAGCGCATGAACGCCCCCGCGGCCGACGCGGGGGAGCTGCTTCCCCACGATGCGATCCCCGACACGCTGCTCCCCGTGCTCCGTCGCATGTTCGCCGAGCACTGCCCGGTGCTCGTCGACACCGCCGCGCGGCTCGCCGACTGGCTCGACGCGAACCCCGGTGCGCCGATCCCGCGTGTCATCGGCACGCACGAGGTGACGATCGGCGGCGTGCGCGAGAGCCGGGCGCTCTTCCCGTACACCGTCTGGATGTGGCAGCGCGCGATCGACTGCTACGCGGCGCTCGACCCTGCCGCGCGCGAGCGGGTCGACGCGTTTCTCGACGCGCACGGCGGCCTTCGGGCGATGCAGACGCCGATCCGGCGCCGGGTGGCCCGCGTGCGCAACCGCCTCGTCGCGGCGTGACGGTGCCGCTCTACGGCGCCGAGAGGCTCGGCACCCGGTAGAGCGGCGGCGGCGCGGCGTAGGCTTGGTGATCGTGGTCGCCGATGAAGCGGTCGAAGGCGAGCCCGAGCCGGCCCATCGCCGGGTCGGCGAGGAAGCGCTGGAGGGCGGCCTCGTCGCTGAAGGCGAGCAGCGTCGTCACCGCCGGCATGTGCAGCCGGTCGACGTAGGTGTCGATCGCAAGCAGCCCCGGGAAGGCGAGGAAGCCGGGCGCCCCCTCCTCCTTGAACCAGCGCTCGAACGCCGCGAGCTGACCGGGGAGCACGTCGTAGGCCATGCGCAAGAAGGCGCGGCGTCGGGTATCGGGCGGCGCGGGCAGCGGGGCACCCATGCCGGGCGGCGGCGCTGCGGACGCCTCGACGCCGCTCGTGAGCGAGCCCAGGTACGCGACCAGGTCGGCGAGCTCGCCCACGGTAAGGTCGGGGTACATGGGCATGATCGAGTGGCCGTCAGGACCGATGTAGCCCGGGCCGTCGACCAGGACCGCATCGGGGTTCACGATCGACTCGGCGAAGTAGCCGGGTGGGTGGTGGCTGCCCATGCCGGTGAGCTCCGGGCCGGGCCCGGTCGGCGCGGCGAAGCGCTCGCCGCGGACGGCATGGCAGGCGGGACAGCCGAGGTCCGCGAAGAGCCGCCGCCCGGCGGCGGGGTCGCCCGGCGGCGGGGTAAAGCGCCAGCCCGGCGGCACGCCGCCGGAGGCGTGGAGCGCGGCCATCGAGAGCCGCGGCGCGTTTGCGACCGACGGCCGGCGCGGCGCGCTCGCGGGCGGGGTCGAGCGGCACGCGGCCGCGAGGCCGAGCGCCATGGCGAGGGCACGGGAGCGTTGCACGCGGGCATTATTCGCGGCAGCGCCCGTTTGACAACCGCAGCGCGCGACGGTTGAACCGCCCGATGCCGTCGTCTCGCTCGGTCGTGGCGCTGCTCGCGTTCGCGCTCGCGGGATGCGGGGGCCACGGCGGCGCGGGCGCGCGCACGCCGGTCGAGGAGCCGCTCGTCGGCGGGCCGTTCCCCGCCCTGCTGGTCGCACAGGCGCAGTTCGTCGAGACGACGCGGCCCGACGGCAAGACCGAGCCCGTGCCGGGCCCCGCGCGCCTCATGATCGTGCGGCACACCCCCGCGGGCTGGAAGACGGTGCTCCTCGAGGATCCCGACAGCAACGTGTTCCACAAGGCGCTGCCGTGGGCCGATGGCTTCCTCACCATCGGCGGCTCGGAGGCCCGCCTCAAGACCTGGCGCTTCGCGGGCGGCCGCTGGCAGCAGGCAACGCGCTGGAATCCGCGCTTCGGAGGCAAGTTCGACCGGCTCCGCGACGTCGAGGCCGGCGATGTCGACGGCGACGGCAAGCCCGACCTCGTGATCGCGACCCACGACCAGGGGGTGATCGCGGTCGTCCACCCGAGCGACGGCTGGCGCGTCGAGGAGGTCGACCGCCAGCCCGACACCTTCGTGCACGAGATCGAGATCGGCGACATCGACGGCGACGGCGTCGCGGAGTTCTTCGCCACGCCGAGCCAGCCGAACAAGCTCGAGGCACAGCAGGCGGGCGAGGTGCGCATGTACAAGCACGCCGCCGACGGCTGGCACCGCTCCGTCGTCGAGCGCTCGCCCGACACGCACGCCAAGGAGATTCTCGCCGCCGACGTCGACGGCACCGGCGTGTCGCTGTTCGCGGTCTGGGAGGGCGCCATCGGCGCCGGCGGCGCGCTCCTGCGGCCGGTGACGATCAAGCAGTACCGGTGGCACGACGGCGTGTTTGCTGGTCGCGAGGTTGCCACCATCCCCGACCGCATGATGCGCCACCTTGCCGCTGGCGACGTCGACGGCGACGGCAAGATCGACCTCGTCGGGGGCAGCCTCGCCTCGGGCCTCTGGCTCTTCGCGCAGGACGGCCATGGCGGCTGGACCAAGCGCCTCATCGACCGCGACTCCTCGGGATTCGAGCACCCGGTCTGCGTCGCCGACCTGGGCGGCGACGGCCATCCCGCGATCTACGTCGGCTCCGAGGACCAGCAGGAGCTGCGCGAGTACCGTTGGGACGGCACACGGTTCGTCAAGACGGTGCTCGCCCCGCTCCGCAAGGGCGACATCACCTTCAACATCACCGCCGCGCGGCTGTAGCCGGGCGGGAACGCGACACCGACGCGGGGCGAGGGCCGTCGCCCGGCGGCTACGGGCGCGCGTGGTGCTCCATCCAGAGCTGGAGCATGACGAGCGCCCACAGCTCGCGGCGGTTGTCGCGGCGGCGGGCGACGTGCTCGTCCAGGAGCGCGCGCACGCCCTCGCGGCGAATCACGCGCGGATCGAGGCGCCCGAGCACCTCGCGCACGAAGGGCAGGAGCGGCCCGGCGAGCCACGCCGCGAGCGGCACCGTGAGGCCGCGCTTGACCCGCCGGAGGATCGGCGCGGGCACCAGGTCGGCCACCGCCCGGCGGAAGACGCGCTTCGTCGAGAGCCCGCGCACCTTGAAGGCGGCCGGCAGGCTCGAGGCGAGCTCGACCAGATGGTGGTCGAGGTACGGAGCGCGGCCTTCGAGCGACGCGGCCATGGTGGCCCGGTCGACTTTGAAGAGGAGGTCGTCGGGGAGGTAGCCGGTGAGATCGAGGGCGAGCAGCCGATCGATCGTCGTACGCCCAGGCGGTGCCGACGGCTCCGCGGGCGCGGCGAGCGGCCCTTGGGGGGCGGCGAGCGCCGCGAGCCGCGCGGCGTCGAGGCAGCCCGTCCATGTGCGGTGGCGCGCGGCCTCGTCGGCGTCCGCTGCCTCGAGAAAGCGGCGGAGGAGGTAGCGCCACGTCGTGTTGCCGCGGGGCCCGCCGAGCACGGGTGCGAGCGCGGCGAGCATCCGGCGCAGGGCGAGCGGCAGGCGCCGGTAGCGCGCGGCGAGGAGCCCGCCCGCGTACGTCGGGTAGCCCCCGAACAGCTCGTCGCCGCCCTCGCCGACCAGCGCGACCTTGATGCTCGCGCGCGCAAAGCGCGCGAGCAGGAACGTCGGCACGAGCGCCGGATCGGCGAGCGGCTCGTCGAGCAGCGGGGCGAGCGTGTGCAGCCCCTCGAGGAAGAGCGCCGGCGTCACCGTGAGGATGCGATGCCGCGTGCCGAGGGCCCGCGCAGCCAGCGCGGCGTGGCTGCGCTCGTCGAAGCCCGCCTCCTCGAACCCCAAGGCAAAGCTGTTGAGCTCGCCGAGCGCGGGGCGCGCGAGCGCCGCGACGGCGGTCGAGTCGAGACCGCCGGAGAGGAAGACGCCCAGTGGGACGTCGCTCACGAGCGCCGCACGCACGGCGCGCTCGAGGTGCCCACGCAGGGCGCGCGCGGCGCCGTCGAAGTCGAGGTCGGCGGCCGGGGCCGCGAGCAGCGGGGCGACCTCCCAGTAGCGGTCGGTCACGAGCCGCTCGCCCTCGAGGACGAGCCGGCCGCCGGGTGGCAGGCGACGTACGTGCGCGAAGGCGCTCGCGGTGGCCGGCACCCAGCCGTAGCGGAGATAGGCGGCGAGCGTCGGCCAGTCGGGCTCGCGGCTCACGCCCGCCGCGAGCAGGCTCTTCGGCTCCGAGGCGAACCAGAGCCCGGCCGACGTGCTCGCCCAGTAGAGCGGTTTCTCGCCCATCCGGTCGCGCGCGAGCGTGAGCCTCCCCTGGCGCCCGTCCCAGACCGCGAGCCCGAACATCCCGTCGAGCGCGTGCACGAAATCCGGCCCCCGCTCCTCGTAGAGGTGCGGAATCACCTCGGCGTCGGAACGCGTCCGAAAGCGGTGGCCGCGGGCCTCGAGGTCGCGGCGCAGCGCCGCGTGGTTGTAGATCTCGCCGTTGCAGACGGCGACGACCGCGCCGTTCTCGTCCGTCAGCGGCTGCGCCCCGCCGGCGACGTCGATGATCGCGAGCCGCCGGCAGCCGAGCGCGGCGCGCCCGTGCACCTGCCGCCCGTCGCCGTCGGGGCCGCGGTGCACGAGGCACGCACCCATGGATGCGATGTCGGCGGGCGCACCCGCCGACGCCACCATGCCGTAGATGCCGCACACGACGTCAGCTCGCCGGGCGGAGCAGGATGCTGCGCCGATCGGCGTACACGCGCTTGAGATGCCCGCCGGCGAGCCGCTCGACGTCCGAGAGGCGCCACGGGCTCGTGAGCACCACGACCGGCGCCTTGCGCACGAGCACCGCCGGCAGCTCGGCGGTGGAGAGCAGCGTGCCCTGGTTCTCAAACCGCTCGTACCGCGCGGCGACGTAGTTGCTGGTGAGCTCGTGGCCCCGATGGCTCGCGAGCAGCACGCGCCGGCGCAGATAGAACGGCAGGCTCGTGCGGAACGTCTGCGCGCACACGACCGTGGCGCTCTGCGGGATCTGCCGCGCAAGCCGACGCGACGAGCGGCTGTGGGCATAGCCCTCGAGCGGCCGGAAGACCGCGGCGCCGAGCCCCGGCACGAGCAGCGCAGCGCAGGCGAGCGCGAGCGCCGGGCGCCGCGCAGCGCGCCAGGTCACGACTCCCCAGCCGGCTAGAAATGCGCCAGCCGCAAGCAGCGTGCCGGGGGTGATCACCCGCGGCGTCGCGGCCGGCAGCGGCACGTGCGCGAGCGCCGCCGCCAGGGCGACGAGCCCCACGATCGCAACGGCCGCCGCCACGCCGCGGATCGCGCGCGCGGCGAGCTGCGCCGCGGCATCGACGCCGATCGCCGTGAGCAGCGCGAGCGGCACCAGCGCCGGCAGAACGTACTGCGGGCGCTTGGACGCCGAGAGCGTGAAGACGAGCACGATGGCCGCCGCGGCGCGCGCGGCAAATCGGATGGCCGCCCCCTCCGCGCCGCCGGTGCGCGCGCGGCGCACGAGCGTCGGGGCGACGAGCGCGAGCAGCAGGCTCCAGAGCCCCCCGGCCCAGAGGAGCACCGGCAGGTAGTAGTAGCCGGGACCCGCGCGGTCGAAACGCTCGACCGACGTAAAGCGCAGCAGCGTCTCGTCGAGCACCGCGTAGCGCAAGAAGCCGGGTTGGCGCCACTCGACGTGCACCAACCACGGCACGACCACGGCCGCGGCCACGAGCGTGGCCACGAGCGCCGGCCCGGCCCCCGCGCGCCGCGGCGCCGCCGGCAGCGCTCCGCGCCCGGCGGCAAAGGCGACGAGCGGCACCGCGATGCCCACCGGGCCCTTGCAGAGCACGCCCAGGCCCATGGCGAGCCCGGCAAGCGGCCACCACGGCCACGGCGCCCCGCGCAGCCGGGCGAGCACGAGGCAGAGGAGCGCCCCGGTGGCGAGCGCGGTGAGCGGCATGTCGAAGATCGCGATGCGGGCGAACGCGAGCACGAGCGGGCTCGTCGCGAGCACGACGGCCGCCAGCACCGCACGACGCACACCGGGGAGCAGCGCGCGTGCCAGCGCGAAGGTGAGCGCCACCGTCGCGAGCGCCGTCAGCGCCGACGGAAGGCGGGCGGCCAGCTCGTTCACGCCGAGCACGCGGAACGCCGCCGCGATCAGCCAGAAGAGCAGCACCGGCTTGTCCAGGTACGGCAGGTAGTCGAAGTGCGGCACGCCCCACGTCCCCCGGGCGAGCATCTCCCGCGCCACCTCGGCGTTGCGGCCCTCGTCAGGCTCGAGAAGCGGCCAGCCGCCGAGGTGGTAGACGAATGGCACGAGCACGAGCGCGGATGCCGCGAGCGCGATCACGGCCTTGAGGCCTCGCGAGCGGGGAATCGCAAGAGCGAGCACGCGCAGGAGCTCGCGCGCCACCGGACCCGCCCGACCGGCGGTCGTGTACTTGGAGACCCCCGCACGGCGCGGCTGGTGCGCCACCGGCCGCTGCACGACGCGCAGCCCGGCGAGCACGAAGAGCGCGGGCAGCCAGCGGTGCGCCCCGTCGAAGAGCGGCGTCATCTCCTCGACCCGACGCAGCGCCTCGGCGCGGAAGAGGCGCAGGGGACAGGCGAGGTCGCGAACCCGGGGCGCGACGATGGCGCGGCGGGCGAGGTTCGAGAGCGCCGAGGCGAGGCGCCGCGCCACGGGGTCGTGGCGGTGCGCGCGGATGCCGCAGGCGAGGTCGGCCGTGCCGAGCGCGGCGAGCAGCGCCGGCAGCTCGGCTGGGGGACACTGGAGGTCGGCATCGAGCGTCGCGACGAGCGCGCCGCGGGCCGCGCGGAACCCCGCGACGAGGGCCGCCGTCTGCCCGCTCCGCGCCGGCTGCCGCAGCGGCCGCAGCCGGGGCTCGGCGGCCGCCAGCCGCGCCAGGACCGCGGGCGTGTCGTCGCCGCTGCCGTCGTCGACGACGATCAGCTCCCACGAGAGCCCCGTCGGGTCGAGGGCCGCGCGCACTTCGGCGAGCAGTCGCTCGAGGTTGGGCGCCTCGTCGTACGCCGGGACCACGACGCTCAGGGCCGGGCTCGAGGCGGGCTGCATGCGAAGGCCGCATTCTACCCTGTCGGCGGGCAATGGGAAGCGGCGGCCCGGGAGCGAAAAAAACCGTCCGCGCCGGAACGGAATCGTGCTATGAGACGGCGGCATGATCGTCACGGCTTGGCGCAAGGCGCTGATGGGGCTTTTCGCCCTCGCCGTCGCGGCGGGGACGGCCGCGGGCGCGGGGTTCGTCACGTTCGAGAGCGGCCCGGTGCGGCCGCTCGCCCTCTCGCCCGACGGCACGCGCCTCTTCGCCGTCGACACGCCCGACAACCGCCTCGAGGTGCTCGCCGTCGACCCCGGCACGGGGCTCCTCGCCCACAGCGCGAGCGTCCCGGTGGGGCTCGAGCCGGTGGCGGTGGCGGCGCGGACCAACACCGAGGTGTGGGTCGTCAACCACCTCTCCGACAGCGTGAGCGTCGTCCAGCTCGACCCGACGGGCACGAGCCCGCCGCGGGTGACCGCCACGCTGCTCGTGGGCGACGAGCCGCGCGACATCGTGTTCGCCGGCCCGCGGGACGCGAGCGGCTTCTTCACCCGCGCGTTCATCACGACCGCGCATCGCGGCCAGAACAGCCCCGTGCCGCTGAGCGACCTCACCACCCCGGGGATCGGGCGCGCCGACGTCTGGGTGTTCGACGCGACCAACCTCGGCGCGGGCCTCGGCGGCACACCGCTCACCGTGGTGACGCTCTTCGGCGACACCCCGCGCGCGCTCGCTGTGAGCCCGGACGGCGGCACGGTCTACGCCGCGGTCTTCGAGTCGGGCAACCAAACCACCGCGCTCTCCGAGGGCGTCGTGTGCGACGGGGGCGCCGGCGCCGGCCCGTGCACGGTCTCGGGCGTCACCTATCCCGGCGGGCAGCCGGCCCCGAACGCGAGCGCCGACGGGATCACCGGCCCCGAAACGGGCCTCATCGTCAAGTTCAACCCGACCGACGGGCACTGGGAGGACGTCCTCGGCCGCAACTGGGACAACGCCGTGCGCTTCTTCCTCCCCGACGACGACGTCTTCCAGATCGACGCGACGCAGAGCCCGCCGGTCGCCAAGCCGAGCAGCCCGCACCCGGGCCAGCCCTTCGCCCACGTCGGCACGATCCTCTTCAACATGGCCGTCAACCCGGTGAGCGGGCGCGTCTACGTGACCAACGGCGACTCGCACAACGAGGTGCGCTTCGAAGGCCAGCGCTCGCCGTGCGGCACGCCCACGTCGGTGGTGGGGCACCTCAGCGAGGCCCGCATCACGGTGCTCGACCCGGCCACGGGCAGCGTGACGCCGCGGCACCTCAACCCGCAGATCGACTACTGCACCGTGCCGAGCCCCCCGGGCACGGCCGCGGCGAGCCTCGCGACGCCGCTCGGCATGGCGGTCAGCAGCGACGGCCGCACCCTCTATGTCGCGGCGTTCGGCTCGAGCAGTCCCGCGGCGCCCGGTGCGAGCGGGATCGTCGGCGTGTTCGACACGGCCGCGCTCGAGGCAGGCACCTTCGCGCCGAGCGCGGCGAGCCACATCCGGCTGAGCGGCGGCGGGGCGAGCGGCGTCGTCCTGAACGAGGCCCTGCACCGCCTCTACGTGCTCACGCGCTTCGACGATGCGGTCTCGGTCGTCGACACGACCGCGAGCCCGGGCAGCGAGATCCAGCACCTCGCGCTCTTCAACCCCGAGCCGCCGAGCGTGGTCGCGGGCCGGCCATTCCTCTACGACGCGGTGCTCACGTCGAGCAACGGCGAGGCCGCCTGCGCGAGCTGCCACGTCTTCGGCGACTTCGACAGCCTCGCCTGGCACCTCGGCGACCCGAGCGGGGTGGTCGTGCCCAACCCGAACCCGTTCACGGTGCCCGATCCGTCGGGCAACCCCACCTTCCATCCGCTCAAGGGTCCCATGACGACGCAAACGCTGCGCGGCATGGCGGGCAACGGCCCGATGCACTGGCGCGGCGACCGAACCGTCGGCGCCAACTCGATCGGCAACGAGGCCGGCAACTTCGAGAAGTTCAACGTGGCGTTCGTCGGCCTGCTCGGGCTTCCCGGGCACTGCAGCGTCACCCAGGGGCTCGCGTGCCGCCAGGACAGCCAGTGCCCCGCGGGGGAGACGTGCGTCGGGCTCTCGGATCCCGAGATGCAGGCGTTTACGGATTTCATCCTCCAGGTGACGATGCCGCCCAACCCGATCCGTGCGCTCGACGACTCGCTCACGCCCGATCAGCAGGCCGGCGAATCGTTCTTCTTCAACGTGACCTCCGACATCGTCCAGACGTGCAACGGCTGCCACGTGCTCGACCCGTTCCACGGGCACTTCGGCACCGACGGCCGCTCGAGCTTCGAGAACGAGACGCAGGACTTCAAGATCCCCCAGCTCCGCAACGCCTACCAGAAGGTCGGCATGTTCGGCATGCCGGCGGTGCCGTTCTTCAACGCGGGCAACAACGGCACGCCGGGGCCGTACACGAGCCAGCCGCACCAGGTGCGCGGCTTCGGGTTCCTCCACGACGGCAGCGTCGACACGCTCTTCCGCTTCCACAACGCCAAAGTGTTCAACGGCGGCTTCGGCTCCAACAACACGCTGCGCCGCCAGGTCGAGCAGTTCGTGCTCGCGTTCGACTCGGACTTGAAGCCGATCGTGGGACAGGAAGTCACGCTGACGAGCACCAACGCGGCCGTCGCCGGGCCGCGCATCGACCTGCTGATCCAGCAGGCAGCAGCCGGCGCCTGCGATCTCACGGTGAAGGGTGTAATCCGCAACGCCCAGACGGGGGTGCTCGAGCAGCGCGGCGCGGTGCGCCTGGCGAGCGGCCTCTTCCAGACCGATCGCGTCACCGATGCGCTGCTCACCGACACGCAGGTGCGCGCCCTGGCGGCGACGCCGGGCCAGGAGCTCACCTACACGTGTGTCCCGCCGGGCGAAGGCGTCCGCGTCGGCATCGACCGCGACGCCGACGGTTGCCCGGACCGCACCGAGCTCGACGACGGCACCGATCCGGCGAACCCGCTCAGCGTCCCCGCAAACTGCACGGGCGGCGCCACGACCACGACCACCACCACGACGACCTCCACGACCTCGACGACGCTCGCCGTCACGCTCGTCGAGACCCAGGCCCTCACCCTCCACGACCCCGGCACCCCAGACAAGCGACGGCTGAGCTTCACGTCGTCGACCAAGACCGCGCCTGCGGCCAACCGCATCGTGCCGCCGCCGCCCGGCAGCGCGGGCGATCCGACGCAGCACGGGGCCGTGGTGGCCGTGTACAACGCGGCCGGGCTCACCACCGACGACGCGGTCGCCTCGTTGCCCGCGGCCGGCTGGACGAAGCTCGGGGGCACTTCGAGCTTCAAGGGATGGCGCTACACCAACAAGAGCGTCGGCGGCCCGGTCTCGTCGGTCGTCATCAAGGCCGACAAGATCACGCTCAAGGCCGGCAAGAGCGGTTTCGCCTACACGCTCGACGAGCCGCGGCAGGGCAGCATCGCCGTCGACCTCTTCCTGGGTCCCTTCTCCTGGTGCGCGGCGGCGCCGGCCAAGGCGAGCGGCAATCCGCCCTCCACGGCTGCGCACGATCGGCCGGGGCTTTTCGTCGCACAACCGAAGACGCCAGCTCCGGCGGCGTGTCCCTCGCCGCCCTGACCGGGGCGCAGGCTCGCAAGACAGGTCTCGATCCAGCGGCGCTGCGCCTCGGTCTGGAGGCGCACGGCCTCGAGCGCGAGCCGCCGCACCGGGTCGTCGCTCGCCGCTTGGGCGGCGAGCGCCTCGATCCGCCGCGCGCAGAGCTCTGCGAGCCGCGTGAGCTACGGGACCAGCGTGGCGGCGCGCTCGGGGGCGAGCAGCAGCAGCCGCACGACGAGCTCGTCGCGCGCCGGTCGCCGCAGCGCCGGGGGCCGCCCGAGCCAGCGCTCGAGCGCCTGGCGGCCGCGGGGCGTGACCTCGAAGAAGCGGCGCCGGCGGCGCCCCCTCTGGAACGGAGCGGCGATCTCGACGGCAAGTCCCCGCCGCCGCAGCCGCTCGAGGCTGCGACAGAGCTGGCCCTGACTCACCCGCCACGCCGGACCGAGCCGCTCCTCCAGCCGTCGTCCGAGGTGGTAGGCGTAGTCCGGGCCCTCGCGCAGCAACGCCAACACCACAACGTCGATCATCCGAGGTCCTCCTCGTCGTGCGGCGCATCGTCCCCGCGGCGCTGGCGGTCCAGCGCCAGGACGAGCCGGCGCACCCGCTCGGGGTCGAGGCCGAGCGCGTCGCACACCCGGACGAAGGAGAACGGCCAGCCCGGGTCGGTCGCAGCGAACCACGCCCGGGCCTCGGCCACCGCGCGCCGCCGCTCGGCCCGCGCGCCGCGGATCACGGCCAGGGCATCGGTCAGCAGCGCCAGCATGAGGCGCTTCTCCGGTGGCAGGGACGTCATGCGAGCGTCTTGCCACGGCTTGGCGGCGGCCGACAATCACTTTCTTGCTACTCGGCGCAAATTCTACTCTGCTACGGATCGCTGTTCCGACCCGGAACACGGTGGGCGAAGGCGGGGCGAAAACCGCCCCGGCGGGGATTTCTCTTCCGTTCCGGAATGATTTGTCGTTGGCATCGCTTGACACCGCCGCGCCCATCGTGGGACCGTCGCGCCGGTTCCGAGAGAGGAGGGTGCCATGCGGCACGGAAGCGGCATCCGGTACGCCTTGCTCGGCGTGGTATCGCGGAACCCGGAGGGGGTTCACGGCTACGCGCTCAAGCGCCAGTGCGAGCGGGCCCTCGGGAGCTTCTGGCAGCTCAACTTTGGCGAGATCTACCGGGTCCTCGACCGGCTCGCGAGCGAGGGGCTGATCGAGCAGGTCGCCGCCGAGGCCGAATCGAGCCGCAAGCTCTACCGCATCACGGCCGCAGGGCAGCGCAGCCTCGACGATTTCATCCTCGCTCCCCCGACGGACGCCCCGCGCCCGCTGCGCCAGGAGCTGGCGGTGAAGCTGCTCTTCGCCTCGCCCGACCGGCTGCCCGAGCTGCTGCGTCTCGTCGATCATCAACGTGAGGCATACATGCAGGAGCTCTTTCGCCTCGGCGTCCAGCGCCGGCGGCTGGCGCGCGCGCCGGTGGACGCCTTCGTCACCAATCTCCTCATCGACGGGGCGGAGCTCGCGGTCCGCGCGGAGCTCGCCTGGCTCGACGAGGTCGCGCGCAAGCTCACGGAGCGCTTCGCCCGGGCGTCATGATCGAGTTTCGCCGGGTGAGCAAGGTCTTCGGCAGCGGCGACGCCGCGGTCCGCGCCGTCTCCGACCTGTCGTTTGCCTGCCCCCGCGGCGCGTTCTGGGCGATCATGGGCCCGAGCGGAGCGGGCAAGAGCACGATCCTGCATCTGATCGCCGGGCTCACGATGCCCACCGAGGGCACCGTCCTCGTCGAGGGCGCCGACGTCTCGCGCATGACCCCGGCCGAGCTGGCGGCGCTGCGCCGCCGGCGCATCGGCTACGTGCACCAGGCGTTCAACCTGCTCCCGTTCCTCACGGCCGCCGAGAACGTCGGGCTCCCGCTGGTGCTCGACGGCGTGCGTCAGGTCGAGGTGGACGCGCGCGTGGCCGAGGCGCTGGCGATGGTCGGGATGTCGCACCGCGCGACGCACCATCCGACGCACCTCTCCGGCGGCGAGCAGCAGCGGATCGCGATCGCGCGAGCGCTCGTGATCCGCCCAGCGATCCTGCTCGCCGACGAGCCCACGGGAAACCTCGACCGGGCCGCGGGCCGGGCGATCATGGACCTCATCCACGACGTCAACGAGCGGCTGGCGGTGACCGTGCTGCTCGTCACCCACGACCCCGTCTTCGCGGCCTATGCCGCGCGCGTGCTCCGCCTGGTCGACGGCGTGCTCCAGCAGAGCATGGCGCTGCCCGACGACGAGGGCGGCGGCCGCGTGCGCCTCGTGCGAGGACGGCCGTGAATCGTCCCCCCGTCACCATCGGCTGGGAGCCTCGCTTCTGCGGCAATCACGTCGCCGACTTGACGGCCGGCTGCAGCTTCGGCTGTCTCTACTGCCCGTTCGCCGAGCTCGGCGCGCGCATGCGCGGCGTGCGGCGGCCGACGGCGCTCGACTGGGCCGGCATCGAGGCGCTGCCGGCTCCCCCGAGCGTGTTTCTGAGCCCGGCGAGCGATCCCTTCGCCCCGCAGGCGGCCGAGGGAACGCACCGGCTCCTCGCGCACCTGCTGCCGCGCCACACGCTGGTCGGCTTGCTCACCAAGGGCATCGTGCCCGAGCGGACGATCGACCTGCTCGCCGAGCACGCGAGCTGGGTCGAGGGGATCGGCATCGGCGTGACGAGCCTCGACGAGCGGCGCAACGCGCTGCTCGAGCCCGGGTGCCCGCCGGCGCGCGCGCGGCTGGCGAACGTCGAGCGGCTCGCGGCGCGGGGGCTCATCGTGACGCTGCGCCTCGATCCGCTCTTCCCCGCGCTCGACGACGAGCCCGCGGCGCTCGCCGCGCTGGTGCGCGAAGCCGCCGACCGCGGCGCCGTCGCCATCACGGCCACCTACGTCTTCGCCTGGGGACGTTCGCTCCGCCGGCTTCGCCGCGAGCCCATGCTCGCCGGGTCGGTTGCGCTGCTCACCGAGCGCGCCCCGATGGAGGGGGGCACGGCGTTCAGCGTACCGCTCGCCCGCAAGCTCGAGACCTACGCGCTCCTCCAGGAGCTCGCGGCCGCCCACGGGCTGGTCTTCAACACCTGCGGCTGCAAGGACCTGCGCGTGCGAGCGGACGGCCGGTTCGCGACGAGCTGCCGCGCCCGCTGGCCCGTCTGATCCGGCGCCTACTCGTAGCGCAGCGTCTCGAGGACCGCCTCGCGCAGCACCGGGCGCGCGGCCAAGTGGCCGGCGAGGAACGCCGTCACCGCCGCCAGCACGATGCAGGTCGCCGCGGTGAGCGCCGCGAAGTGGTGGCCGAGGATGTAGCCGAGCAGGATGCGGAAGTTCACGTGCACCCAGACGAGCGACGTCGCGAAGGCGAGCACCGTCCCGAGCAGCGCGCCGCTGCCGCCGATTACGGCGGCCTCGAGACGGATCGCACGTGCCACCCTGGCTTCCTCCGCCCCCACGGTGCGGAAGATGCCGATCTCGCGCCGGCGCTCCATCACCTGCGTGCTGAGGAGATCGAAGATGCCGGCGAGCGTCACGACGACGGCGAGGAGCTGGATCGCCCACGTGAACGTGAAGGCGCGGTCGACCATGTCCTGATGGTACGCGAGCGCCTCGGGCACGGTGACCACCTTGACGCGATAGTCGGCGCCGAGCGCCTCGACGATCGCGTCGCGCACCGCGGCGCGCGAGGTCCCAGGGGCGAGGAACACGTTGAAGTACGTGACGCGGTCGTCGTGCCAGAGGGCCGCGAAGCGCCGGCGCTCGAGGAGCACCGACCCTTGGTCGCCGCTGTAGTCGGCGGCGACGATGCCCGCCACGGGGACCTCGCGCGGCCCCGCGGGCGTCGGCAGGGTGAGCGTGTCGCCGACCATGATTCCGAAGCGATCGGCGAGGTTGTCGGAGACGACGACGGCGCGGCCGGCGGCCACCTCACGCAGCGCGCGCTCCGCATCCGGGCTCGTGAGCTGGCGGCGGAACTGCGCGGTATCGATGAACCCGGGGCTCACCGCCACCATCGCGATGCGTGCGCCGCGAAACGGCTGCCCTTGGACCGCGTGATAGGTCTCGACGTGCGCCACGCCCGGAAGGCGAGCGAGGATCGCCTCCACCTCGGCGCGGAGCGGCGTTTCGAGCCATCCCCCCTCGGTGCCGACCGAGGACACGACGAGGTCGCCGACGAGAATGAACCAATCGCGCTCCGACTCGCGGAAGCTGCGCGCGATTGACGCCATCGTCACCGCGATCGTCAGCGTAAAGGCGATGACGGCCGCCGTCACCCCCGTGCGCCCCGGCGCCCGGCTGAGCCCCTCGACCGCGACCCGACCTTCGATGCCGAACAGCCGCGGCAGGATGCCGCGCAGCAGGCTCGTGATGGCGCCCATCAGGGGGATCGCGAGCACCACCAGGCCCGTGCACCACAGCGCGAGGCCGACGTTGACCCAGGCCGCCGAGCGCGTCGTCCACTCCCGGTACATCGCTGCGCCGCTCAGCCCGAGGATCGCCAGCGCGAGCGCGAGGAGCGTCCCGTTCGGCGAGCTCACCGCCAGCCGCTCGCGAAAGTCCGGCCGCATCAGCTCGAGCGGATCGAGGCGCGCCGCCTTGCGCGCGGGGACGACCGCCGCCGCGACGGCGCACGCCGTCCCGACGGCCGCGTAGAGCACGATCTCGCGCGGCGCGAAGGCGAGGGAGTCGGCGCCCACCCGCACCTGGTAGACGACCCCCATCGAGCGGGCGACCAGGTCGAGCAGGAGGTGCGCGAGCCCCCAGCCGACAGCGATGCCGAGCAGCGAGGCCACGAGCCCGATGATCGCGGCCTCGGCGACGACGAGGCCGAAGATGCCGCGGCGCTCGGCGCCGAGGGCGAGGAGGACGGCGAGGTCGCGCGCCCGCTGCGTGATCGCCGTCGCGCTCGTGTTGTAGACGATGAACACGCCGGCGAGCAGGCAGAGCACCGTGAGCCCGTCGAGCATCGACTGGAAGGCCGCGATCACGCGCTCGAAGCGTTCGCCGCGCAGCGCCGGCGGCACCACCGAAAGCGAGCTCGGCAGCACGGCCGCGAGCCGCCGCTGCACGTCCCGCGGCGCCACCCCGTCCTTGACCAGGACATCCACCTGATCGACGCGCCGCTCCTTGCCCAAGAGACGCTGCGCCGCCTGGAGGTCCATGACCGCGAGGTCGCCGCCGAACACGCTGGCGAGCCCCTCGGGCCGCATGAGCCCGCGCACGCGCAGCGCCCGCACGCCCGCCGGGGTCGCGAAGGAAACGCTGCGTCCCACGGCGATCCCCCGCCGCCGGGCGTAGTCCTCGGTGAGGAACACCGACGTCGGATCGTTGAGGATCTCGACCGCATCGCCCGCGCGGTCCACGACCGCGATGTCGTAGAACTCGATGGCGTTCGAGGCGAGGTCGATGCCGAAGAGCTGCAGCGTGTCGGGCGGGCCGCTCGCCGCCTGGAGCGTGCCGCGCACGAGGCCGAAGGCGCGGGCGACGCCCGGGTCGGCGGCAACCACGGCCACCATGCCCTCGTCGAAGCCGACCTCGCCCGTGCCGAGCACCACCTGGAGCGCGGCGCGGCCGGCCGCCCGCTCGAGCGTGCGGCGGAAGCTCGCGAGCACGCTCTGGTTGATGATGCCGAGGGCCGCGACGAGCGCCACCCCGCAGGCGATACCGCCCACCATGAGCGCCAGGCGCCCCGGTGCGGCCCGGTAGTCGCGGACGCTCACGGTGCGCAGCAGCCGCAGCATGCCCGTGCACGGAACGTCTACGGCCGGCCCTGTGTTGCCGTCAACCGATACTGCGGAGGCATGGC
>Ga0209810_1000455_pt1 | contig 90869 bp, 86 predicted proteins | sample Coa_R1_7_FD_187159 | JGI IMG/M metagenome (GOLD analysis project Ga0209810, IMG submission 187159) | Surface soil microbial communities from Centralia Pennsylvania, which are recovering from an underground coalmine fire - Coalmine... | ecosystem: Environmental > Terrestrial > Soil > Unclassified... | reverse complement strand
CCCACCGCTGCCGTCGCCTCGCCTCCCTCGTGCTCAAAGGTCAGGATCATGTCCTGGACCACACCGGTCATATGAGAGGATTGCTTCATCCCTACTTGCTCTCTTAATGAATGGCGCTGGGCCGGGATGCTCCTACCATTGCCGAACACCGCAGAGGAACCATCGCCTCGCTCGCGCGAACGAAACACGGGCGCAGGCATGCTCCTCAGAGTTGCCGAACACATCAGTTGCCGAACATAGTATACGCATCTGGGGACGCAACGTCAAGAGTCGAGTCGAGGAAAAACAGCGGAGCGCCATGCTCTAAAAGCGGTTGTTCCCCCTTTCAAAATTTATCTCAAACGGTGTCGACCAGCATCGGGTTCTGCTGAAATAGTCGGATATCCTACATCGGGGCTGCACTGGTCGCACTTTCATGATATGATACAAGAAGATGGTAGCCAGACACAACGTTGTGTATCTTTTGCATCCTATCCTGGAAGGAGTGTTGCACATGGTCGTATCTAGAACACCGAATATGACGGATTATGAGGCCGAACGTCGTAGTTTCCATCTTGATGTGCCCGAATATTTTAACTTTGCCATTGATGTGATCGGCAAATGGGCCGACGACCCCAACAAACTCGCCATGCTGTGGATTGGACAAAACGGTGAAGAGCGGCACATCACCTTCGCCCAGTTTGCCGAACGCTCCAACCGCGTCGCCAATGCCTTCAGCAGCCTCGGCATCAAGAAAGATGACCGTGTGCTGGTGATGCTACCGCGCGTCCCAGAATGGTGGGAGAGTGTGTTGGGATTGATGAAGCTGGGCGCGATTCCCATTCCCTGCACCACCCTACTGACGCCGAAAGATATCCAGTTCCGCTCCGAGATTGCCGAGGCCGCTGCGATCATCACCGATGAGGAGGGCGCTGCCAAGTTCGACCAGGTGCGCAGCGAATGTCCCACGATCAAAGTAGCGATTCTGGTCGCGCCAAATGCGGGCGTTGCTGGACGCGAAGGCTGGACGAGCTACCACCAGGTTGTTGAGGAGGCCTTCCCGGAATTCACGGGGCCGAAGACGCGCAGCGATGACCCCTGCCTGGTCTACTTCACCTCTGGTACGGTGGGTTATCCTAAGATGGTGCTGCACACGCACGCCAGCTATCCTATTGGGCATACCATCACCGGCAAATATTGGCTTGATCTGCATGAAGATGACCTGCACTGGAACCTCTCGGAAATGGGATGGGCAAACTACCAGAATTGATATTCCGTTGTTCAACCTCCCGCGCAAAATCGGCTAACCCCGCTGAGTAGAGCCAGATGCCGTACGAACGGTTCCCACGTTTCGCCGCCTCCTCGACCAGCTGCAGCGCCATCTCCCTGTCGGGTATGACATTCAAGTCCTCCACGGTCACATTCTGAGGTATTGTATTAAGCGTATTGACTCGCCGGTGGACGCCGAGCGTGAGCGCCCGCTGGTAGATCATATTCCAGCTTCGGCTCGGCAGCGCTTCCAGCATCGTAAGCTTATCCCCATCTGGATAATTGGCCTTGATATACACATCCTCTGCTGCTGCCCATTCCTCGCTGCGCCTGCCTCTCTGCCGCCAGATTAGACAGATGTCAGGTCTATTGGCCAGCGGCCCACGCCAGTAGACTGTTAAGCGCAGCCAATGGACACTCACCTCTTCGATGGTGACGCTTTCCGTGATGAGCTTCGCCAGCTTCTGTTTGCGCAGCATCATAGCGCCGTCAAGTCGCCCAGGGATGTCTGCCAGTAAATCCTCTAACTCCTCAAAGTCTTTTTTGAAGTCGGCCTGTGTTGCCTGTTCCTGTGCTTCTAACAGTTCTCGCTCCTGCTCCCTCAGTCCAGCGAGCTTCTCGTTATAGGTGGCCTTCTCCTTATCGGTCAACGTCAATATCTTGTCGTGGAGCATAGCCAGGGTTTTCTGTTGTTCGAGCCGCACGTTGGCCAGTTGGTCTTCGATGGATACCGCCTCTTCGAGGTGCTGTTCTTCGAGGCTCTTGATGCTCTGCTCGATGGTCTGAGCGATATGCTGGTCGGCTATCGCCAGCGCCTTCACACGCTCCAAAAAGATGTCGTCAATCAGGTGAGCGCGGATAGCAAAAGTAATGTCGCGGTAGATTTTCCCTTGCGCTTTGTGGTCTTTTACGAGGCTTTGGCGCACATACTCCGGCTGCTCTGGTCTAGTGACATATAACGGCCCCTGCGGATCACGTAGGATGTACTTGAGCACTGCCTGGGCGCTATCGTCTCTCAAGCTACGGCGTTCCACACCCTCAAGCAAGTTGCCCTCGACATCTCTACCAGTGATTTTGTGATAGGCCCAGAGCGCCAATTCTTTATCGACAATGGCCCGCTTCTCATCCCAGGCGATGATAGCACCTTTATAGATAATCGCTCCGCCATAACTGAGATTAGAGAGCATGTACTTGACTGTCTCGATACAGGAGGGTTTGAAGCCGCCCGGCACTTTGTTCATATGGATTTTGAAGGTGTAGGTCATCAAATCGTCAACCGAAGGATCGGGGAAGAGATAGGGCAGCTCCTCTATTTCATGACCCAACTTGGACACGTCATCCAGTTGTTTGAAGCGGTTGAACATCCAGCGTATTTTCTCGGCCCAGGGTTCATAGATCAGGATGACTTGCTCTTTCTTTTTGCCTTTGGTGACAAAGCCCATGCCCAGGTTCGCGCCGACAAACAAGCCTTGCAGCGCTTTGGCTTCCTGGCTGCCGTTCATACGGCCGAGGACATGATCGTCGAGGTAGTTGCGGCTGGCGATCATCTTCTCGATGAGTGAGTTGCGATCACTGGCCTTCGTGCAGTCGTAGCGGCGATGATCGGTACGCACAAACAGCAGTACATCATATTCAGCCAGCAGTTTGATAAACGTAGTGTCGTTGGTGTGATACTCGTCACGAAACAAGCGGTCCTCGTGGATGATGACCAGCGAGCCGATAATGCCTGCCTTGATGTCCGCATACAGGCGGTTCAACTCTTTGCGCTGGTCGATACGCTTCTGACCCGAAACCCCCGCGCCTTCGTCATAGAGGCGCACCATTCTGTCGTCTACGTCGCCTCGCAGCCGTACCGCGTATTGTATCAGTTTTAACTGGCTCTCTCTTGAGAAGATGTGGTCGGCTTCGGCTCGGTGGTCGGATTGACGGATAAGAACGGCCGTGTAGCGCTTCTTGTCAATCTGCTTTGGCATCTCGAGGTCGTCTTTGGGGACGTAGGCTTTCAACTTACGCATACGCACCACCTTTCATTGGAATAAATAGTTAAGCCAATACTTGTATGTTTCCATTTTACCTCTGCTAGTCAAGCGTTATTTGGGGTTTGCTTACAGTTGGAACAGAAAGTGGGATAGGAAGCTAGCCCAAAGGGGACATGGCAAGGATTCGTTCCTGGAGCAGCCATTTGAAGAGGTAATAGTTCATTTGCTGTTCAAAAACCAAAGTGCTGCTTTTGAACTTTATCGACATTCACAAATGCGGAATGAGACTTTATACTCCTTAGTAAGTAGCTCTTCCTCTCGATTAAGATTCTGGTAACAGATCAATATGCATACGTCTTTCCATAAGATCGAGTCCTGTGATTGTTTGGAGTAACATTTCGCTTGTCGTTTTCGCCACTCCTTCCGGTCCTTGAATCTGTTCCATACGCTTTGCCCACTTTATCGAACGTTTCTGCTCGGGACTTAACCTTTCTCTCCAGCACTGCCATGCTGCTTTATCAGTTCTTCGTGGCTCATTTCTCAGTGCTTGTGCTGCTAGTTGCTGTGCTGTTAGGCTATCCAGACCACAGGATGCAGCGAGATGTTCACCGAACTGCCTAATAAGCTCTAGCGCTGTATGGGTACGTACTTCTTGCTGAAGAATTTCTTGCATCTGACTTAAGGGTTTTGTATACGCATTCTGTATAGCTGTCATTGCATCACTTTGAAACTGTGCTCTCAACTGGGTTAGCACGTGAGCAGCTTGATCCAGTTGCTTCTGTAATTCAAGATGAGTGTATGCCTCCATAGGACTTAGTGCATTAAGCGGCTTCAATTCTGAAGCGGGATTGGCACTATCTACCAATCCTCGGTTTGCTGCTATTTTTTCCCCTAACTCTTGCACTCTCTTGCGTAATTTTGTGAACTCATAGGCATACGTTTCGTCTGTATTTGGAGCTTTTGCTTGCATCAAAAACATAGCAATGATATTTAAAGCTAATAAGTCAGCTTGCGCTCGCGGATTTTGAAAATAATCTTCCATCCGGCTGGAAGCGTCAACATATAACTTGTCTGTCTGCCAATCTTTACCCGCGATGGTATATACCCTTCTCCTATATGGATTAGACTGCTGTGAAGATTTTCTAGATGATGCTGATTGAGGTGATGGCGAAGGATATGCAGGTGCTGGTGGCTTCCTTCGCAGACGAGCCTGCATGAGAGTTGCGCCTAGAAGTGCGAAAATGGGAATTTCCGCTTTTCCTTGAAAATCGCCAAACAACTCTCTCATTTCCTTTGAGCGATCCGCTATTTTTGATAGCCGATTATATTGCCGTTTTGCATCATTATTTGGTAAATTATTGAATTCGTCTTCTGACAACTTTCTGAATTCCGCATTTTCAGGTATTTTATATTGCCTTTTTTGTTCCTTTTCATAATTTTTGACAATGGCATTGATTGGTTGTTGCACCACTTGTTCTTGGAGAACTTTCTTCATCTCCCGGATATGTGAGCGTCCAGATGAAATACCAGGATTATACAATTGTTCGAGCGCTTCAATAGTGGCAGCCAGGAACTCGTCTTTCAAAACTGCCAATTCACGCTCCTTTAATTCATTCATGAGTTCTCTGTATGTTTTTCTGCTACCTTCAGGTTTTACAGCTAATAACAAAGGTTTTATGAGCGCAAAAGCAAAAACATCCTGTTGGCCTAGTGGGTTTCTTAGCAGAGTAGCCAGCCCTTCATTATTTTCTTTCGTTCGTTCATAATAATTTTCTGGCTTGCTCGTAATATCAACTTTCATATTTCCGGTTATGTTATCTATATGTACCACTGAATATACCTGCCGAAACCGAGGGTCTCGGTTATACCTTTCCAAAGCCTCATCATACTCGGCTTCCTCTTGTCGATACCCAGTCTCTTGTTCATCATGCACTTCCTGTGACCTTCGGCTTAGTGGAACTTGCACTTCTCCTTCTGATTTTCCCCTGTTGGTTGGTACTTGATCGGATGGCTGATGTATAGACTGTTTTTCTGTATCGGCTTTACTAGCTTGAGGTAATAGTGATACACGCGCAGATGCCGGTGTGGGATTGTCGGGGATTGGAGGGGATTTTATTGCCGCCTGATGCGCTAAGACAGCCTGTTCAAGGACCTCTGCAAATGCTACGACATTTGGATACCTCTCCTCTGGCTTCTTCGCAAGACCTTTCCTGACCGCTTGCTCAGCGGCTGGTGGAACATCCACACCTTGTTGCTTGAACGAAGGAGGAGGTTCTTCCTTGTGCTTCCGATAAAGCTCATAGACAGTTTTCCCAGTGAACGGTACCTTTCCACATAACCATTCGTAGACTACAACAGCCAGGGAGTATTGGTCGCTCCAAATTTGAGCATGGTATTCAAATTGTTCCGGCGCCTTATAGAAGAGAGTTCCATACCCATCCTGTAGTGACAGCGAGTTGATGCTATGGGCCGTAATGGCAATCCCAAAATCACGTAAGAGTACTCCCTGTGGTCCATATAAACAATTATCAGGCTTCACATCGCGATGTATGATTTTGTGATCGTGGGCATATTGCAAGGCACTGGCGATTTGCTTCACATAAAAGAGAATGGTTGCCATATCGAGGATTGAATTGCGGGGGTGGAGTTTCCGCAAGCTTCCTTGCTCGATAAAGGGCATAACGATGAAAGGAATCTCATCAAACACATCGTAGTCATAAATATCTAGAATGTGCGGATGAGTAAAGCTAGCGATAATTTTCGCTTCTCGCTCAAAGGCTGCTAGATGCTCTGTATTAAGCACATGCTCTGGCTTTAAAAGCTTGATGGCCACTTTTTTATGGAGTTTCACATGTACAGCTTGGTAGACGTAACCAAATCCCCCTCCACTGAGGAACTCTACAAGTTGGTAGTTTTTCATTTGCTGACCAACGAGTTGCTCTGGTTTGATAACGAACATGTTGCCCCCTATGTCCACGCGATCGTTTCAACCGCCTGCTGCAAATCGTGCTTTGTGCCTTGAATGTACAATTTGGTCGTATCTAACGAATCATGTCTCATGATTTGCGCTAATCGATGCAACGGGACGGACTCTGCCATCCGATAGCCGAAACGGTGGCGCAAATCATAAGGACTGACACCAGGGAGTCTCGCTGCCTGCGCATATTTTTTCACGATATAGCCTAGAGCGCGTGCCGACAAGGCATCTTGCGTCTTGGCTGATGGGAAAAGGAAAACGGTATCAGGCGGGAGAGTTGGAAGATATTCCTCCAGCAGCTTGCGAGCTGTGGCATTGAGTAGCACCTCGCGATATTTGTTGCGCTTCCCAATGATTTCGAGGAAGCCGCTCCGCTTGCCTAGCTTCACCTGATCGCACTGCAGTCGGCAGATTTCCCTTGCCCGCAGTCCTGTATGCAACAAGAGGACAATGAGAACACGGTCCCGCAGAGTTCCTGCTTTCGTCACGGCTGCCATCAGCGCCTGTTCTTCTTGATCGTCCAGATGACGAGGGGCGCTTTCCTCCTGCCCCAAGAGTTTGACGGCGACGGAAGGATCATACGTGATGAGGTGCTGATGTGAAGCCCACCCGAAGTAGCGCTTCAAGCTGATGAGGGAACGATTGACCGAAGCCGGTTTCTGTCGTTGGACGGTCTGCAAATAGGCTCGATACCCTATCAATGCTGGTGTGGTGATACCCTGCGGGGTAAAGCAATCGCGGACATGAGCATCTTGTTCAGTTTCATACCAGGCGATGAAGTGGCGCAGATCGCTCAGGTAATTGCGAATGGAGGCTGGGGTGAGATCTTCCAGCTCGTGCAACCAGTCCTCATCGGAAGCCAGTGCCTCCAGCCCAGCATGTGAGAGTGGTGGATGTGCCGTCCGCTTCATGAACCACCTTGTCTTCTCGCTTGCGCCAATAACCTTAGCAGAAATAAGTCCTGGTGAATTGCCTGATCTATTTCCGTAAATATATATTAGCAGAAATCAATAGTTGTGTCCAGCTATAATGATCCCGCTGGTAGCGAAACGTCGAGATCCATGAGAGCGATTGAAAGAACAGCGTATCTCCGCTTCAAGTAAAACCTGACCGCGAAAGACCTATGTCGAAAGTGGAATCGACGTTGCGAGGTGTTTTAGGGAGGACAGGGGGTTTCCTGCACCGCTACGGTGCTTGCTAGCGCAGATAATGCCGCAACACCACATCCAGCCGATTATGCCCCAGGGCCCACGAAACCTCTTGGGTTGCGGCAGAGTCATAGTCCTCATGCCTCAGTCGCCCTTCAACTGGAGGTAATGCTAGCCCTGGCGCCTGCTGCAGATAGCGGCGTTGGGCCGAGTCGCGCCGATAGCTATGCACATCCATGTGCTTGGGGATGTGGTCAAAGACTTTTTCGTGAGGTGCTCGCCCCTGAACAACGGACAGTACTTCCTCTTCATGACCGGAGAGTACGGGCACCTCACGAGCTTTCCCTCCCTTGCCATTTTTGACATGCACAAAAAGGGTTCCATCGTCAGCCGTATACACATCACGCACCCGCAGATCGCGGAGTTCTGCCCGGCGTAGCCCACAGGCCTGGGCGAAGCGGATGTGCATCTGCCAATTGGCTGGCTGGAAGTGCCGGTCATAGGTGGCGGGACCGCGTGAGCGGGTGATAGTAGTACGGGTACGCCTGGGGATCATCACTGTAGCTGCTAGGCTCCAGTCGCCAAAGAACAGGCGCAGCGCCGCTCGTTCGGTTTGTAGGGTGTAGGCGCTTCTGTCAGCAACCACATGCTCTGTAAGATACTGGGTGGCCAGTTCATCGGCGCGTTCATCCAGCCAGGCTAAGCGCGTAATTCCATGATTAGTTCGCGCCCAGTTGATGAATGCCAGGACTTGCTGCTGATAGACTTTGCGGGTGGTGTGCGAGTGAATCTTGCCGGTGGAAACGGTCCACCCACCATCAGGAGAGGCGGCCCGTTGTGCCTGCTTAGCCTGAAAGCGACTTTCTCCAATCGCCATGAGAGTGTCCAGGCGTTCAATCGCCTCACGGATGATGCTCTTGCGAGATCCCATACAACGTCCCTTTCTTGAGAAAGCAGAGAGAAGCTAGCACCTACAAAAGACAGCGATCACGGTAAGGACATTCCTGCGAAGACTCGACTCGCTCCACTCCGCTGAAAGGCTGCGCTCCGAGACACCACTTTCAGCAGCTACGCTGTTTATATCTCCACGAACGAGAGGAAGAACGACGTAGTCTGTCCCTCGACGAGAAGACAGAGAGCCATACGCTACCAGGGCGCACTCCCAGAACGCACGACACGGACGACCTACAAGGACAATTGGTGGATGCCCTCTTTTGAGGGGAGCGGCTCAACCAGCCATCTCCAACAGGAGCGCAGGAGCAGCTCAACCAACATCTAAGGGGAGGCGACCCTGATCCTTTGTAGCGGTTAGACCACTAGCGCATGGATCACGCGCTGTGTTGTCCCTGGAATCTCCCTCATGGGAGTGCTTCCAGCTCTAAACACCTTCAGTCTACCAGACCGAGACGGATGACACCTGGGGAAGAGGCGGATCGCACCTGGGTGAAAGACAGAGATGGCTTATCGCCCATGATGTGCTTGCCCTGTCGGCCTTTCCCGTTTTTTTTTGCCCTCTGCCCAGGTGTGTACCGCCTCTCGTCTCCTTGTAGCCTGCCCTTTTCACAGATCCCCACCGCCTTCATCTGCTAGAGTGGAACTGTGTAATAGCATCGGAGTACAACAAGGACCAACTTATGAGGCAGCCTGAAGCAGAATCCACGAGCAACCAGCACCTGGATATCGGCAGCCGCTCCCTTGCTGCTCGGTCAGCGCGAGTCGCCTGGGAACTGCTCAGGCAAGACGAACAGCACCGTCTGCTGGCTTATATCGAGAAGGCAAAGACTTGGGAGGTGACGATACCAACTGTGGATACAGCCTGCTGCAAAACCAATAAACATCGGAAAGCAGAGTCGTCAGGCCGTGTAAGGACTGTCTCATAATCAGGCTGCGAGGTGCCGCTCGCAGCCGTTGGATGAAACCTCAGGCGCTTTGTTGCATGGAATAACCAGTCTACTAACTTTGCTTCCTCTGCCGCTCCATCTCGCGGAGTTCCACGCGGCGGATTTTGCCGGAGATGGTCTTGGGCAAGCTATCCACAAACTCGATCTCACGCGGATACTTATAGGGTGCAGTGACACGCTTGACGTGGTCTTGCAATTCGCTGGCCAGTTCAGGTGATGCGGTATAGCCAGGGGCCAGGATGACAAAGGCTTTGACGACCTCGCCGCGCATCTCATCGGGACTTGCCACCACCGCAGACTCAGCAACAGCAGGATGCTCTTTTAAGGCACTCTCGACTTCGAAGGGGCCAATGCGGTAGCCTGCACTGATGATGACATCGTCAGCGCGTCCGACAAACCAGAAGTAGCCGTCTTCATCCTTGTAGGCGCGATCGCCGGTGATATACCAGTCGCCGCGAATGCAGGCCTTGGTCGCATCGGGGTTGCGCCAGTATTCCTTGAACATCCAGGTGGGGCGCTGCGGCTTGACGCGCACGGCAATATCGCCCTCCTTGCCTGCTGGCAGCGGATTGCCGTCATGGTCGATGACTTCGACATCGAAACCAGGCGACGGTTTGCCCATCGAGCCAGGCTTGACCTGAATGGGTGGGAAGTTGGCGCACAGCAGCACCGTTTCCGTCTGCCCGTAGCCGTCGCGGATGGTCATGCCCGTTTCATCTTCCCAGATCTTGATGACTTCAGGGTTGAGTGGCTCACCGGCGCCAACGCAATGGCGCAGCGCCTTCGGTGGGTTAGCCTTCATATACTTCATCGGCTCATCGAGTACCAGCATACGGTAGGCGGTCGGTGGGGCGCAGAGCGTCGTGATGGGATACTTGTTAAGCATCTCCAATGTTTCGATGGGATTAAACTTGCCGCGCGCATCCTGGATGAACATAGCGGCACCCTGACTCCAGGGACCAAAAAGATTGCTCCACGCGAATTTTGCCCATCCGGTTTCGGAAAGATTCCAGAGCAGGTCACCTTCGTGCAGATCGAGCCAGTACTTGCCGGTGATGGTATGCCCGATAGGGTAGCTGGCCTGAGTGTGGAGTACCATCTTGGGATAGCCGACAGTGCCTGAAGTGAAGTAAACCAGGCACGGGTCATCGCTGCGCGTCTTCTCGCCGGTGAACTCCGGCGATGCTTCATCAACGATCTGATGATAATTCGTCCAGCCGTCACGCTCACTCTGCGGCGTATCTACCAGAATAGCGTGCTGAACGGTCGGACATTCCTTGCGTACCTGGTCGAACCTGGCCGCGCCCTCGTGATCGGTGATAATGGCAACAGCTTCCGCTACCCCGGCGCGAAAAGCGATATCTTTGGGGGTGAGCAGTGTGGTGCAGGGGATGGCAATCGCTCCCAGCTTCATCAAGCCCAGCACGCTCTCCCACCATTCTGGGATGCGCGGCAGCATTACCAGCACGCGGTCGCCTTTCTGAATGCCCAGTGTGGCAAAAGCATTGGCGGCCCGGCTGGAGCGTTCGGCGAACTGGGCAAACGTAATATTGCGCTCCACTTCGCCTTTTTGTCCAATCCATAGCATGGCGAGTTTGTTGGGATCAGTGGCCCATTTGTCGATCACGTCGCGCTCTTGTCCACTTTAGGGGCTTACGGCATGCTTGCCTTGTAGATCAGATGCATTGACAGGTAATGATAGAGTTCCTTCCATGAGAACCCTCTCGAAGATTGGTTCATCGCCAAGAGTGAGGTTGTGATGGACGAGACTTCCTTGCTTTCCTTGCCTGAAGGGATGCGGATCGAGCAGATCCAGATCACCGAAAACGGCGTCATCATCGAGGTCGTTGCCACCTCTGCCACCTCGTGTTGTCCGCTCTGTTCTGAAGCATCCGCATCGATCCATTGCCACTATCGCCGGACCTTACGCGATGTTCCCTGCGCAGGCCGTCGCGTCCAGCTGTTCCTGACCGTTCGTAAGTTCTCCTGCCGCAATCCCTATTGCGCGCGCAAAGTCTTTGCTGAACGTCTCCCGGCCTTTGTCGAGCCATGGGCCAGGATGACGATCCGATACTGCCAGCAGATTACCTCCATTGGGCTCTCCACCTGTGGCAAAGGGGGAGCCAAACTCGCTGCTCGTTTGGGAATACAAACGTCTGGCCAGACCATCCTCCGTCAGATCATGGACTTGCCCGATACCCCTTCTGGATCGGTGCTCCTTTTGGGGATCGACGAGTTTGCCTTCCGGCGTGGCTACCAGTTCGGGACAGTGCTCGTGGACTTGGAGGGCCATCGCGTCGTGGACCTGTTACCGGATCGCACCTGTGATTCGGCAGCCCACTGGATCTGGCAACACCCAGACATTACGGTGGTGAGTCGAGATCGGGGAAGTGAATACGCTGCCGCTGCGGCTCTAGGAGCTCCTCAAGCGATGCAGATAGCGGATCGCTTTCACCTTGCAAAGAATCTCTCAGAAGCCGTGCAACGGCTCTTGGCTCGTGTCTTGCAAGCCATGAAGGAGACCAGCCAGCAGAGCAAGGAAGCCGAGAAGAGCTCAACCGAGCATCTCCTTCCCATTGAGGAATGGCGTCCAGCACAAGAGGAGAGCGTGAAGCAGATCATTGCAATACGCCGTGCAGAGCGACAAGGGCGCTATCAACAAGTGACCGCCCTGCGTGAGCAAGGATTGACCTCACATGAGATTGCTGCTCGTCTTGAGATGAAAGAGCGAACTGTGCGGGATTGGCTCCACAAGGGTATTGCCCCTGATACCAGGCCTCGACGTAAATATCGTAGCGATTTTGATCTCTACGCTCCGTATGTGCTCAAACGCTGGCGAGAAGGCGAGCACAGTGGCCGCCAGCTGTGGCATGAAGTGCAGTTCCAGGGATATAGCGGGTCTGAGCGCATGGTCTATCGCTTCCTGGAAACACTCAAAAGCAAGGAAATAGTGCCATCAGCCGGGCTTTCACGTCTGCCCCGCTACACCTCACGAACAGCCGTGTGGCTTTTCATGCGTGACCCGAAAAAACTCGCGAGCAATGAGCAGGAAGATCTGGCGGCCTTCCGATTAGTCGATCAGACACTCAACACAGCTTACCTGCTGGTGCAGGATTTCCTGCACATGCTTCACCACCGTGAAGGACACCGACTCGATGGCTGGTTAGAGCAAGTCGCCCAAAGTGGTCTGCCAGAACTGCAAAGCTTTGCTGCTGGAATAGAGCGGGACAAAACTGCCGTCCAGGCGGGGCTCACCTGGCACATCAACAATGGTCAGACTGAAGGCCACGTAACCAAGCTGAAGCTGATCAAAAGACAAGGATATGGCAGGGCCGGATTTCCCTTGCTCCGCAAGCGTGTGCTGCATGCACTCTAAGACGCAAAAAAAATGTCCGGTGGTAAAAGAGGAGACCCAGGAGGAACACGCAGGCATTCGCACGATGCGATGCTGCATCACGCTCTTCGTCGGACCAGCTCAACTACGGAGCGAATGGCGTTCACCACCAGTTCCGGCTCCTCCAGATGAATGTAATGCCCACTCTGTTGTGCGACCATCTGCCGGCTCTGTGACGAAAGCGGTAAGAGCTGGTGCTGCTGCTCCTGCCAGGCGTGTTCAAGCCTGACTGCCAGCTCCCGCGGAAAACCAGGGAATGCGGTGACCCACATATCTATCCACCGTTCAGAGCTGTGAGTGAGCACAACGAGGGGTAATGTTCCCAGTGAGGTAATGGAGCGCACCTGGGCAGCACTCGCAGCCGGATCAATGCCCTCTGGGTTGTCCGTCTGCTGGGTCTCTTGTTTAAGGGTGAGTCGTACCTGCCGCACCCCCTGGTTCTCCTCGGGGAACTCTGCTGGTAGCAATGCAACCAGATCCAGGTCAGGGTGGGCTGAATCGACGAGCACCAAACCGACCACCTCATCTGGATAGCGGCTGGCGAACAGACGCACATTGAATCCTCCAAACGAATGCCCCACCAGGACGTAAGGGCCGGGAATATGTGCATGGGTTAACAAGCTATGCAATTCGCTGGTGATGGTTTGGCTGGTGCGGGGTTTGGGACCTGGATCGCTCTGACCCTGACCTGCGCGATCATAACTACACACCTGGGTAAATTGGGAAACGGCTTTCTGCACCTGGTGCCAGACCTCACTGGCATCTCCCATACCCGCATCCAGGACCACAGTCGGGCTTCCAGTGCCCATGCAAGTGATGGCGAGCCGATATCCTCCCACATCCACCAGCGTCGTAGGGAAAGCAGGTGATTCATCTCTACTCATAACTGAAATCCTCTCAGGTACCACTATCCCTTATTCTACCCTGCTTGATGTCGTTTCGCTACTCTCATAGCAAGCATGCCGTAAGCCCCTAAAGTGGACAAGAGCGTCACGTCGATGGCGAAGTTGAAATATTCGGGGACTTCCAGCGAGAAATTGCGGCGTTCGGCCTCGTAGTCGGTCATATTTGGGGTTCTGGTCTGGCTCATAAAATAAGGCTCCTTTCATGGTGGAATGTTTCAAATACTCAACAACATTGTTTTACTACCACCCTGCTTTTTATCATATCATGTTCTCATCCCTTGGGCTAACATTCTTCCGCAGCCACTGCTCAAATCGCTCCGTCGCCTTATCCAGGCTATCCTCTCGCTTTGCTAAAGTCTCGAATTGCAAGGTCAGTTCCAGGGGATCGCCTGAGAAAGCTAAACCGTTCACGCGTAAGAAGACATCGCAGACGGCAAATGCAATACGCTTATTGTCGTCTAGAAAAGCCTGCGCCTGAGAGATACCGACCGCGAGCAGAGCCGCCTGGCGAATGATATCAGCCTCATCATAATAGGCTACCATGCGTGCCCGCATTAATGCCGATTCGAGTGTACCCTCGTCACGGAGAGGCGTTGGTGGAGCGCCGAATCGTTCCATGATGGCATGGTGAAGTGCCAGCACATCTGCCAGGGTAAGATAGCGTATCTCGGCCATAGTGCTTTCTGCTATCTATTAATGCTCGGCCATGTAGCGATAGGCCTCTTCGTTGCGCTGCCAGCTTTCCTCGAATGCCTTGCGCAGTTCAGGCGACAATACCGGGCGTATTTCGGCAGGCTGGATTTCGACGGCCAGCAATTGACCTTCATGGAGATTCTGGCGCTCGATTTCCTCTTTCGGAATAGTTACAACATAGCTATTTCCCACTTTGCGCAACTTTTGCCAGATCATTTTGTTCCCTCCTGGTATATATGGTAGATACAGCTGCTACAAAGCATACACTAAGTTTATCATCTTGTCAAAGGTAGAGAGAAATTGGCAGGGCGATGTAAAAGTCGTCAGGCACGCGGTAAGGACAGCGGCTGGTCCCTGTCCCAGTGGCCCCCACCGAGGACAGGGACCAGCCGCTGTCCTTACCGCGTGCCGAGATGTGTCCTCAACTCATCGACTTTTATATAGCCCTGAGAAATTAGTCATTTTACGCGGCGATCAAACCCCCTCTATGGTACAATAAAAAATGTTCCAGGGGAGTCACTGTTCTGTAAACTGGAACGTTTATAGTAGTGAATACATCGTTCGTCCGGGCAGAAAGCCTGGATGAGGCGAACGATCACTATTATGCGGCAAACAACAACTATTTACTACCAAGGAGTAACTAATGCATCAAAAACTCGATGTGCTTGCTGAAAAGGGCTTTATTGTTCTAAAAGACTATGCCGGGCCGCCGGTGTCGCCCGAAGAATGGGAAAGCCTCGAATATATGGACTGGAAGAGCGGCGGCGATACCAACTTCGCGCCGATTGCCTCGGCCCTCGGCGAGATGGAATGCGCCGGTTTCTGGGATCACGGCAAGCCCGACAAAGATGGCATCTGGACAAAGAACGCCGAGGTATGCTCCACGCTGGTAGCCTGGACCAAAAATGTTGGCGCCAATTTCGGGCGCGTGCGCATCATCAAGCTCAACCCCAACACTGAAGCCGAAGCCATCCACAACCTGCACCTCGATGACAACAACCGCCTGAATCCTGATGGCGAAGGCTGGGTTGTGCGTGCCTGGCTGCAGCTCACCGATGATCCCAACTCCTACATGATCCTGCGCGAGGATAAGAATGATCCTTCGACAGAGTCCCGTGTCTCGTTGCCACGCAATCGCCAGATGGTTATCGACTCGCAGCGCCTGTGGCACGCGACGTGGCATCCAGGCCCCAAGCCCCGCTATGCCCTGATAGTCTCATTCGAAAGCGGCGAGGCCCTCCAGAAGTGGATTGAGAGCCAGTTGCCCCAGACTGCGGAAGTACACTGATTAAGCTGCTCAATTCCGCAAACAAAAAATCGTCCCATCAATTGACGGGACGATTTTTTGTTTGCGGAATAATGAATGTTTACCGGCAGCACCGGCAATCCGAGTAGCCCTGGTTGTGTCATGCTGATGCTTCCCGATTTTGTTCGTGAAAATTCATTATCGGCTTAATCACGGCAATTCTATATGTCACCTTTTCCTGCCAGCCGACGTGTAAAAAATAGACTCAAGCAAGCGAGAATAAGAGAGGAGAACAAGCAATGGGTAATCAACCTTATCCGCCCGACCCTCGCTACCAGCGAGAATACGATGCGGCTGATAATACTATTCAGACGAGCAGGAACGATAATGTCTATGCTCAGAGCCAGCACCAGAGCTACGTAGACCCCGCGGGCAATCGCGTCGAGAACCGCGAGCAGGTCTTTGTAGATCGAAATGCGCAGCGCGCCAATATACGTTACTGGGTCACAAGGATTGTGTATTATCTCCTGGCCGTGCTGGAGATAATATTGGCGCTGCGTTTCATTTTCCGGCTCCTGGGAGCGAGCGAGGGCAACGACTTCGTGATGTTCCTGTATAACCTGAGTCACGTCTTCGTAGGCCCGTTCAACGGCATTTTCAATGATCAGGCATTGGGCCATAGCGTCTTTGAGTTTTCGACCATTGTTGCCATGATCATCTATGCCCTGATAGCCTGGGGCCTCGTATCGCTGGCACGGGTTATATTCGCGCCCAATTATTCCGGTACAGAGCGGGATACAACCATCCGGCGGCAAAATCTGCGCTGATCAACCGGTAACAGCAAGTAAACTGGATCAACACAACAATGCAAACAGGGTCGATACGGTGTTCACCGTACCGGCCCTGTTTGTTCGATGGGGGGAGAGAAGAAAAGGAGAGGTATTCTGCATAATCCTTTCCTCTTCTCACCGGCTAACCCTGTGGCCAGGTATCTGGCTGCATATTGTTGTGGTGCGCACTCAGAATATGGTTCAGAATCTGCGGATTGCTTCGCAGTTCTTGCATAAAGTTAGTCGCCTGCTGCTGAGTTATGCTCCCTGCTGAGACGGCTTTATTGAGCGCGTTCTGGACGGCATTCTGCACAATCGTGCGTAGCTCGGAGGTCGAGACATGCTGTTTGGCAGCGATCTGGTCCAGGCTCTGGCCGGCCTGCAAATCTGCTTTCAACTGAGCCGGGGTCAGATGCAGCCCCTGCGCCACCTGGTTCTGCATGTCTGGCAGGTATCCTTTCAGGGCATGTATTACCAGAGCATTTGTCAGTCGAGTATATTCCTGACCGGTGCATGCCTGGTAAGTTGCCATACGCTGCTCAAGCATATTCGCCTGGCTTTGTGTCAGCGCGCCATCCTTCACCATCCGGGCGATGACATCTTTCGCTGCCGCCTGTGTTTCGCTTTCTAACGTGGCGACCGAGACATGCAGCCGATTCGCCAGATTCTGCAGGAACTCCTGGCAATACGGATTCGTCGCGGCGGTAGTCGAAGTCGTCGTCGTCGCAGCGCTCGTATTGCTCTGGGCCGAGGCGAACATCGGAATAGCAAAGAGCGCTCCAGCCACCATCGCCCCTAACAGCAGAAGCGTGCCTCCGCCAATCAAGAGCAACTTTTTCATATCTTTCATATCCCTTTCCAGAGAAAACCTTATCCAAACTTTTCTGCCACGTTTTCTATGTGACACTCATATCATAGTCTGTAAAGGTGAAAAAAGCCTCTCAAAAAGTTCAAGATTTGCTCAAGATTCGTCCGATGGGCGTGAGACCTTTGGGATGCCCTTGAGAAGCGGAGTGCCAGGTGTAGGAACGTGTATTTTTGTCTACATACGTCCAATGAAGTCCGTCTCTGTTGACCACTTAAGCTGTCAAGTAAGCTGTCAAAACTCCATGAGGAACGTGGCTCCTGGCTCCGTCTTTGAGAGGCTATGAGGTGTCTCGCCGCATAGTAAGCTATTAGCTCAATGGTGCCGAAAGGGACCCAATCCTGTGTGTTGTTCATTGGCTTGGGTTCATAATTGGAAGCTGATTTCAGCCATGACTATGCTATACTATACTACATTGGCTTGCTCTATTCACTCTAGAAGGGATTATCTTTATGGCAGATCAAGATCAAGCGGGGGTTTTGGTCACACTCGATATTGTTATTCCGCGCCTTTCTCCGTCTGGTGGTTGGGAAGTTGTACTGATCCAACGAAACAAAGAACCTTTCAAGGGTATGTGGGCACTTCCTGGTGGTCATTTAAACACAGAAGACGTATCATTAGAAGCGGCTGCCCAGCGTGAAGCACAGGAAGAAACCGGCCTGGTCATTCCTCTCGATTTGTTTGAGCAAGTCTATACGTTTGAAGATTTTCAAGACCCACGCGGGAAATATCTTTGTTTGCTCTATGTGTTATCGGAGCCATTGAGTTCATCTGCAACCATTCAGGCAGGAGGGGATGTTTCGCGCGTCCAATGGTATTCGGTAGACGATTTGCGGCTCCTCCCTGACCTGGCGTTCAACCATATCAAACTTCTCCGTATGGCCCTGCATCAGATGTTTACGAAGCACTATCAGAAAGCTCTGGGTTTGCAATAAGCAGTATCTTTATTGCTGGTTAGCTTTTTCCTCGCAATCAATCTCGCAACTCCATGGTAATGTGGCTTGCCATGAGAATCATCATACTTCATGATTTCCTCATATAACAGCGTCTCCAAGGTGGAAAACCAGGTCGCAAGCTCACCCTCGTCAAAGTAATGTTGTACAAAAGAGGCGGTCTCGCTAATTGTCTCGTTTTCTTTCCTGATCGCGTTTGCTCCTGGGTCATGAATGGTGAAATCTTCGATAAAAACAAAACCACCTGGCTTGAGAGCATCTATCATGGACGTTGCGACCTTCTTGCCCTCTTCCTCGCTGATATGGTCAAGAATGGTCACGGCGACAATGGCATCATAAGAGTTGGGCCTGAGTTGCAACGTGCGTACATCGGCAACTTCGCCGTCAATAGAGTTCAGGTCTTGCGAGGAGGCGTATTTTTGTAACTTCTCAATGCCATGGCTTGATGCATCGACGGCATGTACATGATAGCCGTAGCGGGCTAATAGCAAGCTATTCCTGCCCTCGCCGCAGCCAAGGTCTAACGCTTCTCCGATTGGGGGCTGTGTTTCATGCAGAAAATGCTCAAGCTCTACAGTTGGTTTCAGACCATAGTAGAATGGATCGTCCGGCTTCCCGTAGACACGATTAAAGGAATCAGCCATATGCTGCCTCACTCTATCTCTGTTTGCTGCTGTTCTAAGGCTTTATAAAGGAGCGCATGCGCTCTTTCCAGTTCTAGCACGATATGATCGAGATAGTCCAGCATCTGAGCCTGTACTTCTTTTTGTGTTTTCCCGTAAAATGTCTTCGATTCAATGCCTCGCAATGTGATGCTGGCTGTCCAACGTCCATCCTCATAAAAAGGTCCTTCCAGCTTATGTGTGAGACCTTGCTGAAGCTCATGTTGTGCCATAATCCTGTTTATCCCCTCTTGTGCTTAGATTTCTGTTTCTTGCCCCCGGTGCATTGCCTCGTGGAGTGGTTTTCTCATCTGAAGAATATCACGTGTCAATTCTTCTACGTAATGATCGATGATATAGATGCGATCTAAGAAGCGGATATTGCCAGTAGCAAGACACTCCTGTGCCGCTTCGGTAGCCAGGTCCAGGCCTTCTCTCAGTTCGTTGCCTTTTACCAGCGCAATGGCTTTGGCTGTAGTTAGCAAGAGTTCCCAGAATTTCGTTTGGGGCAATTCGGCTGCCGCTCGGTCCAGATAATCGAGCGCTTTCTGCATCTGTCCCAAATTAGCATAACTGCGACCATATTCCTCGTAGACAGTTCCCAGGCTATAGTGGCCATGTGTCACGCTGGCCTTGGGATCGAAGGCATGTGTGAGTTCTTCTGAGGTGTCCATGGCTCGCTCGAAGTTAGTGACATCGTTTGTTCTGAGATAGGCCCGTCCCAGTAATTGGATACCGTTTCCGCGTGATGCTGCATCTGCTTGAAGTGTTGTATCACGCGCAGCTTCAAGATAGGTAATCGCCTTGTTGATCTCTCCCAACCGTTGGTACATATCGCCCTGATAGGTGAGACCGATATTCAACAGGGTATCATCCTTGATGATGCGAGCTATCACTTCAACCTGATGGTAGTAGGGGATAGCCTTATAGGACTCGAATGAGCGCGTGCTAACAGAGGTGACATAGCCTGCGGCATGATAGGCGTGCGCGAGACTTTTCAAGAGAACGGGGTCTTCTGTTGTGATTTGTGATTGAAGGTTATGAATGAGACGGTCAATGACCGTGCGTGCCTCCTGCACACGAGATTCTTCGATCAGCGACCACGCGTGTTCCACAACGGCTTCAATTTGTTCCGGCGTTCGTGGTACATAGATCGAGGCGGCCAGGCCCAGGCGCTCTGGTTCGACACCGAGTAGATCGGCGATACGCCGCAGTTCATTGATATTGGTAAGTTGCCGTTCTCCACTCTCGTAGGCCCGAAGGGTACGCGGTTCGATGGAAAGGTCATAGGCCAATTGCTCTTGAGAAAGTCGGTGTGCTTTGCGGTAGTCTTTCAGAAATTGTCCGGCGAATGAAGGCTTGGGTTTGATAGAGTTCGTTGCCACGATTTATCCTCTTCTTTATGCCTCGCAGCTTACGCTGCTTCCACAATTTGCGCCTGTTTTCTGCAACCGATTTTATTAATAATAATGATAACCACTGGTACAGTATAGCACATCACAAGCCAGGATGTGCTGGGAGCATGGCTTTTATTCGAGGAACGATGTTGAAAAAGAAACAAGGAGTACGACACATGCGGCAGGCCCATGGAGAAAACCTTTCATTAGCGGCGGTTGATCAGTATATGCGTGAAGTCAGGCAGATTCCTTCACTCACGGCTGAGGAGGAGGCAGGCTTATTGTCGAGTATTTCGCGGGCTATTGATGCCAAGCAAGCACAGGATCGCCTGGTGGAGGGATACCAATCGACCATTGTTAGTCTGGCGAAGCGATTTGTGCGTGATTGCACGCATTTGGAATTGCTTGATTTCGTACAGGAAGGCAATAGCGCACTCCTGCGGGCTATCAAGCAGTATGACGAAAATCGTATGGCTTCTTCCTTCAAAACATTTGCGTTTGCATGGATGAGGGGAGCAATGCTGACAGCTTATTGGCGCTATGAACGGGCCATTCCACTGCCCATCAACAAAGTGCGAGAGATACAACGCATGCAGACGATACATATGCGCTTGCTTGCACAGTTGGGACAAGAGCCAACTCCCACAGAAGTAGCGCAGGAGATGCAACTCAAGGAACAGGAAGTACAGGCATTGCTGGCACTCCGGGACCAGCAGGTAGTGAGCCTGCATACCCAGGTTGGAAAAGAAAGTGTTACTTCTTTTGAAGACGTGCTTGAGGATACGACAGCCGCCACTTTTGCCGATGACGGCTTTTTCTCTGCTGAAGATGTGCTTCGTCTCTTGACCGAGCCGGAACGCGCCGTGTTTCGATTGCGACTTGGCCTGCTTGATGGGCACGCTCATACACAACGAGAAGTTGCTGATATTCTTGGGATAGCGCTTTCAACCGTCCAAATGTTGGACCGGCGGGCCAGGATGCGGTTGCGGGAAGCGCTGGTTGCATAGGTCATGTTTTCTGGTGGTATGAAAGGAGGGCAGGGTAGATGACATCGCGAAAGCCATTTGCTGAGATGTCTTCCGATGAGATACGTCTATGGATACAACAAACACGTGAGGAGCTTCAGCGCAAGATACAGCGGGAACGGGTTTACCTGGACCGGCGTGCTGCGCAAGGCATCCATACTCTAACAGATGATACCTATGAAGCCGATTTGCTTCTAGAGGCTGACCTGTTGATGCTGCTTGATGAACTAGAAGCAAGCCTGTGAAACAAACGTCTGGTATTGGGCCTGAACCGTGATCGACAAAGCGATGGCGCACGATAAATTGAATTGCTGAAAGTCGTGAGTTGTTCAGTGTCCTTTTAAGGCTACGGGATTTGAGATACTCAGTTATCCGAGTATCTCTTTTTTTATGGCTTGTGCTTTATGGCAAGCCATGGAAGGAGAATCACATGAGAAAAGCATGGGTCTGGGTGCTGATCGCCGCTGCCCTGTTTGTGACCTGGTTGATTCTGGTCGCCCCTCACATGCAGCCCTTGTTTTTGCAGGCGGCATAGCAAGGAGGGGAGCATGACCAGAGCGGAAAAGCGCTTAGCGGTGGCCTATAGTCGTCATGTGGTAGAGACGGTCGCGCCAGGTTCCTTTGCCTGTTTTTGCAGGTGCGGCTATCGCGGGGTGTGCCGGCATTGCGTCCCGGATGCGCCCCGCGAGCTGCCCTGGATGTTGTGTGAGCAGGCGAGAGCGCTCGTGCGGTCAGGGCAGGCACGTTGTGAGGAGAGCTATGTGTACCTCATCTGAGCTCGAAACGCTGATCGAGACGGTCAATGTCGAGTTGGAGGCGGCAAACTGGGCGCGGGTGGTGGTTCTCACTGCTGACCTGTATACCTGCGCGATGGCCGCTGGGGAGACACTGTTGGCCGAACTGGTGCAGGACCTGCACTGGATTGCCAACGACGCGCTGGCTCATCCCCTCGACGTGGCACGGTTAGTGTCGCCATGAACCGGCGGGCGCGTTTCTTTCAGCAGTGTGATGCCGATCTGGTGCATCAACAGATGGCGGGTCTGGCGAGTTGGGCGGCGTTCAGCGCCCGGTGGCGTGCGCGGCAAGGGTTGCCCTTGTTGCATGCGATGGATGTGCAGTACCTGACGCCACAGGATTTCTGCAACCAGCACGGGCACCCCTTGCCACCGGAAAAACAGCGCCGCTTGTTCCGCCAGTATGTGGAGGCCGCGGTACAGTGCCTCGCTTCTTCCTCTGCTGGGCGTCCTCGTCCTGCTTCCAAGAGCGCAGACCTCGCCTTTGTGCGTGTCGAAGGGTTGGTACGGGTGCTAGGAGTGCGACAGGAGGTGGTGTATGGACGGCCTGATCTGGAGCCGTTTGAGGCGGGTGTGCCTGTTCGTCCCTATGGCGTGCCCACCACCTCGGAGACGTTTCCCGCCTATTGGCTCGTGGATGGTGGCTTCTTGGAGGAGGAAGGAGATGATTCCTGGATCACCGGAGAGGCCGGTGATGACCTGTAGGACGTTTCCTGTGGTGAGAACAGGCCCTGTATGTGCAACGAGAGAGGAAGAGCGGATAGACAAGTACAAGGAGAACGAAACGATGTTATTGCAAGGATTGGTCTTAAGTGGTCAGGTGCTGGAAAGTACCTTTTACGATCAGATGACCGGGCAACCCAAGCCCGGCTATGCGGTGAAACTGACGGTGCTGGATAGTGAGACCGATGAGAAGTACGAGTGCCAGGTCAGTGAAGGGTTTCCCACCCTGGAACACTTGAAAGAGTTGAAAAAGCAAGGGCAACCTGCCGATGTGTTGCAGCAAGTGGCCCAGCAGTTACAGGCCGAATTGCCGCCCAAGATGTCGGCCATTGCCTTACAGGTGCGGCGCATCAAGGGCAAAGGCTCATTTCACACCCTGGTTTGCAGCCTGGCTGCCTAATGCGGAGGAAGGAGCAAGCAAAAGCGCATGCAAGTGTTTCAACGAACCCTGGGAAGTGAGCAGGTGTGGGTGCGGCGCGTCGAACACCTGGTGTTGCGGCTGGTCTCGCTGGGCTTTTCGCTGGCCTCGGCGCACGCCATTCGCTGGTTCTTCGCACCCCTGGATGGGGTAGACGCGCTGCAACCGGCGATCACCTGGACGATTGCCATCGGTTTCGGTGTGCTGGGCTACTTCGTGAGCCGTGGCCTGGCGCATCGCTTGATGAACCATGAACGTATCCGGGCCTATGCGCCCATCTGTGTGGTGGTCGAGGTGGTCGAGATTTTCTGTAACTACGCGCTGGCGGCGGCCGTCATCGAGCGAGCCACCTGGCTGCAAGCGGTGCCGGTTGTGCAGCGTAATGCGCTCACCTTTCTCACCTATGTTGTCCTGTCGATCATTCCGCTGGTCTCGCTGCTGTTGGCGGTCGTGGATATGGACCTGGAACGCTCCAAGGCGGGTAGTCGCGTGGGTGGTCTGGGCGCATTTGACGCAGCACGTGGGTCCTCATTTGTCGCACCCTGGTCGCGGCCTGCTCCGCAACCCAAACAGGGCAGTCCGGGCCTGAACACGGCTCCTGCTACGGCCTACAGTTCGGGCTATAGCGGGGTAGCAGGGGTAGCTGCCTCCGCAGCGAACCCCGCTGGGAATGGAGCGAGTGGCAACCCTTTCCTGGGCAAGCGTCCGGCTCCCACTCCGGCATCCATGCCAGCGATGCCGGTCTCCACTTCGACCCCCTAACTGGGGTGCTGCACGTCACCTCGTCCGGTCGGCGACTTACCCGTGAGGAAGCAACGATCATTCGTGCTGCTCAGGCACAGGGCCAACCGATTCAATTCGCCGACCGGCATCAGTGGCGGCATTTTCAACGCCATCCCTAACGTGCCTGTAGGGTGTTGTTGTGTATGGATGTGCCCGGCGTTCCCTGGCCGTTCAGGGTCTCGGTGACGCCGGGTGTCTGTGTGAGGAGGAGGATGGATACCAATCAGATCAGCTACGAACAGATCAAAGGGTTAGCCAGGCAGCTGGGGCAACGGGTCACCGACCTCATTCCCCTGGCGCCCCAAAATGACCCTTTCTATACCGGCACGCCCAATGATTGGGCGCTGGCCGAATGGTTTGCCGGCCTGTGGCAAGCGTTCCAGTACACGACCAAAGTACATATCCGCCGCGTCCACTACCAGATCGTGAGCCAGCATCCGCCGGTACTCATGCCCAATGGCTTGCCGTATGAGAATACCGAAACGTGTTGGAATGTGCTCAACCTGGCCTCCAAAGCGGCGCGCTACTTACGCTTAGTGGACCCGGCGGCCTTCAATGACCGGCGTAACCCGGACCCCCTCGTTTACGCGACCCATCGGGTGCCGGAGCCGGACGTGCGCGTGCGTGGACGCTTATGGGAGTCGGACTTCCAACTGCCGGATTTTCCCGCGTTGCCCTACTACAGCGTCAGCGGCTACCAACCGGAACAGGCGTATCACCTGGAACTGTGGTGCGAGAAATCCACCATGAACGACGTGCTAGAGCCATTGTGTCAACACTATGGCATGAACCTGCAAACCGGTTTGGGCGAGTTGTCGATTACCGCCACACTGGCCTTAGCGCGGCGCTTGGAGGCGGCGGGCAAACCGGCGCGCATCTTCTACGTCTCGGACTTCGACCCGGCGGGTCAATCGATGCCGGTCTCGGTCTCACGCAAAGTGGAGTACTTTGTGCGCACGCTGGGCCTGGACGTGGATGTACGCGTGTTCCCGGTCATCTTAACCCTGGAACAAGTGCAGTATTACCGCCTGCCACGCACACCCATCAAAGAGACCGAGCGGCGGCGTGGCGGCTTTGAAGAGCGCTATGGGGAGGGAGCCGTGGAGTTGGATGCCCTGGAAGCGCTCTATCCAGGGGAGTTACAAGCCCTGCTGCAACAATGCATCGCGTGCTACTATGACACCTCGCTGTCTGGACGGGTCCAGCAAGCGGAAGATGCCTTAGAGCGCGAGTTGTCGAGCATCTGGCAGCAGGTGACGGGCCGCTACGCTGCTGATGTGGAGGCGTTGCGGGCCGACTACGAACAGTTGCGGGAGGAGTTCGCCGGGCGCATGGCCGGCTACAGCGAGCGCTTGCAAGTCCTCTGGCACGCGGTGCAACAGGAACTCAGTCTCTCCATTCCCCACCTGGAGGCGTATCCGTTACCGGCTCCTGCCCCTGGCACCGAGTTGGGGGAGGGCCTCTACAACAGTGCGCGGGACTACCTGGAGCAAATCGAGGCCTACAAGCAGTTTCAGGGCAAGCTGCACCTGCAAGAAGCATGAAGTTTGTAAGAAAGAAAGGAGTATCCTATGCGATTTCGTCTGATCGTCTACCTGGCGACGATCCTGGTGATCGGGTTGCTGGCCTGGCAACTCTATGGAGCGCATCATTACCCCAACATGAACGCACGGCCAGCGGTTCAACACGTGATGGTCGTTGTCCCTGCTGGGACGATTGAGGGGCTGCGATGGGGATAACAGGAGAGGAACATCTGCACGGGTGTAGTGGGCGTGACGGCCTGGCGGCGCGTGCGCAAGTCCGGCGCTCCCTGCGTGCGCTCATCCAGGAAGCGCAACGGCAAGGCTGTCTCGAGCAGGTACAGCAGCTCCCGGAACTGTTTGTGCTGTTCCTGTTGTCGTATGACCTGCTGATCAGTGAGGCTGTCACGTTGGGGGTCGTGACGCTGCACGAGGTGTGTGCCTGGTTGCAGGTGCTGGTGCAGGAGGCAGCTGGCGATGGAACCGGTCGCGCCTGAGCTGCTGGCAGCCTATGCCGCGCTGTTTGTCCACTGCGCTGACCAGTATGCTGTGCAGCAGCGCGATGGCTCCTACTGGCGGGTGCAGGAACCGCTTTCCCTGTCGCTCTTGGCGGCGCATCTGTGCGGTCAGTGGACGCTGGGCACGTACCTGCTGGATGCGCAGAGTACGTGCCGTTTCGCCGTCTTCGATGCCGATGGGGAAATGGGTCTCGAGCAGTTGGCGGCGCTCTCCTGCGAACTGGCACACTCCGGTATCCCCTCGGTGTTGGAAGCCAGCCGGCGCGGTGGGCATCTGTGGGTACATCTGAGGGAACCGACGCCCGCCGCTTTAGTACGCGCCTGGCTCGTGCCCTCTGCGGTGGCGCTGGGGGTCGAGTTGTATCCCAAGCAGGATATGCTCGCGCCTGGTGGGTCCGGGTCGCTCATTCGACTGCCCCTGGGGGTGCATCGGCTCAGTCGTGGCTGGTATCCCTTTGTTGCGATGGATAGCTCTGGGAACCTGGTGCCGGTTGGGGAAACGGTGGCCGAGTGCTGCACCTGGCTCTGTCAGCAGGTCCAGCCGGTGGCGGTTCCTGTAGAGGTGGCGGTGGCTGGGCAAACAACGGCAGGAAAGGGGCCTGTGGAGAGTGGTGAGGTGAGAGGGAGTGCGCCTATGGCAAGCCATGGGAGGTATGCGAGCATTCGAGCATGGTGCCAGGCACAAGACCTGGTCGAGGTGATCGGTCGCTACGTGGTGCTCGATCAGCGTGGTCTGGGGTCGTGTCCGTTCAAAGCGCATCATTCTCGTGGGGATGTGCGTCCCAGCTTTCAGGTCTTCGGTGGGCCGGACCCGCATTGGTATTGTTACACCTGGCAACGGGCTGGCAACCTGTTTGATTTTCTGTGTTTGTACTATGAGGTCAGTCCACAAGCGATGTGGCGGCGTATTCGAGAAGAAGGATGGTGACGCATGGCAAGCAAGCCATTGGTGCCATCTGCTCTCTCCTCGCTGGTTGCTCACCTGGTGATGGCGAGGAAATGGAGAGAAAAGAGAAGTTCCCGATGCGTTTGGATATGGCGATCTGGCCGGCCTGGGCGCAGTGTGCGGATGGGTATCGCTCGTTGCCGATCACGACGTTCGCGGAGGCGTCGTGTGCGTTTGTGGCGGTTGAACAGGTGATGCGGGCGTCTGGGGTGCGCTCAGCGGGGCATGTGGCGGCGGCATGCGATCATTCGCTGCTTTATCGTGGCAATGGGGTAAGGCTGGCCGTGCGTCCGTCTCATGGAAGGTCGCTGCATCACCCTCATGGGAAGGAGGGAGTGAGATGACACGGTTGATGAAACGGTGACGGCGGCGGGGGAAGCGGGTGGCTCCGTTGTGGCGCGTGGTATGCTGGGTGCGTTTCGCCTGGCTGCACTAGTTGGGGGCTGGCCGATCAGGGTGGTGGTGCGGCTGTTGCGGGGGCCTATCTCTCGCCACCGCCTTGCCGACCAACCACGTTCGGGTTGCGCTGTTCGGCTCGCTCGCCTGGGGTGGTGGGGATGGGTGCTGGCTGGCGGGGTGGCGGTTGTACGCGGCGGGTGGGGAAGGGGCCCCGCCCGCACGTCGTACAACCGCCGGGGCCTTCCCTTGACCCTTCTAAGCGTAAGTCACACACGTCCTGGTTCGTTCTTCACGACAAAAAGCCCTGAGGGGTTCCTCTTTTTGCTCCTGAGCAGTGCGGTTCCAAGGGGGAGGTGGTGCTATGGCACATGAGACTGAGACAACATCTGCTTCGCGTTTTCCCATACTTCCCCTGCATGAGCAGGCAGACCTGGCGGAAAAGCACGGGATAGAAACGCTCCTATTCTGTCCCAACGCCTGGGCTTTACGTCACGTCTTCATCAATCAGGAGACCGGTGAAGTCGTTCGTGCGCGCTGTAATCGCTGGGATTGTCTCTTTTGTGGACCACGCAAAGTCGATCAGTGGCGTCAACTGGTCAAAGCGGCAGAACCGACCCTGTTCATTACCCTCAGCAAAGCGGGCAAGACGGTTGAGGAAGCGGCCCGCGCGCTGACTACCTTTCTGCAATACCTGCGGCGCGGTTCAACAGGTCGGGGGCGTGAACACATTGGGGCGCGTGAAGCCTACGCCATCGAATACTTTGCCGTCCTGGAACGGCACAGCGACTTTGAAGAGAATGGGTTTCACTGGCATCTGTTGGTCAAGGGGGCGGATTTCATTCCGCATGACATTCTCAAGGAAGCCTGGCGCTCGGCACGGCATGGGGTGGCCTATATCGTGCATGTGGAAGCGATCCGCAAGCCCCAGGTGATTGGCTACGTCACGAAATACCTCATGAAAAGTCTGACCGCGGGTGAAAAGGGCATCCGGCGGGAAGAACGGGAGGCAGCGGTGATCGGTCTGGATGAGACAGGCAAGGTGGTTGAGGAACGGCAGAGCTACACCGTGGAACTGGTGAGTCGTGCTCGGCGCATTCGCTACTCGCGTCATTTCTTCCCTGAAAAGGTATCTGACCTCCGCGCCCGGTTGTTCGCTGAGCTTGAGCAGCAGTCCATGGAACAGTCGGGGCATGAGGCTTCAGCAGGTGATGCGGCGGCCAGTGAAGTGAGTGATACTGCTGGCATTCCTGGAGAGAGCGACACACCGGTAGTCAAACGGTCATCCTGGGCACTGGTGCAGTGTGAGGAATTCACCCAGGATTATAAAGAGTATAAGCGGCGGTGCCGCAAGGCCTTGTTAGAGGCGCTCATCGATCTGCATGAGGGGCGGCGCAACCTGTCGCGGCGCGTGATTAACATCTGGGCGTACCAGCGTAACCAACGACGTTGGGCAAGTTGAAGATGAAAGTGAGGTGAAATTGGAACTGAACACGTACAACGGCTGGGAAAACAAGTTCACCTGGCTGATACACCTGCACCTCAGCAATGAGGAACAACTGATGAATGAGCTTGTGGAACTGGTAGCCCATGAACCGAATGAGGGTGCTGCTGGTCGGCTGGTAGAAATGTGGGTGAGGCTGGCATTGGACCACTGGCTCACGCGCTTTCCTGGTCGCAATAGGCAGCATGATGCGAGCCTGTTACTGTTGGTGTGGGACCTGGCTGGTTCAGCGCTGGCGTATGCGGATTGGGATGGCCTGGTCGCATTACTGGTGGGAGAAGCGCAGACTTGTGAAAACCTCTTTACGATGACGCTCTACCGCAATCTCCTGGATGATCGCCAAGTGCAGGATTGGGCGAGCAGAGTGATGCATGAGGCTCCGAATGGCTATGCGGCAGCTGATGCGTTGCACGAGGGGTTGAGAGCGATGGTGGATGCCTGGATTGATGCCTCGGCACTGCATCGGTGCAAGCAGGCATTCATCTCACGGCTGATTTCCGATCTGATACAGAACACCTACACTCTAATCGTTTGGGAGCATGTGGCACGGGCGTTTCGGCCAGGGTAGTGATGGTTCTGGTGGGAATAGGGCACAGCTTTTTTACTTGTGTCACCTTCTGATGCAGAGAAGGAGCGAACCATGGATTGGGAACGAGTAGAGCAGTATGTGTTGCGATGTCCTCTTCAGGAACTGGTGTTCCGAACTGATGGGGAGGTGTACATCCTGGGGAATGACCCGACCCGGCCTGCCTGGTGGCATGTCAGGCATGAAGTGATTGGAGTGTACCTGCTGGAAACGTGCGAAAGGAGAGGGTTCAAGGACATCCTCACCTTGATCGAACATCGCTATCCAGAGTTTTATGCCTGGCTGCTTTGTCGCTTTTCAGAGGAGTGAAGTGCAAGAAGGCAAGGAGGACGTATTCGGGACTTGTATGAGACTATGCTCACAGCATAGTTTTTTTGTTTTTGCCTATGCTTATAGCATGTGCAGATTTTTAATAGCTTGCTGTTAACACAACCGTGAAGAACAGAATTCGTAGCAGTGTTTGATGGGAGCCGATTCCTGGATACTGCCGCCCCTGTTCAGTGAGGAGGAGGTTTATGGCACGACGAAAAAAAGTATCGATAGCGCAACCATTGTTGCTTTCTATACCTGATGTGGCTGTCCAGTTGGGCGTGTGTCGGCAAACGGTGTATAACCTGATCTATTATAAGGGGTTGCCGTCTATTCAATTGCGAGGAGTGCGGCGCATCCATCCTGAGTCGCTACAAAAGTGGCTCAAGCAGTGCGAGGAACAGAGTGCGTAGGCGTGGTTTTAGCGGGTTTGTAGGAGTGATTTACTGGTAGCCGATTTGAATATAGAACAGCTTTTCTTCATGAGGAGAAATCGCGATGGCTAAGGAAAAATCACGCAGGCGTGGTGATGGGTCGGTCTATAAGCGTGCAGATGGGCGTTATTCTGGTTTTATCACGCTGGAAGATCATAAGCGCAAGTACTTTTATGGGAAAACAGAGCGTGAAGTTGAGCGGAAAATATGGGTGGCGCAACGCGAACTAGAACAGGGGAAGCTGGCGACTGGTCCCCAGCAGACAGTGAAGCAGTTCCTTGAATATTGGTTAGAGGATGTGCGGAAGCCGCAGCTTCGTCCGGGGTCTTATCAGTTGTATCGGTGTATTATCCATGCGCACCTGATTCCTGCGCTGGGCCACTTGAAGCTACAGAAATTAACACCACAGCATATCCAGAAGTTCTATGCCGAAAAGCAGAGAACTGGGGCTTCCCCCAATCGCATTCGCACCATGCATAATGTCCTTCACAAGGCGCTAGAACATGCTAGGCGCCTGGGGTTGGTGGGAATAAATGCGAGTGCAGGTGCTGACCTGCCAAGAGTAGATACTCCGGAGGGCAAGACACTGACACCTGAACAGGCACATCGATTGATAGCGGCGGCAAAGAAAGAGTGGATGCGCACGGTACTCATTGTTGCCCTGGCAACCGGTATGCGAGAGGGTGAGCTACTTGGCCTGCATTGGGAAGATGTTCACCTGGATGAGGGATATCTCGATGTGAAGTGGACGCTCTCCTATGTCGCTACTCACGGCTTTGTTATGGGCGAGCCAAAAACGAGGAGCGGTCGGCGCACGATTACGCTCGCTCCCTTCGTGAGAGAAGTGTTGTCTAAGCATCGCGTGGCACAGGAACAAGAGCGAGTTAAGAAGGGTTGGAAAGAGGATACTGGCCTGGTTTTCCCGAATACTGCTGGAGGGTTTCTGTCATCGAGTACCCTGCGTGCGCGGTTCTATTCGTTGCTCAAACGGGCAGGAGTGCCAGCTATGCATTTCCATGAATTACGACATAGTGCCGCTACACTCCTGTTGAGTATGGGTATACCAATGAAGACGGTGCAGGCAATATTAGGACATGCGAGTTACGCGATCACTGCCAACATTTATGGGCATGTAACTCGTGAGATGCACGAAGAGGCTGCTCATGCGATGGAGAGGTTCTTGCGGCATGATAAGCTGTCAGAATAGCTGTCATCCCTCGTATCTCTCGTTGTCAGGTGTCATGGGAAGGGCGATGAGCGGGCGGCGTAGTTAAAAGTTCAAGATTTGCTCAAGATTCGTCCGATGGGCGTGAGAACGATTGAAAATATCCTGCTTTCAGCAAAAAGGTGTGGTACTATTTAAAAACAAGGGTATATGTAGGAGAGTTCATAGCATGGCCCAGAAAATCCTCATTATTGAAGATGAAGATGGCATCATTCACCTGCTCAATCTCTATCTGAAAAACGCCGGCTACGATGTCGTAGTCGCCAAAGATGGTGCCGATGGGCTGGCACTGCACGCGCGCACGCATCCTGATCTCGTCATCCTGGATATCATGCTGCCCGCCATCGATGGCTTCGAGGTCTGCCGCCGCATTCGGGCATGGTCAAAAACGCCCATTCTGATCCTGACGGCGCGTGCCGACGAGGAAGATCGCATTGCCGGACTTGACCTGGGGGCCGATGACTACCTGACGAAACCTTTCAGCCCGCGCGAACTGGTCAGCAGAGTGCGAGCCATCCTGCGGCGTGTGGGTGATACAGATGCTGGCGAAGGGCAGGCTGCGGACGGCCACGCTTCGAGCGCGAAGACCGTACTGCGCTTTCCCAGCCTTACTATCGACCTGTTAGCACGCCGCGTCGAAGTGAATGGCTTCGAAGTCACGCTAACGCCGACCGAATTTGACCTGCTGGCCCTGATGGCGCAGTCTCCCGATCGCGTTTTTACGCGCGAAATCCTGATGAACAAAATCTGGGGCTATGACTACTACGGCGATGGTCATATCGTCGATGTACATATCAGCGCGCTGCGCAAGAAAATCGAGGCAAATACCGACTATCGCTATATCAAAACCGTCTGGCGTATCGGCTATAAATTTGAAGTAGGAGCGCGTACAGCAGTTTAAGGTTTTCCATGAATCATTTCAAAGGAACTATATCTATGCGCATGCGTTGGTGGCAGAGTATTCGCTGGCGGCTGGCCCTGGGGTCAATGTTGGTAGCGTTGATCGCGACCACAATACTCTCATTGGCGGTAATCTTCGCCATTAACTATTATTATGGAGCCAATGAGCAACAACAACTCGTTGATGTTGCGAATAGCCTCTCACAACGGCTGGGCGTCAGTTATACCCAGAATGGCACGCTTGCAATGGCCGTCAATAACGTTTTGCCGAATACACCGCAGCAGAACGCTGAAAATCAAGATAATCTCTTGCTCGTCTTTAATAGATTTGCTCTGCTTGTCTATCCACGCATAGGTGGCCTGCATCCTCTTACGAGCGCTCTTTTAGTGAAAGTAACCGATCCTGCGATACAGCAGAGCGATTACACCAAATTAGTCACTGCCATTCGTAATGCTCGTTTGGGCACGACAACTGTGGGTGATCTTGGCAACGGTACACCCGGAAGTTCCACGCGCCCATTTGTAGTCGAACCGGTATTCGAGGGTGGTCAGAGCAGCGGCCGGGTCATTGGTATCCTGGTCGTCATACCCCGTTTCGCAGTCGCCGACACCATTCCGCCTTTTATCGCCACCGTGCGCCAGTTCATCCTGATCGCCGCGCTCGTCGTAGCTGTACTCGCAACCCTGGCTGCTATTCTCTTCTCACGCACCATCACACGCCCGCTCGCCAAAATGACGAGTGCCGCGCACGTACTCGCGTCTGGCGACTACAGCGCCCGCGTCACGACAGGAGCAGGTGGCGAGCTGGGTGAGCTTGCCGGTACTTTCAATAAAATGGCCGCCAAACTCGAGGCTGATGTCAACGAACTGCACCGCCAGGAACTCTTCCGCCGCGAACTCATCATGAACATTACCCATGACCTCGCAACTCCCCTCACCGCCATCGCCGGATTAGGCGAGTCGCTGGTGGATGGTGTCAATACCAGCCGCGAGGACTACGAGGCCACAGGCCGCGTTATCGTGCGCGAAACCCTACGCCTGCACCGTATGGTCAAGGACCTGCATATGATGGCGAAAGTAGAGGCCGGCGTCATGCAGCCCCAACGCAAAGCAATACGCCTGGCCGCGCTGGTCGATGACGTATTGGCCGTCCTGAGTCCCGAATTTGAGCGCGCCAATGTAGAGCCACGCAACGCCATTGCCTACAATCTGCCACCCGCCTGGGCCGATCAAGACATGCTCAAACGGGTCTTCACCAATCTCTGCGATAACGCGCTGCGCCACACCCCATCCGGTGGTACCGTCACCATCGATGCTCAGGCGTGCGGCAATATGCTCGAAGTTTCCGTTACCGATACCGGCGAGGGCATCCCCACCTCTGCCCTGCCGCGCGTCTTCGACCGCTTCTATCGCGCCGATGCCTCGCGCCAGGTCTCCACCGGCGGCAGCGGCCTCGGTCTCACCATCGTCCGCGCCATCGTCGAAGCCCACGGCGGGACTATCCACGCCGAAAATACAGATCAGCATGGCGCCCGCATCGTCTTCACCTTACCACAGGTTGCGCCAGAGCAGCTTCCGAATCAGGCGACGTTGCCGCTGCCTCTGAAGTGATATAAAATGAGTAACCGCACATCAGGGCTTGACAGGTAAATCACTATTAACAACCTGCTTGTAATAGAACTGCTTGCTCACATAGTAGTATAAACGTTTATTGAGCCAATAGCCCCTTGACAATCTCCCCTTTTCCGGTTACTATATCACTAACGGATATATCCGTTAGTGATATAGTAACTTCGTAGGTTTTCCTATATCGAAATGGAGGTTCGATGAAGAAAGCGCAAAAGAACCCGGAGGACCTGCTTCCTTTGACACCGGCCGTCTTTCATATCCTGCTGGCCCTGGCGGATGGCGAGCGGCATGGTTATGGCATTATGCAGGAGATCGCCGCGCGCACTCAGGGAACCATGCGCATGGGGCCGGGAACGCTCTATGGCTCCATTAAGCGCATGCTGGCAGACGGCTTAATAGAACAGGCGGCTGAACGTCCAGACCCCGAACTGGATGATGAGCGCCGTCGCTACTATCGCCTGACCAACTTCGGCCTGCGTGTCCTGCAAGCCGAGGCTCAAAGGCTCGAGCAACTGGTAAGCATCATCGAGAGCAAGCAGATTTTAGCCAATCCGAAACAGATTGGAGGCCTGCCATGACGACAACTCCATTGAAGAGGAACGCATCGTTCTCGGAACATTGCTATAGTCTGCTCCTGCGATGCTATCCTCGCCGGTTCAGGCGGGAATTTGGCCGCGAGATGATGCAGACCTTCTATGACTGTTACCGCGAGGCGCTGCTTGAACGCGGGCAGGCGGGTGTGACCAGGCTATGGGGAGCCATCCTGTATGATCTGGCAAAGACGGCATTGATTGAACATACGCGTGAATTTGTTTCTAAGATGAAAGGAAAGGAACCTATTCTTATGGTACAGCAATTTAGCCTGAATGTCGCTCAACTAACTGATATCGGACGCAAGCGTGAAAGTAATGAAGATAATATGATCTCTGTTATTCCTGATGATACCCAGATAATGACGAAAAAAGGTGCTCTGTTTGTGGTGGCCGACGGGTTGGGAGGGCATACTAAGGGAGAAGTGGCCAGCGAAATGGTCATCAAACATGTGCGCGAGGCCTATTACCAGAATGAGAGCGACGATATCGCAGCTTCTCTGCGCCATGCCGTGGAACATGCGAGTGCGCTCATCTATGCAGCTAATCAAAACCAGGCGCAGCCGCCGGATCAGGAACATAGTATGGGATCGACCTGCGTCGCGGCAGTACTGAAAGGCGATACACTTTATGTGGCAAACGTGGGTGATAGCCGTGCTTACATTGTGCGGAATGGGCAGGTGAAGCAGGTATCGCAGGATCACACGCCGGAAGCAGAGCAGGTGCGGGCTGGCCTGTTGACTGTAGAGCAGGCGCGCGCGCAGCAGGGCAATAAGATCACGCGCTGCATGGGTACTGATCCCTTTGTCGAGGTGGATGTCTTCACAGAACCGGTGCAATCTGGCGATATCGTTGTGCTTTGCACCGATGGCCTTTCAAGAATCATCAGCGATGAACAGATCGCCCAAGTTGTGCAGCAATTCGAGCCGCGGCAAAGCGTGCAGCGGCTGATCGAACTGGCAAACGAGCAGGGCGGCCCGGACAATGTGACGGCGGTCGTTGCCCGGGTGTCTTAGATGCAGAACTGATGGCCACTGTGAGGTTGATCTTGGGATTTTGAGCGGAAAGCCAAATTTGAAGTTGAACAACCAGTATCGGGAAGCGGCTCCTCATCGCATGTCATTCTGAGCGGCAGCGAAGAATCCGCAGCTCAGGTAGTCTGGAGGCCAAAGTTCTTGAGCCTGCCCGCATGTCATTCTGAGCGGCAGCGAAGAATCCGCAGCCTCGGCACAGGAATCGCCATGAACGTAGATTCTTCGCTGTCGCTCAGAATGACAGACTGCGTCCCACGGTGGGATGGCTCGCAAAATAGAAGGCTGAAAGGAATCTAGTTATGACAATCCGGGCCATTGTCTTTGATCTTGGCGGCGTGCTGGAGAACGAAATTGAGACTGATATGCATGTAAGGTGGGAAGCACGGCTGGGCCTCAAGCCAGGCGAACTACGTGAGCGCCACTTCAGTACGGGCTGGCTCATAGACGCTACCTACGGAAAATTCACGGAAGAGGAAATGCTCCAGAAACTTGGCGAGATTTTTGGCATGAATCGGGCGCAGGTGGACGAGTTTATGCTGGATTTCTGGGACAGCTATTGCGGTGAACTCAATAGCGAGCTGGCCGCCTACTTCAGAAGCCTGCGCCCGCGCTATTGAACGGCCATCCTCAGCAACGGCGTTCCTGGGGCCAGGCGCGTAGAACAGAAACGTTTTCATTTCGCGGAAATGGCCGATCTCATCATTTACTCTTACGAAGAGAAGACCGGCAAGCCGGAACGCCGCATTTTCGAGATTACCTGCGAGCGTCCTGGCGTAAAGCCCGAAGAGACCGTCTTCCTCGATGATATCGAGAAGTCAGTGGTCGAAGCGCGTAAGTTTGGTATTCATGCCATCCTCTTTCAAGAAACCGCTCAGGCAATTGCTGATGTCGAGGCCTGCCTGCAAGCTTACGCCTGATAACAGGATGTGGCTTGATTCGAGCCTGTTCATGCCCTCAATCTCATAAGTGCTTGCATCAGCCGCGTATATCTGGTATTCTCATAATAGGAATATTGCCAGGAAACTGTTTCCGAGTAGATCGCTGGATCATAGACCAAACTCGAATGGAAAGAGAGAACTTATGGATACTTCTCTTCAAAATACGCGCATCATAGAGGATCAGCTTGCCCATCCTGCCTCACCAGAAGTAGAAGAGGCCGGGGAAGAGAGCCACGTTCATCTGCCAGGCCCCAGTTACTGGCCGATTGTCCTGAGCGTGGCCATCCTCATCACTATCTCCGGTATCTTCTTCATTACCAGCGCCCCCTGGGTTACTATCGCTGGTCTTGTGCTGGTGCTGGTCGGCATTCTGGGCTGGGGATTGGAAGACCCCATGGCTGCTACGCACAAGGCGGAGCCGTTCTCCAGGCCGTTCACGTCGCCGGAGGCCGTGCTACAAGAGGCTGAAGATAGGGTTCATGAAATTGTGACCATCAGCAGTACTGCCTGGAGCGCTCACCCCGTCAAGGTCTTTATTGATCGTGAGGAGCCTGATGGCGTCGTACTGGCGCTGTATGGCAAGGTCGAACTGGAAGCGCAAAAAGTGGAAGTTGAAGAGGCCCTGCGCAAGATACCCGGTGTCCTCGACGTGCTGAACTTCCTGGTGGCCGAGGATGAGCTCTTGAACCAGGTGAACGCATTGATTGAAAGGTTGAAGGCTGCAGGCAAGCTCGAGGGCGCTAAGAACCTCTCGGCTCTGGTCGAAAACTATATCGTCAGCCTCTACGGTGAGGTGCCGAACAATGAGATGAAGTACATGCTGGAGAAAGAAATCACCGGCATCCCCGGCGCTCGCGTCGTCATCAACCATATCGGCTTGAATGAAAACATCCCCGGCAACCTTGGCAAAACAATGAACAGGATAGCGCGCATCTAAACCACTCATAAAAAATGGGCAAACCAGAGCTTGTCTGGTTTGCCCATTTTTTATGAGCGGTTTAGATTACCGTTTGCGCAAGAATGCCGGAATGTCGATCACATCACCCTGTGGCGTATTGCGGTTGCCGCGTGGCAGATCGAGCGCCTTGGGGTCCATGCGTCGGACCGGGCGCTGCTGGCGGGCGTCCGCGGCGGGGCGCTGTAACGGCTGCGCCTCCGGCTCCGGCACGGGCAGTTGTGAATGCGATGCCTGGGCCGACATTTCCATCCTATCGCCTGTATCCTCGCCGTCATCGTACAGGTCGTCATCGACATCCCCGCGTCCCATATCGCCACGGCTGAGGGAAGCCAGGGGTTGACGGGCCGAAGACGAGATGGGATCCTGCACTGGCGGAGCAGGCGGCATGGCCCGTCCGGCGTTCTGAAGCGGTCCCGTTGGATGCCTGGCAATATTCAGTGGCGGCGGCGTAACGGGCAGCGGGCTGTAACTGCTCTGCTGCACCGGGCGCCCGCCAGAACCGGCGTTGGGTGACGATGCGCCTGTGTAGAACATATTCCGGTTGTACTCCATGCGACCAGCCTGCGCGCCGACCACTTGCCCCCGTGCGTCGAAGCCCGTAGCGATCACAGTGATCTTCACTTTGCCGTCGTAAGCCGGGTCCTGAACGGCGCCGAAGATGATATTGGCCTCCGGGTGAGCTGCCTTGCTGATGATATCAGCCGCCTCGTTCACCTCGAAAAGCGTCAGGTCGAGTCCGCCGGTGATATTGAAGAGGACGCCGCGCGCCCCGTTGATATCGATATCGAGCAATGGGCTGGAAATCGCTATATGCGCGGCATCGACAGCGCGGGACTCGCCGGTGGCCTCGCCAATCGCCATCAGCGCCGAGCCCGCCGCCGACATAATGGTTTTTACGTCGGCAAAGTCCAGGTTGATCAGACCGGGCACGGTGATGAGGTCGCTGATGCCCTGAATGCCCTGTCGCAGCACGTCGTCGGCCAGCCGGAAAGCCTCTTTCAAGGGCATCTTCTTATCTGCCACCTGCAACAGGCGGTCATTTGGCACCGTGATCAACGTATCCACGTGCTGTTTCAGATTAGCGATGCCCTCTTCAGCGGCCAGGCGGCGCTTGTTTCCTTCAAACGTGAATGGCTTGGTCACGACGCCGACGGTCAGCGCCCCGACCTCGCGTGCGATTTGCGCGATGATCGGGCTGGCGCCGGTGCCGGTGCCCCCGCCCATGCCCGCGGTGATGAAGACCATATCAGAGCCTTTGAGCGCCTCGTAGAGTTCCTCGGCATTCTCTTCCGCGGCCTTCGCCCCCACGCTTGGATTGCCACCCGCCCCGAGGCCACGGGTCAGCTTATCGCCGATACGAATATAATGCGGTGCCTCCGTCTGCAGCAACGCCTGGGCATCGGTATTGACAGCGATAAACTCGATGCCCATCATATTTGCCTGTATCATGCGGTTCACCGCATTACTTCCTCCGCCCCCAACACCGATCACGCGTATCTGGGCGAAGCCCTCAACTTGATGATTTCCTAATGGTAGCATTTGTGGCCCCCTTTCCTTGTTTTGTTGCCTCGAAAGGTCTAATGGTCTCCCCGCTCAAGTCCTTCCGTACTCAACAAACAGGTGATGGCAATGGTGGGGGCAAGTGCTTGCCCCCGGAACAATCTCAAGGTATAAACGCTCGCAGCCAGCGGCCTAAGCGAGCAAGCATAGTTCCCTGGTCAATTTCTGCCAGCTCTTCCTCCTCGGTCAGGAATGAGGTGTGGCGCAATCCCCACAACAACAATCCAACCGAAGTGGCATAAGCCGGGCGACTGATCGAATCGGCAAGCCCGTGCAATCCCAATGGCGTGCCGATTCGCGCCGGCAGGTCCAGAATCTGGCCCGCTACGTCCAGGATGCCGGGTAGTTCCGCCGTTCCACCGGTCACGACCAGTCCTGCCGGCAGTAGCCCGTCATAGCCGGACTTCTTGATCTCCTCATGCACCATCTCGAACAACTCTTCTACCCGCGCCGCGATGATCTCGGCGAGCAGCTTGCGCGGTACCAGGTCGTTACAATCAGGCATATACTGCGAGAGGTCGATCATATCATCATCGGCGATGGTCGAGGGGTCGCAGTGACCATAGGTTACCTTGAGTTCCTCGGCGACGCCGAAAGGCAGGCGCAGTCCAATGGCGATATCGCTGGTGATCAGGTTCCCGCCGATTGGCAGCACCACCGTCTGCCAGATAGCTCCATCGGTGAAAACCGCGACATCGGTCGTACCACCGCCGATATCGACCAGCGCGACACCGAGATCGGTTTCGCCGTCCCCCAGCACTGCCTCGCTGGAAGCCAGCGGCTCCAAAACAAGGTCCTCGATCTCTACCCGCGCCTTATGCACGCACTTAATTAAATTGTGAATAGATGACACCGCGCCCGTAATGATGTGCGTCTCCACTTCCAGGCGGAAACCGGACATGCCAATAGGGTTCTTGATGCCCTCCTGACCATCTACAACATAGCCGCGAGGAATCACATGAATAACCTCGCGATTCGCGGGAATGGGAATTGCGCGCGCGACCTCGATAGCGCGGCTAATGTCGTTATGCACGATGTCGCGATGACTTGGCGAGATGGCGACAAAGCCCTTGCTATTTTCAGACTCGATATGGCTGCCGGCTATTCCCACGTAAGCAGTGGTAATAGTTTTCCCTGAAAGGCGTTCTGCACGATCCAGCGCCGCTGCAATGGAAGTGACCGTTTCTTCGATGTTCACTACCACCCCACGGCGCAAACCCTGTGAAGGGCAGGTGCCAACGCCAACAATATTCAGCTTCCCGTCGCGGTCCAACTCGCCAACGAGGACACAGATTTTTGTTGTTCCTACGTCGATACCGACGATCACCCGCTCTTGCACGATACACGCTCCATTTGTTGCCGCTTGGGCGGTTATATGAGACGCACTACGGTTTTATGTTGTAGCCTGACGTGGGCCCGGGCGAGCCGATTCGTTTGTTCAACCTCATGATTGGCCTCGTTCAGGCCCCGTATCAGGCTGCAATTCTACAATGAGTTCCCGCGCGGGAACAACTACGACGACGATTGTAATGTATAGACAGGGCGTAATCCAAAGCGCAGGTCAACAGTTGCCAGGCGTAGCTGTTGCTGTTGCGCCAGGTTCAGAATGTGCTGGAGTTCAATCAGCCGGTTATTTAATGGATTCGTATCATCCGCCCCGCCCAGATAGGCTAACCAGCCATTTGAACTCGCGACCACGAACGACCCATTTTCCCCCTCACCACCGCTCCCCGCCCCGTTGTAGCGCAGCGTGAAGTTGGAACCGCCTATCATTTGCGGCAATTGCGCGAATATTTGCGCCGCAAATGCGATATCCATCGCATTCAGCCGGGCGCCTGGATGTACCTGCTGAATCGCGGTTCCGGTTCGCATGTCTACAACGGTTGGTAAATGGGCTGCTCCCGCTGTTCCACTCGCGGGAGCGATGACCACCCCACTTTTATCTACACTGTATGTGCCCTGTTTTGTCTGCCAGAGCAATACAGGGATCCGCTCCACAACTGTTATCGTCAGGTGGTTGGGCAACTGCCTGGCGACATTGGTAGAAGCCACCACCGGCAATGCATCGATACGATTCGTCAGTGCCTGTGTATCGAGAAGAAAGATGTTCTGGTTCTGCTCGCCCATCTGCTGGATACTTTGCGCCAGCAAGTGATTTTGCGTCCCCTCGACATCAACCCGCTGTATTTGAAAGGTTGGACTGGTGAGCGCAAAACTGACGCCAAGTATACCCACAATAGCCAGACCCAGCATTCCCAATATGCGCTTCCACAAGCCTCCACGACGCGCCTGGTGCTGCCCGCTGCGCCTCGGAATGTGCGAGCCGGCTCGCATGCGCGGCAGTGGCTTCGCAACGCGCACGCGTCCGGTGGGAGCGGGTTCGCCTGTCATAGCCAGGCTGCGCCGCGCGAACCGCGTTCCAGTATATGATTCCGCCGTTGGACGATGCTGCCGCGCTCGCCTCTCGGCCCATGTCGGCGGCTGCATGATGTGGTCGGGATTCCTGACCACACGCCTGCGCGCATGTGTATCCGGCGACGATACCGTCGCTCTCCGGCCTCTATTTACCGGCCTGCTTGCCATGCCCTCGCCCGTTGGCTGGTGATAGCGATAGCGATGGGCGATCTGTTCCTTTGGCCGTTTATACTCAGTCATGATTTTCCCCATTCTCCGCGCAGCTCGACTTCCAGCTCCAGCTCTACTCCAAACAGTGCGCGCACCCGATTGCGAGCCTCGACTATCAGCGCGACCACATCGGCGGCGCTGGCTCCTCCTAGATTGACGATAAAGTTGGCATGGCGCTCAGAAATTTGCGCTTTGCCATGAACGCGGCCCTTTAAACCAGCCTGCTCAATCAGGCGACCCGCGAAATCACCCGGCGGGTTCTTGAAGACTGAGCCAGCGCTCTGCTGCGGCGGCTGCGTCATCTTACGATGTTGTTTGTATTGTTCTATGAGTACTTTCAGTTTCTCAGGATTGTCTCGATGCAGCCGCACAGCCACCTGCAAAATGATCTCGGCGGGTTCAATCAGTCCGGCAGGCGCCACAACGGGGTAGCCCTGCTCATCGAACTGGACGCGCCGCTCTGAGCGAAAACGACTATGCCGGTAGCTCAAGTCCAATTCATCACGCGTATAACGCCGCAGGTTGGGTACTGTAATCCCATCCTCTGACTCGGAGCCGCGCCGCGCATCCAGTACCTCTACCCATTCCAGTACCTCACCGATCTCGCTGTTGTGGGCCCCCGCGTTAGAGATAATGCCCCCACCAAGCGTGCCAGGTATCCCCGGCCCAAATTCCAGTCCGCCCCAACCAAGGTTGGCCAGCTCGTTCAGCAAACGCGGCCAGCTTACGCCCGCGCCCGCCCGCAGCAGCGCCGTTCCATTGCCATGGTCTTCGATCTCGTAGTTGTTCAGAGCAATGCGCCCGACAATGCCGCGCGCCCCCGCGTCGGCGTACAGCGTATTGGTGCCGTTCCCAACCAGCAACAGCGGCCAGCGATCCTGCATGCACAGGCGCACCAGGTCGATAACTTCCTTTGCCGTCTCGAGCGAAATCCAGATGTCCGCCGGACCGCCAACACCGAAGGTGCCATGACGCGACAGCGGCTCATTGCGCCGTATGCGTCCCTGGAAGTAGGGGCGCAGCTGCTCATAGGTTGTATCGATCTCGAACGTCATAAGGCCTCGTTCTCCTGGGACTGCCTATCCTGCAAGAGCATCTCGCTGGCGCGATAAATATCGCCAGCTCCCATGATAATGACCAGGTCGCCACTGCGCAGGATATGGCGTAGTGCCGTAGCGGTTTCCGGCACGTTGCCCGCGTAGATAACCGATTTTCCACCCCGGGCGTAACGTGGCGATTGCGCCATCGCCTCGACCAGGGCGCGTGTATGTATCAGGCCGGTATCGTGTTCGCGCCCCGGATAGATATCGGCGAGTACGACGACATCCGCGCTATCAAATGCCGTCAAAAACTGCTCGAAAAAGGTCTTCGTCCGGCTGTACATATGCGGCTGGTAGACCGCGACCAATCGCCGCGCGGGATAGCGCCGGCGCGCGGCCTCCAGGGTTGCCGCGATTGCCGTAGGATGATGCGCGTAGTCATCGACCAGCACAATATCCCGCGGCTCTCCATTGAGCGACAGCGGCCCCTGGTGGCGAATCTCAAAGCGCCGGCGGATACCGCCAAAATCTTCCAGCGTCCTCACGATGACCTTCGTATCCAGGTCGATAGCTCTCGCCGCAGCCAGTGCTGCCAGCGCGTTCTGGATGTTGTGCGCTCCCGGCAGTTGTAAATGAATAGCATGTATTTCATCAAATGAGCCATCCGCGGTCCGCACGCGGAAGCTTGTTTCTCCATCCAGCTTTAGATCATAGGCGATAAAGTCCGCTTTTCCCTCAATCGCGTATGTGATGATGCGCCCCGGCCAGCCCGCGACGCGCTCAAGCAGTTCCAGGCAGCCAGGACTGTCGCTGTTCACAACCAGCGTTGGCGGGAAAGGCCAGTCTCCCTGCATATCCATGCCGCGTACAAAATGCTCGAAAGCCGCCAGGTACTCTTCGTAGTTCGCGAAGAACTCCGGGTGCTCAAATTCAATTGAAGTCACGACGGCCAGGCGCGGGTGGTAGTGCCAGAAATTGTTATTGAACTCGTCGGCCTCGTTGACAAAGTACTGGCTCTTGCCCAAACGGTAGTTGGCGCCGAAACGCGGCACAACGGCTCCGATTTCACACCACGGATCAAGCCCCGCATCGACCAGCATCAGCGCCAGCAGAGCTGTGGTCGTGCCCTTGCCATGCACGCCGCTCACCGAGAGCAGGCACTTGCCCTCCAGCCACCTGCCCAGCATCTCCTGCCATGTCATCACAGGCATGCCGCTGGCTTTGGCCGCGACCAGTTCCGGGTTATCGGGATTCAGCGCGGCCACCGCCGGTACGTAGATCAAGGCGTCGGCTCCGGCCAGGTGCTCGGGGCTATGCCCAATCTGTACCGGCACACCGAGCCGTTCCAGCAAATGCGTCGTCGACGACTCCGACTGATCGCAACCCGTCACGGTTGCCCCGCCCAGCATTGCCATCTGAGCTACTGCCGAGATACCTGAGCCGCCAATGCCCATGAAATGCAAGCGCGCTTTATTCAGTTGTTCATACTTCGTCGATGCGCTCATTATTTTACTTTAGCAATCTTTACTATTTCCGCCGCGATCTCCTGCGTCGCCTGTGGCCTGGCAAAAGCTCGCGCCGCACTCGCCATTGATTCTAGAAGTGTAATAGATGTGATAGTATAATTTACACGCTCTACAAGTATTCCTGGTTTCAAATCGTTATCCTTAATCACCTCGGCTGCCTGCTTGCGAGCAAACATGGCCGCGTTTGCCTCTTGCGGCGAACTGCCAATAGCGGGCGGCAGCGGAACCAGGATGCTCGGCTTGCCTAATACCGCCAGTTCGCTCAAGGTGGATGCGCCGGAACGACACAACACCAGGTCTGCTGCCTGCAATGCCATTGGCATTTCGGCGCTGAGATAGGCGACCAGGCGATAGCGCTTCCTGGTCGCTTCATCCACATTCGCCAGCATTCCTTCAGACCATGCCTGCGTCTCGTTGTATAACTCCTTGCCGCTGATCTGTAAGACCTGGCAGCAGGCCAGCAATTCCGGCAATGCCTGGCATACGACCTGGTTCAGGTGCCTTGCTCCCTGGCTGCCCCCGGTAACGAGCAGCAAAGGCGCATCCTTCGCGAATCCTAGTCCGGCCCGTGCCTCCTGCGGCGTTACCTGGCGCGCATCCAGCATTGCCTGGCGTATCGGGTTGCCCAGCTGTACGCTTTTGCGGGCCGGAAAATAGGCCAGCGAATCGGCAAATGCAACCGAGATGCGTGTCGCCAGCGGCGCTACCAGGCGATTCGACAGGTTGGGCGGCACATCCTGCTGGTGCATCAGCAGCGGTACGCCGTTCAGGCGGGCGGCCAGCCCTGCGGGAACCGCTACATACCCTCCGCTGGTAAACGCTACCTGTGGCCGGAATGCCCGCACGATGTTGATCGCCTGTACCATGCCCAGCGGCACGCGCAACACGCCTGTCACAGTCTCAGGCGAGATGTAGCGCCGCAATTTGCCGGCCCGCACCGTGGCTAAGCGAAATCCTGCCGCAGGCACCAGTTCTGTCTCCAATCCGTCATCGCTGCCGAGAAACAGTATCTCGGCATCATACTCCGTCCGTAACTGCGTCGCTACCGCCAGAGCCGGGTAAATGTGCCCGCCGGTACCTCCGCCTGATACAAGCACTCGCATTACAAATCCTTTAAGCCGGTGTTACATATTGCTTCCCCGCGCGCCTTTTGCGAAACGTGAGCGTCTGGCGTGAAAGCACCGGGTCCTCCGGTTCGCGTATGTAGCGCGAGATATTCAGCAGCACGCCGATGGCCGCCAGCGAAACGACCAGCGATGAGCCACCGAAACTGATAAACGGCAGCGGCACCCCCGTGTAGGGGATCGTGCCCGTATTCGCGCCGATATTGATCATCGCCTGCACGATTAGCCAGGTCGTGATACCAGTCGCCAGCAGCGAGCCGTAGATGTCCGGCGAGCGCCTCGCCAGGCGGAACCCGCGAAATGCCAGCACCATGAACAGCACGACGATGACCGTACAGCCGATAAAGCCCAGTTCTTCTCCGATGATCGGAAAGATCGAATCGGTATAGGGAAAGGGCAGGTAGCCTGTCTTTTGACGGCTGGCTCCCAATCCCAGGCCGAACCATCCCCCCGAACCAAAGGCTAAAAGCGCCTGGTAGAGTTGCAGGTTGATGCCCGTAACATTCTGAAACGGATGCAAAAAACCTGTTATACGGTAATAACGATAACCGTTGAAAGCTTCCCTCAAAAAAATCAATCCACCGCAGGCCATCGCCAGCAAAAACTGGATGATATTGGCGCCCGCCGTAAAGAACATGGCCGTCGCGAAGGCGGCAATGATGATGGCGGTGCCCAGATCGTTTTCCAGCAAGACCAGCCCCAGCACGATGCCGACCAGGATAATGAAAGGCGCCAGGCCATACAGAAACGAGCTGACCTGGTTTCCTTTCCGCGCCAGCCAATCGGCGATGTACAACGCCAGCACCAGCTTGGTCAATTCGCTCGGCTGGAAGGTGAAGAAAGAACCGAGCGCCAGCCAGCGCGAAGCACCATACGCCGTGATGCCGAATTTCAGCACGATCACCAGCAACGGCAGGATGATCACCATTCCTATCAGCGAGATGCGCCGCCAGAACCGGTAGTCCACGCGCATCGTTATAAGCATGGCCACGACTCCCAGCACCAGCCATATCAGTTCGCGCTGGAAGTAGTAAGATGCATCTCCCTGCTGGCTTGCAGCGATATACGAGCTTGCGCTGTACACCATCACAACGCCAATACACAGCAGCGCCAGTACGCTAATCAGCAACCACGAATCAATCTTTCCCGCAACTCGCGGCAGCTGCATTTCCAGCGCGTCAAGTTTTCTCTGTTCCTCCTCGCTGATCAGCGGGCCGTTGCTCTTAGCATCCTGATTCTCTGCTCGCGAAGGGGTAGTGGGCCGGTATCCCCAGCGCGGTTCGCTCCAATGAGCGTCCGCGTTTTTGCTAACCACGCTCTCCACCGCGGATGAAGCGAACTGTGCCCGGATGGATGATAAACGCTCGCCCAACCCGGCGCGCCTGCCCGGTAGGCGTTTGCGCGGCAGCGCAATAGCGGGGCGTGACAGGCTCTCTTCGGCGGCAAAGCGTACATTCCGCCGCGTGCCGCCGCTTTGCGCGGGTCTCCGCCTCGACTCAGCGAGCAGGCTTTCCTTTCTTCGTTCCACAGACTCCAATGCTGGTGAACGCATGTCATAGGGGCGTACCCTCGTGGCCGCCTGCCGCGTACCCCTCTTGCCTGCTGCACTCGCCCGGCGTTCCTCTCCCCGCTCAGCCTGCCTCTTATTCAATTGTCCTCTGCCGGTTTGACGAGTCATTTTCTTACGAGTTCTCCAATGGCAATTCATCCGTCAAAGTCTTGACATAGAACAAAATTTCTATTATACTTGCTTCCAGATGATGGCTTGCACCTGAAAAAATAACGGCAGATCGAGTTTATGACTCACTTTCGGGCCGCTCTTGCATGATATCCAGAGCCTGTTCAACGTCGAGAATGTCTCCAGGTTCCTGCACCATGTGCGAACGTATTTGCCCTAAATCCACAACCTCGATGCCCTGGGAGTGCAGCAACGCGCTCCACGGATCATACTGTAAGGGCATACCTTGTGCTGGTTCAACCCGCGCGCTACAGGGCTCGCCCGCCAGGCTCTCTTCTTCATCTTGTTGATATTGCATATTTATACCCTCATAAGAATTGCCTCAACAAACAAGTTTTTTCCGTATATGATCTGCCACCTCTAACGGCGGAAAGGGGTAAAGAGATAAGCACGCCCCTGAAAGGAGCTGCCGAATCTGTACCCCGCTTATTTTAGCGCGTCCGGCGGGACGGAATAATACTCCATCAACTGCTGCGCGATGATACCCCAGAGGGGTGCCGCCGCCGTACTGCCGTAGATTGCCTTTTGCGGCCTGTCCAGCTTGACTAAGATGACGAAGCGCGGGTTCGTTGCAGGAATAAATCCTGCCAGCGAAGCCTCGGTCTGGTCAGCCGAGATACCCTGCGTTGTCGCCGTGCCCGTCTTGGCCGCGATAGTATAGCCGGGAACCTGCGCAGGCTGGGCGAAACCGTATAAAGCCGAATCTTCCAGCATGCCCGTCAAGGTCTGGGCCGTTTTTTCGCTAATCACGCGCCGTTCTACCTGTGGCTGCGTCGCAACAATATGACCATTGTTATTGATCGATGCCACCAGGTATGGGCGCATCATCACGCCTCCATTCGCGATTGCTTCATAGGCCATTGCCATTTGCAAAGGCGTTGCCAGGATACTCTGTCCGAACGCCTGGCGGGTCAGATCGCTTTCCGTCCAGTTCGGGTCGCCGGGCTTGCGATAATAGCCCGTGGCCTCCGGTCCATCGATACCCGTCGCCTGCCCGAAGCCGAAGCGTGCCAGGTACGGATAATACCGCGATGGCCCAAGGATGTTGTGCGCGACATAGGCCGCGCCTACATTGGCCGAGTGTTCCAGCACCTGGGTCATTGTCTCGGTGCCATAAGCCAGATATTCCCAGTTGCAGACTGTGGGCGTCCCGTCGCTGAAGGACAGGCATCCCTGGTCATCCAGGGTCGTATCCGGCGTAATCAGCCCCTGGTCGAGCGCGGCAGCCATCGTAACAGCCTTCATCGTAGAGCCAGGCTCGTAGGCGCAATACAGAACCGGATTGAAGTAGACCTGTTCGCTATTCAGGCAACCCACCTGGTTCGCGTATTTGCCATAGTTGTTAGGATCGAAGGTTCCTACCCCGGCCATGGCGACGACCGCGCCCGTGCGCGCATCGATGACGACGACGCTGCCGCTTTCCGCCTGCAATTTTTGCACGGCATTTGCCAGCGCGTTCTGTACCATGTACTCGACTGCGCTATCGATAGTGAGCGTGATATTTGCCCCGCTCACCGGCGGTTGCTCATTATCGGCCCCTACCACCAGCGGATTGCCTTGCAGGTCGGTTTCGGCGGTGAAGCTGCCCGGCTTTCCAGCCAGCAGCGAGTTGTACTGGCCCTCGATACCATACACACCCACATTATCGCCGTCGTTCTGTGTGACATAGCCCAGAATCTGGGCGGCCAGCTCTCCTGCCGGATAGATGCGCCAGGTACGCGGCTGCAGGAACACATCCGGTAGTTGCAGCGCTCGCAATTGCTGGCTTTGCTGCGGGTCAATGCGTACCGCGATTCTCACTGTAGGCAAATCACTGCTGAACGCCTGTTGCAGCTTCTGCATGGAAACATTCGGCAACACCTGGTGCAGTGAGTTGATCAAGGCCTCCAGGTCGCTCTGCGTGTTATCGGGATGGTCTATCGAGAATTGAATCGGCTCGACGTACACATCGTCACGCACGACATTCGTTGCCAGGATACGGCCCTGGCTGTCAAAGATGAGGCCGCGCGGCGCGTTTAGTATTTGATTTTGAGTGTGCTCCTCGTTGGCAAGCTCCGCCAGGTTGTATCCGCTATGTGATTCGAGTATCTGCCAGTAAAAGAGCCTGCCTAAAAGTATCAACATGCCAACACAGACCAGTAAGAAAATGAGCATTTGTCGATTTCGCGCCCGGCGCATTTCAGCACTCATTATTTTCCCCTGTGTGTTATGGTTGTAAATTCTGGTCGTCGCGCGGAATCGTTCTCAGGTGCTTTATCACCAGAATCTGTATTGTCTTCGGATCGGCTGGAGCCAGGCCCATCGCTTTAGCGTGCGTGATAATGTAGGCCGGTGATTCTTCCTGAGCGATGGTGTTGATCAGGTCCTGGTTCTCTCGTTGCAGTGTGGCCTGTTGCTGGTGCAAATTTTGAATTTGCTGATTGTCGTTGACAGCCTGCCCCAATTGAGAAAGGTAAAGGATAGCCATCAGGCCAATCAGAAGGACGCTACAGACGCTCAGGGTGCCGGGACCAATACGATAGAAAAATGGATGCAGGTGACGCCGCCGTTTCGCGGCCAGAATTGGCCCTGCCGGGATACTCTGTACAGGCTTGCCAGGCGTGGAAGAGCTGGCGGGTTGAGCCTGCCCTCCATGCAATTCTTTTCGGTCTCTAAGGCGATCCATTTTCTGCGTTCCCTGCGACACCTCGTGCCGGTACTTGTATGCCTGATACCGCTTGGGGGCTTTACCTTCCCCAAAGTGGAGTCATTGCAATCACATGCCGGCGCTCTACGAGATGAGCATCTGCACTTACAAAAGACGCACTACGAGCCAATAATAGCTTCAGCGGCCCGCAGTTTGGCGCTGCGAGCGCGGGGGTTAGCCACAATCTCCTGTTGAGTTGGGGTCAAGGGCTTCGTTGTCAGAATGCGCAAACGCGCCTTGTGCCCGCACATACAGACAGGCAGGTCGGGTGGGCAAATACAATCTTTTGCCTCGCGCCGCATAAACTCTTTGACCCGCCGGTCCTCTAACGAATGAAAAGAGATCACTACCATTCTTCCTCCAACCTTTCCACCACTTTCTCTATCCTCCCTCCCCACACTTAACACATCCAGTATTTGAGGGAGCGCCTTTTCCAGGTTCTCCAGTTCTGAATTGACGGCGATGCGCAGCGCCTGAAACACTCGCGTAGCCGGGTGAATCATCCCCGGCTTATACGGGGCGCCGATCAACACCAGCCTGGCGAGTTGCGCCGTCGTGGTAATCGGCCCTTTTGCCCGCTCGCGTGTAATGCGCCAGGCAATCGGACGCGCCCGTGTTTCTTCGCCGTAGCGCCAGAAGATATCGGCCAGTTCCTGCTCGCTGGCATTGTTGACGATGTCAGCGGCGGTCAATTCCTGTGACTGGTCCAGCCGCATGTCCAGCGGGCCATTCGCGCTGAAAGAAAATCCGCGTGCCGGATCATCCATCTGGTACGATGAGAACCCCAGGTCGAGTAAGACGCCTTTTGGCGATACAAAACCGGCCTCGCGCGCAAAACGGGCCAGTTCAGCGTAATTCCCATGCACCAGCACCAATCGCCCATTGTTCACCTGCTCGGAAAGTCGATCCTCTACCCTTGCCAGGGCTCTGGCATCTTTGTCGATACCCAGGACTCTTCCGTCCGGCGCAGTCAGCTTCAGAATTGCTTCGGTATGGCCTCCTCCTCCTAACGTACAATCGATAAAATCTGTACCGGGTGTGGGTGAGAGCAGTTGCAGCACCTCTTCCAGCATGACCGGTACATGACCGAGTTTTTGTGTTTCCATAAGTGTAGTATATGATCTTAAAAGGGGATGGTATTCCCCTCGGCGTCGAGTCGTTCCTGATACTGCTGCCAGGTGGCGCGATCCCAGATTTCGAAATGATCGCGCACACCGGCAACGGTCACCTCACTGTCCAACTTTGCGTAGGCGCGTAATCTGGCCGGAATAACGAGCCGCCCCTGCCCATCCAGTTCTATCTCGCTTGCGCTGGGATAAATGCGCCGTTCGAAGTCGCGCAGTTCATCACTTGATTTGCCCGCGACGAGTTCCGCCGATTTTTCCTCCCAGCGCTGCATGGTATAGACCGATAAGCAGGTTCCCATTCCTTTACTAATGACCGCACCGCGATCCAGCTGCCCGCGAAACCTCGCGGGGACCGCCATGCGCCCTTTTGAGTCAATGGTATGCTCGTATTCGCCCAGAAACATGTTTCTTTTCAATCCCAATCGAGAAATCGACCATTGAGCCTCAGGCCCGGCGGTCGCCCGAATTTCCATCCCCTCAACAGGTTCAGGAAAGGGTCTGGCGGCTCCGCTGCCCTATGGGAGCAGTAGAACTGCCAAACCCGCAAAGATCAAGTGCAGATGCACCAGAGTTCGCCCGACCAGCGTTCCCCTGGGAAGTCTTCCAGCATGTTCTCCCTCATGCCGGAAGACTTCACCGTATTCTCCCACTCGCTGGTCGAACTCACCATTTTCAGTTCAAATTCACCACAGCCCCCCACTTCTCCCCACCACATTATAGCATTACATTGTAAGTCTGGTGAAGGGTCTTATCCACCAAATTTAGAGCAAACAAGTGGAAAACTTGTGGATAACTACAGCAAACCCTCTAAATGACAATACATGCGGCCTGTTTTACTGCTTGCTTGATGTGACAAATTGGCCCGCTTCAACGTTCTACTAGTACAAGAACTTAAGCTGCTCGCTCTCAGATGAAGTATCGTGGAGAAACGCGGGCCGTTCTTGATATTGAGATATTTGGGGGAAACAGTTAGAAACGCCTCCGGGTGGTGTATTTAGGGTGGGGGGGAAGAAAGGCAGGCTGTGGGAAGAGTAAGCTATGAGCCAGTGTTTGCGTTGTAGCAAGCCTTGCGCGACAACCAGTGTATTTTGTGATGAATGCCGCTCTTTGCTGCATTATCAATTGCCGCAGGGTCCTGCTTCACCGGATATGCAACAACCGCAGGAACCCCTCGCGGTAGCTTCCTCATTCTCTGAACGTCCCACATTAGAGACGAAGGGCCAGGATGCCGGTGAGCCTGTAACCGGTCCCCAGCCGATTGTACGCGATCCACAGACCCCCCCGCCTCCCACGCTCTCCAGCTATGCTAATGTTGCCGAACAGACGCTCTCAAGGTTGAACGAAGCGGCGCGGCGCATCTCGCAGGCAAAACAGGGCAGGAGCGAACATAAAGGTCGTCAATATCCCCATGCTTCGCGCCTGGCGCCGATCAGGGACATTTCCGCCGATATCCAACGCGCGAGTACACCTTTGCCGAAAGTCTCAATGCCCGCCGAAAACACCCCGGCTTCCGGTAATCCTTCCTCCGATGGCGCGCTACCCATATCAGGTGAGGGTAAGCCGGATGATATTGCAAATCAGGCGACTGTATCAACCCCAGGCCTGGCTGCCAAAGATGTTGAATTGCCCGACCTCTGGCCCTGGCTGGATACCGAGCTGGAAGACAAAGAGGTTGATAACTGGGCAAACCAGACCGACCCATTATTGTCCCGTCATTTTCCCGATAGCAGCGAATCGGCGCGTATAGAGGAAGAGGATATGCGGCGCGCAGCTGCCGAGGGCATATCCACTGCACCTTTTCCTTCGTACCGTCGTTCCCACCGCTCGCCTCGCCTGCGTACCGCGTTTATCGCCCTGGCAGTTTTAGCAATTCTGGCAATGATAGCCGATGGCATTCTGCTTTCTTTCGCGTTTAATCACTCGCATCAGGCCAGCAATGGGCCTGGCGGCCCACCGGCTTTGACGCTTTCTTCCAATCAGGCCAGTATCGGCACCACTCTGCAGTTGGTCATCAGTCACTTCACGCCGTCAACGACTGTCTATTTGACGCATGATATAGATGAAACCGTACAGACGGCCAACGATACCAAGTATCTTCCAATCGACGCGCGGGGGAATGCCAGGACGGCGATTGTTATCGATAATACCTGGGGGCCGGGTTTTCATTTACTTTTCGCCGAGGATGTCCAGACTCGCTATACTGCCAGCGCGCAATTGCAGATCGTAGGTCAGGGGCAATCACGTCCTCCACGCCTCGTTCTCCCGGCAGCAACCATCAATCTGGGCACCGATTATCAAGGCGCCAATACCATTCAAAATATCACGCTCACGAATGGTGGCGATGGGGCAATCAACTGGACGGCGAGCAGCAATTCATCCTGGCTGCAGGTCTCTCCATCTCAGGGCATGTTCAGCAAGAGCCAGACGATTGTGATCGCCGCCCAGCGTTCAGGTCTGAAGCCAGGAAGCTATACCGGAAAGCTCACCTTTTCTTCAAACGTTGGACCGGCTCAGGGTATAGTCATACAAATGGATGTGCGCCCGCTCTCCGCAAAAGCAGGCCCGGTGCTATCCCTGTCGCCCGCCGTGCTTTCGTTTACGGCCACCGATGGAAATACTCAAATACTTAGCCAGGCGTTAACAATCAGCGATCCGGGGTCTCAGACGCTAAACTGGTCGCTCACTGTGAATGATTCTACAGATCAGTCCAGCCAGGATGCGTTTTTACATATGCTCGGCTCGAATGTACATTGGCTGACAACGAGTCTGTCCTCCGGTGTCATTGCAGCTGGCTCATCTGAGACAATTGAGGTGAGTGTCCAGAGTGCTATGCTGCTCCCCGGTACTTACCTTGGTACGCTGAACTTCAATGCGAAAGGCGCGATCGATGGCCCACAGTCGGTAAGCGTCTCCTTGACGGTGCAGCCGCATTGTGGGCTGGTTGTCAGCCCCGGGGGTCTAACTTTTACCTCTGTGCAGGGGCAGGGTAATCCCAGTAATCAGACCTTGAACCTCTCACTGACGAACAGCTGTGACGGTTCAATCGTCACCTGGCATGCAGTTCCATCGGTGGGCTGGCTATCGGCAACGCCCTCAAGCGGCCAGTTAAAAGGGGCGATGAATACGGCGACTTCCGTCGCTGTGAATATCAATGGGCTTGCTCCGGGAAGATATAACGGTGCGCTTACTTTTGCTGCCGGGCAAAGTACGCTGACGGTGGCAGTTCAGCTGACGGTCCAGCCAGCGCCGCCACCGGCTGAACCCATCATGAGCGCCTCGCCGCTGAATCTCAATTTTAGCAATATACAGGGCCAACCAAACCCGTCGGGCCAGGTGGTAACCATTACCAACAACGGAACCGGCCCGCTCTACTGGAAAACAACGGTCAATCAATTTTCATCAAGCTGGCTTGGCGCAGCGCCGACAGGGGGCGTTATTCAAGCGAAGCAGACGGGACAGGTAACCGTTAATGTAGATACATCTACGCTCTCGCCCGGCACCTACGTTGGACAGGTAGTTCTTGAAGGAACGGACAAAAGTGGGCATGTGGCTAGCGGCAGCCCGCAAAATGTTACCGTCAATCTCGTGGTCCAGCCGCCCTGTGTCCTGACGCAGCCCTCGTCCAGCTCATTGACTTTCAGCTATACAGAGGGGGGAACGGCTCCCACACCGCAAAATGTAACGTTTACGGGGACGGGTAGCTGTGCCTGGCCCTTGAATTGGACGACAGCGCTTAACCCTCCGTCTTCAACCTGGTTGACGCTTACCCCGGCCAGTGGATCAATTAAAACCGGCGGAGAAGTTGCGACCATACAGGTGAGCGTGAATACGACCGGCCTGCTGCCGGGAACGTATAGCGCGCAGGTCGCTATCAACGCTACCGATAATTCCGGCGCGCCTGCCCAGGGAAGCCCGCAGACGTTCACCGTGACCCTGACAGTGGTACTGCCCTGTACTTTCCAGTCGCCGCCATCCCCGCTGCTCTTCACAGCGCTTGAGGGGCAGCCTGCTTCACCGGCGTCCCAGACTTTCACGATTGCTGAAACAGGGGGATGTAGTTATCCTGTCTCCTGGACGGCAGTTGGAGATCCCAACAGCACCACGTGGTTGAGTTTTACGCCCATTTCAGGCAGTGATGGCGGTACCGGAAGCCTCGTCACCGTCACCATCGCTTCGACAAATATGGCCCCTGGAACCTATACAGGGCAGATTACCGTCTCCGCGACCGATAACAATGGCGTCTCCGTACAGGGCGCTTATGTGGTCACGGTTCAGTTGACCATCACTGCCAATATCAGCGGCACCATCTTTGCCTGCGCCGGACTCCCTCCTTCCTGTTCCAATCCCCAGCCATTAGCCGGCGCAACGGTCACGCTCATCAGCAACGGCAATGCAATTCAAACCGTGATTTCTGATCCTTCAGGCAATTATGTATTTACTCATGTTCCTCCTGGACTCTATATCATCACTATCAGTGGCATGCAGGGGGGGATGCAGTATAACGGCGTTTCATCGTCTCTTCAGCTCTCCGGCAATATCAGCGGGTTCAATATCGATGTCTTCTCTGGGTAAGAATACCCCTTGCAATAAATCTCAACATGTGTATTAATATAACAGCATGTATCATACTATTTTCCTGAATTGCAGTAAGCGAGTGAGACCTTTGAAATGTGCAACCTTTCCGATTGTGGAGAAGGATGCCGCCGCAAGACGGCCTCTTTTACTTGCCAGGCCATAGTTGGGTTGCATTCCTGGCGTCTTGATTATTACATCTCCTGGGAGGGGAAATGGAGACGAAACGCTGTCCAGGCTGTCATAAACTGTTGCGAGCCGATGCCCAGATTTGTGGTACCTGTGGGCACAACTTCGTCCAGGTTACTTATGTGAGGCGAAAGGCCAGAACTCACCCTCGCCCGACGCTACAATTGTCTGACTCATCCCAGCCACCGGCTTCTCCGCATGGCGCGGGACATTATTCCGGCCTGCACCCCGAAGATCAACCCTACCTATCCAGCTTCATGGTTGCTGTGCATCCCGAACCTGATGTTCCACAACCTTTGACCTTCCAGGAATCCGCGGAAAATGTATTGCCCGCGCGAGAGGAAGATGATCCCATTACTCCGCCAGGACTGCCTGCTCACTCTCAACAGCGCCAGGTGAAGAAAACAGTAAAACTGGTGGCTTCCCTGTCTCCTTCACCACTGCCAGAGACCCAACGCGGCTCACCTGTACCATCGTCCGCTCCGGCTCCCCGCGGCCCAGAGCAGCCGCAAAAAGTAGCAGCTCGCTATCAACAACCATCCGCGTATCGCCCGGCAGCGCGGCGGAAATCACAGTTCCGCTCGCATGCCATACCCGTGCTGTTAATAGCCGCCTGTATCCTCTTTTTATTGGCGACCAGTCTGCTTGCGTTTCTCCTGTTGAATGGGAAATCGCATGCTACCCGCCCCACAGTACTCGCGCCCGCGCGCCTGCAATTATCGACGGCTAACATTGATCTGGGCACAACCGAACCGGGGGGCGTGTATCACAAAACGATAGTGCTGACCAATAGCGGCGAACAATCGATCATATGGCAGGCGAGCAGCGATTCATCCTGGCTCAGCGTTACACCGGCCAGCGGAAAATTGACAGGCAATACCACTACATCACTTCCTATTACTGTCAATTGCGGTGTATTGCCAGCTGGAAACTATACCGGCCATATCGCGTTCGCCCAGCAGGGCAGCCATACACTGTTGACGGACCTGACGGTCACCATGGCAATCAAGGCATCTCCCGTCAATCTGGCCGTGTCGCTTGCCTCGTTATCTTTCTATGGCAGCGCCGCCCAGAATCCTGCCGGCCAGGCGCTGACTATTCAGAACAAAGGCACCGCTGCCCTCGCCTGGAGTTCAAGCGTAACCACGGCAAATAAAGGCTCCTGGCTCTCGATCAGCCCGGCGCGAGGAAGTTTGCAGGCAAATGCCAGCCAGGTCGTGACTGTAAGCGTTCAATCGCATGGCATGGCACCCGGAACGTACCAGGGAACGATTAATTTTAAGGGTGGGGCTAACCCACAGGTGATGGTAACGCTGGTTGTCGCTTCTCCCGGCAACCTGGGTGTCTCATCCTCTTCCCTGGCATTCTCCGCCGTGGCGGGCCAGCAGGCGGCGAGCCAGGGATTGGTGGTGCAGAACAGCGGCGGACAGCCTCTGAACTGGACGGCGGTTGCGGCCACAGCCAATGGCGGAAACTGGTTGAGTGTTACTCCTTCGCAGGGCTATCTCGTTGCGCATGTCGCGGCAAACATCACGGTAAATGCTAATGCGGCAGCCCTCAACTCCGGTACGTATCAGGGAACGCTGACCTTTAGCTATGCTGGCGGCCCATCGATGCAGGTAGCCGTTTCGTTCACCGTCAGTCCGCTCCCGGTTCCCGGCCTCAATGTCCGTCCCGGCACGCTGAATTTCAGCACCATTATGGGCACCAATCCAGCGCCGCAAAGCTTCTTAATTACGGATAGCGGGACAGCCCCGCTCGACTGGGCAATCTCAGAGGATGCGAATGGCACGAAGTATATTCCTCTTGCCTCGACGCATGCCACGCTGTATCCAGGGAAAAGTACCACCATTACCGTCCAGCCCAACGTATCACAGGCCGGAGCCGGAACGATTTCCGCCGTCCTCACGGTCTATGATAGCGATAAAGGCTCGCAAGTACCGAGCGCACAGATCGCTGTTACCATCACTATTCTCAACCAGGCGCAGATCAGTGTTTCCGTAAACAGTATGAGCTTCGACCAGAACAGCCAGATAACCCAATCTACCGAACTGCTCGTAATCACCAATACCGGCTCTGCCGTCCTCAACTGGGCGCTGGCGCAGTCCGGTCAATCACAGGCCTCCTGGCTCTCTGTAGATAACAGTTCAGGCTCACTAGGACCTTCCGAGGCGGCGCTGGTCAATGTAACGTGCAACAGCAGCCAGCTCTCTCCCGGCACCTATACGACCACACTCGAGGTCAGCGATACCGACTCCGGCTCACCCGTCCAGCCGCAATATATTACCGTGACACTGACCGTTTCGAGTTAAGTTGACGCTCTTGTACCCCTGTGCTACACTCCTATATATATAGGCAGAGGCTATGTACGTACCGATCATCATATTTAGAAGGCCTCTGTTAAGAACTCAACTAATATAGTGACTCGGAGGATGTAAGCGTGCCAACCATTACTTTTGTGCGTGAGAATATTCAGGTGGAAGTGCCCGAAGGCGATCACGTGCGCTACCCGGCGCTGGAGAACGATGTGCCTGTCTATTGCGGCCTGTGGAAATTCGCCAACTGCCACGGCAATGGCCTGTGTGGTACGGACCGCGTAGCCGTCTCTCCCGCGACCAATACCAATCCCCTCACCTTTATGGAGAAATTCTGGTTACGTAAGGACCTGAAGAAGAACCCCAACATGCGCCTCTCTTGCCAGGTCGAAGTCTACGGCGATGTGACCGTGGAAACGCAGTGTGGGAGTTAGCAAAAAACGCGCCGGGTCCATCCCCAGCTGGAGATGGGCCCGGCGCGTTTTTTGCTAACTCTTATCAGTCAGGCTCTACCACGAATAAGAGCGTCACCGCAAGCTCATTGTTCCAGTAAATTTCCACTTTCCCCTCGAGCGGTTGAGAGAATTGTATTTCGGCGTACCCGGTAGATTCTTGCGCTTTCGTAACGGGTTTGTCGAAAGAATTAAAGAAGGTGGAATTGGTGTACCACTTCAGGGTAACGGTACCGGGCGAGCGAGGATGCACGCTGTATGTCAGGTAAATAGCCTGGTTCACCTTGAATTGATTCGTGGGATTCAGGGCTACAACCGTATTGGAGACAAACGCCACTTTAGAGGCGGTCGTGGCCGAAGGAATGATATTGAACGCCGGGCCTTGTTGGAGCGTCATGGACGGGATGGGTAGCTCGGTGACGGGAGATGGCGGCATATTCTTCGCGCGCGCGTCACCTATGATGTAATGTACAAACGCAAGCTTACCCGTCACTTTGGCATAATAGCCCGCGCCCGCGCAGAGCAATCCAAACACAATCAACACGCTTAACAGGCCGCTGATGGCGCGGTAGCGCGGAATAATCGGGCGCGGTTTGGTATACATGGGTGGAATGTGTACCACCGGCTCGGTAGTGGGCGGCGCGGGAATAAGCGCGCCTCCATCGGCTCCCGTATGAATAGCTGGCAGTCCGGGAGGCATTGTCATCAACGACTGGGGAAACATCCCTGCCCGCTGTGGTTGATATGGTACAGGCAGCAACGAAGGTGACTCGTTTGCGTTTGTAGGAGACATGGAAGGAAATGCCTGGGGAGCCATAACCTGTGCCCAGAGCGAATTATCGTGCGTTTCTGCCCCCGACCCTGCTGGCGCGGCCATAATACCGCCTCTTATAGCGCTGCTTGCGAAGGGACTGGTATTTTCCATCCCGGGCATAAACTGAGCGCTGGAAACAGTCCCCGGCTCTCCAACCAGCGGAGAAGGCGCGTTGCAATGCGGGCATAATTCTTGATTGGAAGGTCTAAAATTATTGCATGACGGGCAGATCATAATGGTTGATCCTTTTTCTCTCCCATAAATGCTCTCCTCGTTTCAAAAGGAGGCTACCTTTTTGTATATTTCTCTGTCACATTAAAAACCACAGTAACATCCACGTATTCCCCGGTCAAGTATTCATCCAGGCCGTAGGGAAAATTGGCTATGCCTCGTTAAATATAAACGTGTTTCAAAACGTATCTGACGACTCGCATCAAAAGTATCTTGAACAAGATAATGCCTGCATGTTACCATTCAAACAGGAGATAGTTGTAGCGCACGCATGAGGAAATAGAGGCCGAGCGAGACGACATATGGCAGAAACTCAAGAACAATGGTACAATCGGCAGGCCATCGAACACCTGGCCCAGCATATACCGTTTGAAAGCGATACCGCGAGCAAAGCGGAACAAATAGAGATGTTGCGCGGGCTTGTCATTCGTCATGGCCGGGAAATGGACCCCGAACTCTTCGGCTTCGAGGCACGTAGCGAGCTGGTGCGCCTCGGATTATGGAGCCGCATCGGACCCGAAGGCTATAAACCCGATCCTTTCGCCGATGAAGACCCTTGAGGTCTATTTTGTGCTAGAATAAACAAGAGAAGGTTCCTCTGATTGCCGTTTAAGTCTTTCATAATAAGGGGGGCAATGATGCTCAAGGGTACACTGCTGTATCTGGCTCAGAACAATAGGGTACGCAACTTCGTCATTCATAATCGTGCCACTCGCAGCGTTTCGCGCCGGTTCGTGGCCGGTGAGGTGCTGGACGATGCCGTCGCGGCAACACGCGTGCTTAATCAACGCGGCATGCATGTTTCGCTCGACCACCTGGGAGAAAATGTCTCTGACGAGAAGGAAGCGATATCCGCCGCGCAGGATTACATTAATATTCTTGATTGCATCAAGCAGTCAGGTATCGATGCCAATATCTCCATCAAGCTCACCGCGCTTGGACTGGATGTTTCGCAGGAGTTATGCGAACGAAATGTGACGCGCATCCTCGAACACGCGCAACAGTTTCCTATTTTCGTGCGCATCGATATGGAGGGTTCGGCCTATACCGAGCGAACGGTGGATATTACGCTACGGATGCACAAGCGCTTTGAGCATGTAGGCACGGTCATACAGTCCTGCCTGTATCGCAGCAAGAAGGATATCGAGCAGCTAATCGCCCAGGGAGTGCGCGTGCGCCTGGTCAAGGGCGCCTACAAAGAGCCGAAATCCGTGGCATTCCAGAACAAGAGCGAGGTCGATCACAATTATGTCAGGCTAATGACCATGTTGCTCCAGCATGGCAATTACCCGGCCATTGCCACGCATGACGAGGCTATCATCAATGCGACCTGCAAGTTTGCGCGTGACAACGGCATCAGCAAGTCGGCCTTCGAGTTCCAGATGCTCTATGGCATCCGGCGCGACCTGCAAGAAAAGCTGGTTGCCCAGGGATACAATATGCGCATCTACGTTCCCTATGGCTCGCAGTGGTATCCCTACCTGATGCGGCGCATGGCGGAACGGCCCGCTAACCTGTTATTTGTGATGAGCAATATGATTCGGAAATAGAAGCATGACAGTTCTACCCTACAAGGGCATATCTCCCACCATCGAGGGCAACGTCTTCATTGCCCCGGGCGCGATGATCATTGGCAATGTCACCATTCGCGAAGGGGCCAGCATCTGGTACAATGCGGTCGTGCGAGGAGATAGCGCGCCCATCGTCATTGGACGCCGCACCAATATTCAGGATAACTGCGTGCTGCACGTCGATGAGGATGCGCCCCTGACGATTGGGGATGAGTGTACGATCGGTCACGGCGCTATCGTGCATGGCGCGACGATAGGTGACCATGTACTTGTTGGCATGAACGCCGTTGTCCTCTCGCACGCCCAGGTAGGCCCGCGCACGATCATCGGCGCGTGTGCCCTGGTTTCTGAGCGCAAGACGATACCAGAAGGCGTACTGGCGGTGGGAGTGCCCGCCAAAGTAGCGCGTAATCTCACTGTTGAGGAGAAGGATCAGATCCCCGCGAGCGCCGCCGGATATTGCGCGAGGGCAGTAGAGCATAAGAAAGCGATACAATCAGGCTGATCTTTAAACATCCTCTTTCAGATTCCGGCGCAGTTCTTTCACGAAGCCGAAAATGCCCTCTATCCAGGTCATTTCAGGCTCTTGTTTTTTTGCCTGCTCCTTTTGCTGGCGATGTAGATTGGCTCTGGCATCGGCACGTCGTTGCATCTCCTTGCGCTGCGCGTCGTATTGGGCGCGCCTGGCCGGGTTGCCGATGATTTCATAGGCCTGGTTCAGGCGTTTGATATGGATGTCGAGCGCGTGCCGGTTCAGGTCAGGATGATGCATACGCGCGAGGCGATGGTAGGAGCGTTTGATCTCTTCCATCGATGCAGTTGGGGGCACTTCAAGAATTTTATAGTAGTCCGGCATTATGCACCTGTGCTTCCAAATCCACCGCGGCCCTGGCCCATCTCGCTCACTTCGTTCCAGACGGCACGCGTAATCGGAACAAAAATACCTTGAGCGATGCGCTCGCCGCGTTTCACTGTGACCGCCTCTTCGCGGAAATTGAAGACCTGCGCCTTCAGCTCGTCTCCCTCACCGCAGTAATCCTGGTCGATGATGCCCACACCGTTCGGGATGAGCAGTCCCTTGCGACGTGGGGTGCTGCTTCGAAGGGCAAGCAGCAGCATATAACCCTCTGGAATGCGCACGATCACATTGCAAGGAACCAGTTCTATCGTGCGCGGCTCAATCTCCGTATCTTCGCGACAGAGCAGGTCAAAGCCGACCGATCCTGCCGTGGCATACGTTGGCAGGGGCAAACTGGTATCTATTCGTTTGATATTTACCAGCAGATGTTGCGCGGATGTTTCCATATCTGTTATTCTAAGGTAGAGTTGGGATGTCGTCAAGTGAAAACCCTTAAGGCGCCCAATCGTATCTACTGGTGGAACCATTTTTAGCATGATAGGTCGAGGGAGCAAACTTTTGCAGGGTATGAAGGAGCTGTCTCCAATGAACACACGTGTAAAGTTCGTCATTCTGGGCGTGCTTTTATGTGTGGCGTTGGGCGCTGCGATCTTTGCTGCTATCACCACCGTACAGGCAATTCAGCAGTTCAGGCAACAGCACCAGCTTACCACGTCAGGCGATGTCAGCACCATTCGCCCCTGGATGACGATTCATTATATCGCGCTGACCTATCATGTTCCCGAAAATTACCTTTACCAATCCTTACATATCACGAATCCTCAACAGGTTCGTCATGCGACCCTGCGTGTCCTGGCGGATCGGGCTAATCAACCTGTGGATGATGTCATCCACGAAGTCCAGAAGGCTATTCTGACGTATCGAAAGCAGAACCCACAGACCGGAATGCCCATACATACCGGCCAGTTGAACGGCGCGCCTCGTGCTCCTGGAAGGGAGAATCCATGAGCATATTTCTCCCCATCGTGCTGAACTGGCTGCTGGCCTATGGCTATCCCGTTATCTGGTTCGCGATTTTCATAGCTTCTGCCGGGTTTCCTATTCCCAGCGCCCTCGTCTTGCTCGCGGCAGGAGCATTCGCCCAGGCTGGCGATTTCAATATCTTTTTGCTGGCGGTGCTTGCCCTCAGCGCCTCGGTTTGCGGCGACAGTACGGGCTATTTTATTGGACGGCGCTGGGGTACGAAAGTTATTGACTGGCTAGAAACATCGAAGTGGAACCGCTTTATCTCGCCCAGAGCCATTGAACGAGGCCGCGCGCGCTTTAAGAAACAGGCTGCCTGGGCGGTCTTTCTCACACGCTTTCTCTTTCCGGCATTGGGAGGCGTTGTAAACCTGATCGCGGGCGCTGATCCCTATCCCTATCGTTATTTTCTACCGTGCGATATCTCAGGAGAGATCTTATCAGCAGTGATCCCACTTTCGCTCGGTTATGCTTTTGGTGCGAGCTGGGAAGCGGTAGGCGATGTATTAGGTTCATTTTCGATATTTGCGCTGGCTCTGCTCGCTGCTACATTTCTGACGCTGTACCTGATTAGAACGGCACGCCGTAGCAGAGTGGAGAAGCTCGACACAATGAAAGAGCCGGCTATCGTTCAGTTCAAGAAAACCGGAACAATGCCGCCGGATAATCCCGCACAAAGGTCAGGCGAATTGCCACTTTCGTGAGTCTAGAACGTATATAAATATAAGTAGATGAAAGTTTTGTCTCACCGGTTGAACCTGATAAATTGAGTGCTTTAGGGACTAGAAGAAAGGGAGCGTTTGCGTTATAATTGGAGTGGCGAAGGAATATTTTCCGCCTTCTCTGTGTTTCTATAGAATAGAAAGACAGTGCGTATCATTGACTTCCTCCCACTCGGTATTCGGGCTCATAGCTTAGTTCATAGAAAGGAATCGCTTTCCCTGAGTGCGACGGAAATTGCTGCTATCTTGCTGCTTAAGATGCTACTGTTCAAGGAGGGCGCAATATGATTGATATAGAGCGGGCCGCAACCGGAGCAACGCTTACCCTGGATGACACAAAACAAATGAGTACCGATCTGGACAAGCAATACGACGACATCGTCGACCGGTTGCTGACGAAAGATCTTGAATATACTGATGAAGATGTAGAGGATTCTGGCAAGGACGAAAACGAGCTGGAAGAGGACCTTACGAGTATGGGGCCAGCACCTCTTGAGTTGGAAGAAATGTCTGATATGCATGAAGACCTGACTCAATTACAAGGTTCACCCGTTCTGGATGCCTCCATTCTCGCTCTGCCGGCTATCGCAACCGGGGAGACCCACCACGCGCGTCGCTCAAACGTGCGCCGTCGTCGCTCCGAAGATGCCGATGAGAATGCAGACAATACCGCTGATGCCGGTGAGTCCGACGCGGTGATGACCTACCTGCGCGAAATTGGTCGCGTGCCTATGATTACGCATGAGCGTGAAATCGAACTCGCTCAGCGCATCGAGATGGGCGACCGCGAGGCGATGAAGCAGTTCATCCTGGCTAACCTGCGCCTGGTTGTGAGTATTGCCAAGCGCTACGTTGGCCGCGGCCTGACGCTGCTCGACCTGATCCAGGAAGGCAATATCGGCCTGATCCGTGCCGTACAGCGCTATGATTGGCGGCGTGGACATCGTTTCTCGACGCACGCCACCTGGTGGATTCGCCAGGCCATTAGCCGCGCCGTTGCCGATAAGGGTCGCACGATTCGCCTCCCCGTCTACGTCAATACGGCATTGAACCGTATTCGCCGCGAACGCCAGCGCCTGTTACAGGAACTGGGTCGCGAACCCACCGAAGAGGAACTGGCCGAGGCTACCGGGCTTGATCCCATTCGTATGATCGAGTTGCAGTCCGCTCCTGGCGCCCCTGTCTCCCTGGAATTGCCTGTCGGCGAAGACGAAGAGCAGGAACTCGGTGATGTGCTGGCCGATACCGAATCTGCCTCGCCAGAGGAGATCGCGACGACGCAGACGTTGAAGGATGAAGTACAGCGGGTTCTCGAATCGGTGCTCACTCCCCGCGAGCGATTGGTCTTGCAGTTGCGTTTTGGTCTTGGCAACAGCCAGGCCCACCCCCTCGAGCAGGTGGGACGCGAACTCGGCATCACTCGCGAACGCGTGCGCCAGATCGAAGCCGGGGCTTTAGCGAAGTTGCGCCAGCCGCCCGTGCTGGAACGGTTGAAGGGCTAATACTATAAAAAAATCGGGGGCAACCGGATTGCCCCCGATTTTTATTTCTTCTTCCCTTTTCCCAGGTCCCTCTCCACGTGTATCACTCCCCTGACCCGTTCCAATTTAGCGAACACGCGGTACATCTGATCCAAACCGTCCACTTCGAGCGTGGCGTTGATAAGAGCGGTCTCTTTGCCTGCGCTCACGTTTGAACTGACCGAGGTTATATTCACGCCGATCTCGGTTACCACTGTAGCGATGTCGCGTATCAGTCCCGCACGGTCGCGGGCCGTAATCAGTATTGGGGCCAGATAGCGCTGGTAGCCCATATTGGTCCAGTTCACGTTCACCAGGCGCTCGCGGTCGCGTTCGCGATAGCGCTCGATATTCTTGCAGTCGGCGCGGTGAATAATTGCCCCCTTGCCCCGGCTGATGAAGCCAACGATTTCATCCCCAGGCAGCGGGCAGCAGCAGTTCGCCAGGCTGGTCAGCAATCCACTGACGCCCGCGACCTGCAAGCGTGCGGTGGGAGCCGCTTTAGATGCGGCAGGCAGCGCGACCGGCTCCACCTCTTCTTTCTGCTCTTTGCTTTCGCGTGGTTCGCGCTGTTGCCAGAACTCCTGCAGTTTCACGACGATGCCATGTGGCCGCATCTCGTCGCTACCCAGCGCCGCCAGCACATCCTCGAGCGTTTCCTTGCCGTACTCTTTGGCCAGCCAGAGTTGCGCATCTTCGGTGATCGCGTCGATACCGCGTGGGATACCGCGCGATTTCAATTCACGGTCCAGGCGCTCGCGTCCGATCTGGATATTGATGTCCCGCTCGTGAATTTTCAGGTAGCGCCGTATCTTGCTGCGCGCTGCCGCGGTGCGGGCGAAATTCAGCCAGTCACGCGTGGGGTGTGCGGTGCGGCTCGTCACGATGTCCACAATCTCGCCGCTGCGCAGCTCGTAGTCCAGCGGCACCATGCGCGTGACGAGGCGTTCGCCGTCGCCGCTGCCGCTCTCCGTGATAATGCGCGCCCCGGAACAGTGGTCGCCAATCTCGGAGTGAACGCGATAGGCGAAATCGACCGGCGTCGAGCCAACCGGCAGGTCCTTGACCTCGCCGCGCGGTGTGAACACAAAGATCTGCTCCTGGAAAATCTCTTCCTTGACGGCCTCGACGAATTCAGCATCGGTCGCCGTTGACGAGTGCAGTTCGCGCTGCCATTCGGCCAATTGCCGCAACCAGGCCAGCAGTTCTTTCGCCGAACTGGATGCTCTATCGCCCACGTCCTTGTAATGCCAGTGCATCGCCACGCCGTATTCGGCCATTTCATGCATGGCAAAAGTGCGAATCTGAATCTCTACCAGGTGGTCGTCCAGGCAGAAGACCGTCGTATGCAGCGCCTGGTAGCCGTTTGGCTTGGGGTTGGCGATGAAATCTTTGATGCGCCCCTCTTTGGGCCGCCATAGACTATGCACGTGACCCAGCGCGATGTAGCAATCGGGCGTCGTCTCCACCAGAATACGAAATGCAATCAGGTCATGAATCTGGCTGAAATCGGCGGATGCTTTCAAGACCTCGAAGTGTTCGACGTTGCCCGCGTTACGTTGCAGCTTCTTATAGAAACTATACAGGTGCTTCACGCGCCCCGATACTTCCGCTCTCAAACCCAGCTTCTGCATTTCATCACGCAGGATTGTGCAGACGCGGTCTACATAGGAGCGCCACTGCTTGCTTTCGGCCTCTACCTGGTCACGCACCCAGACGTATTGCTCAGGCTCCAGAATCTGAAATGCCAGGTCATCCAGTTCGCTTTCCACGCGCGACATGCCTAAACGACCGGCCAGGGGAGCATAGATCTCACGCGATTCTCGCGCCGTGGAGATGATCTCCTGGTGATCCGCGGGATATTGATGGGCGCAGATCAGGCGCATCACATGCAGGCGGTAGGCCAGTTTGAGCAGAACAACGCGCGGGTCTTCCGACATGGCGAAGAACATTTTGCGCACCGTTTCGGCTTGCTGGCGGCGCAGCGCCTCACGGATGCGCTGCTTCTTTTGCTCGCGGGTATTCTCGCTTTCCGCCTGTGCTGGTGACTGGGCTACCTGCGCCACCGTTTGCTTGGTGCGCTCCAGGATATTCATACGCAGCATGCTTCCTACCACGCGCGCTACAGGGACGCCGAGTTCCACTTCTACACGCTCGAGGGGAAGAAGATCGGCGTCGACGGCCTCAAATACCAGGCCGGAAGCGACACCCACGGCATCGATATGTATCTCGGCGAGAATCGTCGCCACTGCCAGCGCGTATTCGAACGGCGGGAGCGTGCGTTCGCCGCGCGCATCGCCACAGGTCTCCCGCGCGAGTTGAAGCGCGTGGCGCACCAGTTCCACTTCGGAAGCCGGCATATATTCCTGTACGGTATTCAGTAATTGAGCCGCTGGCTCGCTAGAGACCTTTTTTGGCCTCGCCTGGTTCTTTATAGACATATCTATCATAAGCATTTCCAGTAAATGCGTGTTGCTGACTTTACTAAGCAGCGCGGCGGGCAAAATTCCGCGCCACACTCACCACATTTTTAATCTGCTGCAATCGTTCAAAGATCGGCTCGATCTGATCGACGCTCTCTATCTCCAGTGTCGCCGTGATGACGGCCTTTTGCAGCGAGGCATTGGTCGTCGATGAAACGGCGGTCATGTTGATACCTGCGTCAGAGACAACTGCCGCGACATCGCGTAAAAGGCCGGGGCGATCATGCGCGATAATGATGATCGGCGCCAGGTAATGCCCGGCTTCGATCTGCAGCCAGTTGATCTCAACAAATCGCTCGCTCTCCTGCACTCGCAGGCGGCGCAGCGTCCGGCAGTCGCTGCGATGGACGATGATTCCTTTATTGGGATTGAGGAATCCGATAATCGCGTCGCCGGGCAGCGGGCAGCAGCAGTTGGCGAGCCTGACAACAGCCTGCGGTACTTCACCGTTCCCATTGTTGCCGTTGGTATGGTGCCCATTTTTAACCGGCTCCGTCTCCTGCTTCATCTCGCCCCGGTCCTGTAAGAGCGGTGTCAAATGCTCAAGCACCGCCCCTACTGGCAGGTCCTCTCGCCCAAGTGCCACATACAGGTCATCGGCTGTCGTGTACTTCTTATTCGTATTGAAGCGAGACAGGTCTTCGTCGCGCACGACCCGCAGCCCGGATACGCCAGCGGCCTTGAGTGCCAGGTCAAGACGCTCGCGGCCCAGTTGCAGGTTAACTTCTCGCTCGTATGTATTCAAGTACCGGCGAATTTTCGTGCGCGCGCTGGCCGTCCGCGCGAAGTTGAGCCATTCGCGCGTCGGATGCACCGCCTCGTCTGTAATAATATCGACGATCTCCCCGCCCTTGAGTTCATAATCCAGCGGCACGATGCGTGTCACCAGGCGCCCGCCATCATCTTGAGTGGTAATGATGCGCGCGCCCGCGCAGTGGTCGCCAATATCAGTGTGAATGCGATACGCCATGTCGAGCGGAGTCGAGCCGCGCGGCAGGTCTTTGATCTCGCCCTTGGGGGTAAAGACGAAAATCTGCTCCTGGAAGATATCTCCCTTGACTGCTTCCACAAACTCGTCCGCGTTCTGCGGCAGGCCACGCTGCCACTCGCGCAGTTGCTCAATCCAGGCGATCATTTCATGGGTTGAGAGCCTTGATCCACCGCGGTCCTTGAGATACCAGTAACTCGCGATGCCATAGTCCGCGATACGCTGCATTTCATGCGTGCGAATCTGGATCTCTGCCAGCTGGTTGTCCAGGCAGAAGACCGTCGTGTGCAGCGATTGGTAGCCATTCAGCTTGGGAGTGGCGATGAAATCTTTGATGCGCCCATCCTTTGGCCGCCACAGGGCGTGAATGAGTCCCAGCGCAAGATAGCAATCCTGGACGGAGTCAACAAGGATGCGGAAAGAGACGAGGTCATGAATCTGGCTCAATTCATCCCCACTCTGTTGCAGTTTGCGCTCGATACTGGACAGGTGTTTTTGCCAGGCATGCACCTCGGCGTGAATGTCGGCCTTCTCCATCTCCTCTCGCAATACCTGGCAAATCTGATCGATTGAGGGTTGGCGCTTGCGCCTCTCCGCTTCCACGGCACGCGCCAGTTGCGCGTAGCGCTCAGGCTCCAGGTAGCTGAAAGCCAGGTCTTCGAGTTCTGCCTGTACTAAGGCCATCCCCAGCCGCCTCGCCAGGGGCGCGTAGATTTCTCGCGTCTCGCGGGCCTTATTCTGTTGCTGGGCAGGGTTCATGACGCTCAATGTGCGCATGTTGTGCAGGCGGTCGGCCAGCTTCAGCACCACCACGCGGGGATCCTCGGCCATTGCCAGCAGCATTTTGCGTACCGTCTCAGAACGCTGGCGCCGTTTCAACTCACGCGCCTGCTTTTGTCTTTGCTCCACCTGCTCGGGCGTCTCCGGCAGAGGGCCGCTGATGGTCTTCCTGCCCGTTCCCTCCTGGTTATCAGGAGCCACGAACTTTGTGCTGGGCGCGGGTTTGCTTGCCAGCGCATCAAATTTTGTGACGCCGTCCACGATGTTGGCAACGGACTCCCCAAATTGCTGGCGCAGTTCCTCCAGTGTGAAATCTGTATCCTCGACGACATCGTGCAGCAGCGCGGCCACGATGCCATCGGCATCGATGCGCATATCGGCCAGCAGGAGCGCAACCTCGAGTGGATGTTGAATGTAAGGATCGCCAGAACGACGCACGACACCCCTATGTGCCAGGTTCGCGACCTCGTAGGCACGCTGAATTCTCTCCATTTCTTCTGGAGAGAGGTATTGGCGCGTTTCCTCCAGCAGATGCTCAAGCGTCATCTGCGGAAGCGCCAGGAATTCATCAGGGTTCGTGGTCATCATATACATCCCTCTGAGGGTCTCCCACAAGCTCCTCGTACATAGTTTAGAACAATGCTATGTTCATTGCAATAAACATGTAAAGTATTTGCTATTGTAGTATTTTACGTTCAGCTAGCAGATAATGTAACAGGCCGCCGGTAATGTGAGGAATTTGTAATGCAATGCAAGTGGGAAGCAGCAGCATTACGAACACCTGGAGGCCGGTACTTACCAATATAGGGCGCTACTAATGATAATACAAATGAATAGATATAATAGCGTAAATGTATCTGATAATTACAACAAATCCCTGGCCGGCTTTATTCTACATGAATAGACGTATGAGCCGCGCCAAAAATAAAAAAGGGACGAGGCCACGAAGCTGCCCTGGCCTTGTCTCTTGCTTTACTTCCAGGCAAGCCTGGAACAACCCTCATCCGGTCAAAACGTCGAATGCGGGCCGGCCCAACAAATATTGGCCGCACAAGCTCGATGAATTCGCAGGCTACTAATTGCGTGCGACGCGAATTTTATCGTAGCAGGTGCTGCAATACACGGGTCGATCATTCTTGGGCAAGAATGGAACCTGCGTCTCAACGCCGCACTCGGCGCAAATCACCGTGTGCATTTCGCGTGGGCCGCGCTCGGAGCGACCGCCTCCCATGCTGCCAGACGAGCTGCGGCGCGCCGCGCGGCATGAGGGACAACGACCGGGTTGGTTCATCAACCCTTTTTGTGAGTAAAACTCTTGTTCGCCCGCTGTGAAAACGAAATCATTTCCGCATTCACGGCACTTCAGGGTTTTGTCAACGAAATTCAACTAGGGACCTCCTTAGTGATATGTTGGTATTCCTCCGGGTCGTCCATATCCTGGCGGATGTCACCAGTTTGTCTGTCACCCCAAGCAGCGCGGGACCGGATGTGCTGGAAGATCACTATATGCCAGACCGAGATCGGATAGATACCGCAAAAGAGCATACACGATTCATTGCCAGTTTGCAAGAGATTTCTCGTTAAATTCTGAATTTTTATGGAATTTTTATGTGTATTCTTTACATGCAAGCCTGCATTCGTATGGTTATTTCGCTCCCTGGCCCTCTAGAGAAGCGCTCTTGAAGGCTCTACCAGGGTGAATGCAAGGATACGCTCTGGAGCTACTATGGGTCACCCCAGGCGGCTTGACGCATATGAGACAATTGTACTATATACCTGTTTTCTAATTGTTGAGGAATGCATGCCAACGTTTTCATTCACCATTGACGCCGAATGTCCTGCAAGCTGGGCGCGCGCGGGAACCATCCAGACGCCCCACGGCACGATTTCGACGCCTATCTTTATGCCCGTCGGGACGCAGGCCAGTGTGAAGAGCGTCTCACCCGAGGAGTTGCGCGAGGCGGGCGCGCAGATTATTCTCGCCAATACCTATCACCTGATGCTGCGCCCCGGCTCGCGCTTGATCGCCGAATTTGGTGGCCTGCACACTTTTATGCATTGGGATGGGCCTATTCTGACCGATAGCGGCGGCTTCCAGGTATTCAGCCTGGGGCACCTGCGCAAATTGAGCGAGGAAGGGGCCGCTTTCAAATCACACCTGGATGGCTCCGCCCATATGCTGACGCCGGAGAGCGTGATGCAGATCGAGTCCGAGCTTGGCGCGGACATCATCCTGCCGCTGGATATCTGCGCGCCCTATCCTTGTTCTCGCGAAGCGGCGCGAGATGCGATGGAGATGACGCATCGCTGGGCCGAGCGCGCGCTGGTTGCTAAGGAACAGTATCGACCGGAGCAAACGCTGTTCGGCATTGTGCAGGGCGCCTTCGATCCAGAACTGCGGCGGCAAAGCGCCCACTACATCGGCAATCTGCCGTTTCGTGGCCTCTCCATTGGCGGGCTATCGGTCGGCGAACCCAAGGCCGAAATGTGGGAATTATTGGGCTGCGTGACTCCCGAATTGCCACGGGACAAGCCACGCCATTTGTTAGGCGTGGGTTCTCCTGAAGACCTGGTGATGGGGGTCAGCCTCGGTATGGATATGTTCGATTGCGTCCTGCCCACGCGGGTTGCCCGTCACGGCGGCCTCTTCACGCGCCAGGGACGTGTCAATATCAAGGCGTCGCGCTTCTCGGCCCAGCATGGCCCGGTCGAAGAGGGCTGCGATTGCTACACCTGTCGCAATTACAGCGCGGCATACGTGCATCACCTTGCCAGGGCTGAGGAGCAATTGTATTATCGATTGGGGAGCATCCATAATATCCGCTTCATGTTGCGCCTGGCGGGTGAGATTCGCGCCAGCATCCTGGCCGGAACGTTCCCCGAATTTCGCGACACCTTTTTAGCGCAGTATGTCCCCACCTCAGAGAAGGTGCGTGAAGACCAGCGCGAAAAATGGAAGGCTGCGCGCTCTCGCTTATCCTGAAGGAACCATCAATGTCCGAACCCTATCGCTTCTTAAACACCGGCATCCAGCATGCCGCTATGAATATGGCTATCGACGAGGCGGTGCTGACCCATCACCTGCGGGGCGAGGCGCCTCCAACTCTGCGCGTCTTTCGCTGGTCGCAGCCGTCCATCTCGCTGGGACGCTTCCAGAGTATCGAACGCGAAATCCTGCGCGATGTGTGCGAACAACAGGGAGTCGCGCTGGTACGCCGGCCAACGGGTGGGCGTGCCGTCTATCACTGCGATGAATTTACCTACAGCATCGTTATCGGTAAGCGCTTCGGCGTTCCGGCGGGCGTAGTGGCCGCCTATGCCTATCTCGCCCAGGGTTTGCTCGCCGCTCTCAACCTTTTGGGTGTGCGGGCCGAACTCAGCGATGAGCGCGTGAGCAAACATCCTTCGGCTGCCTGTTTTGCCTCCTCTACGCAGGCCGATCTCACCAGCGGGGGCTTCAAACTGGTCGGTAGCGCCCAGGTCTGGAAGGATGATGCCCTGCTGCAACAGGGTTCGCTCCCGCTCGATGATCGTTCCGCCGAGTTTTTCGCCATGTTGCGCTTCCCGAATGAAGATTCGCGCCAGGAGGCCCTGGCCCAATATCGCGAAAAGACGACGCCCCTGCACACCTTCGTGCCCGGTGCATCCTGGGATGATGTCGCTCATACCTTCCGTAGCGGTTTTGGTGAGGCTTTGCGGGCAGAGTTTGTGCCTGGCGAGTTGAGCGCGTCGGAATGGGAGATGGCTCAGCAGTTGGTCGAGGAGAAGTATAGCAAGTTGGAGTGGCGGAGGGAGAGAATCAGTTTGACAGGGAGTGTATAATAACCCTCTTGTGACTCCCCGCTCAATACGTTATACTAACAGCATCAGAAGGCCGCGTGGTCAATCTTGTATTGAGCGGCACATCATCCGTTGGGCGCGCATACTGCGCCCGAGAAGGAGTGACAGACGTATGAACTTAACCATAGATATTGCGCGACGCATTCTCGAAGCCAGCAAGCAGCGCGCTATAGAATTGCGCAGCCCTGTGAGCATCGCCATCGTCGATGCCGGCGGTCATCTGGTGCTTTTTGAGCGGATGATGTCCCCCTATGGGTGGGCCACCGGCAATATCAGCGTTGCCAAGGCCAGTACAGCAGTGATGTTCAATCAATCGACCGACGCTGTGGCCCAGTGGGGTTCCGGTATCCCCGGCTTCGCCTCGAGCATGGCCGCCATGTCGCAAGGAAAGTTCATCATGGCGGCAGGAGGGTGGCCTATTCGACTCGGCGGTGCGACTGTTGGCGGCATCGGTGTAAGCGGAGGCAACGCGCCTGGCCGTGATGACGATATCGCGCGTGCTGGCCTGGCAGCGTTGGAGGCTATGGCCCCGGCTGCTCCCGCCATGCAACCTGTGCAGCATCCACAGCCGGTAGGACAGGCACAACCAAGGCCGGCTCTACAGCCAACGCCATCATATCCTCCCATGCCGTCTCCTGCCAGCTCGCTCTACAACGCGCCTGCCAATCCGGCGCCGGCACCACAAAATGTTCCAAATAGCACTCATCATCTCGATCCTGATCAGGATGGCTCTTACAGCTCTGAAGATGAGCAGTTGCCACTCGATCAGTATAATGAATCTCGTGGAGGCCAATCATGACACAAGCACCAGGTTCGGGGCCAGGAGGGAATGCAGCCGGAAAATCCAGTTCGGCCAGGCGCAGCCGCGCGAACCGCAATCGCCCGGTTCTCGTCACTGCAACGCCCGATTCGCTCGCCGAACCGGAAGATGATAAAAAAGCGCAGGAAGAGCTGATCTCGTCCGGTGGCGATAGCGACACCGGGACTACGAACCAGGCAGTCGAGGAAACAAAGACTGTCACTGCACCCTCTCGTCGCCTGCCGAAATTCTTTTCCACGGTCGGCAAGACTACGGAGAAACCGGAAGTGAACCCTGCTCAGGCTCGTCTCGCGCGCGCCACAGCCGGGAAAACAGCGGTACAAGCAAAAGAGAGCAAGCAGCCGGCTGCCAGTGCGCCTGTTAAAAGCGCGCCGGCCAGAAGCGCCGCGGTTCGCAGCGCGCCCACTCGTCCGGCAGGGGCATTCAAGATGAAATACCTCTTCGGCATGCTCCTGTACCTGATTATTGCCGATTTCATCGGCACATTTGAGACGAATTACCTGACCGTGAATAAAATGAATTATACGCTTTTCTCGATCGGGTCATTTCCCGTTAACCTGTCAACAGTCCTTTTCCTGTTGACGTTGATCGTCGTCTTAATCGTTCTGGCGCGCTTCGACCTCATCCCCCGCAACCTGGCGGGGTTGAGTGGTCAGCAGTCAGCACAGCGCAAAACAGTTCAGACAAAGAGTACTTCTGAACCTGGAAGTATCAGGAATCAGCCACCAGCAATGAAGCAGGGAGTGAAAGGCGTCGATGATGACCTCTACCAGGAGTATCGCCAGCAGCAGCGCTACAACCAGCGCCGCGAACGGAAAAGGTAAAGGAGAACCACTATGCCTACACGTGTAATAATTGCTGATGACGAAACGATTCAGCGCATGGATTTGAAAGATGTTCTGACCAAGCAGGGTTATCTGGTAGTCGGTGAGGCAGGCGACGGCATAAGCGCCGTCAACCTCGCCCGCGAGTTGCGTCCCGACCTGGTCATTATGGATATTCGTATGCCTGATATGGATGGCATCACGGCGGCAGAAACGCTCACGCAGGAAAAAATAGCCCCCGTCCTGTTGCTCACCGCTTTTGGCGACCAGCCACTGGTCGAGCGAGCCAAAGAAGCAGGAGTGGTCAACTATATCGTCAAGCCCCTGCGCGAAAGCGAGGTGACCCCGGCCATAGAAGTTGCCCTGGCGCGCTATGGTGAGTTTCGCGCCCTCGAAGAAAAGACGCGCACGCTTAGCGAGCAACTGGAGACGCGCAAGGTCGTCGAACGCGCCAAGGGGTTGTTGATGGAAAAGCAGGGTCTCAGCGAGCAAGAGGCATTTCGCAAGATACAGAAGGCCAGCATGAACAATCGCAAGTCCATGCGCGAAGTTGCCGAGGCCATCCTGCTCACTAACGAAATGTAACGCCCTCTAAGGATAGAGAGCCAACGTAAGGATTGACAACAATGTCTTCTGCGACAACCGTAGAGAACATGGTTACCATCGTCGGCATTCGTTTTCGTCCCGCCGGGCGTATTTACAACTTCGACCCACAGGGGGCAACTTATACGACAGGTCAATATGTCATTGTCGAAACGGTACGCGGTGTAGAAGCTGGTAGGGTCGTTATCGCCTCCAAGAAGATCGCCGCAAGCGAACTAAGCGACCCCTTAAAGCCTGTTCTGCGCCTGGCTACCGAAGACGAACTGCGCATGATGCTCTCTTTCAAAGGAAAAGAGAAAGACGCGCTGGTGCAATGTGCCAGGCATGTCGCGCAGCACCAGTTGCCTATGAAATTAGTCGAGGCCGAATATACGTTTGATGGCAGCCGCCTGACATTCTACTTTACCGCCGATGAGCGGGTCGATTTCCGCGCCCTCGTGCGAGACCTGGCAGCCACATTCCGCACGCGCATTGAACTGCGTCAAATCGGAGCGCGCGACCAGGCCAAGCTGCAAGGCGGGGTAGGCCCATGCGGCAAAACCTTGTGTTGTAGTTCGTGGATCAGCGATTTTGGCGTCGTGTCGATCAAGATGGCTAAAGAGCAGGATTTGCCGCTCAACCCCGCCAAAATCTCCGGCGTCTGTGGCCGCCTGCTATGTTGTCTCTCATACGAAAACGAGAACTACATCCAGGCCAAACAGACCATGCCGCAGGTCGGCACCTTTCTGGATACCCCCAGCGGCACGGGCAGGGTAGTTTCCATCAATGTGCCGAAATCTTCCGTTGAGGTGATGCTGGAAAGTGGCGTCATTATACAGGTTCCGGTACAACCTCAACAGGATACAAACGATAAGGCTGGTGGCTGTGCCTCCTGTGGCATCAAAGCTGGTGGCGGCTGTGGCTCCTGTGGAGTGAGCAATGCGACGGCGAAAGCTTCTGCCGGCTCATCCGCTTGTGGCTGTGGCAAGACCGGTGGCTGCACCTGTGGCTCGAATTCTGGCGGGGGTGGTGGATGCAGGGTGGGACAAACGCGCCCCCAAACCTACGACGCGCGAACCATCATTGGTCACTAATAAGAAAAGAGAGGTGCAAATATTTATGACAACGGATCAGGATGATTCTAGTTCTACCTGGCAAAACCCGGGTGACGGCGACGATGATGAAAATGACCGGAATGGCATAACTGGCTATGGCTCAGCTCCACCTGCTCAGAATATGCAGGCGCAGTTCGTAAATACCAGGGCCAATCAGGTCGATTCTGCCGATTCAGATGATGCCGTTGACGAGGACGAAGATCAGGATGATGGCAATGCTTCTTTCTTTACCCTGGAATCGTTGCGCAATTTCGGGCGCCTCTTCTCGCCCATTCTTGTCCCTCTGCCTTTTGCCCTTTTCGTCTTCATCATCACCTATGTCGTCATCTACAAGTCGCCACATCCTAATCTGCAACCCCTGCCACTGGCAATTCTATTGCTTGCCCTTGCTATCCTGCAAGGCACTATGCTTTACTACGTCGGCTCCAATGACGACCTCTGGTTGCTCTGCCTCGCCCTGGGCTACACGCTCTTCCTGCTAGTCGGCACCTTTGCCATTTTTGGCCTCCGTGGCGCCATCATCCTCTTGATTATCATACTGGTCATCGTGCTGTTCTACGCGCGCCGCGGCGTTCGCATTGTAGCCGCTGGCTCTGTCGAGATCGTTCATTCCTTCGGCAAATACAGCCGCACGCTTGATTCTGGCCCTGCATTTCTCTGGCCGTGGGAAAAGGTTGTCCAGCGCGTCAGCATAAAGGAAAAGGTCTGGACAACTCCGTTGCAGGTCGTAAAAATCTCCCGCGATCAGGATGTGCGTCTCATAGCCACCATCTCTTTTCAGGTCGTGCCCGAAGACGCCTACCTCACCCTGAGCGTCGAGAATTGGGAGGAAAGCCTGCATAAGCTCTTTATCGGCACCCTTCAAGCTCTGGTCAGCCAGCTCTCCCCAGCCGATTTCACCGCCTGGCCACAGGCTCAGGGTCAGCCTCTACGCTCGTCTCACTCTCCTGCCCCCCTCGATCCAATTCAGGATACGCGCTGGGATCGTATTAATCATGCCCTTGCTTCGCGCACGCAGGACCGCGTAGCAGGCTGGGGCGTTCAGGTCAACTGGGTGCGCATCCAGGATATTACCCTTATCCCTCATTTAATGCCTGTCACAACTGCTCCTCCTGGCATGCAAGCACAAACAAAAAGGCCTGTACCTGCCGCCAGTCATGCCCCGGACCCTGCAGATCAGCCTGCGCAACAACCCACCAGGACAGGAACTCCAGTCGCACCAGGTCCCTCTGCCGGCGACGATGATGCAACAGTCGTAATGGTTAGCAATGCCGTGCAACAACGGGAGGTTCCACCCCAACCGGCATCCACTTCCGATGCTCCCACAGACTTATCCTCCCGGCCTATCAGCATGGATTCACTGAAGGAACTCTATGAGGCCGTCCGGCAGAGCCGTATTACTGACCCGAATACTATTCGCGGTATCGCTCGTCAATTCGAGGTAGTTTCTCACGACCCGCAGCTCAGCCAGAATGCCGATTTCGACGCCGCACGTGCCGCGAGAACCCTCTATCAACGCGCCAAATCCATCGAGGACAATGCCCAGGCACGCGTAGGCTCAAATACCAAACGCTAGTGGTGTCATTCTGAGCGCAGCGAAGAATCTGTACCTTGGAACGCTGAGATTCTTCGCTGCGCTCAGAATGACACCGCTAGCACCTATTTACCGCAGATTCTTCGCTCCGCTCAGAATGACATAGCTCGCTGCTGGTTGTTAAAAATTATCGGGGTTGGGAACCCTTTATGCTATTGTTTCGATGGTATTTCTTAGTGCTAGCACTGCGTTATTCAGGCGCGTGATCAATTCCTGCATCGTTGTCGTTTTTTCTTGCTCGGCACGCACAAAGCGCGTATATGGCGCAATCGCATCCTGCACGCGGCCTGTCGCGTTATTCAATTCTTTGCGGAATTGTTCCTCCATGGACTCGTGCAAACGTGTGCGCAGCTCCTCCATCTTCTCATCGAAGTCCCGCTTTGCCCGCGTGCGGCGCGCCGGTATAATGTATAAACCCAGGCTCAGCAGCACCAGACCCGCCAGTATTCCGGTCACATCTGCCGCCGCCGTCCCAACCGCCGCTACCACAATCGCTCCTAATCCAATGCCGCCCGCACCCGCGATAGCCGCCTGCGCCACCGAATTGCGCAAATTCTGCGACAGCACCAGCGCCTCCGACTGGTGATCGTAGCTATTCACAACCGTATGCGCCATTCGCGCCACAGACTGCAACAATGTACGGCGATTATAGTCGAACTGCCTGCCTATGGTCCCGACCATTTCGCTATCGCGCCGCGCGCTCACCTGCCGTCGCCGGTCCAGGTACTCCATGATATCCTGCCACAGCCGGTGTTCATGCTCTACCAGCCAGTCGATCAACTGCTGCACCGCATCGTCAATGCGCGTCGCGCTATCGCCGATTACTTCGCGTTCGAACTCATCCCGCAGCCGGTTGGCCTGGATAAGGTCGAAGATGCGCCCCAGGCGAATCGTATCATCGAAGAAACGATCACCGCGCCCGCGCATCGTCAGCACAATATTTTCAATCTCGCTCAAGCGGTGCCCGAAATTTTGCTCCATATCCTCGCGGTATAAGCGCAGTTGGTCTTCGATGGCGCTCACCGTTCGCGCATCTTCCGCCAGCAGGCTCGCCCGCTGCTCCACCACGCTCTGGGTTTCTGCCAGCAGGCGCTGCATCACGCCCAGTGGGCTGAGCAACTTCAACCGTACCCGTTCCACCTCGTCCAGCTTTTTGAAAAGGTAATGTTCCAGCGCGCTAAACCCGCTCTCTTCCCACAGGCGTATCGCCTCGTGCCCAACAGCCGTGTGCGATTGCTGCGACCGCAATGCCGAGACCGGAAATATCTCAGGCTCGAACCCCAGCAGGCTCTTACAATTCTCATGCACGAAATCGACCACTTCCGCCAATCCCTCCGGCGTGCGCAGCAGGTCGATTTTATTCAGCACAATCACGACCTTTTTGCCCCACGCGCGAATGCGCTCCATAAAAGCCCGCTCGCTCTCCGTAAAGGGCCGGTCCACCGAGGTCACGAACAGGATCAGATCGCTGCGCGGTATGAAATCCTCCGTCAATCGTTCGTGCTGTCGCAGCACCGCGTTTACCCCCGGCGTATCTACGATGGTGATATCGCGCAGAAATTCAGCCGGGTAATGCAATTCCAGGATTGCTCCGTCTCGTAATTGCCTTGTATCCTGGTCGCCGAAACGCAGCATCGTGACCTGGTTTGTCGTCGGTACCACGCCCTCCTCCAGAACATTAGCATGCAGCAGCGCATTGATACAGGCCGATTTTCCTGCGTTGAACTCGCCCACCACTACCAGCAGGAACAGTTCATCCAATGAGGTAATCACCTCGCGTAACGTCGTAGAGTATGCCTCGGCCTCCTCAAATCCAACCAGGCACGCCTGCAGCTCCTGCGCAATTCTCCGCTCATCCTGTAATATCTCACGCTGCCGTTGCTGTAAAACCGCTCCTATCATCGTGTTATGTATCACTTTCTCCGGCACCGCCCGATGCCCTGAAATTCATGTCCTTATATATATAATATATCACTTTTGGTGTGAGACGCGCCGGATACCTGAGCCGCTCTTGCTTCCTGCGCTACAAAAGTGTAGACTCATAACAAATATAAATCAGGGAGGATATGTTATGCGCGAAAAGGTCATTCATATCTTGCTGTGCGAAGACCAGACGCTGATGCGCGAGGGTTTGCATACCGTTCTCGAACTCGAGCCTGGCCTTGAGGTCGTGGCCGAAGCTGCCAATGGCGAAGAGGCTATTCAAAAGTACAACGAACTGCAAAAGCAGGGGCGCGCGCCCGACATCGTCCTCATGGATATCCAGATGCCGCGTAAAAACGGCGTCCAGGCGACGGCTGCCATCACCACCGCGCATCCAGGCGCCAGGGTCATCATTCTTACCACCTTTGACTATGAAGACTACGTCTTCGAGGCCATCAAGGCCGGAGCCATGGGCTACCTGCTCAAAGATGTGCCCGCCGGTGAACTCACCGCTACCATCCGCAAAGTCTATGCAGGCGAGCCGTTCATCCAGCCCAAGGTCGCCAGCAAATTGCTTGTGGAATATGGTCGCAGGGGAACGCGTTCCGTCTCGCCATCATCTAGCGGTGTAGCCGAAGAGGAATTGAGCGCGCGCGAAATTGAGGTTCTCAAATTGCTCGCCGCCGGAGCCAGCAATCGCGAAATAGCCGAAAGGCTTGTACTGGCTGAAGGAACCGTCAAAAACCACGTCTCCAATATATTGGGCAAACTCCATGCCGGGAATCGCACGCAGGCGGCGAATCTCGCACGAGAACGCAAGATTATATGAAATAGCTGATGAAAAGAAATACGCGCCCGCCCGGACGCGTATTTCTTTTCATCGCATTGACATTGATCAGCCCTGGCTGGCGACCGAGGCTAGAGCGTTGTAGAAATTCACCAGGTTGGGCGTGCCCAATCCTGTCGCGAAATCCCACCCTGGAGTCGCGTTGAACCCCAGATTGTTCCCCTGTGTCACGTCGTAGAAGGCCGGGTGATTGCCTGCATGATTTGCGACGTAATAGAACAGGCTGGGTCCGTAGAAAAAGACGTGATAGCGTTGTATCAATGCCTCATTGACCAGCAACATACCCGAGGCCCAGATGGGAGCTGCCGCGCTTGTGCCGCCGCCACCGCCCTCGCCATCAGGGAAGGTTACCCATTGCCCTCCGAAGTAGAAGGCCAGGTTCGCCGCTACCGCGGAGACATCAGGTATCTGGCGGAACCCGCGTGAAGCGTCGTTCTGCACGCCGGGGCCAGTTTGCCACGAAGGCTGGGGGAAGTAGTTGCTGCTGCCGCCGCCGCTGCCCCAGGAGTTCGTGCATTTGCTTAAGTCCGAGTTGTCGGACCAGACGATCTCATCTGTGCGATTGCCCTGGTTATCGATGTGTAGCACGGTACCACCAACAGAAACGACGTTTGGATCGGTCGTTGGGAATTGCACAGAAAAGCTCTGATAGATGCCATCGGCAAAAGCGCCGCAGTCTCCACTGGAGACGAAAACCGTCATATGCTCGACCTGTGTCAGCATGCTCAGGCGTTGATCGAGCGCCTTCAGATCATTCAGCGTTTCAGCGCTTTCGACTGCTCCCAGGCTGATGCTCACGACATTGCCTACGCCGGCATTATTCGTGTTGTCGTCAACGATTTGCTGCAGCTCATCTATCAGGCTGGCAGATGATGGCGTACCGGTTTCATAGTCGATGATGTTGGCATTGCGATCCAGGCCCTCGATCATTTCGATATCCAGTACCGATTCACCCTCGGCCTGGGTGGGTGTGCCATCAACATCCTTCACCGCGATATGGCCTTGAAATCCGACGCACTGCCCGTAGTTCTGAATATCGTTCGCGGTGGCCCCGTCGATCTCCACGAGGTTAATCGTCAGGTTTTCGCCATGGTAACCGTTCTGGTAGAATGGAGCATACCCATAGGCATCCGCGACATCCTTGGGGAATACCTGGTTGTTCGGCGGATTGCAATCCGCTTTTGCCTGTCCCTGAGTATGGCTGGTGAGCGGGATGACCTTGTTAAACACTGATCCTGTATGGAAGGGCATACCATAGTTATCGAGTCCGGTCACCGTGATCAGCTGGTTTACGATAAATGTGGGCAGCTTTGGCGTCGTTGTCGGCGCATAGAAGGTGCGGCCCTGGTATTTGTGGATCACGAAGTGCGTCTGGAATAGCGACGCGATGGTCTTCGCCTTCGCATCGACCTTCAGGTCGGTGTGCAGCTTGCTCAGCGTCAGCTTAGCATCCTGAATGCCAAGAAAAGCCTTGATCTGCTGGTAGGTCGCATCGCTGATGCCAATTGAATTTGCCTCTTTTTCAAGGTCCTGTCCTTTGCCCGAGCCGGTCTTATTCAACTGGCCCTGGTGGCTTATGTTCGCCTTGAATGTCAGGTCTACATGTAAAATGGTGGTATCGGGTAATGGGCCTGTCACAGGCGAATTGAGCGCGGCGGGGGGAATGTTCACCGTAACCGGGCTAAATTGGACCAGCGATGGGGGGGTTGGTGTAGGCTGCGTGCTTGAATTGGAGCCACCGCAACTCACCAGGATGAATGTGATGAGCAACAGCGCCAACGCGCCCAGGGTTGGTCGCCTATGGGAATTGTGTGGGGCTTGAATCATCTGAAAACTCTCCGTCTACTTGGCCAGATCGCACAATCCTTTTGACCTGGCTGGATAGAATAAGCTAATAAAACAAACAATACGTAGAAGGTAGAAGGATATAGAAAAAGTCTTTGGCAATGCTCCTTTCTTGATAAGCTAAATGTATAGAATTTATCATGTCAGCAATAGAATAACCGAAAAATAAACGTTTGTATAGTTCTTTTTTATCCTATGAAATGTGAATTGCTTCCCACTTTCTATCATTCTATTCATCAGACCAAAGGACGTTCTGATAATGAGTTTTACCAATCAAAGTCGGCCATGTCATTCTGAGCGCAGCGAAGAATCTCCGGGCCGATGAATGCAGGCAGATTCTTCGCTGCGCTCAGAATGACACGCCCGGGACCGCTCAGATTACTGATTTTGCGTGTCAAAATTCAGCAGGACTGTTAAATAGCCCTGCTGGACAGCCATTCGTAAAATGCGTACAATACAAACGTTGTTGAAATCTATTTTTTGAAGATGAAAAGAAGTGTTTTATGCGTGATATAGCAAACCGGGCGTTGAATATCGCCCAGCAACTTGGTGCGAGCTATGTCGATGTGCGCGTTATGGAACGCACTACCGAGGGCATCGTCGTCAAGAATGGCAATGTCGAGGGAGTCGCGAGCGGTACGAGCAGTGGCTTCAATGTGCGCGTCATTGTGGATGGCGCCTGGGGCTTCGCCAGCAGCGCTCGCATGGATGATGCGGAGGCCGAACACGTCGCGCGGCAGGCCGTGCAGATTGCCCGCGCCAGCGCTCTTGTGGCGGGCGAGCCGGTGCGCCTCTCCCCGCTTGCTCCGCAGCACGGCTTCTACCGCACGCCCATGCAAAAAGACCCTTTTGCCGTTCCCCTCAACCAGAAAGTAGAGTTGTTGCTCGCTGCCGATGCCGCTATGCGCAGCGTGCAGGGCGTGGCGTTGACCAGCGCCAACATGGAGTATGCCCGCGAGCGCAAGCTGTTCGTCAGTTCAGAGGGCAGCGAGGTCGAGCAGGAACTGTTCGACATAGGCGCGGCCATTGATGCCAGCGCCGTCGATCCCACGAGCAGCGAGATACAGACGCGCTCTTACCCTAATTCCTTCGGTCGCCAGGCGGGAACCTCTGGCTACGAATTCATTGAGGTCATGCGCCTGCCAGATCATGGCGCCAGGATCGGCGAAGAGGCCGTGAAGCTGCTCGCCGCTCCTCAATGCCCTTCCGGTATTACAACCATTATACTCGATGGGCCGCAGGTCGCGCTGCAGGTGCATGAATCCTGCGGCCATCCCATTGAACTGGATCGCGTGCTGGGATATGAAGCGGGCTTTGTCGGCAAGAGCTTTCTGACAACCGATAAATTGGGTCATTTTCGTTACGGCTCGGATGTCGTCAATATCACCGCCGACGCCACCATCCCTGGCGGGTTGGGCACCTTCGGCTGGGATGACGAGGGTGTGCCCGCCCAGCGCACGGCTATTGTCACCAACGGCAACTTTACCGGCTACTTGATGTCACGGGATACCGCGCCCTTGCTTGGTTTGACGAGCAATGGCTGCGTGCGCGCCGACAACTGGAATCGCCTGCCGATGATCCGCATGACCAACGTCAGCCTGGAACCAGGAACCTGGACGCTGGACGATCTGATTGCCGATACTGATGATGGCATCTACATGAGCATCAACAAGAGTTGGAGCATCGACGACCGCCGCTTGAACTTCCAGTTCGGCGTTGAGCTGGCCTACGAAATCAAGCACGGCAAGCTGGGCCGCATCTTGAAGAATGCCACCTATACCGGCATCACCCCCCAGTTCTGGGGTTCGTGCGATGCCATCTGCAACCGCGACCACTGGGTCGTCTGGGGCACTCCCAACTGCGGCAAAGGCGAACCGATGCAGGTCATGCGTACCGGCCATGGGGCTGCACCCGCGCGGTTCCGCAATGTCCAGGTCGGCGTCGGGCGCTGGTAGAAAAGAAAGAGTACAAAACCATGTATGCCGATGAGTCAAAAGTGCGTTCCTTGCTCAATACAATTCTCGGCTATTCAAGGGCCGAACAGACCGAAGTACTCTATTTTGGCACGGAGAGCGCCCTGACGCGCTTCGCCAACAACCATATTCATCAAAATGTGGCCGAGAGCAACCATGAACTGCATGTGCGTGCTGTCGTGGGCAAAAGAACGGGAGTCGCCACAACCAATCGCCTGGACGACGAATCGCTGCGCCGCGTTACGGAGCAGGCCCTGGGAATTGCGCGTATCTCGCCCGAAAATCCAGAATTTCGTTCGCTGCCCGGCCCGGGGCCTATCATTGCCGCGCCAGCATACAGCCAGCGCACCGCTCAATATAGTCCCGAAGAACGCGCCCGCAACGTCGGAATCATCGTGCAACTGGCGAAGGAACGCGGCCTGGAAGCCGCCGGAGCCTTTTCGACTGATACCACCGAAGTGGCGGTCGCGAACTCGCTGGGCATTTTTGCCTATGAGCCGCGTACCGAGGCCGAGTGCCACGCCGTCGTGATGGCCGACGCCCAGGGTTCGGGCTATACGCAGCGTCTCGCAACCGATGCCTCGACCATCGACTTCGAGGCCATGGCGCGTGAGGCGGTGCAAAAGGCCGAGCGCAGCCGCAATCCCATCGATTTTCCGCTGGGCGAATACCCGGTCGTGCTCGATACTTATGCCGTCGCGGATATGCTGCAAAACCTGGTCTTCATGGGCCTTTCCGCCCTGGCCGTCCAGGAGGAGCGCAGCTTTATGAACGGTCAGTTCGGCAAGCAGATTGCCAGTCCGCTGGTAACGATCTACGATGATGGGCATGATCCGGCAGGCTTGCCGCAGGCATTCGACTACGAAGGCGTACCGAAGCAGCGTGTGGATATGATCGATCATGGCATTGCCACCGCCGTCGTCTACGATTCGTTCACCGCTTTTCGCCAGGGAAAGACCGACACCGGCCATGCCATGCCCGCGCCCAATCCCTGGGGGCCAATGCCCATGCACACAATGATGGAAGCGGGCGATGCAAGCCTTGAGGAACTGATAAGGGGTATCGAACGCGGCATCTATGTCACGCGCTTCCACTACACCAACACCGTACACCCGGTCAAAACGCTCTTCACCGGCATGACGCGCGATGGCACTTTTTTGATCGAACACGGCGAACTGAGCAGCCCCTTGAAGAATTTTCGCTTCACACAAAGCATTCTCGATGCCCTGCGCGACGTGCAGGCCATAGGCCGCGAGCGCATCCAGTGCCGCGATTACATTCCGGTGCTGGCTCCCGCCCTGCGCATCGCACGCTTTAACTTTACAGGCGTTACGAGTTCATAACAGGCATTTGCCTGTTCATATAGCCATAACAAGCACCTGATTGTGGAGGCCCGATTATGGAGATGAACAAATTATACTGGGAATCCACGGAGGCCGATAAATCGGCGCTGCCCGCGATCAATCGGGGCCTACGGGCATTCCCGCGGCGAAGCCGCGTAGGGGCCGATTGATCGCGCCCACCGCCGATTCATCGGCTTTGCGGGATTGCTGAACTATGTTGTTGAACAACATAGTTGCGCCACTACATTGCCTGATTGGAGCCAGGACGCTTGGTTAAGCAGGCCCCCTGATCTTCAGGACTGCGGACGAAGCTTCAGGTTGGGATGCAACTGCGCGGGATTAGGTCGAGCCGGAGGCTGCGCGCGATGCTGGATTGGCAAGGCATAGGCATACAGGTTGTCATCCGACGAGCCAATATAGACCACCCCGTTGGCCACAGCCGGTGAGGAGTAGATGCTATTGCCGGTCGCGGCGAACCATAACTCGCTTCCCGTCTGTGCATTGAACGCATAGAGGTTGCCATCTATTGAGCCGACATAGACCACCCCGTTAGCTATGGCGGGTGAGGAGGCGATGGAAGTGCCGACCGGGGCTTTCCACAACAGGGAACCATGCACTGCATTAAAGGCGTACAGGTTGCCATCATAGGAGCCGGCATAGACCACCCCGTTGGCCACCGCCGGCGAGGAGAGGACGAGACTGCCAGTTGCGGCCTTCCATAGCTCGGCTCCCGTTTGAGCGTTAAAGGCATACAGGTTGTCATCATAGGAGCCGACATAGACCACCCCGTTGACCACAGCCGGCACGGAGGCGACGTCATCTCCGGTCGCAGCAGTCCAGTCGAGGCCCAGACCGGAGACGTTGGAGGGGTTGAGGACGTTTTCGTAGGGATTGGTGCCGCTGTGCTGGAGGTTGTAGCCGAACTCGTCCCAGTTGGTCTGCACCAGGAACGAGGCCTGGGCCGTGAGTCCCGTGTAGCGCTGCACCGCGCTCACCGTGTGCGTGCCGGGTACGGCATCAGCAGGCACGGTGATGGTGATGGAGAACGCCCCCTGGCCGTCGGTCCCTGCTAGCGCTTCGTCAGAGGTGTCGAAGTAGACATCGACCGCCTTATTCTTGCTGAAGCCACTACCGGTCACGGTGATCGAACTGGTCGGCGGGCCAACGGTCGGCGAGAGCGTGATCGAGGCCGAGGCCTTCAGCACGATGAACTTGCCAGGACTCTTGACGGTCTTCGTGGGGGTGTAAACGGCGATCACGCCGCTGGTGGCCCCAACGGGCACCGTGGCCGTGATCTGGGTGTCCGAATTGACGACGAAACTGGCCACAACGCCGTGAAAGGTAACGCTGGTCGAGCCAGTAAAGCCACAACCGGTCAGCGTGACTGGGGTTCCGGGCGCTCCACTGCTGGGTGTGAAGCTGGTAATCGAAGGACAGCCCAGCGGAAAATTACTGTGCAGGCTTCTGGCGAAAGCGCTGGGAGCACTTGCCAGCAGCAGCATGATCAAGAAAGCGCTCAGCAGGACAACAGAACGCAGGCGTGGGTAAGACATGAGATTTTCCTTTCACTGTACATCTCCCTCATTGAAAGTTCACTGATCCAGCACATCAGGAATGAGGTGATTTTTTTCTTCTGGAGAAAGCATACAGATCAGTCGTGACAGAATCGTGACGGAAACATTACAGAGCCGGGGCGAAAATCCGGGGACACGATGATGAATGGAAACAAATTGAGCCGGGGTGGAAGGCCGTTATTATCACTGGTCTCAAAATACCCTTAAAGCACTTTTCTAGAACAAGGAGTACTTCCTCTTCGCTTTGAGCGAGCGCTTCCTCACCTCCTTGAATTAATGCTTCCTCGCCACCTTCAGTCAATATCTCCGCACCTCCCACCTGCCTTTCTTCGGTTCCTGCCAACTCTGGACCACCGAACAGGATGGAGCCGGCCAGCAGGAGATTATTGGCATCGTTGAGAACTGCTCCTGCCACCGCTCCGAATTTATCCCAGAAAGTGGCATTCGGGTCAGTGAAGGTATTTTCAATGTCGGTAATACCTAAGGCATCCATGAGCTTCTGCCAGCTCGAAGGCCCTGAGGTATCCTGAGCCGGCTGTTGGAGCTGCGCATGGGTATAGAAGTAGGTGCGATAGATGTAGCCTTGTCCGCTACCATAGGAGGGATAGGGTACCCAGATGTGCAGGTTGCCCTGCGAATCGATATTACCATACTCGCCGTTTTGCCCCTCGATCATCTTGCCGGTTGGATCACTCCTGGTCTCCGGGTTCCCATCCACATAGCCATACGGATTCATCCCCTGCCAGTTCCCCTGCACCTTGTCCGCCGAGAGGAAGACTCCCGCTACCGGGTCATAATAGCGCGCGTGGAAGTAATCGAACCCGGTCAAGCCATCGTTGTACTGTCCGATAAAACCCTTGGCCGTGTTGATGCTGCCCGCAGAGTAGCGTCCGTTGCCATACGGCCCGAAGAGTTGGTTGCCTTGCACCGAGGCCCCACCTGCTGACCAGCTGATCTCCGAGAGGATGCTGCCCAGCGCGTCAGTCAGCAGGAAGTAGGTGTTGTTGGCGTCCAGATCCCCAATTAAGCGGCTGCCCAGGAAATAGTAATAGGTGTTCCACTGGTTGGTGCCACTGCCGCTATACTGGTGTTCCTCCAGGCCAAAGGGGTAGACGATGAGGGTGGTACCGGTGTTGTTGGTGGAACGGCGCAGCACGCGATTGCCGGAGGCATCGTAGAGGTACTGCTCCTGGTTGCTGCTACTGACGTACCATTGCGTCAGGTGATCCAAAATGTCATAGGTCAGCGTGCCGGTGGTGCCGCTGTAGGTGCGACCGGTGACGTTGCCCCACTGGTCGTAGCTCGTGGCGTAACCCTGCCCCGTCTGGTTCGAGCAGGTGGCACCCAGGCTGTAGAGGCCGGTCAACTGGTGCGACTGGGAACTGGTCTTACTTCGCTACATTCTTTGTGAGATCGAACTGCACGCCTTCAATCCGTCTTTAGTCAGGATAATTCAGAGCTATCCATTCACAATACGGTCACTTCCATCATCCCAATACCGGCCCTTCCTTTCCATCTCTGAAAACAGCTTTATTTCCTCGACTTGTTGCGTCGTTGAAAGTGTTCAAAGCTCATCTCAGGAAAGCGTGCGATACGTTCTAACACCGAAGAGGGATAGCTGATGAAACATCCATGGTCGGGAAGCAGTCCTCCTGAAAAATCGACTACCGCAAACGCATCTTGCCACTTCAGCACCCATGGCTCAAGGACCTCTGCTTGCTCTACCTGTGGCAAATAGGTGAAAGAATAGCTAAACGAGCCTGCCCCCAACTCTAACTCGAGCCACTGCCACGGAACATTCAAGCGTTTCCTTGCTTGGAGATGTATCCCTTGTCGTGCTAGCTGTTGCAGTTCTTCCGCTAAGGAAATAATCCTCGGCGACTCTGCGGCAGGAAGAAAAAGAAGATGGGAGTCAATATTCTGATCGGCTTCTACATAGGCTCTCATACTCCTTGCTGCGCGAAACTGCTCGGCATGAGCACGTTTCTTCCAATACGCATATCTCAGACAAATTGGAGGTCCATCGTGTAACTGCTCTTGCTCTCTAGCTTCTTCCTCCTCCTCTTGCTCCGCTACATAGAGCCCCAGAAACTCAGCAGTAGCTTCTCTCTCCAGATATACCCCTACTCGTCGCATAAAGACGAAGGTCCTCCCACGAAAATCAGCACTCACGATATTCAATTCTGTCATCTTGGCTTGGGTCGTCGTTAAGAGTGCGAGAACGGGCATAACCAGCTCACCGGCTCCTGCGAGTTGCGCACTTACTCCGTCTGCTGTCCTTTCCCAGGGTATTTCTTTCATGTTAGAATATCTCCGATATTACTTACTCATCATTCGTAAAATCAGCTAAATTATACCAGGTATATACTGCGGTATCTTGCGATTCACCTTTTCCTATCAGGAATAAGTTACCTATACGATCTATATAGATATCATAATGAGATATGTTAGCGTTACTTCCCAAAGTTTCCTTTTTTAACCCATGTGCATCTACTCCGTTTTGTTTCAAAAAGCTATCACTCGCCTTTTTCAGTGAGCCAACGGGTGTCGGCTCATCGTTTGTTGAACTTTGGGCATTAGAGTCTTCACAATCTTCGCCGCCACTATTATGCACGACCCACTGCCCCATCCCCACCGTAAAGGTGTGGTCCTGGGCGACCTCTAGATTATACATCATCCTGGTTCCAGGCACCACCTTCCATCCTATCACCACGCCGTACTGACCATCCGCCTCTAAAATGTGCATCCCCAGCGTGATCTGGCTGACTGGCACAAAGCCCTTTTCCTGTGTGAAGAAAGGATGCTTTTTGTTGGTGTGAATGACTTCCCGCAGCTTGCTTGCTAGCTTATCATGCTGGGCAGGTAGCACGGTGCTGATGGTCACGTCCACCAGGTCGCTGTCATGGTTGATCCACACATGCAGGATCGGCTCCCACTCCATCTTGCGCGTCTTGGGATTGTAGGCCAATACTTCCTCGCCGACTTGCAACGTACTAATGGCTTGCTTGCCCTGCTCCGTCGTCACCGGGGTTGTAGGCGTAAAGCTCAGGCAGCCTCCCGTATCATCCTCCGCCTGGTGGGTATTGATGGCTTGCTCGCTTTCGGCAGCGACCCGTTCCAGGTCTTCCATGGTCGCGATCTCGCCACCTTCCAGGCCTAAGCCAGCCGCCGACAAGACCACCGGCAGGGCCAGCGCATTGATCTGCATGAACAAGC
>Ga0209810_1000454_pt1 | contig 91028 bp, 114 predicted proteins | sample Coa_R1_7_FD_187159 | JGI IMG/M metagenome (GOLD analysis project Ga0209810, IMG submission 187159) | Surface soil microbial communities from Centralia Pennsylvania, which are recovering from an underground coalmine fire - Coalmine... | ecosystem: Environmental > Terrestrial > Soil >... | reverse complement strand
GCGCCACACCTACGCGTCGCTGTCGATCGCCGCCGGCGTGAACGCGAAAGCCCTCAGCACCTACATGGGTCACGCCTCCATCACGATCACGCTCGACCGAAGCGGCTGGAACCAATACGACTACGCCGGCGACGACCCCATCAACATGATCGATCCGAGTGGAGACCTGTCTTGTCGGTCGGTCATCGTCAACTGGGGTTGCAAGGCGGTGAAGCTAGCGCGCAAGCATTACGTCTGGGTGGCACGCGGGGCTGTGTGGTACGCGCAGGGCATATACAACGGGTCGCTTACGAACTGGCTGTGGTCGACCTCCTCCGGCCATCGCTGCGCGAGTAAGGTCGCCTTAGACTCGTATTTTGGGGGCCTTCTCGGCGCCGGAGGACAGTGGATTAACGACGCCACGCTCGAGGGCGCGAAAGCGGCCACACGAAGCGGCGTATACGGGCTCGCAATCGGCGCCGTCATTTCGTGCGGAATGGGTGTAGCAAAAATTGGCTGATCACTATTCGACGGCTCGGAGGGCCTTCGCCCTGGCAGTTCCGACGATCTTCATCCTTGTATTCATTGGTTGTCGATCCGCGGGCCTTTCCACTGGCGTGTGCTTGTTGATCGATGCGGCACTTGCGTTGCTGCTTGCTTCACCAGGCTTGGTCCGGCTGCGGAGGGCGCGCGGGGCGAGGTTGCGAGGCGCGCGACGAGGGTGAACCCCCCTGAGTTCCGCTGATCCACCTGGGTCCGTTGGAGGCTCCGGTGTACCCCTGCTTGGGTGAACACGGCGCGATGCCTCCTAAGGTGGGCATGTCGGAGTGCAAGCGTGGGCGGTCGCGGTTCCCGCGGGCGCGGGCGGTGGCTGGTGAGTTGCATCTGATCCGCGGCCGGGCCGAGTCGCTGCTTGGCGGATCGTGTCGACGATCGCGACCGGGGTCGCCGAAGAGTTTGTCGACAAAGTGACGATCGCCGGGGGTCTGGATGGTCGAGCCGCTCTACGTGGCGGACCGGTGCTCACATCTCGGTTCGCGTCCGCCGGGCTGCCAGTCGCAGCGGGAGCTCTCGAAGCTGCCGGCGTCGAGCCGCGCCGCGGCGCGAAGTTCGTACTTGAAGGGCACCGTCGTTCTCCTTCCCGGGGCCGAGACGGCTCGGTGAATCTACTGCGCCGGCGGTGTTTACAGCACCGCGGGGGCGCCTCGACCTCTACGGGGCTTACAACGCGTCGCAGGCGAGCGTTTACACCACTTTGGCTTAAACAGCGGGCACTTTTGGGACAAATGGGGTGACCGGAGGCGTCCCGATTCCAGCCGCCCCTGCAGCGCCTCAGCGAACTCCTGTGGCCTCACAGGACCATCCACGAGGGCCTCTTCCCCCTGCACCTGGGGCGGTTTCGGGTTGACGGACACCGGCTGCGGTCCTATGGTGCGCCCGACCATGGACAAGAGGCGCTTTGGCGAGTCGATCGTGCTGCTGCTCGTCGCCGCTGTGCCCGTGGCCGTGGTCATCAAGCTGGTGCTCGCGCACAACGTCTTGGGGAGGGTCTTCGCTCTCCTTGCGCTCGGCTTCGTCGGCTGCCTGCTCGTGCTCGCGATCTGCCGCGGGTTCTCGACCAAGCTGCAGCAGACCAGCTGGAACGACCTGCTGCGAAGCGAGGGGAGCGTCTTCGCCGCGATCTGGATCACGATGAGTGCTTTCGTCAGCGGGGGCCGGCCGCTCACCGACGCGGAGTTCGTCGCGTTCGGCGCCGTCCTCGCACTCGCGTTCGCGCTCACGCAGCTGTGGGGTTCGCTGCGCGAGCGGCGCGAACGGCGGCGCTGGAATCTCGACTAAGGCACCTTGATCGCGCGCTGACGCGCCCGCTCGGCGATCAGGTCGCCCTGCGACGCGAGCTTCATCCCGTTCTGCTTCAGCACCGAGTTGACGTACTGCAGCGTCGCCCCCTGTGAGACCAGGTCGGCGATGGCGAGCGCGCGATCCTTCGCGGCCGTCGACAGCCCCTGATCCTTGATCTGGGCAAGGCGAATCAGCAGCGGCCCCTGCTGCTCGATCTGGGTGCGCATCTCAGGATGCTGCGCCAAGTCCTCGCGGAGATAGAACTCCTCGCGCGCAACGTTCGAGACGTCCTTCAGCGCGTTCTGAGCGCCTTTGTCGTAGTTGTAGCCCTCGAGTTGCGGGTCGCCGGCCCACTTGAGGAACGCCGCCTCCGGCCCCTTCGGCATCGCACCGGTCTGCGAGTCGAGGTACTCCTGCGCGAGCGCGTACGGGCTGAAGCGCTTGAACAGGTCCTGCTCGGCGCCGTGCAACGGGCCGCCCGGCAGCGGCTGGCCAAACTGGTCGCGGCCGGTGACGAGATCCATGGCCGTGCGGGCGAGCGGTGAGGCCATCGTGAGCGGCGCGCCGAGACTCTCTGGATGACCGGGCGCCAGGCCGGCGAGCGCGTTCGCGTCGTCGGACGCCTGCGAGAGCGGGTCGAGGAACGTGAGGTCCACGGGACCCGACTTCGCCGGGTACGAGCCTTCCTCGAGCGGCGGGGTAACGCCGCCGTGCTTGGCGAACATCTGGTTGATCGTCTGTTCGCCCATCCGCGCCAGCTGCATGTAGAACGCCGCCTGGTACGGGTGCTCGAACGGGAACCGCAGCGCGTACAGCGAGGCGGCTCTGACCCACGGCCAATACCCGAAGGCAGCTTGCAAGGTCGCGCGCTCGCGCGCAGTCATCGCCCCGTAATCGATGCCCTCTTTGTTCGCGCGGCGGATGATCACGTTCCGCTGCGTTTCCAAGTCCGGGCGCGCCATCAGGTTCGTCCAATCCTCCGCGGTGCGGAAGCCCTCACGCTGCGCCTCGTGGATGAACGACAGCAAGCGTGGCACGTGGTCGTTGATGGCCGCCCAGCCATGCGCAATCGTCCGCGATGCAACGCGGCCCCGGCTTGCCGCGGACTCCTCGAGCGCCCTCGCCGAACCGAACGACACCGCGTTCGCGATCTGGGCGTACGTCTCCGGGTCGAGCCCACCAACCTCTGTCAGCAGCTTCGAGACGTTGCGGATCACGAACGGACCCGACTGAACCAGATGGATCACCAGGTTTTGGGGCAACCACTTCACGTAGCCCGGCGACAGGAAGCGGCCGAAGCGGAACGCCTGGTTGATGTTGTTGATGAACCGCGCCGCAGCACCAGCGGTCGCCGGCGTCAGCGGGCGCACAAGATCCGGGTGCAGGTAGCGAACACCCTCCTCGCCCTCGGGCGGGCGCGTCCACTCCTCGAACAGCTGCTTCGCGAGCTCGTCGACGGCCTCGCCGTGCAGGATGTCGCCCATGTAGACGCGGTACTTCTCATCCTTCAGCGAGTCGGGAATCTTGCGCATGTCGCGGATCGGGATCGCGCGCTCACCGCCGGCCTCGTCCTTGGTCGCCTTCGACATCGCCCACAGCATCGAGTGAACGAGGCGCATCGCCTCGAAGTGCGCGGCCTTCGAGAACGACGACGTCGCAAGAGCCGTCGCCTTCGTTCGGTAGCGGCCCGACTCGATGACCCGGCCGGAGAACTCGTGCGTCGTCGGCTGCTGCGCCGGGCCGAAGCCATGAACGTTCTCGCGCGGCAAGCCGCGGCCGACGCGACCCCACGGCTTCCCTTCCTGCTCGAACGGCAGATGGTAGGCGGCAGGCGGGGCAACCAGAGAGGTGTTGTAAACGCTCTGCACCGCCGGCGCCACGGGCTCCCCGCCGTGCGCCTTCGCGAGATCGGCAGCGAGCCGTCCTTCCTGCTCCGGCGTCCAGCGGCCGTCCTCGACGCCGTAGAGGCGCTCAAGCGGATGCAGCTGCGCCGGCTCAAGCTGCGCGCGAATCTCCGGCAGCTGCTCGCGAGCAACCCGCAGCGGGGCGGTACCGCGGAGCTCGTGCCCCTTCTCGACGAACATCTGGTGGATGTCGCGGGCGCGCTGGTGCGCCTCCAAGCGAACCAGGTCGTCCTCGAGACGGGAGCGCTCCGTCAGAAGCTGTCGGTGGGTCGCGGCGAGGTTCTCGGGGTGGTCGACGAACCGTCCCTCTTGGTGCTGCTCCGGCCCCAGCGCCGCAATGCGCTCGTCGAGCTTCGCAAGCTGGTCGCGCTTGAACGCGATGTCGTCCGGAAGCTGCGACAGCCGCGCGATCTCCGCCTGATGCGCCGCCAGCTTCTCCGGCCCGGACATCGCCGCGCGGCGCGACAAGTCAGCGATGGCCGCCTCGACCGCCTGCCGGGCGTTCTCCGGCCGCTGGCCGTGCTCGTTGACGATCGCCTCGAGCTCGCGGTGCAGATCGGGGAGGCCGTTCGCCGCCTGGTGGTACTTGAACCAGTGCGACCCCTGCGCATGCGCGGCGTCCTCCTCCGAGATACCAAGCATCCGGTTACGCGCCGCCTCCGACGCGCGCATCGCCTCGTGCGCCTCGAGCACAAGCGGATGAATGTGGCCGGGCTCGAGGTACTTCGACGCGATCCGCGTCATGTCGATCAGACGCTGATGCCGCTCGACGAACTGCTTGCGCGCCTCGGCGTCGCCAGGATGGAACCCCTCCTCGCGCAGGTGCTGGTCGACGTTGTCGATAAACGACTGGTGCGCCTTGACGAACTCCTCCGGCGTCACGCCCTGGCTGAGCAGGAACGCCGCGTGCTCCTGCGCCGCCGTCAGGCGCTTGCCGCGCTGGCCCCGACGGAGCGCACCCAGATCGCGCCCGGTTGCCTTGCGGACAGCCGCGGCCGGAACCGTCTCGCCGAACTTCTCGACGCGCCGCAGCGGCGCCGTTCGCAGATCATGCTGAACACGAACCTCGGCGCGCACCTCGCGTCCCGCCTTCCCCAACGCAGCGCGCGCCGCGATGTGCTGAGGGCTCAGCCGCCCGCTCGGGATCTCGCGGGCGATGCCGTCCTCGATGTAGAGCAGGCGGCCACCGCTCTCGACGTGGTGGCTGATCAGCCGGTCGATGACGTGCTTCTGCAGCAGGCCGACGGCGTAGCTCTTCGAGGCCGGCGGGTGAACGTACAACGGCTCGCGGGTGTCGGGGTTCTCGCCGACCTTGATCGACCGCTCGACCGGATGCGGAGACTTCACCAGCGCCCGCGTCACGAGCGCAGCCCGCTCAAGCGGCGACAGATGCGGCCGCGTCCCCTGCGACAGCACATGATCCGCGTAGCCCTTCGGCCCGTAGCGGTAGAGCTCTGCGGTCGTCAGCGGCTCGCCGTGGATCAGCTTCGACGTCATCGCCACGTCATGCAGACGGCCGAGGATCGAGCCGGGCGCGTGGAGAAGGGGTGCGTAGGAGAGCGCCGCCATCACCGGGTCTTGCTGGAAGTCCCGGACGGGGTGTGCGTAGTAGTCGTACATCCCCGCGCCGAGGCGTTTCGCAGCCCCCGACGGGTCGTTAATCCCTTGCCCGAGCAGGTCGACCATGCCGACCGTCGGCGACGCGACATCGAACGCCGTCTTCGCGAGCGCGTTGCCCGCGTGAAGCCCACCGAGCAGCGCGGCAGCCTTCTCCCGCAGCATCGGGTCAGCGGGGAGCACGACCTTACCGTGCTCCACCTTCGTCGCCTTGATCGCCTGGCCCTCGAGCGCCCGCTCCGTGTCGGACGGGTTGCTGGCGATGTTGTTCGCCCACTGGTGCAGGCTCATCTGCATCCGCGTCCCGGTCGTGCGAACGAAGTCGCTGACGCTGGAGAACGGGTCGATGACCGGGTTCTTCCCCGTCGGTGCGGCGCCGAAGATGTGGGTGCTGACGTGCTGCGCGTTCGCGTGGTACGGATCCCACGAGCGCTCGAAGCGGTCAGCCTCTCGCGCCGGCGGCGGCGTCAGCTTCGGCGTTCTGTAGAGCGGCGACCCTGTCGACGCGGCGTGACCGTGCATGAGGTAATCCATCCGCTCCACCGGTCCGCGACGGAGAACCTCGGCGCCTCGATACTCGAGCGGCTGCTGCTTCGGAGCAGGCGGCGCAGGAGCCTCCGTGGTGGGAGGCTCCGAGCGGTTGATCCAGTGGTTGGCGAGCGCCTGAGCCTGGTCGCCAATCGATTTGCGAACAGCGGCCCTCGAGACAGCCCGCGCGTTCGCCGACTTGCCAGTGGCGTTGTTGGCGCCGCGTACGACCGGCACCGACTAGACCCCGTGATGGCGTGGCACTGCGCCGCCGTTGTTCGGGTGCGGCGCTGGCCGGTGCGAGATCGGCGGCAGTGGCGCGGGCGGCGGCGGGGGCGGCGGGCCGAGCAGCTGGTCGACCATCTGGCTGAACTCAGCCGGCGTGTACCCGTAGGCGCCGAGCGCGGCGCGAAGCTGCTGGAGCACATAGGAGCGCGCAACCCCGTAGTTCAAAGGCAAGCGACCATGCTCGTCATACACCGGCTTCATCACCGCATTCTTCGGCGGTGCGCCGTTCGGGCCGGCCGGGACATAGGTGCCGTTCGGCAGCAGGTACTTCACCTCTGACGCCCCGCCGGGAAGCTTGTCGGTCCTGGTAATCGGCTCATGCCCGACCACGACCGCGCCCCTCTTCATGCGCTCGTTATGGATCCACTGGCCCAGCGTGGTGAAGACCTTGGCGTGCGCCTTGTCGCGGCGCTCGATCGCCGAGGCGCGCGCCTTCTCCGCTGCCTGCTGCGCCTTCTGCTGCGCCTGCGTCGCCTTGAACGTCGGCTTGCCTGTCACGGGGTCGACGCCGGTCAGGTTGCCGACCTCGGTGCGCGACTGCAGCCCGTACTTGGACAGCAGCAAGTTCTCGGCCTGGTCGGCGCGCGCGTTCTTCAGGATCGCGTCCTGAGCCGTCGCGCGCAGCCCCGGCACCGACGCAAGCAGGTTGCCCAACTCCTGCCGATACTTCTCATCGGCGATCTCCTGCTGGCCGGACAGCGCCAACTCGTTCTGCTGGCCGCGCCCGAGCGCAAACCCCGGCAGCATGTCCGCCGCCGCCGTAAACGCCGCCCCCTCGCGGGTCAGCGCCCCGGCCGGGATCGCGCCGCGCATCCCGTACAACGGGTCGGCGGGCGGCGCCATGTGCGCGTCGACGGCGCCCACCTGTGCGGAGGGGGCGCCCGCCACCGACAGCAGACCGTTCGTCGCCTGCTCGCCCTTCTGCGCCTGCTGGTCGACCGCGCCCGAGAAGCCCCTGCCGAAGTCGGCGATCGCGTTCGCCGCGTTGCCGTAGTCGGCCTGCACCTGCGGGCCGATCCCCTTCAGCAGATTCGCGTAGTCGACGCTCAGGTTCTTGACCGCCTGCTCGCGCTGCCCGAACTGGGCGTCCGTCGTCTTCTGTCCCTGCTGGATCGCCGCCTTCGTCGGCGCCAGCTGGGCCGCCACCTCCGACGACACCATCTGCCGCAGCTGGGCGGGCGTCAGACCGTACTGGCGCAGCTGCGCCGTCGTTACCGGCGCCGCGTTCTTGACGACAGTCGTCGAGGCGGCCATCTAGGCGAACCCCATGCCGAGGCCGTGCTCGGAGATCGGGTTGGTGGCGCGCAGGCGCGGCGAGAGCGCATGGTGCACGAGCCTGGCGACCGTCGAACCGGGCAGCGTCGAGCCGGTCGAGCCGCCCACACCCGGGGGCGTCGGCGGCTGCGCGTAGGCGCCGGGATCCTTCTCGGCGGCGCCGACCGCCGTGTTGTAGGCGGCCTCGAGCGCCCGCTGCAGCGTGTCGCGTCCCGTCTCGGCCGACTTCTCGTAGGTGTCCTGCAGGCCGAGCAGCGAGTTGAGCAGGTTGTTGTAGGCGCTGGTCAGGTTCGACTGGTAGCCCTGGCCCTCCAGCGCCGAGCCGACGCCGGTCGCGCCCGACTCAAGCATCCCGCGGGCGGCAAGCTGCGCGCGCAGCGCGGCGAGCGCCTGGCTGTGCTTCTGGTTGATCTGGCCGAGCACCGAGTCGCCGGCGCGCGTGTACTGGTCGGCGAGCGTCGACGTGCTCGGGTCGATCTCGCCGGTGATCGCCGCGATCTGGCCGGGCGTCAGGCCAAGCTGCGCACCGACGCTGGCGAAGTCCGGCACCGCGCCGAACTGGATCAGCGCCTGGTTCGTGCCCGCGTCGCGCGCCGCCCCGGCGGCCGTGATCGCCGCCTGGTAGTTCGCCTGCGCCTGCTGGTACGCCGGATCCTGCGCGAGCGCGTTCTGGTAGTCGGGAGCGGTCGGCGACGACACACCCGTGCCGCCCGTCCCACCGGTGCCAGCAGCCGACGGCGCCGACGTAGGCGGCGGCGACGGACTCGGCAGAGAAGGCGGACGGAACGCCGGGGCGCCAAGCCCCGAGCCGGCAGATGCGAGCAACCTCTCCTCCTAGTTGATGCGGATCGGGCGGATGCGGACGAAGCCGTTCGTGAAGGTCGCGGTCGACGTGTCGCCCCCCAACCCCTGGATCTTGATCACCGACCCCGCCGGCAGGCCGGTCGCGGCCGTGCCGCCGACCAGCGGCGGGTTGAAGCTGCCGCCGGTGACGGTCGACCAGTAGATCTCGCCGACCTGGGCGCCGTTCGCGAGACACTGGATGTACTTGTTCGCGTTGCCGCCGGTGACCTGGGCGCCGTAGTCGATCAGGTAGTCGCCCGGGCGCGGGATCGTGATCGCGCCGCCGGTGAAGTCGATCCACGAGGCGTTTGTCGCCGAACAGGTCGCGCCCACCACCGAGAGCGGGGCCGCGCCCGCCGATGCCTCCCACACGTACGGGCTCGTCTTTACCGAGCCGTCGGCGTTCAGCTTCGAGTAGCGGACACGCCAGAGGATCCCGTTCGTCACGTCGACTTCGAGCAGAACCTCCTGGCCCTCCTTCGGCGTCAGCTGCGCGAACTGGGACAGGTTGTACTTCTGCAGCGTCAGGTCGGCGACCGGGATCCCGCTCAGGCTGCTGTATGGAAGCTGCGGCGGGTTGAGTTCCAGCCAGGCCGCGATGTCGGCCATCGGCAGCTGCGAGATGTCGATCTCGGCGTTGCCGAACAGCGCCATCTAGCGGCTCCCCTCTCTCGTGTAGTACTCGAGCTCGACATCGTTCAAGCGCAGGTCGGTCGGCGTCATCCCGGCCGCCTGGTAGATCTTGAAGCCGATCCCGCGCGCCGGCACGGCGCCGCCGTTCGGGTTGATCACCATGCGTGTACGCGTCGGCGCGGTGGTGGTCGGCAGGTCGCCGATCGTCGTGTACGGCGCACCCGCCTCCGAACTAGTGGTGTACGCGAGCCTGAGCCCGCTGCCGGCGCCGGGCGCGTCGTAGTTGACGTAGATGCGCTGCCAGACCGAGGTTGCGTCGGTCGGGATCCACTTGCGGTGAAACCGCTGCCAGCCGCGGAAGAACGGCGTCTCCAGCGACGGCAGAATGACGGCGCCGCCCTGGTCGGTGGACGACTGGACGCCCCAGATGTTGGCGAGGTTGCCGACGTACCCGTTCGGGCCGACGAAGTAGCTGCTCTCGCCGAGTCCGGTCGCGTGGGCGAACATGGTGGCGACGATGTCGCTGAAGCGGAACCAGTGACCCTGCGAGAGATCGCAGACGAGGAAGTCGATGTTGTTGCCGGACCCGTCGGAGACCGAGACGGTGTAGTAGCCGCGGTAGACGCCGCCCGCGATCGTCCACGACGACTGGTAGTTCTTGAGCAACGACTGCCAGTAGGTGAGGATGCCGCCGCGCTCGGCGAGGTTCGTCACCTTGGCGCCGTCGGTCAGCCAGATCCCCTCGGTGTTCGCGAACACGACCTGCTCGCCGTAGGTGGCGATCGACCGCTCGTCGAGCAGACCGGTGTCGTACAGGTGGTCTTTGATCAGGTTGCCGACGACGTTCAACTGCGGCGGCGTGTCGCCGCGCACGCGCCAGACCTGGCTGCCGGTGAAGAAGATGATCGCGTTGCGGAGCCCCTGGACGCCGATGATCTTTCCCGGCATGTCGATCCACGAGTTCGTGGTGTCCCAGGTGGTCGGGTCGCCGGCCGCCGAGAAGTAGCCGCGCTGCGGGTTCGCGGCCGTGTTGCAGAGCAGCGTGTAGTCACCGAACAGCGTCCCGCACGCCGCCTGCGGCCCACCGGAGGCGCTCGTCAGGGCCGCCCCGTTGCCCGAGTAGAACGTCGGGACGTGGCTCTGATCCATGATCACGAGCTTCTCGCGGTGGAACACCGGCCGCGCCTTCGCGGTGACCGTGCCGACGTAGGCGCCGACGCCGGTCGACACCGGGATCTTGATCAGGTACCCGTTGCTGGTGACCGCGACGATCTCGGCGCCCGTCGCCGTGTACGGCGCGTAGGCGACCATCGACCCGTAGTTGGTGGCGGACGCGTTGCGGACGCTGAACGTGCTGGCGTCGACGGCCGACCAGCCGAAGCGGCGGCGGGCGGCGCCATCCAACTGCGGGATCCAGTCCACCATGTCCCAGAGGATCCCGCCCGGCAACTGGTGGCGCGGCAGGTCGCGCATGAAGCCGAGGTAGGACTCGAGAACGGGGAACGGCGCCCCCACCTAGGCTCCCGTGTCCTGGCTTGGGTAGGCCGGGTAGTACTTGCGCCGCGTGCGCCGTCCCGCCTGGGCGGCCGGGCGGCGGCGGCCCTGCATCCGGCGGATGCGTCCGCGCGCCTTGCGCACCTCGGTCTGGTACTGCTGCAGGAACACCATCCCGTTCTGCGAGTTGGCGTCGTTGTTGTACGACGCCGCCTTCCACTTGACGTAGAGCTCGATGATGTAGTGGAAGACCGGCGGGACGCCGGTGCCCGCGAGCGTGTCGGTCGCGTTCGCGAGCAGCGTCGGGACGGGGACGTAGTAGATGTTCAGCGTGTCCGGCGTCTGCGGCGTCGGGTACAGGCTCAGCAGGTTCTCGCCCTGCATCGCGTAGTAGCGGACGGGAACCGCGCCCGGGTAGCGGCGTCGCCAGATCAGTTCCTCGATCGGGATCGGCTCCAGCGGCACCGTCTGGCCGTCGGCGGCGGAAACGCAGGTGATGTCGTTTACGACCAGCACCGCCGTCGGAAGCTCGTAGTCGCCCTGCTGCGACGTGAGCGTCATCGTCGCCTGCTCGACCTTCACCTTCGTGCGCTCAAGGAAGTCGAGAATCGCCTCGTTCGTCCAGGAGTCGATGAAGCCCTGTTCGGTGCCGCCGTTCGTGTTGTCGAGGCCGATCGCGGTCGCGACACGCGAGCGCACGTCGGCGAGGGTCAAACCGAAGGTCGCCACACGGCTCCTTTGCTAAGAGAGGGAGAGCAGCTTTTGGATAGCGCTCAGCGCGTCGTTCAGCTTCGCGAGTTCTCCGTTGAGGGCGTCCTCGTCCGGCAGGTCGGCGAACACCGCCTCCTTGGTGGCGAGGAGCTCGCGAGTGGTCAGGCCCGCGGCCTCGACCGCCGCCTCGACGCCCTGCACGTAGTCGATGCTCGCCTGCGTCCGGTCGTGCTGCGCCTGGAGGTCGGCTTGGAGCGCCTGTAGGCGCGTAATCGTGTCAGCGTCGAGCGCCACGGTGGCTCCTTCCTGCTTACGAAACGCGCACCGGGATCAGGGACAGCGAGCGCACCGAGGCGATAGCCGTGCCGGTTCCGTTCGACACGTAGTAGAGCGTCAGCACAACCCCACTGGCGATCCCATTCAGGGGCGCCTCGAACGACATCGCGACGTTGTAGCTGGCGGACGTTGACACCGACGCGAGAGTCCCCGAGGCCGACCCGTGGTTCTGCATGTAGCCCACGGAGAGCGACTGGGCGCCCGAGGACGAGGCGTTGCCGTAAAAGGCGGCGCGAAGGATGTAGTCGCCGGCGCGCGGAGTGGTGATGCCACCGAGCGTCGTATCCTCCTGGGCGGCGCCGTTCGCGGTGAAGTTCGTCCCGCCGCCGTAGTAGACCAGCATCTCAGGGCCACCGATGAAGTCCCACTTGGAGGCGGACGCCGAGCCGGCGTTGTACTGAAACGCCCACCGCTGATCGTTGGCACCGACCGCAGTGGCGATCCAGATGTCCCCGTCGCTCGGGTTCGCGGGGGGACCGCTCGCGATCGTGCCGACCGTGATCTTGTTCGGCGCGTAGCCGCCGCCGATCTTCGACGGGGCGATCCCCGCCGCCGTAGCGATGTCGCTGTTCTGGATCGAGCCGGCCAGCGCCAGCTTCGAGTAGGCGATCCCGGCCGCCGCGGCGACGTTCGCGTTCGCGACCAGCTGTGACACCCACGCCGAGCCATTCCAGACCAGCGCGCCGTTCGCCACGGGCGCACCGGGGGCCGGGATCGCCGCGTTCGCGGTCGCCGCCGCCGCGTTCGCGGCAGCCTGGGCAGAGTCCGCGACCGCCGCCGCCGCCTGCAGGCCAAGCTCCAGATGGTTCAGGTTCGTCGGGCCGACGGCCGTGACCTTCTCGACCCAGGTGGTGGGCGTGTACGCCATCTAGTTCACCGTCGCCGGGGTGATCATCATCGCCGTCTTGCCGTCAGGGGTGACGCCGCCAAGCTCGCAGCAGACCAGCGAGTCGGAGCAGGGCAGCGAGTCGGAGCAGAGCAGGACGTTCCAGCTGGCGAGAACCGCCGCGCCGATGGCAGGCGTCGCCTCGACGGCCGCGGCACCCGACACCGGGGACGGTGCCACCACAGAGCCGCTGACAGAACCGACCGTTGCGGGCGTGAGCGTGAGCGGCATGTCACCTTCCCCGGGCGGCGTTCGCCCGCAGCTGCTTCTGCGATTCGAGCTTGCGTCCGCGCCGCTGGCGCTGCCGCTTCGTCTTGCTGGTGAGCGCGCGGCTGCCCGCCCGTCTAGGCATCGACGCCCCCGGGGAGGATCACACCGCCCTTCGAGCGACGAATGTCGGCGGGGACGGCGATCGACGAGCCGGGCTTGTGGGCACGCCGCGCCGACCGCTCCTCAAGCGCCTCCAGGTCGCGCCGGTCCCGCTCGGCGTCACCGACGAACTGCTCCTCGCCCTGGAACTCGAGCGCGAAGTCGTCTGCCTGCCGCGCCCGCATCGGGTAGCGGCAGATCGGGTTGGCGCATTCCCGCGGGAACGGCGTCTCCTGCGGCTCCATGCACTTCAAGCACTGGTAGCCGAACCGGATCCGGGCGACCGCCTCCGCTGGCCACTTCACGTTGTACGAGCGCGACACCTGGTCGCCCTCGACGATCACCTCGTCCGGCTGGTCGATGATCTCGACCGGAGGTGTCCACTCGCGCCAGCGCTCGGACATCTATGCGCGGACGATCAGTTCGCCGGTCGGCTTGAAGATGCTCTCGCCCTCGTTCAGCGACAGGCTCTCGAGTTCGCGCGGGACACCCACCGGGTCGGCGCCCAGCTTCACGTACGCGTCGAGAAGCTCCTCGCGCGCCTGGTTCTCGGCCTCGTAGCGGTAGGCGACGTTCGGGTCGATCTCGGCGGCCCCGACGATCTCCAGGATCTCCTCGGGCGACTTCTCGTCGTAGGACGGGAACGGCTTCGCCGCGTGGATCTCCTCCACCTTGATGAAGTCGGCCCCGAAGGCGCCGCTCGACTCGAGCGTCCGCTCGATCTCCTCGCGCTCCTCGTCCGTCAGCTTGTGCGCCTTCTGGTAGTCGCGCGTGTCGAATACCGACAGACGCGTCTCCGGGGTGACGCCGTCGGCGAGTCCCTTGAACGTGAACGCCTTCAGCCCCGCCTCGATCTCGTGGTCGAGCAGGGCGCCGGCCTGGAACTTCGCGATCCTCTTCTTGCCGGTCTCCATCTCGATGCCGTTGACAAGCGCGATGGTGGGCTCGCCGATCCCATGCGTGTAGCGGGCGGCGCGGGCGACGTATCTCGCCAAGCGAATCAACTCCTTCGGGAAGATGAGGAGGGGCCGGACAAGCCAGCCCCTCCGTTTACGTCAGGGCCTACTGGATGCCCTGGTACAGCGCGTGGACCGGCTCCTGCTGAAGCTCGAGGCAGTACTCGGTCAGGTACTCCTCGTCGTAGCCGTCCACGTCGTTGTTCTGCCGGTTGCGGAGCAGACGGGTCGTCCGCAGCGGCCGGAACTTGACGTAGTCCATGTCGATCAGGAACATCCAGCCGCCGTACTGCGTGTTGGCGGTGCTGAAGTCGTTCCAGTCGCGCTTCACGATGACGGGGATCTGGAAGCCGTAGGCGCCCGAGATCAGGGCGTCGACCTTCGCGCCCCACAGCCGCGTCTTCGCGTCCACACGAACCCAGTTGTCGCGGAGGAAGCCCGACATCTCCGTCGCCGCGGTCGGCGAGCAGAAGAGGACCTTGTTCTCCGAGCCGTGCTGGAGGTCCGTCTGGAGGTACGTGTCGAGCGCCGACTTCGTCAGCGCCCCACCGACGTTGTGGATGTTCGTCGCCAGGAACTCGACGACGCCGCCCGAGTACCCGACCGGGTTCGTACCCGACGTGTCGAGGTAGCGGGCGCCCCAGAAGAGGCCGTACTCGATCGCGCGCTTGTGCTCGCAGGTTGTTACTCGCCCTGTTCGGGGCGGGCCAGGTCATTTCTGCCTGGCTCTCCGTCTTTCGATCGGAGGTCGGACTATATCTTCCGCGCCCTCTTGGCGCGTCCCATCTTGTAGTCTCTGAGGTCGGCTATCGAGTGGACATGTTCGCGGTTCGACCTATTCGCATCGCGGCATCTTTCGATGCAGTCAATGTCGAAGTCGTCGATCCCCCTGTACCCAAGGCGCTTTGGATGCTTGGGGTTGAACTCCCCAACGCGCGTCAATCTGTGAAGACAGAAGTCGTGAACCGCCTGGGCCGCTTTCTTCTTGTCTCCGTACAGGTGCGGCAGGAGCGCCTCTGTGATTTTCAGAAGACGGGCCTGCCCGTTCACGTGAATCCGAAGGGCCGGTCGGTTTCCTAGTCGACTTGGCGAGAAGACATCTCGAACGTAAACAGGGAGGCCGTACTCTCGAAACGAGTCGGCGACCCCGTTCATCACTTCGAGATCACACATGGTCATCGAAAAGACCGGTGTGACGCGAAGCCATCCCGCGCCCCTGGACTGGCGAAGCTTGTTGACCGAGAGAGAAAAACATCCCTCTCCGCAAACGAGTCCGCCAATGAACTCCAGCGAATATGTCATCGTTCCTTCTCCTGCGGATCGCCCAATCCACGCCGTCTGTTCCTAGTGAGGGGGCGTGGCTCTAAGGGTGTTCCCGCAAAATAGACGGGTATTTGTGTCCGGTTTAGTTTAGAGAGCGCACCGGACGAAGCTGACCGAATCAATCAGCTTCTTCTTGCGCTCGTAGTCCGGCTCCCCACCGGTGTACAGGTCGGTGGCGATCAGGGTGTTCGTGAACCCGTACGGATCGCGCTGGATCTGCTCGTAGTTGTAGTTCATCACGCGCTTCGCGACCTTCATCGTCCCGAGCCCCGCGCCCTGCATCGACGCGTTCCCGACGATGAGCAGCTGGTCGCCGGCGTTACCGGCGGCAGCCGCGACGGCCCCGATACCGCGCGTCACGTTCAGGGTGTCCGTCGACACCGAAGTGACGACGAAGCCCTCACCCGTGCGGGCGTTGCGAACGAACGAGCCGGCCCGGAAGTACTGGCCCTGGCCCGCCGTCACCGGGATCGCGGTGGCGACATTCGTGTAGCCACCCGTCGCGACGGTGGCGAGACGGGGAAACAGCTGATCTTCGAGCCACTCGACCTTCTGGTTCCTCGCCTTCTTCTCGGCGATCTTCATGAGCATGGTCGTGAACTGCGACGTCTGGGGGTCGAGCATCCCCACCACGTCGTCCATGTCGACAATCTTCTCGTCGACAAGGATCGTGTTCGTGTCGACCTGCCCCGTCAGTGCGGTGACAGCCAACTTCGTGCTCCTTTGGGAAAGGAAGGGATTTGCGTCTTCCGATCCGTCAGGGTGTCCTCGCGGGCCTACGGACGGACTTCATCCACCGCACCCCGGGTGTCCTTCGCGGGCCGGTACGGGCGGTCGGATCTTCGCGCGGTTCGCGCGGCTAGGCGGTCGTCAGCCCGTCGAGGATCGACGTGCTGGCCGCGCCGAGGAGTCCCGCCTTGATGCGGTCGGCCTCGGTCAGTTCCTTGTCCGCCACGCCGGGCTGCGACCCGACGGCGGACGGCCTGGCGAGCGTCGCCGCCTTCTTGGCGGCGGCGGCCTCGTCGGCCTGCTGCTTCTCGGCGATCCGGCGGATCTCCGAGGACTTGACGCCGCTGCGCGCGGCGGCGATCTCTCTCGCGGCGAGCAGAAGCTCGGCGCGCTCGGCTGCGTCCGTCGTGGACAGGATCGTCTTCGCGAGCGCCGGGCGCTCGTCGAGGACCTCCTTGATCGTCGGCGCGAGCTCGTTCAGGTCCGGGGCGCGCTCGGCGGCAGCGTTCCACGCCTCCACGAACGCACGCTCCTCGGCGGACTGCGCTTCGCGCTCCGCGATCGGCTGCAGTTCGGCGCGGACGCGCGCCTCGGTCTGCTGGGCGATCAGCGACGCCTGGAAGGCTGACGCCTGGCGCGGGTTCGTCGCGAACCAGACATCCATCACGCGCTCCGTCAACTGGCCGGTCGGGTCGCCAAGCTGCGCGACCCTGGTCAGCGCCGCCTGCGGGTTGGAGACGGCGAGACTGTCGAGCTCCTCGACGACCTCGGCCGTGATCGGCACCACCGGGGGCCGCTGCTGCGGCGCCGCGACCTGCTGGCGTAGCTCCTCCAACTGCTGACGCAGCTGGCCGACCTCGTCGGCCTGGCGTCCAAGCAGGGCGTTCTGGTGCGCGGCGGCCTTGACCGCCTTCTCGATGTCCCCGTCGTACTTGGCGAGGAACTCGTCGACGAGCGGGTCGCCAGTGCTGGCCGCGGGCGACTCCTGCTCCTGCTCGCCTTCCTGTTCCTTCTCTTCGACCTCGCCCTCGAGGTCGGTGACCTCGGGCGTGAAGCGGCCCTGCTCGTCCCTGGGCTGTCCTTCCGCGGCGGCCGACGACTCTTCGTCGGGTGTCGCCTCTTCGGTCGTCGTTTCGGTATCGGTGCCGTCGGCCCGGCGAAACGCGGCGGCGAAGGCCTCGTCGACGGCACCGTCGTCGGTGCCGATCTCGAGGCCGTCAAAGTCCAGTTCGGACAATCAGATCACTCCTTCTCGGCCGCGTCGAACGCCTCGATCCTGTCGAGCGCCCGCTTCAGTGCGGCTTCGGCTTTGTCGGGCTGCTCGAGGAGTTGCTTCACCCCGTCGAAGATCCCGCGGTTGTAGTCCAGCTTGCGCTGGTCGATGTCGCGGCCCCGCATTAGCTGGCGGGTGACCGTCGCGTAGTAGGTGCTCTCGGCGGCAGTGAAGACCTCGCGCAGCACCGCCCATCCTTCGCTGCCGGCAAGATCGCGCAGCTTCTCCGCGATCTGCGCCGCCTTGTGCGCGCGCACCGCAAGGTCTTCGCGCGTCACGTCCTTGTCAGGCAGGTGCCATCACCCCTTTAGGCGTTTCGTCCGGCGCCGCGCTGCGCGAGCGCGCGGTGCATCATCACGGCGGGCGACTGCGAGAGCGCATTCGAGGGCGACGTGATCGCCGTCGCAAGCGGCGATGTGACGCCCGCGCTCGGCGGCTCCGGCATGTCGCCGATCTGCGGTGTCCCGACCGCGCCGCCACCCGGCGCGGCGACCTGGCCGGGCGGCGCCTGTGTCGTCGACGAGAAGTAGGCGTCCGCGTCCACCTTGTCGAACGCCTCCAGCAGATCCTCCACCCAGCGGCGGAAGTTGAGCGGGGCACCCACGGCCGCGGCGAGCGGGGCCGCCTGCAAGGCGAGCGTAAACAGCGCTTGCTGCTCGGCGCGGCGCTCCTGGCGCAGCAGCGACTCCGAGATCGACATCACCGAGCAGGCGTAGTTGCCCTGCACCTGCGCCGGCGAGATCCGCTCAAACGCCTGCGCGCCGCCAAGGCCGGTGATCGGGACGATCCGGTCGGTGCGCATGAACTGCTGGATCAGCGGGATGATCTGCAGGCCGGCGTCCTCGTAGGCGTAGGCGAACTGGGCACGGCGGGCGGACAGGCGCTTCTGCGCGATCGTCGTCAGCGTCGAAACACCGGTCGCGGTCGCCGAGTCCATCTGCTGCAGGTCCTGCCCCGACATCAGGCCGAGGCCGCCAGTGACGTTGTTCATGTCCGACTTGAGGCCGTTCTCGGCGCCGAGGCTGACCTCGGCCGGCAGCGGGTTCGGCTGCCACATCTGAACCTCGGTCGGATCCTCGACCGTCCAGAACTCGCCGGGCGCGAACTCGTAGTCCTGGTCGTCGGCGGTGTCGCGCAGGATGATGATCGCGTTGTTCAGCAGCGACACGTTGTCGATGCGCTGGTTCAGCGTCGTCCAGAGGGCGCGCTGCAGCGGCTCGATCACCTCCATGTCGGAGACGCCGACGAACTGGAACGGCTGCGGCATCGAGCTCGCCACGACGAACGGCCGCTTGCGGTGGTCGTACGGGTTGTCCATCGGAGCGCGCAGCAGCACGTGCCGGTTGCCGACCGTCGTCACCTTTCCGTCCGGCCCCCAGTGCTCGAGCACTTCGACCATGCCGCGCTTGCGGTTGGTGAGGAAAAGCTCGTCGGAGCGCCACACCTGGCCTTCCCACGACTGGATGTCGCGGGTGTTGCTCAGCTGGTCGACGTTCTTGTAGACGCCGGCCGCCTCAAGCTCGCGAAGCTCATCGATCGACATCCAGACGCGATGGATGACGTACTTGGCGCCCTGCACGTCCTGCGCGTTCTCCGGCCAGAAGAAGTCGCGCACATCCACAACCTCGAAGCCGGGGCCGTCGCGGACGACGCGCGTGTCCTCCTGCGCGACCAGAACCGGGTAGGTGCCGATCACCTCGTCCGTTTCCGGGTGGCGGATCTCCTTCTCGTGCTGCGCGTAGCGGCGACAGGCGGACTCGTCGTACTCCCAGGAGATCTTCGCGACCGTCAGGCCGGCGATCGAGTTCTGGAGCGCGAACGGGCGCTGCTTCTGCGAGAAGCGCGCCATCTCGAGCTCGTAGCGAATCACGTTCTCGAGTGCCTTAGCACCGGTGACGTACTCCTCGATGCGAGCGAGGTCGTCGATCATCGGCCGCGGCTTGATCTGGAAGGTAGTGCGGTCGTCGATCATGTTGGCGACGATCGACTCGACCAGCTGCAGGCCGTAGGCCGGGTGCAGCTTCGACGTCCACTGGGCCGCCTCGGACTGCTTCTCAAGCACGCCGCGGTAGGCGCGGTACATCCGCTCAACGAAGCTGACGAAGGTGTCGTGCTGGCGCTTCGCCTCCTCGAAGTCGCGCACCACCCGCTCAACGGCGGGGCGGTCCTGTTCGCGGATCGGCGCCTTCGCGTCGTCCTGGAGCGCCAACGTCTACCCCTGGCGCCGTAGCAGCTGGATCGCCGGGCCTGCGCCCATCGCGGCGTCCCGCTGCTTCTGCTCGCGGGCGGCGAAGCCGTGCAGGAGCGCGATGATCTTGGAGAGCGCCTCCTTCTCGAGCGGATCCCTCTCGGCCGTCATCGCCTGGGTGCCGAGGTCGATCATGTGCCCGATCAACGCCGACACGTTCGGCTGCGCGCCGCTGGCCTGCGGGCCGGCGGGCGCGCCGGGAACGCCGGGTGCCGGTGCGGCACCGCCGCGGGCGGCGAGGAGGGCTGCGAGCGGGTTGAAAGCCATCTAGTTGCTCCAGGGGTAGGCGGGCTTCGAGGACTTCGATCTGCGGCGGTTCTGCGGCTTGCTGCGGCCGCGCACCCGCTCCGGGTGGTGGCCGTAGCGGCGGAAAAGCTCAACGGCGATCCCCCACGTCATCACCATGTCGTCGTTGCAGCCGTCGCTGGCCGCGGGCGACGTGCCGACGTCGCGGTGCACGAACGTGGGCGCCTCGTTGATGAAGTTCGGCGTCGCCCACGGGAAGGTGCGTTCGCGCACCCACGCCTCCAGGCCGTTCACGACCTGCGGCCGGGTGCCGGTGTTCATCGGGAAGCCGTAGGTGGTCGACTCAACCTGGTCGGGGCGGTTCGCGCGCCGGTGCCGGTAGAGGCGCGGGTAGGACGGGCGACCGTTGCGGCCGTCGCGCAGAGCCGTGATCACGGGGATGCCGTAGCCGCCCTGGTCTTCGGGGGCGATGATCGCGTCGTGGTACATGCGCCCCAGGTAGTGCAGCTGGGCGGCGAACTGGTCGGGATCCATCTTCGTGTGGATCTCGGCGACGATCGCGCCCGTCGACAGGTCGATGACGGCGGCGGCCGAGAAGTCGGTGCCGCGACCGGTGGCGTTGTCGGCCGCCAGCGCGTACTGGTGCGCCCCTTCCTCGTCGGTCTCGCCGATCGGGAGCTCGTAGACGAACACCTCGCCGTCGTCGCGCTGCTCGAGGCGGGCGCGGCGCGGCAGCGTGCCGTCCTCCTCGACGAAGACGCCGCGGAAGATCGGCTCGCGCACCTGCGAGGCGTAGAACTTGAGCGACTTGCGGTCGAAGAACGGCCGCCCCGAGAGCAGGAACGCCTCCTCGGGCGTGTTCGGGTACTCCTCGTCCTTCTGGTCGTCCTTCATCACGAGGCTGGCGCGCCACGCCTCGTCGCGCTGCGGGTGCAGATCCCAGCGCAGGAACTTCTTCTTCAGCCCCTTGTAGGTGCTGCCGGCGTTCACCCACAGGTGGTGGTAGAAGTTGCCGCCGCCGGTCGTCTCGTTCGAGACGCCGTTCGCGGTTGAGATGATCCGCGCCCGCGCACCGTCGGCGACCGCCGGGATGACCGACTTCCAGTTCTGCTGCGCCCACTGGTGGAACGCGTACTCGTCGAGGATGATCAACGCGGCGGTACGGCCGCGCCCGGCCTTCGGCGTCGACGCCATGCCGGTGATCGACGAGATGCGGCCGTCCGGATGCCTGAGCTCAATCTCGACGTGCGGCCGGTGGCCGCGCGACGGCTTCAGCACCGTCGTCCCCATCTTCAAGTGCTCGGGCAGCGACTCGTACATGTCCCACACCCGGTTCACCAGCTGGGACGCCTCGTCCTCGTTGATCGAGTAGCAGAGGACGGCCGAGCCGGGCATGGTGAGCAGCGTCCAGAGCGCCTCGCCGGCGTACACCCACGTGACGCCCAACTGGCGCCCCTTGAGAACGATCGTGAAGCCGTTCTCCATGCTCCAGTCGAGGAGCTCCCGCTGCCAGAACCACGTCTTGCCGGTGCGCTCCGGGGCGGGCTTGCCGACGAGAGCGGCGTCCTCAGGCGTGTACAGGTCGAACTCGAACCGCTCGCCTGTCTTCTGGTCGACGCACTCGACGTTCATCAACAGGAACGCCGGGTGCTGTTTCGCGAGGTCGATCTCGCGGAGGAGCCGAAGCTCCTGTGCAAGCACCTGGAGGGCGCGGGGATCGCTGGGGGTGACGACCCCCGTGACGCTCTCCATCTTCGCTTGCTACGACTGGACGGTGCCCTCGGGCGCCGCCGGTGCCTCCGGCTCAGCCGGGGCGTCGACGCGGCCGGTTGCGACCTCGCCCGGCTGCTCGGCCGTGAGGCCGCTCGCGTCCACCCCGTCGGTCGAAGCGTCAGCCTTGGCATGTGCCTCGGCGTCGGCGGCCGGGGACGGGCCGGCCGTGCCGACGGAGGCCGACTGCGCCTCCTGCACATCGCGCGACTCGATCACGCCGTCCGAGCGGGACGACACGTGGCTCGGGGCGCCGGGGAAGCGGTCGAGGAACCGCTGCACCTCGCCGAGCGCCTCCTCAACGGTCTCGCCGACGAACACCTGCGTGCCGGCGGCGACCACGCGCTCGATGCGCGCGATCTCGCCCTCGACCTCGTGGACGAGGTGGAAGCCGAGCTCGGCCGCCTTCTCGATGCTGATCGCCATCTACTTGCTCCTCTTCTTCGTTGTCCCGACACCGGCCCGCTTGGCGGCGGCGTCGATCTTCTTGCGGGTGGCAGGCGAGGCGAACTTCTCCTCGCGCTTGGCGGCGCGGATGTGCGCCTTGTCGTTGATCGGGAACGAGCGGCCCGGCCCGGCGAACTGGTCGGACTTGAGCGCGTCCCGCTTCTTCGCGGTCAGGCGCGCCATCAGTCGGTGTTGCGCGGGCGGACGTTGCCGCCGAACTTCTTCGTGGTCAGGCCGCTGCTCGGCCCCTTCTGCGAAACCGTGTTCGGCCGCGCCTTCACCTTCGGCGTCGACCGCACCGGCAGCTTGTGCAGGGACGGGACGGCGTGGCTGGCGTGGCTCTTGCCTTTCGGGTTGGGACCTTGTGCCATCACTTCTCCTTGAGGGGACAGTCGTCGCGGTGGTCGCCTTTGCCGCCGCACTGCAGGCAGATGTCGGCGTAGAGGCCGAAGCGGTGCAGTTCGAGCGCCATCAAGGCGAAGGCGACGACCACCGCCCACGCCCAGGCACCCGACCCGGCCATCTCTAGTAGTTGGAGCCGGTGAAGCCGCCGAACGCGTCGACGAACTTGAGCGTCTGGGCGGCGGCGTTGTTGTTCTTCACGCTGACCCGCACCGTCTTCGTTCCGCGCGCGTCGAACTGGGCGAGGTAGTTGACGTTCGCGGAGCCGTCGTAGGTGGGGCCGGACGACAGCGCCGGCGGAAGGCCGAGCGGGAACGGCGTCGCGTCGTCGAACTCGAACGCGGCGACGGTGACGGTAATGTCGCCGCTGGCCGCGCCCGACTGCTGCACGAGCACAGTGAGGTTGTCCAGGTCGGACACGTCGACGTCGAACGTCAGCGTCGCGCCGATGCCGATCGCGACGTTCGTCGCCAGACGACCCCGCACCGCGTAGCCGCCGAGGTAGCTGCCCTTGTACGGTGCGAGCTTGGTGACCGCCATCTAGTTCCTCCGCTTGGTCTTGATCGTGGGGGCGGCGCCGGCGAGCCGCGTCATCCGCCGCAGGCGCCGGTACGCCTTCTTCTCGAACAGCGCGCCGTGCTGGGTGCAGAAGCACGGCCCGGTGCCGCGCGTGTCGCCCGTGAACGGAACCAGCCGCATCCCGTGCTCGGCGTCGATCTGGAACACGAGGGCCGCGGGCTTCTCGCACCGCAGCCCCCGCGTGTCGAACTGGCAGCGCGGGGTGATCCGCTTCGTGTCAGCGCGATCAAGCAGCACCGCGCCGCGCAGGCTTCCAGTCATGTGCTCAGGGCCGCTCCCGGGACTCGCCCTTCAAGAACCCGGCCGCGTCAGGGGTCGTGACCCCGCGGAAGTTCTCGACGAGGTTCCAACTCATGCCGTCCCAGAACTGCGCGTAGCCGCCGGGCAGGATCGTGAAGGGCTGCTGCACGAGGCCCATGTGGTCGTACGGACCGTTCACCTCGTCGTTGAACCAGTCGGGGGTGACGAAGTCGCTGATCTTGACGCCGTCGATCCGGTAGCTGTCCGACTCGACGGGGTCGCAGACCTCCTGCGCCCACACCGTCCCCTCCGTCTGGCTCTCGCGGTTGATCGTCCCGTTCGGGTGCGGATACCAGATGTAGTCGTACGGCCAGCCCTGGTTCGTCACCGAGATCATCGGGTCGGCGGCGAGCTCGAACAGTTCGTGCGTGAAGCTGACCGAGTTGTCGTAGCCGTAGTAGTCGGCGGTGCCCGCGTACACCACGATCTGCGGGGCGCCCGCCGTCACCGTGTGGTAGGCGAGCGCCCCCTTCACCGGCCCTTTGGTGACGAACACCGCCGACAGCGCACCCGCGGGCGCCTGCCTGCGGCCGATGAACACCAGCCGGTAATGGGTGGTGTGCCAGACCGGCGCGAAGTCATGGTTGACCGCCTGCTCCCAGGCGGGGATGTCACGCCTGATCGTCGCGTCGCTGATGTACTGCTGCGCCACGTTGCGGACGTAGATCGTCTCGGCAGGCACAGCCGACGTGCTGTCGGAGCTAGCCCCGGCGACGAACCCGGCGGTGACCAGCACCGCCACCAGCGCCGCCAGCAGTAGCCCCAAACGAACGGTCAGTCCCATGGCAGCGCTCCCGTCAGGATGTCGTTGATCTCTTCAGCCCAGACAAGCGCCCGGTCGAAGTGGTGCTGCAGCTGGTCGAAGCCCGGCTGCAACTCGGGCCGCTCGAGCGGCGACCCGTCGCGCACGAACGACTTGCCGTTCCGCAGCTGCGACAGGAACTCGCCGAAGCGCTTCACCACCAGAGGATCGACCCGCTCACCCATCGGCGACCCACCGTAGAGGGCCGAGCCGAGGGAGCCCTAGTGGCCGATGACGAGCAGCCGCAGCACCGTCGAGGCGGACACCACCGTCGAGTTCGCCGCGAGCTCCGTCGCCGCCGCCTGGTTCGCGGAGCCGGTCCCGTACAGCTTCAGCTTGCCGGCCGCGTACGAGCAGGTGACACCCGGATGGTTGCCGATGATGTCGACCCCGTAGATCTCGCGCAGACCGACCCCGGACGGCGGGAACGGGTAGCCGCCCGCCGGGTAGGCCGCGTCACAAGTGAAGTCGACGATCAAATGCTGCAGGTTCGCCTCGCCCAGCACCAGCGACACCTTCGTCGCCACCTAGCGGCCCGCCTTGATCGCCGACTCCTGGTCGTTCTGACCCGCGCCGCCCTTCGAGTTCTCCACCGTCAGACCCGACGAACCCAGGTCGAGATCGCTCCACTCGGACGTGCTGTCGTTCGCGCCGTAATCCTGGCCCGCGATCCGCGCGCCCCGGCCGGGAACACCCGCCATCTCAACCCTCCTTGGTGCGCTCGCGCGCGTCGTAGAACTCCTCGAACCGCCGATGCAGATCCAGGTACCGCTCAAGCTCGAGCAGCACCGACAAAGCCAGCCGCTCCACCAGCCGCCCGTCCAGATCCCCGTCGACGAAGAACACCGCTCACCCCCCGAGCGCCCGCCGATGATGCCGGCGGCACAGCATGTGCTCCGGATCGTCCGGCGACGCCCGAAACACCAGCCGCGGGCAGCGCGGCTCATGGCAGTTGAAGCGCCGCCACAGCAGCCCCAGCGGGGCCAGCAGAAACACGTCCGAGCCGATCCCCGACCAAAACTGGTAGCCAAGGCCGCCCAACGGATGCAGCAGCCACATCACTCCAGAATCCTCCTGATCTGCTCCAGCGACGCCCCCGCCGCCCGCAACCGCCGCGCCGCCGCCAAATCCAAGTAACGCAGAAGCGCCAGATGCTCGGCCGTCCGCTCGTCGAAGCCCAGAAGCTCCAACGCCTCCTTGCGCCACAACTCGACCTTGTCCATGTAGTGGGACTCGTGGGACTCGGCGGCCTGTGACATTCACGCACCAAAGGGGGGTGGGACTCGGTGAAGTGACGGCCTCCCCGTCCGCTGCTCCTAAGCCCGCGACACCCAGCGTTCGAATCCTGGGAGTGTCAATCGGGGAGGTCACCTTTGTGACAATTTGTTACAAGGAGGCGAAGCCGGGGATGGTTCGGGTTCGGTACCAGCGCGGCCGGGACTCGGACGCGCTTGTGACCGCGCGGGGGTGGCACGTGGCAACTGTGACCCGGCGTGTGTGGCTCGCGACCCTCCGGCGCGACGCGATCGGCGAGCGATGGTCGCGCGCGTGTGTACGGATGGAGCCAGAGTCCCCGACTCGGCTAGTTGAGGGCCGCGCCCTGCTCCGCTCAACCGTGCGGGCTGGCGCTACGCGGTCACAACGTAGTCACGCCCGCGCGTGCTTCTTCGGGATCGCCGTCCCCGGCTTCGGCCGGCAGTCGAAGAGCCCGGTATCGGCGTGCGACCGCCACAGCCCCTCACACCAGGCCGCCTGCCTGACCTTCTCAAGCTTCGTCGATGGAACGACCCCGCCGTCCCACGGCTGCCGTGCGTAGCCGCGCTCGTACGCGCGCTGCTTCGCCTTGCGCTCGGCGTCGGTGAGGGCCATTCGGCGCTCCTTCGGGGGGATGTCACGAAAACGGGGTTGGGGTGTCACGGCCGGATCAGGCGTCCAGCGTCACGCCCTTCGCCATCAACTCGCGCCAGAGCGCATCCCGCTCCTGCGGCGTCATCTCGGCGATCTTCTTGAGCTCGTCCGGGCGCTCGTGCGTCTCGACGGTCTCCTTCGGCTTGCCCAGAACACGGGACGTCAGCTGCTCGATTGCACGCAAAGCAGCGCCGTCATCCTCGCCTTTGAGCGCAATCGCGAGCAGCCGGGCGACCAGCGCCTCGGCGTTGTCGACCAGCGCCTGCGCGTACACGTCCCTCGGCCCTCTCCTGCGTGCCTCGGCTTGCCCGGAGCGGATCTGGGCCGACTTCTTGGCGGCTGCTGCCGGGTCTGCACCGAAGCCCTTTCCCCCATGTCCGGCACACAAGCGCTCCCCATGTACGGCGAAGGCCTGGCAGCGTTCGCCGGTCTTCTTGGAGATGCCCTCGCACTGCTGCTTGGGAGGGGTGGGGATGGGATCGTGGGACAAGTTGGCCTCTGGTGATCGGGGGATCGGGGGATCTTCGGGCGAAGGAGGGTTGACATCGGAGGCGAACTGGAAGACAATCCGCAGCAGCCGATACCTGTTCGCCATACCAGGGCCGCCGCTGGCGATCCCCAGTGCCCCGCCTCGAAGAGGCGCGGTTTGTTCGGCAGGGTTGAGGAGGAGGACAAGCTCACCGGCGAAGCCGTGGGCCGTCCCCTCACCCTTCTCCTTTTGGGGGAGCGAGCCGGGAGCCCTCTGACGACTGCCGGCAGGCAGGGCCGTTGGCGCGTGTAAACGCTGACGGTCGACCCGCCCGGTTCGCTTGCATTCCCCGCAAGGGTCGAAACGCGCCCGGAAGCCGTGAGTTGCGTCACGGCGAGCCGGTCCGAGGCGTCAGGGCTTCACACTCAACGCAAGGGAGGCGCGAAGGGAGGTGGTGCTTGAGTCGCGTCTACTGACCTAACGCACCATACGAAGCGAGAGCACACGACCGCACCACAAGGGGCCGCGCCTTCTGGGCGCGGCCCCTCAGGGCTTCACCCACCACTAAGGAGGATTCCCATGAAACCGACCGCCTGCGAGCGGATCCGGGCGGCGCGCGAGCGTGCAGCCGAGCTCGTCTGTCCCTGCGACGAAGACGACGCCCGCCCCGACTGCCCCTACCACGGCGAAGAGTCGTGGCCTCAGTCTTTCGACGCCTGGCGCGTCTGGCCGCACCGCGTAGATCTCGCGCCCTAGGCGCACGGTTCGCGTTTACACCCGCCGTGTGAACGCGAACCCTCCCGGCGCGATCCCAGTTCCCCTCCCCGCGCCGGGAGGGTCAGGGCTTCACCCACCACCGAAGGAGGAAACCAGGGTGGATCACAGCTACGTCATCATCGACGGGCAACAGCACCTTGTCGCCGTCACCGCGCACATCGCGACGGCGCGCAAGCGCCTGAAGGAGCGCGCGGGCCGTCACATCGTCAGGCTGTCCGCCAGCGGCGCGACGTTCGAGCTTCGCGACTTCGCCGGGCACACGTTCCGCATCCACGGCGAGGAGGTCAACTAGCGATGGACGACCGCCTCTTCGACGCAAACCTACTGCTCGGCTGGTCGGCAAGTCTCAACCACGAACGGAAGACGTTCGCCGACTACTGCGACTCCCTGGAGCCGCCCGAGCCGGAAGCCGCGGAGGAATCCGATGCCTGACAAGTACGGATTCGACCACCTCGTTCAGCGCGGGACGATTGAGCTTCGCTGCATCTGGTGCGGGCACACAGCATCGCCGGCGACACGTGAGACGCTCCTACGGCGCCACGCCCGCAGACACAGCCGAGACGCCGTGCTAGCCGCCGAGGCCGCCAAGAAGGAAATGGCGGTCCTACGGGCGTCGCCCGCGCAAGCGGCCCGTCAGGGCTTCACCTACCGAAAGGAGACCCTCAAGTGATTGAGGTCAAGACACAGGCCGAACTCGACGCGGCCCTAAAGAAGCGCCCCCCCAACGAACCGATCGTCGTACTCGGCGGCACACGCACTGCGCCGTTGGTAGTGCGCAACGCGCAAGACATCGTGCTCAGGGGCTCCTCGCACGCCGTGCTCAGGGACTCCTCGCACGCCGAGCTCAGGGACTCCTCGCACGCCGTGCTCAGGGACTCCTCGCACGCCGTGCTCTGGGGCTACTCGCACGCCGAGCTCTGGGACTCCTCGCACGCCGTGCTCTGGGGCTACTCGCACGCCGTGCTCTGGGGCTACTCGCACGCCGTGCTCTGGGGCTCCTCGCACGCCGCGCTCAGGGACTCCTCGCACGCCGAGCTCTCGGGCTCCTCGCACGCCGTGCTCAGGGACTCCTCGCACGCCGTGCTCAGGGGCTCCTCGCACGCCGTGCTCTGGGGCTACTCGCACGCCGAGGCGTCGAAGTACGCCGCGCTACACCGGACGCCCGGACACAGCGGGACGGTCAAGGGCGGCGTAGTCATCGACGTACCCGATGTCCTTGACATGTCGCCGGCCGAGTGGTGCGAGTATCACGGCGTCGAGGTGCGGCGCGGCTTCGCGACGCTCTACAAGGCAGTCGACGACGACCTGTCAACGCCGAAGGCGCGAGCCGCCGGGATCTTCTACACACCCGGCACGAAGCAGAAGGCTCCCGACTTCAACCCGGATCCGGTCTGCGGTGGTGGCCTGCACGCGTCGCCGAGTCCTGCGATGGCGGCGACGTACAACAGCGGCGCGACGCGCTACGTGCTGGTCAAGGCCCGCCTCACCGATCTGGTTGTGATCGACGACAAGGTGAAGGCGCGCGAGTTGCGGGTGGTTGAGGAGGTCGACCGGCAGGGCGACCCGGTGGGGTAGTCCCGGAACGAAAACGAGGGCCGTTTCCCGAGCAAACGGGGGGCGGCCCTTTTGTTTCTCTTACAGGCCGCGCTGGTAGTCGGTATCGGCGATCTGGTGCGCCCGGCTCGCCACTTGCTGCGCGAGCGTCTGCAGGTGCGCGATCACCTGGGCGGCGGCCTGAAACGCGGGATGCACTGGCGCGCCGCCAGGGTTTCCGTGGAGCGCGTCGCCGATCGCGGACGGACCGGCGAGCAGCGTTGCGGGAAGGTGCACGTTGAGCGGCGCGGCCGCCGATGTCGTGGCGGGCGCGATCGCGGGGGTGGCGGCACCAGCGCCCGCCCCGTGCTCGGAGGCCAGCTGCGGCGAATGGCCCGCAGCAAGGAACTCCTGCAACTGGTCGGGGTGAGAGGCGAACCCGGCCGACATCTGGCGCCAAGCGGCTGCCGGGTCGGCGGTGTGAGGGACGGCGGCTAGCAGGCCGGCGCGAACCATCTGCGCCATCCGCTGATTCGCGAACCTATCGGCCGCCTGCGCCTGCAGCGGGCTCGGAGTATCGGAGGGAAGCGCCAACGTCGACTCCTAGGGCCGTCTGGCCGGGTAGTGGCTCGCCGCGTTTGCGGGCAAGGGTGGGGATGGATGCTACGGCCGCCGGTTCTGGAAGGCGCTCGGGCGGCCGGTCCTGAGCGGCGACTGGCTCGCCAGGGTCGAGGATCTCCCCGCCAAAGAGCGCCTTGAGCTCGTGCACGATCGCGGCCTCGCGTGGGGGTAGCGCCCGCATGATGTCGCACTCCGCGACGCTGTAGACGGCGCTAACGCCGCGCCACGAAACCGTCTTCTGCCCCAGATCCGTGTGGCCGCGTCCGATTTCAGGCATGGCTAGCGCCAAGGCTCTGTCTCACCGGCGCTTCACCGTTGCCGGCACGGGTCGTTGACGACACCCGAAGTGTAGCAGCAGCTTCGGCGCGTACCAGCTTCCGGCTCACCCCCACCTCGGCGCAGATCGCGTCCTCCTCCCAGCCGGCGGCCAAAAGCTCGCGCACCCGCTGCGCGCGCTCGGCCTGCTGCGCGTCGAAGTAGGGCTTCGGGATCCAGATCTTCCCCGGCATCCGCGCCGCGAGCCAGTCGACGAGCAGGTCGTCGAGGTGGCGGCCGGCGGCGTTCAGGCGCGGCGCTAGGCCGCTGAAGTAGACCCAGGTGATGAACGAACGGCCGAGCGGGATCTCTAGCTGCATCCGGTCAAGTGCCCGCTCGAGCGCCTGGTAGGAGCCGCTGCGGTTGCGGGCCTCGACTTCCCGCTCCCATCCCTCGGCCTCGTACGGGTCGATCAGGCCGTCGTAGGCGAGCAGGTTGCGAGTGACGGCGGCGAGCGCGGCGTCGAGGCGCGCCGGCGACATCGGCGAGACGCGCGGCTTCGGCTCGACCGTCACCGGCTTGGCGGCGTAGCCGTCGACCTCCGGATCGCCCTTGCGGCGAGGACGGTAGCCGCGTCCGTCGCAGGCGAGGCAGCCGCGTCCGACGCGCCGGTTGTGGCGGCAGTCGGGGCAGGGGATGAAGCGGGAAGGGGCGAGTCCGCTTTCGGCGAGCGGCCGCGAGGACTTCGGGCTGTACGGCTCGTTCAGCGTCCGAAGCAGGATGCGGACGTTCTCGCGGCGACGCTCGGCGGGAGTCACGGCCGGGCACCGTAGAGGCCCGTGCCGAGGGAGGGTCTAGGCCAGCTTCAGATCGGCCCGCAGGCCGCGAACCTCCTCGCGGATCTCGCGCAGGAGCGCGACCGTCTCGGCAGCGGCCTCCCGGATGTCGGCTAGGTCGACCGCGAGTTCTGGTTCATCACGGAACCAGTCAACGGGGCGGCCGAGGATGTCCGCGATCTGGCGAAGGTTCCGGTGGGGAGGCGTCTCTCCGGACTCATACGCGTAGATCGTGCGGACGCTCACCCCGAGCTCTCTGGCGAGGTCCTCCTGCCTCATCTGGGCTTCTTTACGAGCTTGGGCTATCCGACGGCCGACCTCGATCCGGTAGTCGTCGTCCGCAGCTGTCCCGTCCAAGCCGAGTTCCCCTTCCCGAAGAGTTGTCTTGATCGTTAACACGATCCCGCGTTAACGACCGTACACGAAGCCCATCGGAAGGTCAACGCCTGAGCGAGCGGTCGGCTCGTATCTAGACCAGAAGGTTAGTGTAGGTCCTTAAGAACTTCTCCTTAGAGAGTATTTAACCTCTGAAGGACCTACATACATACAAGGACCTTCACACCCCCCGGAGGGCCGGGGGGAAGTGTATTGGGTGCTCCGGAGGCAACCCTACGCCCTCCTGACGGCACGGCCCTCAACTCTCGCAATCGGCAAAGTTGAAGTTGGGCTAGGTGGCCCATTTACTCCGTCCGACCGGGCCGATACGGTTCTGCCAGTCAGCTTCCACTTCGCTTCCGACGTGGCGCTGGCGACTTCACCAGACCGTAGGGAGGAACGCCGACATGCAGCAGGTGGTCACACTGACGGGCGTCGAAGTGAAGACCGGCCAGGGCCAGAGCGGCCCCTGGGTGCTGAAGGCCTACAGGGACGCTGGCGGCAACAAGTACCAGACCTTCAAGCCGGAGCTTCAGCAGATCGCGGACGGACTGCTCAACCAGCCGGTGTCGATCACCTGGGAGACCCAGGATCGCCTCGACCGCAACGGGCAGACACGCACGAACAACGTCCTCACCTCGATCGAGGCCGCACAGGGCGCGCCGGCGGCCCAGGTCGCGGCGCCACAGGTGGCCGCACCGCAGGCCGCAGCGGCGGCCCCGGCCGGCGACAGCCGCGGCGCGGTGATCAACCGCTCGGCTGCGCTCGCGCGCGCGATCGAGGCGCACGCCGCCGGCATCGCCGTCGTCTCGTCGCCGGTGCAGCTGTTCGCGATCGCCGACCTGTTCGTCGGCTACATCGAAGGCGGCTCGTCCGCCGCAGGTAGCGCCGCCTCCTCCCCGGCGCAGGCCGCGACCGCTCAGTTCTGAGATGGACGCTGCCGACTTCCTGGGGGCTCTCGTGAGCCCCCAGGCACCGCCACCCGAGGATTCGGTCGCCCTACTTCCGGAAAGCCGCGAGAACGGCTCTGGTGGCCTTCCAGGGGCATGGCCGATCGCGGGCGTCGACCACCTGAGCGCGACACAGGTGTCGATGTTCATGCGCTGCCCGGAGCAGTACCGGCAGCGGTACATCCTCGGCCTGAAGGAGCGGCCGGGCGGCGCGCAGATCCTCGGCACCGGCTTCCACTTCGCGCAGGAGACGAACTTCCGCCAGAAGATCGACACGCACGAGGATCTGGCGGTCGAGGCGGTCGTCGAGGCGTTCCACGCCGGCTGGGAGCAGGAGTTGGAGCGGTACGGCGGCGTAAACGAGGTCGTCTGGGACGAGCGCGAGAAGCCGGACACGATCCGCAAGAAGGGCGCCGACCTGTCCGCCCTCTACCGGACGCAGGTCGCCCCCACGCTGCAGCCGGAGGCGGTCGAGCACCGCTTCCGCACCATGATCGACGGGGTTCCGGTTCCGTTCGTCGGCGGAATCGATCTCGTCGGCACGCGCGAGCACGGCACGCCGTGGGACGACAACTACCACTCGCTCGACCTGGTGGTCGACTACAAGACCGCGAAGGCGGTGAAGCGCGAGCTCAAGCCGGAATGGCTGCTGCAGGCGCGCCTCTACCAGCTTGAGACAGGCCGGCGCGTCGAGTATCACGTCGCCGCCAAGACGAAAGACCCGCAGGTGGTGACGCCGGTCGACGCGCCCCAGCTGGCGATCGACCCGTCCGAGCAGGCGCTCCAGACGACAACGAAGCTGCTGCAGCGCGTTGTCCGGCAGATGACGCTGCTCTACCTCGAGTACGGGCCGGACACGGCCTGGCCTGGCGCGATCACCCATCCTTGGGCTTGCCATTTTTGCGGCTTCCGCCCCTCCTGCGTCTGGTGGCGGACGTAATGCCGACGATCGCCATCGACTGGGACGACACGCTCGTCGGCTGCAAGAAGTACGGGACGCCGGGAGAGTGGCTGCCCGGCGCGCAGAACGCGCTCCGCGCGCTGCTCCGCAGCGGACGCGACGTGATCGTGCACTCCTGCCGAGCCAACTTCGCCGCGGGCGAGCGCGAGATCTTCAACAAGCTTTACGACGGCGGCTTCGGCAACGACCTGCAGAAAGGGCGTCTGTCGGTGTGGTGCGACGAAGGCAAACCGCTCGCGATGGTCTACCTCGACGACCGGGCGCTGCGCTTCGAGGGCGACTGGACAGACCTCGTGCTGACGCTGAAGGAGATGACGCGGCGATGACGCTCGTCCCGACCACGCCTGACGGCACGCCGCTGACCGAGGTGAAGGACCGCGGCGACCTGCCAGCCTACGAACTGGGGCCGAACTGCATGGTTCACGGCTGCGACCAGTTGCGCGAGGACGGCGGTGGCCACCACGTCTGGCGGCGCTCCAACCAGACGCGCAGCTGGTGGGTTGAGCTACCGGACGGGACGCTCGTTCCGAACCGTGTCGGGCTTTGTCGCGAGCATCACCGCGAAGTCACCGGCGGCGTCGGAGGCCACAAGGCGGCGATCGTCGTTCGCGGTGACCGGCTGCTGTGGAACGGCACCGTCGAGATCGTCGACCTCGTCTTCGCGCACGACCCGTTCGCTGTCCTCTGCGCGGATGGGAACGAGCACGACACTGTTGCCGGGCGTCCGAAGCCTGGCGAGAAGTGCCCGACTTGTCAGCGGCGGGTCAACCATCCGAAGAAGAAGACCTCGCCGCAGTCGAAGGTGTCGGCGTACCGGATCCCGATCGACGACGCCGAGACGCACGAGGAGCTTCGCGAGGCGGCGGCGCTCGCGCTCGACCCGAAGTTCACCGAGAGACCGCACTGGCAGTGGGCGCTCAACACGTACGCGTACGCGCTCATCCTTCAGGGGGCGCGACTCGAGGAGCGCGGCGAGTGACGACGTACGCGGAGTTCCTGGCGCGCAAGCGCGCAACCCACGGCGAGGCCGGCTTCGAGTGCGAGCCGTCGGACATGCTGTACGACTTCCAGCGCGAGATCGTCCAGTTCTCCACCCGTAAGGGCCGCGCGGCATCTTCGCCGAGTGCGGGCTCGGGAAGACACCGATGCAGCTGGAGTGGGCGCGCCAGGTAGCCGGGCACACCGGCGGCAAGGTCCTGGTGCTCGCTCCCCTAGCGGTGGCGGCGCAGACGGTGCGGGAGGCACACAAGTTCGGCGTCCCGGCCGTCCAGGCACGAGAACCCCGGGGCATCGACCCGTCGGCGGCGATAGTCGTGACGAACTACGAGCGGCTCGACCGCTTCGCCGACCTGTCGTGGCGGGGCGTGGTACTCGACGAGTCGTCGATCCTCAAGAGCTTCGACGGCAAGACGCGGGAGCGGCTGACGCGGTGGGCGCGGCAGGTGCCATTTCGCTTGTGCGCGACCGCGACGCCGTCTCCGAACGACTACGAGGAACTTGGCGGCCACTCCGAGTTTCTGGATGTGCTGACCCGCAGGCAGATGCTCGCGGAGTTCTTCATCAACGACGGGATCAGCGCCGCCCATTGGCGCCTGAAAGGCCACGCGCAGAGCCAGTTTTGGCGGTGGATCCGGTCGTGGGCGGTGGCTCTGCGCTCTCCCGCCGATCTTGGCTACGACGCTTCTGGCTTTGAGCTTCCGCCACTCAACACGTCTGTTGTGACGGTCGACGCGGACGCGGTGTCGGAGGATCGGCTGTTCGCGGTGCCGGTGTCGACGCTCAGCGAGCGTCGGCAAGCGCGACGCGAGTCGATCGCCGAACGCGTGCGGGCCGCCGCAGACATCGTGAACAGCCACGACGAAGCCTGCGTCGTCTGGTGCGATTTGAACGAGGAGTCGACCTCGTTGGCCGCCGCGATCCCGGACGCCGTCGATGTCCGCGGGGCGCACACCCCGGACGAGAAGGAAACCCGGCTGCTCGCGTTCACGAACGGGAATGTCCGCGTGCTGATCACGAAACCGTCGATCGGCGGATGGGGACTGAACTGGCAGCACTGCCACCGGCAGGTGTTCGTCGGCCTGTCCGACTCGTACGAGTCCTACTACCAGGCCGTCCGCCGTTGCTGGCGGTACGGACAAACGCATCCAGTGGAGGTGACGATCATCGCATCGAACCGCGAGCAGGCCGTCCTCGACAACGTGCAGCGTAAGCAACGACAGGCCGAGCAGATGTTTGAGAACCTGGTGGCGGTCGCGGCGTGACTAGAAGCGGCGACCGGTGGACGATGCTGCTCGGCGACTGCGTCGAGCGCGCTCGCGAGATCGGAGACGAGTCGGTGGGTCTTGCGGTGTTCTCGCCGCCGTTCCCCGGCATGTACGTCTACAGCGACTCGGAGCGCGACATGGGCAACTCGCGCACCGTTGACGAACTCGTTGAACACTTCTCGTTCCTGATCCCCGAGTTGCTGCGCGTGTTGAAGCCTGGTCGCTCTTGTTGCGTCCACCTCACCCAGACGCTTCGGGTGAAGTTCCTCGACGGCTACACCGGCCTCCGTGACTTCCGCGGGGCCGTGATCGCCGCGATGGAGCAGGCGGGCTTCATCTACTACGGCGAGGTCACGATCGACAAAGACCCGCAGCTGAAGGCGATCCGCACGAAGGATCATGGTCTGCTGTTCAAGACGCTCGCGACAGATTCGGCGAAGATGCACATGGCACTCGCCGACTACTTGTTGCAGTTCCGGAAGCCGGGGGAGAACGCTGAGCCGATCCGCGCGGGCGTCAGCGACAGGTACGGCAACCCGGACGGTTGGATCACCGCCGAGGAGTGGATCGAATGGGCGGCCCCGGTCTGGTACCGGGCGTCTCAGCACTACCCGGGCGGGATCCGTGAAACCGACGTTCTGAACGCCGCCGTTGCTCGCGACAACCAGGACGAGCGGCACATCGCGCCGTTGCAACTGGGGGTGATCGAGCGGGCCGTCAAGCTGTGGAGCAACCCTGGCGATCTGGTGTTCTCGCCGTTCGCCGGCATTGGATCGGAGGGCGTGGGCGCGCTCCGCAACAACCGGCGGTTCGTCGGGATCGAGCTTAAGCCGTCGTACTTCGAGACCGCGTGCCGCAACCTCGCCGCCGCGGAGGGGCAGCAGTCGCTACTCGCGGGACTCAATGGCCGCCCGTGACCGTGCGCGCGGCAAGGCGTTTGAGCTTGCCGTCGGCCGTCTCTTCGGCGGGCGCCGCCGCACGAACGGAGAGCGCGGCGGCTTCGATGACTGCGTCCGCGTTGAGGGCGGCCTGCTGCCGGTGTCGATTGAGTGCAAGGCCCACGCGACGCTGCAACTGCGCCAGGCGTGGGTTGATCAGGCGGTTAAGAACGCGAACGGACGGCCCTGGGTGATCGCCCAGCGTCCGAAGGGGTCGCGGCGCATCTACGCGACCGTCGACCTGATGTGGCTCGTCGAGCTCTGCCGTGCGGCCGGACTCGTGACTTCACCAACCGAGGAGGACCAGAACGTTGCAAAGGGGAGAGACGCTCAACAGGGCTAGCGCGATGCAGCGCGGACTGGTGCCGCGCGAACCGATCGCCAGGGTGATCCGCAACTGGGTGGCCGCCAACTGGTGGATGGACGAGCACAACAACATTCCGTCGGCGCGCGAGCTGGGCTCGCTCGCGCGGCTCGCGGAGTTCGTCGGGCTGCACGAGGACACGATCACCGACATCCTCAGGGGCCGCAAGAACAAGAACTGGCTCAGCTTCGACAACGCCGACCGGATCGTCACCTTCATCGACCCGCTGCTCTGGCACTGCGACCCAGAACTGCGCGAGATCTACGAGAACTACGACTTCTCAACCCTTGACGTGATCTCGCCGACCTGCGAGGCCGCCGACCCGCTCAACGGCCTCGAAGACTTGACCGGCCGCCAGGCGGCGGCCGTGCTCGGCGTGACGAGGGATCTGGTGTTGGATCGTCGTCGGCGTCAGAAGCAGCAGCTTGCCGCCTGATCTTGCCCAGCTTGCCCCGCACAGCCTTGAGGCGGAAGAGTCGGTGTTGGGGGCGATGATGATCTCGCCGGCCGCCGTCGAGGCGTGCAGCGACCTGCTCGGGGGACGCGAGTTCTACCGCTCGTCGCACGGCGCGATCTTCCAGGCGATCGTCTCCGTGTACGCGCGCGGCGAGTCGGTTGACGCGATCACCGTCACCGACGAGTTGCGCAAGCGGGGCGACCTCAACGATGTCGGCGGACCGGAGCGGGTCCGGGAGCTCGCGATGATCGTCCCGGCCGCCTCCAACGCACGCCACTGGGCGAAGGTGGTGCGCGAGAACTGGCTGGCGCGCGGGCTGATCCGCACCGGCCAGGAGATCTGCCGTCTCGGCTTCGACCGGCCCGGGCCGATCGAGGACCTGATCAAAGAGGCGGACGGCCGGATGTCCGAACTGCAAAGCCTGCTCGAGCGCAAGAGCGACAGCGTCTTCACCGCCGAGCAGCTGGTGGCCGAGTTCCGCGAGAAGCTCGCCAACCCGATCGACGAGGACATGGTCGGTGTCAGCCCGCCGTTCCAGTTCTTGTCGCCGCTGATGCCGTCACGGCTGTACGTGCTCGGCGGCTACCAGGGGGACGGGAAGACGGCGCTGGCGCTGCAGTTCCTCCGCTCGGCCTGCGAGGGCGGCGCCAGGGTCGGGTTCGCGTCGATCGAGATGTCGCGCCGCGACCTGACCGAGCGGCTGATCTCCACCTTCGGCATCCCGTACACGGAGGTCCGCACCGGCCGCGTCCTCGACCAGTACCGGCCCGCGCTGGAGGACGCGCTCAGCGCCGTCGGCTCGTGGAACTTCGAGGTGATCGACGACGAGGCGGTCGACCCGGTGTCGCTGCGCGCCAACCAGCGGCGCGGGCGCTACGACATGTTGATCGTCGACCACCTGCACCGGATCCGGGTGCGCGACAAGAAGTATGAGCGGCAGGAGCTCGAGGACGGCGTACGGCGGATCACGAACATCGCGCGCGAGTTCGAGATCCCGGTGCTGCTGCTGTCGCAGCTGTCGCGCGCCGGCGACATCCGCAACCCGTTCCCGCGCCCGACGATGGCGTCGCTGCGCGGCTCCGCGATGATCGAAGCGGAAGCGGCGGTGATCTGGTTCGTGTGGCGGAAGCGCGACAAGAACCACAACCCCGGCTCGGAGGCCGAGTTGATCGTCGCCAAGAACCGATTCGGCCCGATCGGCTTCCAAAACCTGTGGTTCCACGGGTCGCAGGTGCGCTTCAACTGGCAGACCGGCCCGTAACGACTTCACTGAAACCGAAAGGGGAAAGGCCAGCGTGGAAGACAAGCAGCACGTCCCAGCCTCGGGCGAGGCGATGACGGAGGCCGTCCTGCAGGTGGCGCGCTGGGTGCGCGACCACTGCCAGACGGTGATGGATCCGTGCGCCGCCATCACTGCCGTCATCCCGATCTACGAGAACGTCGAGGACCGCGCGAACCCCGAGGTCACACCGTGGGGGATGATCAAGATCCACGGCAACCGGCTCGGCAGCCTCGTCTTCGAGAGCCCGTGGATGGTGGCGCGGCTCGACCCGTCGGCGATCGGCGAGAACGCGCCCGACCGCTGGTGGGAGGAACTCGGCCTGCGGGATCCGTCGTGAGGATGACAGTCACGGCCTGGGCGGACTTCGACAGCTACCACGACGACGAAGACCTGCAGGCGATCCGCGAAGACTTTGAGGACGAACTTCGCTGGCTCGGCGGCAAAGGCATCGTCGTCGAGATCAAGGAGGAGCCGTCGTGACGGAGACCTATTGGACCGGGTTTACGGAGTTGCTTCGCGACAAGCATGGAGCGCGCGTAACGATTTGCGTCTGCGTGACAGACGACGCGACTCCGGACGTGCTCGTTCTCCACGGTGACGGCGGCGAGTTTATTGACATGGAGATCGACACTGATCTTCCGAACGAGGACGACCCGTCATGATCGACCGTGCCCGTCTTCTGCAGGACGCCCGCCACGTGGCCGAGTCGTACGAGGGACAGACCGCCGGCGCTGTCGCTGCGGCGTTGGCGGCGATCCTTGAGGACCCGCGCAAGGCGGTGCCGGACGGGTACGCGCTGGTGAAGAAGCCGGAGCTTCTCGGCCTGGGCGTGCCGGGGCCGCGGCCATGAGCGAATCGAAATCGCTGTTCCAGTGCCGTATCGACAACAGAAGGAGGAGCCCGTGGAAGGCACTCAAATCGACCCGCGCGTGATCGCGGAGTCGCTGCAGATGGACACCTACGCGCTTTCGGAGACGCTGACCGTGTGGGCGAACGACGCGCTCCCGAGCATCGGCTTCGAGACGCGGGATCTCCGCGGCCCCTCGTCGCTCGACGCTTTCGACGAGCAGGTCGCGAAGTCGCGTCGTTACTTGGAAGCGGCGCACGAAGCGTTCAAGGCGTACACGCAGGACAACCCCGACGAGAACGACGAGGACTAGCGTGTTCGCGGATTCGGCATCGAGGGTGTCCCGCGCGCCGCGCGGCGTGAGGGGCGAGTCTCTGTTCGCGTGCGCTCTGACTGACGCCGACCTCGTGCGGGGAAGCGCTCCTGAGCAACCCGAGGAAGTCCATGTTGGTCAGGAGTGGATGGACGTCACGTCTGGGACTGTCTTGCCCGTAAAGGCGCTCAGGAACGGCTACATCAACCTCGGAGGGCAGAGCTACACGAAGGTCGTCAGCGAAGAAACGCTGCGCCGCGAGTTCGTCTGCGTCGACCCGCCCGACAACGTGACGGAGCTTCGACGTGCGTGATCGCACCGCGCTTGGAGTTCGGCCGTGACCAAAGCAAAAATCGAACAGATCGTCCGGGTGTGGCAGAGCCGGCTAAAACTCGACCACTGGCGGATCACCGTCGACTGGCAACGGCCCTCACCGCCCGGCTCCTACGCCGAAGTCATCCTCGAGGGCGACACCTACGACGTCGCCACCGTCCGTCTCGACCTGCGCGGCTACCCAAAGTGGGATCAGCGGATGGCGAACGAGACGATCGTGCACGAGCTCGTCCACCTACACGAGCGCGACCTGCGCTTCGCGATCACGTCGGCCGAGGACATGGTTGCGAAGCCCGCGTGGGCGCTCTACTGGGACCGCGTCACCCACGAGCGCGAGGGGCTGGTCGACCGGGTTGCGACCGTGCTGGTCGAACTCGGCGGCCTCGTCTGAGTGTGACTTTTGATGTGACCACGACGTGAAACGGCCCCCATAACGGGGGCCGTTTTGGCTTGAACACTTGAAGCGGGCGATGGGACTCGAACCCACGACCCTCAGCTTGGGAAGCTGATGCTCTACCAACTGAGCTACACCCGCGCGGAAACCAGATCGTAGCGCGGCGCCGCGAGGCTCGCAGCCGGCTGCAGGCGCAGCCGGCTGCGAGCGCCTCCACGGCCCTAGCCGAAGTACGTGACGCTACGCCCGATCGGGATCGCGACGTGCGTGAACGTGTTCGACGTCGCGCCAAGCACGTTGAGGTAGAACGGCCGGCCGGCCTCGAAGATGCCGTACACGTCGTTGCTGATCGTGTTACCGGTGACCGTGATCAGGATCGGCGAGTTGCTGCCGATGAAGATCCCGGTCGTCTGCGGGTCCGACGGCTCGAGGAAGTACGGCGCGCCGCCGCGCACGTTGTTCGTCCCGATCACGTTCTGCGTGATCACGTTCCCGTTCAGGTTCTGACCCGACAGGTGCGCGTGCACGGTCACACCCGACAGACCGTTGCCGCTCACCGTGTTGTCGGTGACCGTGTTGTTCCACACTGCCCCGCCCGGCACCGACGACGCGAGCAGGATCCCCGCGCCGAAGCCCGACAGCGCGTTGTTCACCACCACGTTGCCCGTCACGAGGTTGTCGTGGATACCCAGCGCATCCGACACGCCGGCATGGTCGACGAGCAGGATCCCGCACGCATGCGGGTTACCGACGACCTGGTTGCCCGACACCGTGTCGTAGCTCGCCGTCAGCGACGACCCGTGCACCCCGAGCGCAGCCACCGCGCCCGGCGGAAATGTCGCCGGGTCGTTCGCGAGCTCGATCCCCCCCGCGTTGTCGCTCACCGTCGAGTTCTGCACCGTCGAATACGAGCTCCCGTCCACGTTGATCCCGTCGTTGCCGTTCCCGAGCGCCGTCACCGCATCGATCAGCGCGTGGTCACCGATCACCAGGATCCCGTCGCCGGTGGCGCCCTCCACCGTGAAGCCACGAATCGTCACGAAGTCGGACAGCACCGTGAACGCGTTGTTGCCGACGATGCCTGACAGCGGCGAGGTGTCGCTCGCGCTCGGCGCCACCGTCGCCCCCACACCCAGCAGCGTCACCGACTTCGTCACCACCACGTCCTCGGTGTAGGTGCCCGGACAGACATAGACCGTCCCGCCGATCGCGACCGCGGCCAGCCCCGCGCTGATCGACGGGAACGCGTGCCCGTCGCCGCACGACGTCGCCGGATTGTCGTTCACGAACACCCACCGCGGCGGGCCAGCCGCCGAAGCGCTCCGCGCCGAACCGAACACGAACACGACCACGAGCAAGCCCACCACCATGGCGAACCGCTTCACCATCCTCGACCTCCCCACGTCGACAGACTGTCGCGGCCGACGTTAGACCCGCGCCCCTGTGTATTCAAGCCGCAAGTTTCCGGCCGCCGCGGCGTCTTCTCTCTATGAACGTCCGCGTCCGGGCCGGCGGCGAGCCGCGCGGAGGGGTGACTAGCACGTCGCATGCGAGGGGCCGGGGCTCGAACCGGCCCCTCGCGCGAGTCCCGGTCGGCCGGGCGCCCGGCGCGCCTCAGGCCGGCGCCGGCGCGCCGTCGTAGACGTCGATGAAGCGCAGGTAGTTGCGCGCGATCCGGTCCGCGGCCGCGTCGCGGTCGAAGCCGTCCGGGTCGGCGGCGTATGCCTTCACGGACTCGCCGAAGATCGACCGGCCGATCGCGAAGCCGATGTAACCGTCGAGGCCGGAGCCGGCGCGCAGCCACTGGTCGACCTTCTCGTCGGATGCGCCGCGGCCGAGGACGACGCACGACACGCGGTCGCGACCCTCGCGGCGGACGAGCTGCGCGATCTCCCGGCACGCCTCGCGCTCGTCGATGCCCTCGATCTTCCAGATGTCGGGCTCGACGCCGCCGTTCTGCAGCTGGAGGATCGCCTCCATCATCAGCTGCGGCCGCAGCTCGGTGTCGTAGCGCTCCTCGCTGCCGCCGACCGTCTCGAGCTGCGCGGTCTCCGCGGGCACGAGCAGCTCGAACAGGAACTTGCGGCGCCGCTCGTGCAGCCACTCGGACAGCCGCCGGAGCTTCGCGACCTGACGCTCGTTCATCGCCGCGTCGCCTTCCGGGTTGTAGCGGACGAGCACCTTCGAGAAGTCGGGGTCGAACTTCTCGATCTTCTCGCCGAACTGCTCGCCGTACTCGAAGTCGAACTCGTTCTGGCCGGATTTCTCCACCGGCATCGCGAGCCTGTACCCGGCCGCCTTTGCCTGCCGCGCCACCTCGGCGCCGTACTGCGCGTCGACCAGGATGCCGGCGAACTCCTTCGGCGCACCCTGCTCGACCGCGCGCTGGAAGCCCTCCCAGATCAGCGTCTTCGCGCCGGGCACGCGCTCCTTGTCGCCGACCATCTTCTCGAACGAGCCGCGATGGTCGAACGCGAGGATGTACAGGCGGTCGGTGTAGCCGAGCTCGTCCAGCCCGATTGCGCTTTCGGTCATTCAGTACTCCCTTCCGGTGAAGTGCGCGAGCTTGCTCAGTTGGTGGCGCGCCTCGACGCGGCGCACGGTGCCCGAGCGCGACCGCATGACGATCGACTCCGTGATCGCACCGTCGCGGACGTAGCGGATGCCGCGCAGGAGCGCGCCCGTCGTCACGCCGGTCGCGGCGACGAACACGTTGTCGCTGCGCACGAGGTCGTCGGTCGTGAGGACGCGGTCGACGTCGTAGCCCGCGTCGACGAGCGCCTGCCGCTCGCCGTCGTCCCGCGGCCAGAGGCGGCCTTGGATCCCGCCGCCGACGCACTTCAGCGCCGCCGCCGAGATCACGCCTTCCGGCGTGCCGCCGATGCCGTAGAGCACGTCCACCCCCGTCTCCGGCCGCGCGGCGGCGATCGCCGGCGCGACGTCGCCGTCGCGGATGAGGTTCACGCGCGCGCCGGCTTCGCGCAGCTCGGCGATCAACCCCTCGTGCCGGTCGCGCTCGAGCACGACGGCGCGCACGTCGGTCGGCCGCTTGCCCTTCGCGCGCGCGATCGCCTCGACGTTCTCGCCGGGTGACCTCGTGATGTCGATCGCGTCGATCGCGTCGGCGCCGACAGCGATCTTCTCCATGTAGACCGCCGCGCCGGGGAAGAACAGCGAGCCACGGTCGGCGGCGGCGATCGCCGCGATCGCGTTCGGCTGCCCGAGCGCCGTCAGCCTCGTCCCCTCGAGCGGGTCGACGGCGACGTCGACCTCGGGGCCGGTGCCGTCGCCGACGTCCTCGCCGTTGTAGAGCATCGGCGCCTCGTCCTTCTCCCCCTCGCCGATGACGACGACGCCGCGCATCGACACCGTGTCGAGCATCGCGCGCATCGCGTCGACGGCGGCCTGGTCGGCGGCCGTCTTGTCCCCGCGGCCGATCCAGCGCCCGGCGCCCATCGCCGCAGCCTCGGTCACGCGCACGAGCTCGAGCGCGAGGTTGCGGTCGGGACGTGTCTGGCCTGCGGTCACGAGCGGATCCTAGATTTCCCGGGTGCGCCTCGATTGGGAGATCGCGAAGCGGGGCTGGCGCCGCTACGCGGCGTACCCGTGGGCGACGGCCGCCGGCGTCTTCACGAACACCATCTTCGGGCTTCTGCAGGCGTACATCCTGATCGCCGTCTACCGGCACCGCACGAACGTCGGCGGCTTCGACGCGGCCGACGCCGTCACCTACGTCTGGCTCGCCCAGTCGATGATCATGACCGTCTACGTCTTCGGCTGGTGGGAGCTCGCGCTGCGCATCCGCGACGGGTCGATCGCGACCGACCTGCTGCGGCCGCTCGACCCGCAGCGCTACTGGCTCGCGTACGACCTCGGGCGCGCCCCGTACCACTTCCTGTTCCGCGGGCTGCCGCCGTTCGCGCTCGGCGCGCTGATCTTCCGCCTGCACTTCCCCTCGCCGCTCGACGCGCTCGCGTTTCTCCTCAGCCTCGTGCTCGCAGTCCTCGTCAGCTTCGGCTTCCGCTTCATCTACAACTCGGCCGCCTTCTGGCTGATCGACGTGCGGGGCGTGATCACCCTGGCGACGACGATCGTCGTCTTCTTCTCCGGCATGGCGATCCCCCTCCGCTTCTTCCCGCACGTGCTGCGCGAGGTGTGTTACGCGCTGCCGTTCGGGTCGATCATCCAGACGCCGGTCGACGTCTGGCTCGGCAAGCGCGAGGGGTTCGCGCTCGTCGGCGTGCTCGCGCTGCAGGCTGCGTGGGCGCTCGCGCTGCTCGGCCTCGGCCGGCTGGTGCTGCGTGGCGCGACGCGCAAGCTGGTGGTGCAGGGTGGTTGAGCCGATCCTCGTCTGGCGGCGGCTCGTCGGCGCCCAGATCCGCTCCCAGCTGCAGTACCGCGCGTCGTTCACGCTCGACGTCCTCGGATCGTTCTGGATCTCGTTCGTCGACTTCCTCGTGGTCCTCACGATCTTCCACAACGTCTCGCGGCTGAACACGTGGACCGTGCACGAGGTCGCACTGCTGTACGCCCTGTCGTCGATCACGTTCGCGGTCACCGACCTGCTGATCGGGCATCTCGACCAGTTCCCGCAGAAGATCCGTGACGGCAGCTTCGACGTCGTGCTCGTGCGCCCGCGCGGGACGCTCTTCCAGATCGTCGCCTCCGACTTCGCGACGCGCCGCGCCGCGAAGGCGCTGCAGGGAGGGATCGTGCTCGTGTACGCGCTCGGCGGCGTGACGATCCACTGGAACGTGTGGCGCGTGCTCGTGCTGCTCGCATCGTTGCCGAGCGCGGTCGTCATCTTCGCGTCGGTCTGGGTCATGGGCGCCTGTATCGCGTTCTGGACGACGGACGGCGGCGAGTTCACGAACGCCTTCACGTACGGCGGGACCTCGATGGCGCAGTACCCGTTCGACGTCTACGCGCGCTGGCTGCGGCGGTTCCTGGGGTACTTCGTCCCGCTCGCGTTCGTCTGCTACTTCCCGGTGCTCTACGTGCTCGGCAAGCGCGACCCGCTCGGGCTGCCGCGCGTGCTCGACTTCGCGTCGCCGGCGGTCGCGCTCGCGGCGGCGTGCGTCGCCGGCTCCGTCTGGCGCTTCGCCGTCCGCCACTACCGGAGCGCCGGTGGATGATCGAGGTCGAGCAGCTCTCCAAGCGGTTCGTCGTCCGGCGGGGCCGCTTCCGCCGCGAGCGGCACGTCGTACAGGCGGTCGACGGGATCTCCTTCCGCGTCGAGCGCGGCGAGCTGCTCGGCTACCTCGGCCCGAACGGCGCGGGCAAGTCGACGACGATCAAGATGCTGACGGGGATCCTCGTCCCGTCCGCCGGACGCGTCTCCGTCGCGGGGCTCGACCCGTCGCGGCGACGGCTCGAGCTCGCCCGCCGGATCGGCGCGATGTTCGGCCAGCGCGTCCAGCTCTGGTGGGACCTGCCGCTGCTCGACTCGTTCGAGCTCCTGCGCCACGTGTACAAGGTGCCGACCGACCGCTACCGCACCAACCTCGCCCGCTTCCGCGAGGTGCTCGAGCTCGATCCGTTCATCCAGACGCCGGTGCGGCAGCTGTCGCTCGGGCAACGCATCCGCGGCGAGCTGACGGCGGCGATGCTGCACGGGCCGGAGCTCCTGTTCCTCGACGAGCCGACGATCGGCCTCGACGTCGTCGCGAAGCAGCGCGTGCGCGAGTTCCTCGTGGAGATCAATCGCCGCGACGGCGTCACCGTCATGCTGACGACGCACGACCTCGGCGACATCGAGCGGCTCTGCGACCGGCTGCTCGTCATCGACCACGGCTCGCTGATCTGGGACGGCGCGATCGACCAGCTCAAGGAGCGCTACGGCGAGGAGCGGACGCTGATCGTCGACCTCGAGGAGCCCGCCGCGCCGCTCGCGGTCGACGGCGCCCGCGTCGAGCGCGTCGACGGGCCGCGCCAGTGGCTCCGCTTCCGCGGGTCCGCGTCCGAGCTCGCCTCGCGCGTCGCGGCCGCGACCCGCATCGTCGACCTGCAGGTGCAGGAGCCGGACATCGAGGAGATCGTGCGGCGGATCTACTCGCAGGGCGTCTGAGCGCCGCCGCGCCGACCGCTCACATCCGCTCGGGCGCCTCGACGCCGACCAGGTCGAGGCAGCGGGCGATCACGACCTGCGTCGCGCGGCACAGCGACAGCCGGAACGACTCGGCGGGGTCGCCGAGCACCTTGCAGTCGTGGTAGAAGCGGTGGAAGTCGTCGGCGAGCCGGATCGCATACGCCGGAACCAGCTGCGGGCCGCGGCGCTGCGCCGCCTCGCGCGCGGTGGCCGGGAAGTCGGTCAGCCGCTTGACGAGCTCCTTCTCGGGATACGTGAGCGGTCCCGGCGGCTCGCGGCCGACCGCGGCGTCGCCCGCGTTGCGCAGGATCGACGCGATCCGCGCGTGCGCGTACTGCACGTAGTAGACCGGGTTCTTCTGCGACTTCTCGGCGGCGAGGTCGAGGTCGATCTCGATCTGCTGGTCGGGGCCGCGGTTGACGAGGTACCAGCGGGCGGCGTCGACGCCGATCTCGTCCATCAGGTCGTCGAGGAAGACGACGTTGCCGGCGCGCTTCGACGCGCGCGCCGCCTCGCCGCCGCGCGTCAGGTGGACGAACTGGTACAGCAGCACCTCGACGCGGTCGGGGTCGTAGCCGAGCATCCGGGCGACCGCGGCGTACCAGCGCGCCGTCGCATGGTGGTCGGCGCCGAGCACGTAGACCGCGCGGTCGAAGCCGCGCTCGAGCTTGTCGACGAGGTACGCGACGTCCGCCGCGCGGTATGTCGGCAGCCCGCCCTTGTCCGGGGAGCGGATCAGCACCCAGTCCTGCTCGTCGCCGTAGGCGGACGAGCGCGCCCACAGCGCGCCCTCCTTCTCGTAGGTGTCGAGCCGCGGGAGCAGCTCGGGGAGCCGCCGCTCGAGCTCGCTCTGCCGCGCCCAGCTGTCGAAGTGGATGCGGAACCGCTCCATCGACTGCTCGATCGACCGCAGCATGAGCGGCACCGGGTCGCCGTCCGCCTGCGCCAGCTCGACCACGTACTCGCCCCGGTAGCCGTCCTCCGGCACCTCGTCGCCGCGCCGGATCGCCTCGACCGAGACGCGGAAGCGCTCGATCTGCGTGCCGGCGTCGTTGTAGTAGTACTCGCGCTCGACCGTGTCGCCGCCGAATGCGAGCAGCCGGGAGACGCAGTCTCCGAGCGCTCCGTTCCGCGCAGCCGAGACGACGATCGGCCCCGTGGGGTTCGCGGAGACCATCTCGACCTGCACCTTCTGCGGCGCCGCGACCCAGCCGCCGCCGTAGCCGCCGCCGACCTCCGCGAGCGCCTCGACGAAGAACGCGTCGGCGAGCCGGAGGTTGAGGAAGCCCGGCCCGGCGACCTCCGCCGAGGCGACCTCGTCCAGCGCGAGCACGCGGTCGGCGAGCTCCTGCGCGAGCTCGCGCGGCGCGCGGCCGAGGTTCTTCGCCGAGCGCAGCGCGACGTTCGTGGCGAAGTCGCCGTGCGCCGGATCCTTCGGCCGCTCCAGCTCGACGTCCGCCCCGGCCAGCTCCGACAAGCGCGCGGCGAGCCGGTCGACGGCGTAGACAGGCGCGGGCATGGCAGCCGACGATAGCCCGCGCGCTGTATGGTCAGCGCGATGGACGAGCCCGCCGAGCGGCAGTTCAACATCCACATGGACCCGCAGAACCTGGCCGGGGTGTACGCGAACTTCGCGAACATCACGTTCTCGGACTACGAGTTCACGCTCACGTTCGCGCGCATCGACCACGAGGTCGAGGAGGGAGACGTGCCGGGCGTGGTCGTCGCGCGCGTGAACATGTCGCAGCAGTTCACGCGCGAGCTGCTCGCTGCGCTGCAGGACGCGTATTCGAAGTACACGACGGTCAAGGGAATCCAGTCGCTGCCCGAGACCGACCGGCCCTCCGACCGGTAAGAAGCTCAGCCCGGGCGCAGCGACGGCTGGCGCTGCCGCCAGCGCACCGTCATCGCGATCCGCTGCTGCAGTGTCGGGTGGTTCTCGAGCCAGAGGTAGTCCCAGAGCGGCGGCGACGGCTCCTCGAGGCTCGTGCGGGCGAACGCCTCGAAGACCTGCCGCATCGCCGCCGGGTCGTGCGTCGCGTTCAGCGAGCGCCAGTCCGCCTCCGCCTCGTAGCGGCGGGAGACCCAGTTCTCGACCGGCGCGGCGAGCAGCGCGAGCACGGCCAGGACGAGGAACGCATACGGAAGGTTGGCGGGGTCGCGCACGCCGCCGCGGCGGCGGGTGGCGAGCGACAGCAGCCAGAGCGTCGGCAGCACGACGAGCGCGCTCCACCCGATCGCCTTCAGGACGTGCCGGCTGCGGACGTGTCCGAGCTCGTGCGCCACGACCGTCTGCACCTCCGCGTCGGAGAAGCGTCCGTCGAGCAGCGTGTTCCAGAGGACGACCGTCGTCGACGGCCCCACTCCGGCGGTGAACGCGTTCACCTGGTTGGTGTACGACGAGACGTCCTGGACCCGCACCGGTGTTCCCGCCACGTGCTCGCGCCGCTCGAGCACGCGCGCCCCGACCTGCAGCCGCGCCTCCGCGATCGGGTGCGACTGCGCGCGCTCGACGTAGCCTGACGCGAACGCGAACGCGGCGGCGATCGCGACGAGCAGCGGGCCGGTGAGCAGCCACCAGCCGCGCGGGAACCGATTCGCGAAGCCCACGAGCGCGACGATCGCGAGCAGCGCCGACACCGCCTCGCCGCCCAGCGTCCCCCACTGCGCGCTCAGCCAGCTTCCGACGCCGAACGGGCCGAGGCCCCAGCGATGCTGCCACCACAGATCCGCGAGCGAGAACGGCAGCGACGCCGCCCAGAGCGCGCACAGCAGCACCATCCCGACGACGACCGCGCTGCCGACGCGGCCGAGGCCGGTGCGGCGGGCGGTGCGCGGCAGGACGCGTGCGCAGATCGCGAGCGCGGCGAGCGTCGCCGCGTGCGAGCCGAGCCACAGCGCCTGCTCGCCACGCGAGAACCGGTGCGCGCGCCGCAGGTCGCGCGCGCTGAAGTAGCGCCGCGGGTCGAACCCGGACAGGTGGAGCCGCGGGACGCTCGTGCGCGAGAGCAGCCACGCGAGCGCCACCCAGGCGGCCGCGCCGGCGGCTAGCGTCACCACCCTCCCGATGCGCGTCGCGGTGATCTCGGACATCCACGCGAACTATCACGCACTCGAAGCGGTGCTCCGCGAGGTCGAGCGCGAGGCGCCCGACGAGGTGTGGTGCCTCGGCGACGTGGTCGGCTACGGGCCGCTGCCGAACGACTGCGTCGACCGCGTCCGGGCGCTTGCGGACGTCTGCCTCGTCGGCAACCACGACCTCGCCGCGCTGGGCGTGCTCGCGACGACGGACTTCGGTCTCAGCGCCGCCGTGTCGGCGCGGTGGACGGCGGCCGAGCTCGGCGAGGAGCAGCGCGCCTGGCTGCTCGGGCTCGCGCCGCAGGCGCGCCGTCCGGGCGCCGAGCTCTTCCACGGCAGCCCGCGCGACCCCGTCTGGGAGTACGTGCTGAGCGAGGAGGTCGCGCTGCTCGGGCTGACGGCGACGACCGAGCCGCTCGTCCTCGTCGGCCACAGCCACGTCGCGCTCGCGATCGGCTGGGACGGCGAGCGCGTCGACGGCGGCCTCGCCGCGGGCGGCACGGAGCTCGAGCTGCGGCCGGGGCGGCGGCTGCTCAACCCCGGGTCGGTCGGCCAGCCGCGCGACGGCGACCCGCGCGCCGCGTGGCTGCTCCTCGACCTCGCCGCCGGGCGCGCGAGCTTCCGCCGCGCCCCGTACGAGATCGAGCGGACGCAGGCGGAGATCCGCGCACGGCGGCTGCCGGACGAGCTCGCAGCACGCTTGGCGCACGGCATCTGACGGAAGCCGCTCGCGCGACGCCCGCCGGCTAGGAGGCGGAGGGCGCGAGCGGCACGACGTCGCCGCCGCCGGTTTCCTCGGCGAGGGTGATGCCCTGCCGCGCCATCGAGACCTGGACGTCCTCGCGCGCCTTGAAGATCCGCCACTTGACCGTGGCGAGCGTGACCTCGAGCGAGTCGGCGATCTCGTTGTACGACAGGCCGACGACGTCGCGCAGCAGCAACGCCATCTTCAGGTCGACTGGCAGCGCGTCGATCGCGCGCCAGAGCGCGTCGATCGCCTCCACCCGTTCGAGCGGCTGGTCGACCACCTCGAGCTGCGGCGCGTCCTCGAGCGTGATCGGCGACACCGGCCGCCGCTCCTTCGCGCGCAGCTCGTCGAGCACGCGGTTCTTCGTCACCTGGAAGAGCCAGGTGGTGAACTTGCAGCGGAGCGAGAAGCGCGGCAGACCCTGGAAGACACGCAGGAACACCTCCTGCGTCAGGTCCTCGGCGAGCGCACGGTCGGCGTTCGTCAGGCGCAGGATGTAGTTGTAGACCGGCGTCTCGTACGTCCGCACGATGATCGCGAACGCGCGCTCGTCTCCATGCTGTGCCTTGCGGAGAATCGCCAGGTCTGGCTGGGGGAGCGCCACAGGAGGCAGGAGTATAGCCGCGGTTCCCGCCGGCTTCGGGCTGCGAAAGGTGCTTTTACGCAGGGATTACGATCGACCGTCCCGTCATCTCCGGCGGCTGCGGCACGCCCAGCAGCGCGAGCACGGTCGGCGCGAGGTCGGCGATCTCGGCGCCTGCTCGAAGCGTGACGTCGGCGTCCGTGACGACGAGCGGCACGACGTTCGTCGTGTGCGCGGTGTGCGGGCTCAGGCCGTCCGGCTCGAGCATCGTCTCGGCGTTGCCGTGGTCGGCGGTGACCAGACAGACGCCGCCCAGCTCCTGCGTTCGCGCGACGACGCGGCCGAGGCAGCGGTCGACGGTCTTGCACGCCTCCACGACCGCCGGAATGACTCCCGTGTGCCCGACCATGTCGGGGTTCGCGAAGTTGACGACGCAGAACGCGTACCCGTCGCCCAGCCGCTCCACCACCCGGTCGGCGACCTCGTCCGCCGACATCTGCGGCTTCAGGTCGTAGCTCGGGACGTCGCGCGGGCTCGGAACGAGCTCGCGCGTCTCCCCCCGCCACGGCTCCTCGCGGCCGCCGTTGAAGAAGTACGTCACGTGCGCGTACTTCTCCGTCTCCGCCACGTGCAGCTGCTCCAGGCCGTGCGCGGCGAGCACCTGCGCGAGCGTGTTCGAGACGTCCTGCTCCTCGAAGACGACGTGTGTGTCGAGGTCCGCGGCGTAGCGCGTCATCGTCGTCACGTCGAAGCCGTGGTCGAGAAGCATGCGCGTCAGCTGGCGCCCCCGGTCGGGCCGGAAGTTGAAGAAGATCGCGGTGTCGCCGGGCTTCAGCGACGGCGTGCCCTCCATCACGATCGGCTCGACGAACTCGTCGGTGACGCCGGCGTCGTAGCTGAGCTGGATCGCGGCGCGCAGGTCGGTCGCGCCGGCGCCGACGTGGTGCACGATCGCGTCGTACGCGCGCTGCGTGCGCTCCCAGCGCCGGTCGCGGTCCATCGCCCAGTAGCGGCCGACGACGGTCGCGATCCGGTCCTGCGGCAGCTCGAGCAGGTCGTCGATCGACGACGTCGGCGAGACGTCGCGGCCGTCGGTGAACGCGTGGACCCACGTCTTCTCGGGCGCGAAGCGCAGTAGCGCCTTCAGGTGCTCGATGTGCGAGTGCACGCCGCCGTGCGAGACGAGGCCGAGCAGGTGCACGCGGTTGCCGCGCTCGAACGCCGCGCGCAGCACGGGGTGCTCGTAGAAGGAGCCGTCCTCGATCGCTCTGTTGACGCGCACGAGGTCCTGGTAGAGCCGGCGCCCTGCGCCGATCGTGAGGTGGCCGACCTCGCTGTTGCCCATCTGCCCCGGCGGCAGCCCCGCCGCCTCGCCGGACGCCTCGATCGTCGTGTGCGGGAACTCCCGCCAGAGCCGGTCGAAGACCGGCGTGTCCGCCAGGTCGACCGCGTTGCCCGGGCCCGGCGGGGCGCAGCCCCAGCCGTCGAGGACGACGAGCGTTACGAGGTCGCGGACGCGCGGCAAATCGCGGAGAAGGAGTCGACGTCGAGCGAGGCCCCGCCGACGAGCGCTCCGTCGACGGCCGGCTGCGCGAGCAGCTGGGCGGCGTTCTCGGGCTTGACGGAACCGCCGTACAGCACCGGCACGTCGAGCTCGCTCTTCACGACCTCGTGTGCCGCCTGCGCGAGCTCGGGCGTCGCCGTCCTGCCCGTGCCGATCGCCCACACCGGCTCGTAGGCGACGACGAGGTTGTCGTCGCGCTCGAGCACCGAGAGCTGGCGGCGGAGGACGGCTTCGGTCTCTCCCGCCTCGCGCTCGTCCTCCGTCTCGCCGACGCACGCGATCACGTGCAGGCCGGCCGCGAGCGCGGCCGCCGCGCGCCGTCCGACGGTCTCGTCGGTCTCGCCGAAGAGCTGGCGCCGCTCGGAGTGCCCGACGATCGTGCCGTACACGCCGAGCTCGCGCAGCATCGGCGCGGAAATCTCGCCGGTGAACGCGCCCTCGGCCGCCCAGTGGCAGTTCTGCGCGAACACGCCGATCTCGGTGCCGGCGAGCGCCGCGACCGCGCGTTCGAGCGACACGTAGGGCGGACAGACGACGACGTCCGCGCGGCCGAGGTCACGCTCGCGCAGCGTGCGGCAGAACTCCGCCGCCTCCTCCGGCCCCTTGAACATCTTCCAGTTCCCGGCGATCAGCACGTCACCCCTCCGCCGGGATGACGGCGACGCCGGGGAGCTCCTTGCCCTCGAGCAGCTCGAGCGACGCGCCGCCGCCGGTCGAGATCCACGAGATGCGGTCGGCGACGCCGGCGTCGTGGACGGCGCGCACGCTGTCGCCGCCGCCGACGACGGTGAACCCGTCCGAATCGGCGAGCGCACGCGCGACCGCGAACGTCCCTTCGGCGAACGGCGGCCACTCGAAGACGCCCATCGGCCCGTTCCAGAAGACGGTGCGGGCGCGTGCGACGCGGTGCGCGAAATCAGCGCGCGTCTCGGGCCCGATGTCGAGCCCGAGCCAGCCGGCGGGGAGGGAGTCGAACGGCGTCACCCGCGTCTCGGCGTCCTCGGCGAAGGACGACGCCGCGACGACGTCGGTCGGCAGCACCGCGTTAAACGAGAACGGGTTGTCGGCACGCACGTCCTCGGCCATCTTCCCGCCGACGAGCACCTCGTCGGCGCGCGAGCCGAGGTTCTCGAGCACGCCGATCTTGTCCTCGACCTTGGCGCCGCCGCACACGATCACGAACGGCTGCTCGACGTCGCCGAGCAGCCGGCCGAGGTTGCGCAACTCGTCGAGCAGCAGCAGCCCGGCGTACGCCGGCAGTAGCTCCGCGACGCCGACGGTGGACGCATGCGCCCGGTGCGCCGACCCGAACGCGTCGTTGACGAAGACGTCGCAGCCGTCGGCGAGCTCGCGCGCGAAGCGGGGGTCGTTGCTCGTCTCGCCATCGTCGAACCGTGTGTTCTCGAGCACGCGCAGCCGTTCGTCGCCGATCGCCGCCTGCAGCGCGTTCCGGACCGGGGCGATCTCGTACCTCGGGTCGCGCCCTTTCGGGCGTCCGAGGTGCGAGCAGACGCGCACCTCCGCGGCGCCGCGGTCGAGCAGCAGGCGCAGCGTGGGCTCCGACGCGCGGATGCGCGTGTCGTCCGCGACGCGTCCCTCATCGAGCGGCACGTTGAGGTCCGAGCGGACGAGGACGACCTTGCCCTCGACGTCGGCGCTCGCGACGGAGCGCGGCAGCCTCACAGGAGCTTCGTGATCAGGTCGACCAGCCGGCACGAGTAGCCCCACTCGTTGTCGTACCAGCCGAACACCTTGGCGGTCGTCCCGTTCGCCATCGTCAGCTTGCTGTCGAAGGTGCACGATGCCGGGGAGTTCACGATGTCGGTCGAGACGAGCTCGTCGGTCGAGTAGTCCAGATACGGGGCGAGCGGTCCGTCGTCGGCGGCCGCACGGAACGCGTCGTTCACCGCGTCGACCGACGCGGCCCCGCGCAGCTCGACGACGAGGTCGGTGATCGACCCCGTCGGCACGGGTGCGCGCATCGCGACGCCGTCGACCTTTCCCTTCAGGTGCGGCAGCACGAGGCCGATGGCCCGAGCGGCGCCCGTCGAGGTCGGGACGAGGTTGATCGCCGCCGCGCGCGCACGCCGCAGGTCGCTGTGCGGCCCGTCCTGCAGGTTCTGGTCCTGCGTGTAGGCGTGGATCGTCGTCATGAAGCCGCGCTCGATCCCGAATGCGTCGTCGAGCACCTTCGCCATCGGCGCCACGCAGTTCGTCGTGCACGACGCGTTCGAGATGATCGAGTGCCGCTCCGCGTCGTAGCTGTCGTCGTTGACGCCGAGCACGATCGTGATGTCGGGATCGGTCGCCGGTGCGGAGATGACGACCTTCTTCGCACCCGCGTCGATGTGCTTCTGCGCGCCCTCGCGCTTCGTGAAGAAGCCCGTCGACTCGACGACCACGTCGACCTCGAGGTCGCGCCACGGGAGGTTGCCGGGATCGCGCTCGGCCAGGCCCTTCAGCTCCTTCCCGCCGACCTTCAGGGATCCGCCCTCGACCTCGACTTCCTCGCGGAACGGCCCGAGCACCGAGTCGTGCTTCAGCAGGTGCGCCATCGTGTTGACGTCGCCGAGGTCGTTGAACGCGACGATCTCGAAGTCGGCGTCGCGTTCGCGCGCCGCGCGGAAGAAGTTTCGTCCGATGCGGCCGAAGCCGTTGATCCCTACCCGTGTCTTCGCCATGCCGGCGATCCTAACGACGCGCCTTCGACGTGACCCGGTACAGCGTGTCGCCGTCCTGCGTCGCGAGATGCACGAGTCGTGGGTCGCGCGCCGCCGCGCGCGCGGCGGCGCCGCCGTCGACGACGAGGACGAGCGACGCGTGCGCGACGGCTGCGCGGCCGCTCGGCCGGCCGCGCAGCCAGTCGAGGTACAGGCGCTGGTCGCGCGGCCGGAACGCGTCGATCGGGTTCGCGACCCAGACCCGGCCGCCCGCGAGCTCCACCTGCTCGGCGGGGATCGCGTCGGCGAGTACCGGCACGCGCGCCGCGGCCGCTCGCGCGGCGAGCGCGCCGCCGTGGGCATGTCGGGCGAACGCGATCCCGGCCGCTGCCGCGGCGAGCGCGAGCGGGTACACGAGCGCCGGAACCGTCCGCGGCCGCCCCGGTGCGACCGCGCGCGCGGCCGGATACGCGAGCACGAACAGCAGCCACGTTCCGAAGCGCGCTGCGTGCACGGTCGCAGCCGCGAGCGCGAGGACGGCGACGACCTCCCACGCGCGCCACGAGCGTCGCCCGGTCAACGCGGCGAAGGCGAGCGCGACCGCGACCGCGACGACGAGGACGTCGAGCGGCGAGGCGTCGAGCGGCGCCCAGACGCCGACCCCCTGCGCCGCCGCCGCGTTCTGCGAGACGTCCCAGTAGTACGCGGGCGTGTGCCACAGCTGCGGCGTCGCGCACACGGCGAGCGGCGCGAGCAGCGCGACCGGCCACGCGTCGCGGCGCGCGAGCAGCACGTGCAGCTCGACGAGCAAGAGCCCGACGAGGACGCTGCCGTGCAGGTTGCTCCACACGGCGAGGAGCGGCAGCACGACCCAGAGTCGCGGCGGCGACCGTTCGAGCACGAGCAGCAGCACCGGAAGCAGGGCCACCGAGAAGAGCTGGTTGCGCACGATCAGCACGTCGGGCAGGCAGCCGAGCACGACGAGCGCGCCGACGAGCAGTGCGCCCGCGGGCGTCGACTGCCGCCGCAGGCCGACGACGAGCGCGCCGAATCCGCCCGCGACCGCGAGCACGTGGACGAGCACGAAGCCGCGCTCGCCAAGCGCGGCGTGCGCCCAGTTCAGGACGAGCTCCGCGAGCACGGGGACGTCGTGCCAGCGCGTCGTCGGCGCCGTCGCGAACGGGAGCTGGCGCGGCAGGCGGCCGTGCGCGATCACGGCTCCGAGGGCGGCGAGCCAGCGCAGGTCAGCCCCGATCGTCGCCAGCGACGCGAGCGCGGCGGCGCACACCGGCAGGAGCAGGTGTGCCGGCGCCCGGCGTGTCAATGCCTACCCGGTCGGGGCCGCGATGCCGTAGATCCCCGCGAGCTTGCCGCGCAGGTAGCGCACGTACGGCTCGGGGTCGATGCTCCGCGTCCCGACGACGCGCTCGAGCGTCTCGGCCGGCGTGTACTTCCGCCCGTGCCGGTGCAGATGCTCGCGCAGCCACTCCCGCAGCGGCGCGAAGTCTCCCTGCTCGAACGCGTCGCCGAGACCGGGGACGTCCGCGGTGACCTTCTCCCAGATCTGCGCCGAGATCAGGTTGCCGAGCGCGTACGTCGGGAAGTAGCCGATCGAACCACCGGACCAGTGCACGTCCTGCAGGACGCCCTCGGTGTCGTTCGGCACCTCGATCCCGAGGTAGTCCCAGACGCGGCTGTTCCACTCCTCCGGCAGCCGGTCGAGCGCGAAGCCGTCGACGAGCATTTCCTGCTCCAGCTCGAACCGAAGGATGATGTGCAGGTTGTAGGTGGCCTCGTCCGCCTCGACGCGGATCAGCGACGGCTCGACCGTGTTCACCTCGCAGTAGAAGGCGTCGACGTCGGTGCCGGCGAGCGTCGGGAACAGCTGCTGTGCGCGCGGGAAGAAGTGGCGCCAGAACGGCAGCGAACGGCCGACGAGGTTCTCCCACATCCGGCTCTGCGACTCGTGCACGCCCAGCGAGACGCCGCGACCGAGCGGGCTGCGCTCGAGCGACTCGTCGATCTGCCGCTCGTACAGCCCGTGGCCGAACTCGTGCATCGTGCCGAACAGGCCGCCGAGGTGGTCGTCGAAGTAGCGCGTCGTGATGCGGATGTCGGTGACGCCGGTGCCGGAGGCAAACGGGTGCACCGTCGGGTCGAGCCGCCACGCGTCGTCGGCGTAGCCGAATGCCTTCACCACCTCGAGCTCGAAGACCTTCTGCGCGTCGCGGTCGTAGTGGCGCGGAGGCCGGTCCCCCTCGCCCGCCTGCTCCGCGACCTCCTTGACGAGCGGGGCCTGGTGCTCCTTCAGGTAGTCGAAGATCCGACGGACCTCTTTGGTCTTCATGTCGCGCTCGTAGTCGTCGAGCACGATGTCGTAGGGCTCGTCGTCGACGTCGAAGCAGTCGATGTAGCGCTTGCGCAGGTCGAGGTTCGTGCGCAGCACCGGCAGGAAGCTCGCGAAGTCGTTGTTCTTGCGCGCTTCGACCCAGACCGGGTTGGCGAGCGCGGCGGCGCGAGACATCTCCGCGCGCAGCTCGGGCGGGACGCGCCGCGCCTTCTCCCAGTCGCGTGTGGTCACGCGGACGAGGCTCGCCTCGAAGGAGTCGTAGTCGTGCTGCGCGCCCCAGTCCTGCAGCGACTCGAGGAGCTTTCCGACCTCGGGGTCGATGAACTTGGTGTGGGCGATCCGCCCGACGGTCGCGAGCTGCTCCGCGCGGATCGGCGCGCCCTTCGGCGGCATCATCACCTGCTGGTCCCAGCTGAGGAGTGCGAGCGTCTTGACGAGATCGGCGATCTCGGCGAGGCGCCGGCGCAGCTCGTCGAAGCGTTCCTGGCTCACGGCAGATCGCAACCTATATGAGACGCCGGGCGGTGACGAGGCGCCGCGCGGTACGAAGGGGCGGGCGGAGGGAGAGCTCCGAGGACGACCTCTCCCTCCGGTCTTCCCGCACGCCGCGTATGGCAGTGGACGGGGTCTGTATCCACCGCCGGCAGCACGCGGACCGCCGCTTGCAGTATCGACAAGCGCGGGCGAGTCGCGCTAGAGGATTTGCAAGTCTGGCGCTACCTGGTTTCGGCGCGCCTTCGGATCTCGGCGAGGCGGCGCTGCACCGCCGCCTTCGTGATCGGCGGCCGCGCACGGGCGGCGAGCTCGCGGAGCGGCGCCTCGGGGTGACGGAGGCGCAGCTCGGCGATCGCCGCGAGCCGGGGCGGCAGCGCGTCGAGCCCGAGCGCGCGGATCGCCTCCAGCTGCGCGTGCGCGGCGCGCGCCGTGCGCTGGAGGTTCGCCTCGTCGGCGTTCGCAAGCCTGTTCGCGTGCGCGCGCGTCGACGCGATCACGGCGTGCTCCGAGAAGCGGAGCGCCGTCTCGCCGGCGCCGGCGAGCGCGAGCAGGTCGGCGATGCGCTCGCGCCCTTTCGCATAGGCGACGGCGTGGCCGCGGCGCTGTGCGACCGCAAGCGGCACGTGCTCGCGCGCGGCGACGTCGGCGAGGAACGCCGCGCCGTCGATCTCGCTCGCGCGGAGCTCGAGGTGCGCGTCGCGCGGGCCGGACAGCGAGCCGCCACCGAGCAGCGCGCCGCGGAGGTACGCGGCGCGACAGCAGGAGCGGCCGACGACGCGCTTCGGCGGCCGCCCGCGCGGGGCGGCGGTCGCGGAGAGGACGCCTGCCTGGCGCAGGACGGCGAGCGCCGGCGCGTCGGCGGCGACGTGCAGCTCGCAGCGGGTGGCGCGGTCGAATGCGCGCCGGCGGTAGGTGCGGATCTCCGACCGGACGCCGAGCTCGCGCAGCAGGGCGAACGCGCGCCGCGCCGCGGCCGAGCTCGCGAGGTCGAGCGTCACCTCGACCTTGCCGCCGCGCAGATGCCACGCGCCGCAGCTGTGGAACAGCGCCGACAGCTCGGCATGGCGACAGCACGAGCGCGACGGGGCGATCTGCGCGAGCTCGTCGCGCAGGTCGTCAGAGAGCGACATTCTCCAGCGCGAGCAGCCGGCGCTTGTAGTCGACGCCCAGCTCGCCGTAGGACCCGATCCCGCCGACCGCGACGACGCGGTGCGTCGGCACGAACGGCGACAGGAAGCAGCGCGCGCAGAACGTTCCGGCGGCGCGTGCCGCGCCCGGCCGGCCGGCGAGGGCGGCGAGCTCGCCGTACGTCACGACCTCGCCGCGCCGCACTCGGCGCAGCGCGCGGGCGCACGCGCCGTGGAAGCCGTCGGGCAGCTGCAGCGGCACGTCGCGGAAGTCGTCCGCCGCGCCGGCGAAGAACGCGGACAATCGTCTTGCGAGGGCATGACCTGGCTCAGAGCCAGGACGGGGCCGCGGCGGACGATCGACTGCCTCGGAACGCGCGGAACCGCGCGGTTCGCGGCCGGCGGACGGGACACGTCCTGGCTCTGAGCCAGGACCGGTCCGCCGCGGCCGTGGCAGTTCGGCGTAGAAGACGCGGCCGCGCTCGTCGAGCCACACCTCCCCCACGCCGAAGCCGGGCGCGTCGTAGCGGACGAGCGTCGGCGCGAGGGAGCTCGTCACGAAGCGAACTCGGCGGCTTCGCCGCCGCTCGGAGCAGGCTTCCGCGTCGGCGCCATCGGCGGATGTTGTAGCTTCGCGCGCGTGCACCGGGGCCACCTGCCAGCGCTCGGCTACGTGTACGTCGCGCTCGGGGTCCCGGCACTCGTGCTCGGACCGCGCCACGAGCGCGCCGCGTCCGCGCTGATGACCGCCGCCGGCCTCGCCTACCTGTGGTTCCTCGGCAGCCTGACCGCTCAGCTCGTGCGCTTCGAGCCAGACGGCTTCTTCGCGAGCGTCGTCGGGCTCGGCGGCGCGGCGTACCTCGCGATCCAGGGGATCGCCGTCCTCTCCGGTCTGACGCAGCTCGCGGCGCTCTCGTCCGCCTCCGCGTCGACCGTCATCATCGGCTCGTCGCTCGCCGCCTGGCGCGCGCGCAAGATCCGGCGCTGGTTTGCGCAGGCGGGAATCGTCGGCGGGATCGCCGTCGTCGTCATCGGCATGGTCGAGGGCGCCGCGAACTGGACGTTCATGCGCGAGAGCATCTTCGCGTCGTCGCTCGGCTTCATGTTCTGGGTGCTCGTAACCTCGACCTATCTCCTGAAGCGGTCAGCGACTCGTACGCGCTGAACGTCTTCTCGACGACGTCGCAGCAACTCGCGCGGTCGCACTCGCAGGCGAACGGCAGCTCCCAGTCGCCGGAGGACCCCGCGTCACCCGAGTCGCGGTAGAGCCGCACCTGGTTGAAGAGCACGTCGTTCTCGAAGGCGCGGACGGCCGCACGTCGACTGCGCGCGGCAGGCTCTCGATCGACACGACATCGCGCAGGTCCACCGCCGTAGGGTACGCGCCATGAGCACCCACGCCATCTTCCGCCCGCCAGCACCCGCGAACGAGCCGATCCACGACTACGAGCGCGGAAGCGCCGAGCGCCATCGCCTGCAGCTCCGGCTCGAGCAGATGCGGAACGAGCGGATCGACGTGCCGCTCGTGATCGGAGGCAAGGACATCCGCACCGGCGACCTCAAGCAGGCGGTGATGCCGCACGACCGCGAGCACGTCCTCGCCGACGTCCACCAGGGCGGCGCGGAGCACGTGCAGATGGCGATCGACGCGGCCGCGGACGCGTGGCGCGACTGGTCGCGCTGGCCGTGGGAGGACCGCGCCGCCGTCTTCCTGCGCGCGGCCGAGCTGCTCTCGGGGCCTTGGCGCGACACGCTCAACGCCGCCACGATGCTGGGCCAGTCGAAGACCGCGCACCAGGCGGAGATCGACTCCGCCTGCGAGACGATCGACTTCTTCCGCTTCAACGTCGAGTTCATGACGCGCGTGTACTCGGAGCAGCCGCTCTCGACGCAGGGCGTGTGGAACCGCATGGAGTACCGACCGCTCGAGGGGTTCGTGCTCGCCGTCTCGCCGTTCAACTTCACGGCGATCGCGGCCAACCTGACGAGCTCGCCGGCGCTGATGGGCAACACCGTCGTCTGGAAGCCGGCGGGCACCGCGATGCTGTCGGCGTTCTACCTGATGCGGCTGCTCCAGGAGGCGGGGCTCCCGGACGGCGTGATCAACCTCGTCTACGGCAGCGGCGCGACGATCGGCGACGCGGCGCTCGCCAGCCCGCACCTCGCAGGCATCCACTTCACCGGCTCGACACCCGTGTTCAACGGCATGTGGCGCAGCGTCGCGTCGAACATGGAGCGCTACCGCAACTACCCGCGCATCGTCGGCGAGACGGGCGGCAAGGACTTCATCGTCGCGCATCCGTCGGCCGATCTCGACGCGCTCGCGGCCGCGATCGTCCGCGGTTCGTTCGAGTACCAGGGGCAGAAGTGCTCCGCCTCCTCGCGCGTGTACGCGCCCGCCAACCTGTGGCCGAAGCTGCGCGAGCGCCTGCAGCAGGAGGTGTCGACGATCAAGGTCGGCGACGTCGCCGACTTCCGGAACTTCATGGGCGCCGTCATCGACGGCGCGTCGTTCCGAAGCCAGGCCGAGGCGATCGAGGACGCGCGGAAGCACGCGGAGACCGACATCGTCGTCGGCGGCGGCTACGACGACTCGCGGGGCTACTTCGTCGAGCCGACCGTGATCGAGACGCGCGACCCCGACTTCCGGCTGCTGAGGGAGGAGATCTTCGGCCCCGTCGTCACGACCTACGTCTACGACGAGAAGCGCTGGGACGACACGCTCGCGCTGATCGACCGGACGGCTCCGTACGGGTTGACCGGCGCCGTGTTCAGCGAGGACCGGCGCGCGATCGAGGAGGCGGAGGAGAAGCTGCGCTACACGGCCGGGAACTTCTACGTCAACGACAAGCCGACGGGCGCGGTGGTCGGACAGCAGCCGTTCGGCGGCGCGCGCGCATCCGGCACGAACGACAAGGCCGGCTCGATGTGGAACCTGATCCGGTGGGTCAGCCCGCGCGCGATCAAGGAGACGTTCGTGCCGCCGCGCAGCTACCGGTATCCGTTCCTCGACGCCGAGCCGGACGACGCCGGCACGTGATGTCGCCGCGAGCGCGTCGCACAGCCGCTACTTGACGGTGAACGACCACGTGACGGCCGAGCCGCCGCGGGCCGTGCGCGCGTAGGCGATCACCGTCTGGCGGCCGCGCGGCAGGTTCGAGACCGGCGCACCGTAGAACGTGCGCCGCGTCGCGCCGCCGCCACTGTTCAGCGGCAGCTCGATCCCGTCGAGCCAGATCCCAGCCTCGACGATCCGCGCCTTCGCGTCGAACTCGGCCGCGATCTGCGGGATCGGCGCGGTCGTCGAGTTCGGCTTGGGGCTGAGAATGGAGATCGTCACCTGACCGGCCGGCGACGGCTTCCAGGCGGTGCCGGCGAGCCGCTGCACCTCCGGCTTGCCCGCGCTGAGCAGCACCCGCCAGCCGTCGGCCTCGTAGAGCGTCTGCACCGGCGGGTTCGGCGGCGGCGAGCCCGCGGCCGAGCCGTGGTTGCCCGACCCGCCGCAGGCTGCAAGCACGAGGAGGAGAGCGAGCGGTGCCAGGCGGCGCACGGGTGGGAAGCGTAGTCCGGGCGGACGACCGCGAATCGTCCGCGCGTTCGATGACAGCGAGCCCCCGGAGGCGTAGGGTCGAGCCATGAGCGACTCCCTCTCCACGACGTGGCTCGGCGCACGGCTCGGCCGCGACCCGCAGGAGCTGGACGCCGCCCGCCGCGCCGGCCGGATGCTCGGCGTGCGGGTGAACGGCCACTACGCCTTCCCGGCGTGGCAGTTCGGGCCGGACGGGGACGTCCTGCCGGCGGTGCCGCGGATCATCGCCGCGGCGCGCGCGGTCGGGCTCGGCGACGACCGGCTCGGCCGGCTGCTCGAGACGCCGTCCGGGCTCGGGTCGGGGCGGCGGCTCGCGGACGCGCTCCGCGACGGTCACGTCGACCACGTGCTCAGCGTGGTCTACGCGACGGCCTCCTGAGCACCAGCCCGACGGCAGCCGCCGCGGCGAGCGCCGGCACGGCGAGCGTCACGCCCGCCGCGCGGACGCCGAACGCGCCCGCGACCGCTCCGTCCGTCAGCGAGGCGACCGGCCGCAGCCCGAGGAACGCGACGCTCCAGAGCGCCATGATCCGGCCGCGCTGGTGCGGCGCCACGCCCAGCTGCAGGCGAGTCGTCGCGGCGGTGTTCGAGCTCAGGTAGCCGAAGCCCGCCACGACGAGGAACGCGAGGCCGAGGGGAAGCCAGGGCGCGAGCGCGAACAGCGCGATGCCGCCGCCGAGCGCCGCGAGCGTGAGCGCCATCCGGCCGCGCGAGCCCGCCACGCGGCCGGCGAAGAGCAGCGCGGCCGCGACCGCGCCGCCGCCGAAGAACGCGACGATCGCACCGGCCCACGTGTCGGTGCGGCCGTAGGCGTGCGCGAAGGCGGGCGACTCCGTGTTGACGGGGTCGGAGCCGAATCCGGCCACCATCACGATCGCGAGCGCGGCGAGCAGCCTCGGGTCGTCGCGGAGCAGCGCGAGGCTCTCTCGCAGTGACGGGCGCTCGGCGCGCTGCTCCTCGCGCGGGCGCGACGCGAGCAGCCCCGCGATGAGGGCGACGTACGAGAGCCCGTTGAGCGCGAACGCCCACGGGATGCCGAGCGTCGCCACGATCGCCGCGGCGGTCGCCGGTCCGACCGCGCGCGCGAGGTTGAACGTCATCGAGTTGAGCGCGACGGCCTGCGGGACGTCCTCGTCCTCGACGAGCGACGCGATCAGCGCGAATTGCGACGGCGACGAGACCGCCGTGACGACGCCGAGCGCCGCCGAGAAGCCGATCACCACCCACTGGTCCGCGCGCCCCGCCCAGGCGAGCGCCGCGAGGCCGCCGCTGAGGAGCGCAGCCGCTGTCTGCGCCCCGATCACGAGCCGCTTGCGGTCGACGCGGTCGGCGAGCGCACCCGACCACGGCGAAAGCAGGAGCACAGGGACGAACTGGCAGAAGTTGAGGACGCCGAGCAGGAACGGCGAGTGCGTCAGCCGGAAGACGAGGATCGAGGCGGCGAGGTTCTGGAACCACGTCCCGCTCGCCGACGCGGCGTTGCCCGCGAAGTACGGCCCGAAGCTCCTCGACCTGATGACGCGCCACGCCGCGCCCGGCCCGACCGTTCCCTCGCTGCGGCGCGCCTTCCGCCTCAGGCGCGGCCCGCCCTGTGTAGCTGCGCGTAGATCCGCCGCGCCGTCTTCGCCGGCACCCCCGGCACGCCCTCGAGCTCCTCCTGCGACGCGGCGAGCACGCGCTCCGCCGAGCCGAAGTGCTGGAGCAGCGCGCGGCGGCGCGCGGGGCCGACGCCCTCGAGCTGGTCGAACATCGAGCTGCGGGCCGCGACGTCCCGTCGCTGCCGATGGAACGTCACCGCGAAGCGGTGTGCCTCGTCGCGGATGCGCTGCAGCAGCTGCAGCCCCGGCGAGTGCTCGGGAAGCAGGATCGAGTCGGCGCGGCCGGGCACGAACACCTCCTCGACCCGCTTCGCGAGCGCGATCACCGCGACGCGCGGCAGGTCGAGGTCCTGCATCGCCGCGAGGGCGGCGGACAGCTGCCCCTTGCCGCCGTCGATGACGACGAGGTTGGGGGTGGACGCGAACGACTCGTTCCACTCCTCCGACCCGGGGTCGGCGTTCAGACGCGAGAACCGGCGCGTGATCACCTCGCGCATCGCGGCGAAGTCGTCCTGCCCCGCCTGTCCACGGATCGCGAACTTGCGGTAGTGCGACTTCTTCGCGACGGCGTCCTCGAACACGACCATCGAGCCGACGATCTCCTGTCCCTGGATGTTCGAGATGTCGAAGCACTCGATGCGGATCGGCAGCGACTCGAGGTTGAGCGCCTCGCGCAGCTCCTCGAGCGCCTCGACCCTGCGCGCCCGCTTCGTCTCCGTCACGAAGGTGTCCGACTGTAGCGCGAGCTCCGCGTTCTGCTGCGCCAGCTCCTGGAGCCGTCGCTTCTCCCCCCGCTCCGGCACGCGCACCTCGACGCGCGCACCGCGTCGCTCGGACAGGAACACCTCGAGCGCCGACGTGTCGCCCGCGCCCTTCGGCACGAGGATCTGCGGCGGGATCGACGGCGCCGACCCGTAGTACTCGAGGCAGAACTGCTCCAGCACCTCCCCCAGCTCCTCGCCCGCGGCGTTCTCGAGGTGGAAGGAGTAACGGTCGACCATCCGGCCCTCGCGGAGCGGGAACACCTGCACCGCCGCGCGCTCCGGCGAGACCGCGACGCCGATGACGTCGATCGTGCCGATCGACGCGCGCTCGACGGCCTGCCGCTCGGCGAGCCGTTCGATCGCGTGCAGCCGGTTGCGGTAGCGCGCGGCGTCTTCGAACCGCTCCGCGGCGGCGGCCTCGCGCATCTGCAGCTCGAGCGTGCGTCGGATGCGCCGGTCGTCGCCCGACAGGAACTCGATCACCTGGTCGATCAGGTCGCGGTAGTCGTCCTTCGAGATGTAGCCCACGCAGGGGGCGAAGCACCGCTCGATGTGGTAGTCGAGGCAGGGCACGCCACTGTGTCGGCCGGGTTGCGGCCCCTCGCACGGCCGGTAGCGGAAGACGCGGTTGAGGACGTCGAGCGTCTCGCGCACCTTCTTCGCGTTCGCGTACGGCCCGAAGTACACGACGCCGCGGCGGTGCCGCTCGCGCGTGAACATCACGCGCGGGTAGTCGTCCTCGACCGTGACCGCGATGTACGGGAACGACTTGTCGTCCCGCAGCCGCACGTTGAACGGCGGGCGGTGCCGCTTGACGAGGTTCTGCTCCAGGTGCAGCGCCTCGACCTCGGTCCGGGTCACGATCGTCTCGATCGCGTCGACGCGCTCCGCCATCTGCCGGATGCCGGGTCGCGTGTCGCTCGAGCCGGCCTGGAAGTACGAGCGCACGCGCGGGCGGAGCGACTTCGCCTTGCCGACGTAGAGCACGTCGCCGCGCGCGTTTCGGAAGAGGTAGACGCCCGGCCGGGCGGGGAGCCGCCTCAGCTGCGCCTCGATCCGCTCCGCGCGCGCTGCCGCCATCGGCAGCGCAGGGTACTGTTGGCCGCGCGTGCGGGGTTTTCTCGTCGGTGTGCTCGCATTCTTCGCGGTCGCGGCGCCGGCGTGGGCCGGCGGGCCCGCGATGATGATCGGCGCGGCCGAGGACGTCGGCGAGCAGGCGGACTACTCCTTCGCGAAGCTCGAGATGGACAAGGCGCGGCTCGCCGGCCTCGACACGGTGCGCCTGACGCAGACGTGGTCGCGCGGCGAGCGCGCGCTCGGCCCCAACGACCGGCTGCTGCTCGGCAACGCGATCGAGGCGGCGCAGTTCACCGGGCTGCGCGTGATCGTCTCGATCTACCCGTTCGGTTCGAGCGTGACGCCGCTGACGGACACGGACCGCGCCGACTTCGCCGCCTTCGCCGCCGACGTCGTCAAGCGCTACCCGTCGGTGCGCGACTTCATCGTCGGCAACGAGCCGAACCTCAACCGCTTCTGGATGCCGCAGTTCAACCCCGACGGCAGCGACGCGGCGGCGCCGGCGTACGAGCAGCTGCTCGCACAGACCTACGACGCGATCAAGGCGGTGCGCGCGCACACGACCGTGTACGGCGGGGCGCTCGCTCCGCGCGGCGTCGACAAGCCCGGCACCGGACGCGACACGCACTCGCCCACCGCGTTCATCGCGGACCTCGGGGCCGCGTACAAGGCGAGCGGCCGCCAGGTGCCGATCATGGACGCGTTCACCTTCCACCCGTACCCCGAGAACTCGACGATCGGCCCCAACTTCCCGCACCCGAACTCGACGTCGATCGGCCTCGCCGACTACGACAAGCTCGTCGGGCTGCTCGGCGCGGCGTTCGACGGGACGGCGCAGCGCGGCTCGACGCTGCCGATCCTGTACGACGAGTTCGGGATCGAGACGACGATCCCGCCGGCCAAGGCGGCGCTGTACGTCGGCACGGAGCCGTCGACGACGAAGCCGGTCGACCCGGCGACGCAGGCGCAGGACTACCTGCAGGCGATGCAGATGACGTTCTGCGAGCCGAACGTGATGGGGCTGCTCCTCTTCCACTGGCAGGACGAGCCGGCGCTGTCGGCGTGGCAGTCCGGCGTCTACTACGCCGACGGCTCGCCCAAGCCGTCGCTCGGCGCCGTGCGGGCGGCCGCGCGGAGCGTCCACCGCGGCATCGTCGCCGCGTGCCCCGGCATGCAGCTGACGCCGAAGGTGAAGCTCGTGCCGGCGAAGCCCGCGAAGACCAGCGAGAAGGTGACGCTGACCTGCTCGCTCGACTGCACCTACTCCGTCTCGCTCGACGCGCAGACGCTCGCCGGGACGGCGGTCGGCGGCACCCCGAAGGTGCTCGTCTTCCGCGGCGCCGTCGCGAAGGGGACGCACACGCTGCGGGCGTCGGCGACCGCGGTGCAGAACGCCGGCCTGCCGGCGACGCTGGCGAAGACCTTCCGCGTCAGGTGAGGGCGAGTCGGGCGCTACGCTTCGAAGGTGAGCGCCGACTCCGGTCAGTACGTCGCGTACACCTTCTACCGCGTCGACGCGGCGTGGCGGCGGCTGCCGGTCGAGGAGCGCGCGGCGGCGAAGGATGCGTTCGCCGACGTCGTGGACGAGTTCGCGCCGCGCTTCGACACGCTCCGCGCGTACAGCACGACCGGCGTCCGCCCCGACGTTGACTTCTTCCTCTGGAAGATCACCTCGCGCTACGACGACCTCGGCGAGCTCGGCGCCGCGCTCAACGCCACGCCGCTCGCCGGATGGCTCGAGACGCCGTACTCGTATCTCGCCACCACCAAGGCCTCGCAGTACACGTCGGCGCGGCGCGCGCGGCGCATCGTGCCGAAGGAGTCGCCGTACCTCGTCGTCTACCCGTTCGTGAAGGTGCGACCGTGGTACGCCCTGCCGGAGGACGACCGCCAGCGCGCGATGGACGAGCACATCCGCATCGGCCGCGAGGAGTTCCCCACGATCCACAACCACACGACGTACTCGTTCGGCATCGACGACCAGGAGTTCATGACGGCGTTCGAATGCGACGAGCCCGCCGACTTCATGCACCTGATGCTGCGCCTGCGCGAGTCGGAGGCCTCCCGCTACACGGAGCGAGACACGCCGATCTTCGTCGGCCGCCACACGACCGTGCGCGAGGCGCTCGACCGCCTCGACGGCGTCGGCTCACTCGTGAACGATCCCTCCTAGAGATAGGTCCGCTGGTCGCGCCACGTGCGCACGCCGACGTAGATGCAGATCGCCCCGACGACCAGCCCGACGAGCGCGTCGCGACCCGACGGCCCCGTCAGCATCCACCAGCCTATGTCGACCACCAGCAGCGCGACCGCGCCGTAGAAGACGCTCTGCGCCCGCGCCGGCCAGAGCTGGATCTCGCGCCTGCCCATGTCGCGCCACATGAAGTAGGCGACGACCGCGATCGCGATGATGAACGCGAGGCGCAGCAGCGCGCCGGCGGTGACGACCGCGACCTCGAGGTTCAGGACGACGATCGCGAGCGCGACGGCCGCGAGGATCAGCAGGTTGCGCAGGAACGGGCTCATGCGGTCATGTAGGCGCGGACGCCGAGCGCGGCGGCGACGAGCGTCGCGACGCCGAACCAGAGCAGCCGCGCGCGCGGCTCCGCCGGCGCGTACAGCCACGGCGAGAGCACGGCCAGGAGTGCGAACGTCCCGTACGCGTAGTGGAGGTGGTCCTTGGCGCGGTCGTGGCGCGAGAGCAGGAGCAGGCCGAGAGCGACCTGCGCGACGATCAGCGTCTGCGCGAGGGCCAGCAGCTGCGCGACCGCGCGGCCCGCGCCGCGCCGGCGGGCGACGAATGCCGCCGCGGCGGCCGCGAGGCAGACGGCGATGACCAGGAAGGCGTTGGCGTGGTGCGCCGCCAGCATCGGCACCACCGTAGACGAACCGTCGCCGCATGTTCCAGCGGCGACCCGCTCAAGGCGACGGCCGGCGGGGCCGACACTGAGGTGGTGGTCGGAGCCTCGCCGCCGGTCGCCGCCGCACGCCCGCGCGTCCCCGTGCCGCTGACCGCGGCCGTGCTCGCGGCCGCCGCGTGCGTCCTTCTCTGGACGTTCCTCACGGTCGAGCCGCCCGCCGGCTTCCCGCACCTCTTCGACTTCCACACGTTCTGGGCCGCCGGCCGCGACTACCTGCACGGCCGCGACCCGTACCCGCGCCGCATCGAGGGGCCGGTGCGGACCGCGGAGGCGTTCGTCTACCCCGCGCCCGTGGCGGCCGCGATCGTCCCGCTCGCGCTGCTGCCGTACTCGGTCGCGTGGGTCGTCTTCGCGGCGGCACTCGTCGCGGCGGCCGTCGGAGCGCTCTGGCTGCTCGGCGTCCGCGACGTCCGCTGCTATGCGGTCGCGTTCTGCACCGTGCCGGTGCTGAAGGCCGTCAACCTCGGCACGGTCACGCCGCTGCTGCTGCTCGGCGTCGCGCTGCTCTGGCGCTACCGCGACCGCACCGGCCCTGCCGCCGCGGCGGCCGCCGTCGTCGTCGTGACGAAGCTCTTCCTGTGGCCGATCCTCCCCTGGCTGTGGTTCAGCGGGCGTCGGCGCGCCGCCGCGCTCGCGGCGCTCGGCGCCGCTGCCGCGACGGTCCTCGCGTGGCTGCCGCTCGGCGCGTCGTCGCTCGAGCACTACCCCGCGCTCGTGCACCAGCTTGCGTCGGCCGAGGGTCCCGCCGGCTACGGCAGCGCGGGCATCGCGACCGCGCTGGGCGCGTCGGCCGGCACGGCGGCGCGGATCTCGCTCGCGGCCGCGGCGCTCGTGCTGGTGGCGGTCGCGCGTGCTGGGTCGCGGCTCGACGACGACGCGTCGCTCGCGCTCGCCACGACCGCTGCGATCGTTGCCTCCCCTGTCGCCTGGGAGCACTACTTCGCGCTCCTTTTCGCGGTGGTGGCGCTGCGCGCGCGTACGTGGTCGTGGCGGTGGCTCGTGCCGCTCGGCTATTGGGCCATTCCCGACGGGCAGGCGTGGGGCTCGCCGTGGCGCTGCGCGGTCGCGGCGGCGCTGGCCGCGCTCTGCGCCGTGCCGTCCCGGCGGCTCGTGCCGGTCGGCGCCATTCGAGCGCGACGAGCTAGGCTCGAGCCGTGCCCGGCCTGCGAGAGGGCGATCCGGCCCCCGACTTCGAGCTGACGAGCGACAGCGGCGACACGATCAGGCTGTCGGACCTTCGCGGCCGCAAGGTCGTCCTCTACTTCTACCCCAAGGACGACACACCCGGGTGCACCACGCAGGCGTGCGGCATCCGCGACGCGTACGCGGAGTTCGAGGAAACGGGCGCGGTCGTGCTCGGCGTCTCGCCCGACGACGAGGCCTCGCACGTGAAGTTCAAGGCGAAGCACCGGCTGCCGTTCACGCTGCTCGCCGACACCGAACACCGCGTCGCCGAGCTCTACGGCGTCTGGGGCGAGAAGTCCTTCATGGGCCGCAGGTACATGGGCGTCGACCGCTCGACCTTCGTCGTCGATGAGCAGGGCAGGCTCGCGAAGGTGATGCACAAGGTGAAGCCCGCCGAGCACGCCGACGACGTCCTCGCCGCCCTGCGCGCTTGACCGCGCGCCGCGCCGACGGTCAGAGCGAGACGGTCTGCTCGGAGCGCGCCTCGGCGTAGCCGTCGCCGAGCTTCTCGCGGAGCGTCCGCTCGAGCTCCCCGGTGGCCTCCAGCTCCTCGACGATGTCGGCGCCGCCGACGAGCTCGCCCTTGACGAACACCTGCGGGATGGTCGGCCAGCCGGACAGCGCGCTCAGCTCCTGGCGGATCTGCGGGTCGGGCAGGATGTCCACCGCCGTCACCGGCGCGCCGGCGCGGCGCAGCGCCTGCAGCGCCCGGTCCGAGTTGCCGCACATGACGAGCTGCGGCGTCCCCTTCATGAAGAGCGCCACGTCCGACCCGTCGATGACGTCCTTGATCTTGTCGCGATAGCTCACTCGGTCAGTTTCCCCTCGTCTTGATTCGCAGCTCGTGGATGGTGCCGTCGGCGAGCGGCTCCGCGAGCGCCTCGTACACGCGCCGGTGCTGCTCGACGAGCGAAAGGCCGTCGAGCGACGGCGCCGAGACGACGACCTGCCAATGGTCGCCCCCGCCGGTACGGTCGACGACGGCGAGCTCCGACGCGTCCGGAAACGATCGCTCGAGCAGCGTGCGCAGGCGGGTTTCGCTCACTCCTCGATCGTACCGAGGCGCAGCCGGTCGCCCGGCTCGACGCCGGCGGCACCGCCGACCGGGAGCTCGACCACCACCTTCGCGCCGCGGCGCGCCGCCATCCGCCACGGCTTCAGGTCGCGCACCACGTCGATCACCTCGAGCTCCCTCGTGCAGAACACGGCGTCGATCGCGAAGCGCATGAAGAACATGTGGATCGAGCCCGCCGGCCGGAACAGCATTCCCTCGTCCGGCGCCAGGGAGCTGCGCCCGAGCAGGCCGCGCATTCGCGCCGCGGGAGACGTCGCAAGCGCGCACCGCGCGCACACGATCGTGCCGTCCTGCTTCAGAAGCGGCGCAACTTTCACTTGATCGAGTGAAGAGCGTAACCCTTCGTGGTGATTTTCGCGGAGGCCCGCGCAAGCTTTGCTTCGAAACGGCTTCTCCACCTACGCAACCGACCGCAACCGGTTGCCCGCAACCAGAGAAACCACGTTTCGCCCGCCCCCGCCGCCGCCGAAGGGAGGTGTCACAACAATGGAGCTTCGTGATTGGTTCGAGCTGGTCAGGATCCAGCTCCGCCGCGAAGAGGGTCAGACCATGGCTGAGTACGGCCTCCTGATCGCGCTGATCGCGCTGATCGTCATCGGAGGCGTCACGCTCCTTGGCAAGAACCTCGGAAGCACCTTCAGCAGCATCGCGAACTCGCTGTAGTCGCGATCCGCCGGCGGGCCCTCACCGCCCTGGGGGCCCGCCGCAACCCCGCCGCCGCACGTCCCGCACGTCCCGTTCGATCAGCTTCACCGCCGCCCGTCCCACGACCCACGCCGCCGCCATGACACCTGTATCCCGCCGCCACCTCGTGCACGACGAGCTGGGCCAGACGTTCGCCGAGTACGCGCTCCTCGTCGGAGGCATCGCGATCGTCGTCGCCGTGTTCGTGCCGTTGATCGGCACCACGGTCTCGGGATTCTTCTCGTCGGTCGCGCAGGCGTTCGGAGGCTGAAGATGCCGCGGCGCGTCGCGCTGCGCTCCGAACGAGGCCAGGCCGCCGTCGAGCTCGCGCTCGTGCTGCCGATCCTCTGCGCGCTGGTGCTCGCGATCGCGCAGCTCGGGATCGTCTGGAACAACTACGAGACGATCACCGACGCCGCCCGCGCCGGCGCGCGCAAAGCGATCGTCGAGCGCTTTGTCGGCGACAACGGCGCCTCCGCCGTCACGGCCGCCCGCAACTCCGCGGGGAACCTCGACCAGTCGAAGCTCGGCGTCACCGTCAGCGACTCCGACTGGTCGACGGCCGGCACCACCGTCACCGTCACCGTCACCTACCCGTACTCGATCAACATCCTGGGCTGGACCGTCCAGTCGGGGACGCTGACGAGCACGACGCAGGAGAGCCTCGAGTGAACGGCCTCTTCCGCCGTCAGGACGGCCAGGTCGCGGTACTGACCGCGATCTTCATGGTCGCGCTGCTCGGCCTCGCCGGCATCGTGCTCGACGTCGGCTCGTGGTTCCGGCAGCAGCGCGCGACCCAGGCGACCGTGGACGCCGCCGCGCTTGCCGGCGCGCGGTCGCTGCCGAGCGACCCGGCAACCGCCGTCGCCGACGCCACGTCCTACGCGAACAAGAACGGCGGCGCCGCGGGAGCGACGTTCACCGTGACCTCGACGTGGACGCAGAACGACACGATCAAGGTCGTGCAGGCGCGGCCGGCCAGCGGCTTCTTCTCGCAGCTGTTCGGCGTCAACACGGTCACGGTGCGCGCGCACGCGGCCGCCGTCTCCGAGGTGCCCACGGCGGCGCTCGGCGTCGCCCCGATCGCGGTCTGCATCTGCCAGCAGGAGCTGTCGGGTGCGGGCTGCCCGTGCTTCGACGTCTCGACGACGCTGCCGCTCGGCAAGAAGGGAGCGCCGGGCGCGTTCGGGATGATCAACCTCGACCAGTCGAAGAACGGCGCCGTCGGCACGTCGATGCTCGCCGGCTGGATCACGAACGGCTACGACCAGTACCTGCCGCTCGGCGGCTACTTCTCGGATCCCGGCGCGAAGTTCAACTCCTCGCAGATCCAAAACGCGCTCCAGGGTCGCTACGGCACCGACCTGCTCTTCCCCGTCTACGACACGTTGACGGGAAACGGTTCGAACGCGACCTACCACGTGATCGCGTGGGCGGCGTTCCACCTCACGAACGCCACGGCGTCGGGCAACGACGGGACGCTGTACGGCTGGTTCGATCGCGTGATCTGGGCCGGGATCATCTCGCAGTCCGGTCCGCCTCAGAACGTCCCCGACCTCGGCGTCCACTCGGTCGCCCTCATCGACTAACCCGACCAACGAGGAAGCACCCATGACCTACCGTGTCAAGAACATCGCCGTCGCCGTCGGGCTCGCCCTGATCGCGGCGCTCCTGACGACGTTCTACGTCGCGAACTACAAGCGCCACGTCCAGCAGAGCGAGAGCACGGCTCAGGTCTGGGTGGCGAAGAAGGACATCCCCGCCGGCACGCCCGGGAGCGTGCTCGTGCGGCAGCACTACATCGGCACGGAGGACGTCGTCGCCCGCACAGTCGTGCCGGGCGCGATCACGAACCCGGCCGAGGTGAGCCGCCTGCTGACCACCGAGCCCATCTACCAGGGCGACCAGGTGACGCTGCGCAGGTTCGCGAGCCAGGCCGAGCTCGGCATCCGCAGCCAGCTGCACGGCACGCTGCGGGCGATCGCGCTCACCGGGACGCCGGAGGAGCTGCTGAACGGCACGCTCCGTCCCGGCGACCACGTCGACCTGATCGCGAACTTCAACTACAAGTCGAGCTCGTCCGAGCCGTTCACGCGCGACGTCGCGCGGAACCTCGTCGTCCTCAGCACCTCAGGCAACGGCCTCACGTCGAAGGTGTCGAACGGCAGCGCCAACCAGTCGGTGATCCTGGCCACGAACGAGGTGAACCAGGTGCAGAAGGTCTGGTTCGCCGTCCAGAACTCGACGGGCTGGTCGCTGCAGCTCCGGCCGCCGGCGAACGCGACCGACACCCCGGAGGACGTCGAGACGTACTCGACGGTCTACGGCGACAACGTCTCGCAGAAGGAGCTCAACCATGCAGGACACTGACATCCAGCGCACGCGCATCTACTTCACGGGCGACTGCGAGGGCTTCGCGAACCTGCGTGACGCGCTGACCGACAACGGCGACTTCGACGTCGTCGGCTGGAGCGAGCAGGTCGCGCAGGCGGTGGGAGCGCTCACGGGAGGCCACCTCGACTGCGTCCTGCACGCGACTCGGTCGTCGACGTTCCCCGCCGGCGAGATCGCGGCGATCCGCGAGCAGACGCGCGCCCCGGTCGTCGTGGTCGCGACGTCGACCGCGAACGGCTTCCTCGACGACGCGCTCGAGGCCGACGTCTCGGACGTCCTGCTGCTTCCGCAGCTGACGGAGAACGTCGCGTTCGCGATTCGCAAGGCCTCGCACGCCAAGCGGGCGCTGCCGACGGTGACGCGTGCGCAGCACGGCCGCGTGGTGACGGTGTTCTCGCCGAAGGGCGGGACCGGAAAGACCGTCACGGCGTCCAACCTCGCCGCGTCACTCGCGAAGCAGGGCAAGCGGACGCTGCTGCTCGACCTCGACCTCCAGTTCGGCGACGCCGCGATCGTGATGGGCATCGAGCCGGAGAAGACGGTGTACGACCTCGTGGTCGCACCCGGGGAGCTCGACTTCGAGAAGCTCGCCGGCTACATCACGAAGCACCAGTCTGGCCTCGACGTCCTGCCGGCGCCGCTGCGGCCGGAGGACGCGGAGCTCGTGACGGAGTCGAAGATCACGCGCCTGCTCGAGGTCGCGCGCGAGGCGTACGACGTGATCGTCGTCGACACGTCGCCGTTCTTCCACGGGCCGATGCTCGCGACCCTCGACCGGACCGACGAGCTGCTCGTCGTGTGCGGTCTCGACGTCCCGACGCTGAAGAACGTGCGGCTCGCGCTGCAGACGCTCGAGCTGCTCAACTTCCCGTCGAGCCGCGTCCGCTTCGTCCTCAACCGCGCTAACACGAAGGTCGGCCTGTCGAAGCGCGAGGTCGAGCAGGCGCTGAAGGTGCAGATCAACGTCGAGATCCCGTCGGATCGCGCGGTCCCGCTCGCCGTCAACCGGGGCAACCCCGCCGTCCTGTCCGACCCGGCCTCGGAGTTCGCGCGGGCGATCAACGAGCTGGCGAAGTCGCTCGTGAAGCCGCGCGCGGACGCGAAGAGCGCGCGCAAGCGGCGCCTGAGCTTCGCGAGGAGCTGACGATGGGACTGCACGACAGGATCGCCAAGCAGGGCGACGGTTCGACGCTGACGGTCGTGTCGAACGGCCACCCGGCGCCGGAGCGCGCCGGCGTCGTCGACCCGTACGCGGACCTGAAGGCGCGGATCCACCACCAGTGCATCGCGAAGCTGGGGCCGGAGCTCTTCAAGCAGGATGCGTCGGAGGACATCGCCGACCACGTCTATCGCGCGGTAACGGAGGAACTCGCGCTCGACCGGACGCCGCTGACGCGCGAGGAACGCCGCGAGATCGTCCGCCAGCTCACGGACGACATCCTCGGATACGGGCCGATCGAGCCCCTGCTGCGCGACGACTCCGTCACCGAGGTGATGGTCAACGGCTACGACCAGGTCTTCATCGAGCGGAACGGCAAGCTCGAGCGCACCGAGGTGCGCTTCGTCGACGACCAGCACGTGATGCGGATCATCGACAAGATCGTCTCGCAGGTCGGCCGGCGCGTCGACGAGGCTTCGCCGATGGTCGACGCGCGCCTGCCGGACGGCAGCCGCGTCAACGCGATCATCCCGCCGCTGTCGCTCAAGGGGCCGACGCTGACGATCCGGAAGTTCTCGCGCGACCCGTACACGGTCAACGACCTGATCTCGTTCGGGACGCTGACCGCGCGCTCGGCGCAGTTCCTCGCCGCCTGCGTGAAGGGAAAGCTGAACATCCTCATCTCCGGCGGTACCGGCACCGGTAAGACGACGACGCTCAACGCGATGAGCGCGTTCATCCCGGCGGACGAGCGGATCGTGACGATCGAGGACGCGGCCGAGCTCCAGCTCCAGCAGGAGCACGTGATCACGCTCGAGTCGCGTCCGCCGAACATCGAGGGGACCGGCGAGATCAAGATCCGCGAGCTCGTCCGCAACGCGCTGCGCATGCGCCCGGACCGCATCATCGTCGGCGAGGTCCGCGGCGCGGAGACCCTGGACATGCTGCAGGCGATGAACACTGGCCACGAGGGGTCGCTGACGACGATCCACGCCAACTCGCCGCGCGACGCCCTCTCCCGCCTGGAGACGCTCGTGATGACGGCGGGCGTCGAGCTTCCGCACCGCGCGATCCGGGAGCAGATCGCGAGCGCGTTCGACCTGCTCGTGCAGATCCAGCGGCTCGTCGACGGCTCGCGCCGCATCACGCACATCTCGGAGGTTCTCGGGATGGAGTCGGACGTCGTGACGCTGCAGGACATCTTCCTCGCCTCGCCTCCGACGGAGGACGACTCCTACGGCGGCGCGCACCGGCTGCTCTCGCCGCTTCGTGCGACCGGGCTGAAGCCCCACTTCCTCGAGAAGCTCGCCGCGAACAACGTCGTGCTGCCGCCGACGTTCTTCACCGGCGAGGACCCGGACCAGCTGCGCGCGTCGTTCGCCGCCGCCGGGTTCGGCGGAGGCTACGAATGATCAAGCGGCTCCGCCGGCGCCGCCTCATCCTGATCGGCGTCAGCCTCGGCTTCGCGCTGCTCGCCGCCGCCCCTGCGGCGCTCGCGCGCGTCAGCATCCGCTCGATCGACACGAGCGCGTTCCCGCAGCTGCGGGCAACCGTCGTCGTGCCGCACGGCGCGCCCGCGCCGACGCTGACCGAGAACGGGCACCCCGTCGTGGGCTACACCGCCGTCAACCTCGGGCAGGCGAAGGCGATCGTCCTGGCGCTCGACCGCTCGGAGTCGATGCGCGGCCGTCCGTTTTCCAACGCGATCGCCGCCGCGGAGACCTTCGTCGGCGACGCGCACGCGAACGACCACGTCGGCGTCGTCGCGTTCGGCCACGCGGCCTACGGCCTGACCGGCTTCTCCGCCTCGCCGAGCGAAGCGCGCGCGGCACTCGGCGGGCTCACCGTGGACACGACGTCCGGCACCGCGCTGTACGACGCAATCGTGCTCGCGGCGCAGCAGCTCTCGAACGACCAGCGGCAGGGACGCGCGATCGTCGTCGTGACCGACGGCGCCGACGTCTCGAGCACGCACACGCTCCGCCAGGCGGTCGACGCGGCACACGCCGCACACGCCGCGATCTACGCGATCGGGATCGGCGGGCCGAGCTTCACGCCGACCGCGCTGCGCCGCCTCGCCGCCGACACCGGCGGCTCGTACCGGCAGGCGTCGTCGGCGGCCGCCCTCGGCTCCGTCTACGGCTCGCTTGCCGACGAGCTCGACCGGACGTGGCAGGTGTCCTACCTGACCGCGATCCGGACCGGCGGCCGCATCCGGCTGACGGCGCACGTGCGCGGCGCCGGCAGCGCGACCGCGACCACGACGCTCGCTGCCGCGGCGGGCTCCGGCGGCGCTGCGTCGCCCGTGATCCCGTCGTTCGCCTACGGCGGCTTCGGCACGGTCGTGCTCGGGCTCGTCGTCGGCGGGCTCGTGCTGCTCGCCTGCTGCTTCTGGCTCGCGTCCCAGCGCGGCAGCCGGCTGCGGTCGCGGATCGAGCCGCACCTCGGGAACGTCGAGCCCAACGCCATCGCGCGCCGCAAGCGGCAGAGCGAGGCCGCGCGCGCGCAGGTCGCGGACGGACTCGAGCGGATCCTCGGCAGCCTCAAGCAGTTCCAGCGGATCCAGGGGATGATCGAGCGGGCCGACCTGCCGCTGCGGGCCGGCGAGCTCGTCGCGATGTGCGCCGGCGTCGGCCTCCTGTGCGGCCTCGTCGTCGCCGTGATGGCGATGCCGACGCTCGTGATCCTGATGGTGATGGCCGCGGCCGGCTGCACGCCGCTGTTCTACGTCTCCTTCCGCGCGTCGCAGCGCGTGAAGCGGTTCGAGAACCAGCTCCCCGACCTCCTGATCACGATGGCCGCCTCGCTGAAGGCGGGACACAGCTTCCGTCAGGGCATGCAGGCGGTCGTCGACGAGGGCGCAGACCCGGCGGCGAGAGAGTTTCGCCGCGTGCTGACCGAGAACCAGCTGGGCCGCCCGATGGACGAGGCGCTCGCCGACCTGGCGACACGCGTCGGCTCCAAGAACCTGTCGTTCGTGATCAACGCCGTGACGATCCAGCGGCAGATCGGCGGCTCCCTCGCCGGCCTGTTCGACATGGTCGCCGAGACCGTGCGTCAGCGGCAGCAGTTCCTGCGCAAGGTGAAGGGCCTGACCGCGATGGGACGCATGTCGGCGTACGTCCTGATCGGGCTGCCGTTCTTCGTCGCCGTCGTCGTCACGCTGATGAACCCGACCTACATGGCCGTCTTCTGGGGCAGCCACAAGGGCCACATGCTGATCGGCGTGGCCGTGGTGATGATCCTCGTCGGCTCGGCCATGCTCAAGAAGATCGTCTCCTTCAAGGGGTAGATGCCGATGCTCTTGTTCCTCGCCCTGCTGTGCATCGTCGGCGCCGTCTACTGGGCCGGCGAGGCCGCGACGTATCCATCGCGGCTGAAGGCCCGCTCCGTCAAGCGCGCCGTCGACTACGGCCGGGCGCGCGTCGCGCGCGGCGACCAGGAGCTCCTGCGGTTCCGGGACCGCGTGCTGGTGCCCGCCGCCGCGAAGCTGGCCGCGATCCCGCTGAAGCTGAACCCGAAGACGAGCGTCGACGCGATCTCGGCGAAGCTCGTCGCGGCTGGGCTGTCGCAGCGCATGACGACGTCGAGCTTCCTGACCGTGAAGGGCGGTGCGACCGTCGGCGGCGCGCTGCTCGGCATCCTCCTCGCAGCCGCCTCGTCGCCGGCGGCCATGCTGCTCTTCGCGCCGGCGCTCGGCGCCGCCGGGTTCATCGCCCCCGACTGGGTGCTGAACATGCGGATCCGGTCGCGGCGCGAGGCGATCCGGGCCGAGCTCCCAGACGCGCTCGACCTGCTCGCGGTCAGCGTCGAGGCGGGCCTCGGCTTCGACGGCGCGGTGACGAAGCTGACGGAGCACATGTCGGGGCCGCTCGTCGACGAGTTCGCGTTGACGCTGAACGAGATCCGCGTCGGGGAGGCGCGCCAGGTCGCGCTGCGCAAGATGGCCGACCGCGTGGACGCACCGGAGCTGTCGACGTTCGTACGCGCCGTGGTGCAGGCCGAGCAGCTCGGCATCTCCCTCGGACGGATCCTGCGCGTGCAGGCCGCCGACTCGCGCATCCGGCGGCAGCAGGCGGCCGAGGAGAAGGCGATGAAGGCGCCGATCAAGATGCTCTTCCCGACGGTGTTCTTCATCTTCCCGTCGATCTTCGTCGTCGTGCTCGGCCCGGCGATCCTCAACATCATGAAGGTGTTCTCGTCGTGACTCCTCCCGAGACAGAAAAGGGCTTCGGCACGGGGCTGCGCTCGATGCTCGAACGCAAGCAGCACGGCGATGCGACTGTCGACGTGACCGCCGAGGAGCCGCAGGCGCCGGCCGCAGCCGCCACCCCCGTCGCCGTCGACGTGATCATCCAGGGGACAGTCCCCGAGCTCGAGACGATGCGGGCCGAGCTGCAGGAGGCGCTCGAGCGCGAGCGGCAGGCGCGCGAGGAGATGCACGCCGCCGCACGCTCGGTCGCCGAGCGCGAGGCGCAGCTCGAGCACTGGGCGGCGGAGCTCGCCGAGCGCGAGCGCGCGGCACAGGCGCGCGCCGCCGAGCTCGAGCGTGAGCAGGCGGCGCTCGTCGAGCGCCACACGGAGATCGTGGCGGAGTACGCGCGCGTGCAGGAGCTCGCCGGACACGCGGAGTCGCGCGTCGAGGAGCTCGAGTCCGCGGAGCGCGAGCGTGCCGAGGCCGCGGGCGAGCTGGCGAAGCAGCTGGCCGAGATCGGCGAGCGCGAGCGCGAGCTGAAGCGCGAGCGCGCTGCGTTCGAGGCGCGCCAGCAGGAGGCGGAGGCGCGACTCGCCTCGCGCGAGAACGCGGTGCGCGAGCGCGACGCCGCGGCCGCTCGTCGCGAGCACGCAGCGCGCACCGCCGAGGAGGACGTGGAGCGCGACCGCGCCGCGCTCGAGGCGCGCGAGGCTGCGCTCAAGGCGAACGAGGACCGGCTGGCGCAGGCGGAAGCGGAGCTCGCCGCGCACACGCGGAAGCTCGAGGAGTCGCTCGAGGCGCGCGCGCAGGGCGCCGCCGACACCGAGGCGTCGCTGCGCGCGTGGGAAGAGCGCCTGCGCAGCGAGGCCGAGCGGCTCGCACTCGAGCGAACCGACCACGGCCGCGCATCGCAGGAGGCGTTCGCGCTCATGTCGGAGCTGGAGACGCGGGAGGCGAACATCGCGCGTCGCGAGGCCGAGGTGCAGCAGGCGCAGGCGGCCCTGCAGGCGGCCGCCGCGCAGGCGGAGTCGGCGCATACGGCCGAGCTCGCGCACCTGCGCCGCGACCTCGAGCAGCGCGAGGAGGCGCTCGTCGCGCGCGAAGCCGAGGTCAACCGTCGCCTCGCCGCCGTCGCGCGCGAGGAGCGCGACCGCGACGTCGGCGAGCGGCTGAAGGCCGAGCTCGCCGGCCGCGAGCAGGAGATCGGCGCGCGGGAGCGTGCGCTCGCCGAGCGGCGGGAGCGCCTCGAGGCCCGCGAGGAGCGCCTGGCGCGGCTCGAGCACGAGGCCGAAGCCCGCAACTCGATGCTCGAGCGGCTCGAGGACGAGCTGCGGCTGCGCGAGGCGCGGCGGGAGGCCGAGCTCGAGCTGCGCGAGGACAAGGTCGAGGTGCGGTTCGCCGAGCTGGAGGAGCGCGAGGCGCGCCTGCAGCAGCGCGAGGCGGACCTCGCCGGCTACGTCGAGTCCGTCCAGCAGCGGCTGGCCGCCCCGGCGGCGTAACCGCCGCGCCGGCCGCGGCTACACTGCGGGCGCGCGCGGATGTGGCGGAATTGGTAGACGCGCACGGTTCAGGTCCGTGTGCCCGTAAGGGCGTGGAGGTTCAAGTCCTCTCATCCGCACCTTGAAGCTGGGGGTCCTAGTCGCGGCGGCCGCGCTGGCCGCCGTTCTGCTCTCGGGCGACTCCCTCGGCGCGCCGCAGACCGCGCCCGCGACGACGGAGGTCGTCGTGACGCTCGCGCCGCCGGCGCTCTCCGTGTTCGGCCGCTCGCTGCTCTCCGCGTCCCACCGCGCGTACCTGGCCCGCATCGAGGCGGCGCAGGAAGCCGCGGTTCGTCGCGTCCAGTCGGCGATTCCCTCCGCGCGCGTCACGTGGCGCTACCACCTCGTCGCCGACGGGTTCGCCGTCGCGCTCCCCCGCTCCGAGCTGCGCGCGCTGTCGTCGCTGCCGGGCGTCACCGTCTGGCCGAACGTCCGCTACCACGCACTGCAGGGGCCGCCGAACGTCCGCCAGATTCACGCGAGCGACCTCTGGGGCGCGGGGCTCGCGACGGCGGGCCAAGGCATGAAGATCGGGATCATCGACGACGGCCTCGACGCGTCCAACCCGTACTTCACGCCGACGGGGTTCGCGTATCCCCCGGGCTTCCCGAAGGGACAGACGAGGTACACGACGCCGAAGGTGATCGTGCAGCGGACGTTCGCGCCCCCTGGCACGACCTACCGCAACGCAAACCTCCCCTTCGATCCGGAGCAGTCCTTCCACGCGACGCACGTCGCGGGGATCGCGGCCGGCGACTACGACACGAACGCGAACGGCCAGCTGATCTCGGGCGTCGCGCCGCGCGCCTACCTCGGCAACTACAAAGCACTGACGATCCCGACACCCGGCTTCGGACTCGACGGGAACAGCGCCGAGATCACCGCCGCGATCGAGGCGGCGGTCGCCGACGGGATGAACGTGATCAACCTCTCGCTCGGCGAGCCCGAGGTCGAGCCGTCGCGTGACATCGTCGTGCGCGCGCTCGACAACGCGGCGGCGGCAGGCGTCGTTCCCGTTGTCGCTGCGGGCAACGACTTCGACAACTTCGGCGACGGCTCCGTCTCGTCGCCCGCGAACGCGCCGGCCGCGATCACCGTCGCGGCGGTGACCTCCGACGACCAGGTCGCCGACTTCTCCTCGGCGGGACCGACGCCGGTGTCGCTGCAGATGAAGCCCGACGTCGCCGCGCCGGGCGTCGACATCCTCTCGTCCTTCCCAGCCTCGCGCGGCACGTTCGGCCTGCTGAGCGGGACGAGCATGGCGACGCCGCACATCGCGGGCGCGGCGGCGCTGCTGAAGGAGCGGCATCCGACCTGGACGGTGGCGCAGCTCAAGTCGGCGCTCGTGCAGACGGGCGACCCGGTGCGCTCGGCGAGCGGCAGCGAGGCGCTGTCGACGCGCGAGGGCGGCGGTCTCGCGAACCTGGCGAAAGCCGACGCGCCGCTCGTGTTCGCCGCGCCGACCGGTCTCTCGTTCGGCGAGCTCCGCGCCGGGACGAGCGCGACGCGCACCGTCGCGCTCACCGACGCCGGCGGCGGCGCCGGGACCTGGAACGCCGCCGCGCTCGTCCAGCAGGGGCCCGGGACGGTGACGGCGCCCGCGACGGTGGCCGTCCCGGGGGCGCTAACCGTCACCGCGACCGCCGGCTCGGCGACCGGCGACGTCGCCGGCTTCGTGGTGCTGACACGGAACGGCGACACGCGGCGGATCCCGTTCTGGTTCGAAGCGTCGCAGCCGAAGCTCGGCGGCGAGCGCCGCGTCACGCTCTTCCGGCCCGGCACGTATCGTGGCACGACCGCGGGTGCACCCTCGCTCGTCTCCAAGTACCGCTACCCGACGGGCGGCGACGTCCAGTACCCGGGGCCCGAGCGCGCCTACCGGATCGTCGTCACCGGCCATCCCGCGAATCTCGGCGTCGTCGTCACCGCCGGCCGTGCGCTGCCGCACATCACGCTCGACGGCGACGAGAACCGGCTGCAGGGCTACCCCGCGTTGCCGCAGGACATCAACCCGTACCGGCGCACGTACGGCGACCCGACGCGCACTGCGGGCCTGATCCTGCCCAAGCCCGGCGTCTACGACGTCGTCTTCGACACGCGCTCGGCCGCCGACGCAGGACCGTTCACCTTCCGCTACTGGATCGGCGACGTCACCCCGCCCCGGCTCCGGATCGTCTCGACGCACCGCGGCATAGCCGTAGCCGCCACCGACGCGCAGTCGGGCATCGACCCGTCGTCGGTCAGCGCGGCCCTGGACGGCAAGCCCGTCGCCGCCGCGTGGCGCGACGGCGCGTTCCATGTCCGCGCCGCGAAGGGCCGCCACCTGCTCGCCATCTCCGTCGCGGACTACCAGGAGACGAAGAACATGGAGGATGTCGCGAAGATCCTCCCGAACACGGCCGTGCTCCGCACGATCGTGCGCGTGCGGTGACGCGCGGTCAGTTCTTCGAGTTCTTCTTCTCGCGCGGGTCGTAGGTCGGCAGGTTCGCGAGGTCGCGCTCGACCGAGCGCGCGAACTCGTCCGACTCCTCGTCGCGCACGTCGTGGACGACGTGCAGGTGCGGCTTGCGCCGTGGGCGCCGCCGCGAGAGAACGCGCACCCCGGGCCGGCGCAGACCAAGCCGCGGCAACTCCGCCGCCGCGAGCAGGACGACGGCGAGGGCGAGGAGCACCAGCGCGAAGACGCTCACCTCCCAAGCGTATCGCCGTCGAACGAACCTGCGACACTCGACGTGGATGTCCCGAAACCTGCTGCTCCTGGGCGTGATCGGGCTCGCCGCCGGCTGCTCCGTCGGCTCCTCGTCCCGTTCGGCGCCGTCGTCGACCACCTTCGTCGTCGCCTCGACCGTGTCGCGGCCGGAGGTGCCGCCTCCGCTGACGCTGACCGTCTACGGCCCGAACATGCTCCCGCGCCCGGTGCGCGTCCCGCCGACGCGCGCGGTCGCGGCGGCGGCGCTGCACGCACTCGGCGTCGACGCGCCGGTGTCGGTCGCGGACGGCAAGGCGACCGTCCGGCTCGCGCACGCGAGCGACCCGCTCGTCGCGCGTATCGTCCTGACGTTGACGCAGCTCCCGAGCGTGCGGCGCGTCGACGTGGCCGGTCACGCGGGGCTCACGCGCGCCGACGTCCTGCCGCCGATCGAGGTCGAGCAGCCGACGGCGGGAGCAACCGTCCCACCGACGTTCACGGTCAGCGGCAGCGCAGCGGTCTACGAGGCGACGCTGGTCGTCGAGCTCCGCCGCGACGGCTCCGTGCTCGAGCGCAGGACGGTGACGGCGAGTGCCGGCGCGCCGGCACGCGGCAGGTTCTCGACGACGCTGCAGGCGCCCTCCGGCGGCCGTGCGACCGTGGCCGCGTTCGCGCCGTCCGCCGCCGACGGCTCGCCGCAGCACGAGCAGGACGTCGACGTGGTGGTGCGATAAAGCGGGAGGGCCGCCCGTCGACGGATGAGGGGCGGGCGGCGCCTCCGCGCTCGGGGAGATCCGAGGGAGACCCTTACCCCGCCTGCGACACGCGGGGATCGAGAGAAGCCCTGACCTCCAGCCGCACGTATCGGCGCAGGAGCGGGTCGACTTGAGGACCGGATCGCGGCGGCGGCGCGCGCGCCGAAAATCGTTCGGGCTGTGGCGATGCCCTAACCTGAATTAGTGACGTCGATTAGTAGGCGGGTCCTGTGCCTGGCGGCCGCACGGGATCTGGGCAATGAACTCCCCGGGTTGGACTCGAACCAACAACCCTCCGGTTAACAGCCGGATGCTCTGCCAATTGAGCTACCGGGGATCGCTCGGGCGGGCGACAGTGTAGCCGCGCCCCGACCGCGCGTCCTCGCAGCCGCTACGACAGCGAGCCGACGTGCTGGAGCAGCTTCTGGAGCGCGAGCTGGAGCTCCCTCGTGCGCGCGAGGTCGGCGTGCTGCAGCTCGCGCCGCAGCTCGCGCTCGCGCAGCCGCCAGAGCAGCTCCTCCGCGGTCGCCTCGTCGATGCCCTCCGCCTCGGCGCGCGCGTCGAGCTCCGCCACGAGGCCGACCGTCTCCTCGTCGGGTGCCGTTCCCTCGACGACGTGCTCGCGCACGCGGCGGTGCAGCGGGTCGTAGAAGTGCTCGGGCGTCAGCTGCGCGAGCAGCGGCCGCAGCTGCGGATGCGCGAGCACGCCCGCGAGCGCGTTCCGCTCGAGCTTGGCGCCTGCGTCGAGCACGCGCTGCGGCGGCGGCGCGGCGGCGCGCAGCGTCGAGCTGCCGGCGCGCAGCTGCAGCGTCATCCCGAGCCGGTCGTTCGCGTAGCGCCACGCATCCTGCCGCTCGGGCGAGTCGGGCGCGCCGTCGAGGATGGCCTTGACGGCGCGGAATGCGCTCTCGCGGTCGTCGGCGCGCTCGAGCTCCGCCTTCACGCGGTGCACGAGGTACGGCTCCGCCGAGGCGAGCCGCGCCGCGAAACCCTCCGGATCGTCGGCAGGATCGAGGCCCGGCGGCAGCGCGACCACCTTCACGTCGAATCCGTGAGCGGCGGCGAGCTCCATCCCGCGCAGCGTCGCGCCGGCGCCGGCGGCGTCGCCGTCGAACGCGAGCCACAGCCGCTTCGCCAGCCGCCCCAGCTCCTTCAGCTGCTGCTCGGTGAGCGCCGTCCCCATCGACGCGACCACCGGCTCGAATCCCGCCTGACGCAGCGCGATCACGTCCGCATTCCCCTCGACGACGCACGCGCGGTCCTCCCGGGCGATCGCGGCGCGGGCCTTGTCGAGCCCGTAGAGCAGCCAGCCCTTGTGGAAGAGCTCCGACTCCGGCGTGTTGACGTACTTCGCCTTGAGCGGGTCGTCCTCGTGGAGCTTGCGCGCCTGGAAGCCGACGACGCGGCCGCGCGCGTCCGCGAGCGGGAACAACAGCCGCCGCTGGAAGTAGTCGCCGCCGTTGCGGCGGACGAGTCCCGCGGCCAGCAGCTCCTCGCGCGTGAAACCCTTCTCCAGTGCGCCGCGCGTCAGCCGGTCGCCGGCGAGCGCGAGCCCGAGCCGGAACTCGCGCGCGATCTCCTCTCCGAAGCCGCGCCCCTTGAGGTAGTCGCGCGCCATCCCGCCGGCCTGGGACTCCCACAGCGTGCGCTCGTAGAACGCCGCCGCCTGGTCGAGCAGCGCGTACAGCCGCTGCCGGCGCTTCCGTAGCGCGTCCTGCTGCGGCGTCGACTCCTCGTACTCGAGCGGGACGCGGAAGCGCTCGCCGAGCCACTCGACGGCGCCGACGAAGTCGAGTCCCTCCGTCTCGCGGACGAACGTGATCAGGTCGCCCTTCGCCCCGCAGCCGAAGCAGTAGTAGAGCTTGTCGACGGGGTTGACGGTGAACGACGGCGTCCGCTCCTCGTGGAACGGACAGCGGCCCGTGTACCGTCCGCCGGACTTGCGCAGCTGGGTACGCGCGGAGACGACGTCGACGAAGTCCGCCGCCGCCTTCACCGCCTCGACGCTGCTGTCCTTGAGCCGCGCCATCAGATCGACTCTGCGTACGACAACGCGAATCGGTCCGTCATCCCCGCGATGAACTCGACGATCTCCGGCTCGCCGTCGCCGCGGGCGGCCAGGTGCGCGTAGATCCGCGCGATCGCGTCGCGTGCCCGCTCGTGCTCAGGCCGCGTCTCCGGGCCGAGGTACACGTGCTCGAACATGAACGCGCGGAGCGAGAGCATCGCCGCACCGACCTCGTCGCTCTGCACGATGTCGCCGGCGCGCGCCGACGACTCGACGAGGTCGTGCACGAGCGTGTCGATGCGCTCGCTCCCGCGCGCACCGAGGATCGCGATCTCGTCGCGCGGCAGGTCGCCCTCCTCCAGGATGCCGTACCTGACGGCGTCGTCGATGTCGTGGTTGATGTACGCGACGCGGTCGACGATTCGCACGACCTTCCCCTCCAGCGTGTCGGGCTCGCGGTCGCCCGTGTGCGCGAGGATCCCGTCGATCACGTCGCGTGTGAGGTTGAGCCGCTCAGCAATCCGCGCCGACTGCTCGTTGTGACGGAAACCTCCGGGTGCGAGGGCGTCGAGCGCCGCCTCGCCGGCGTGGCCGAACGGCGGGTGGCCCATGTCGTGGCCGAGCCCGATCGCCTCGGTGAGATCCTCGTTCAGGCGCAACGCGCGCGCGACGACGCGGGCGATGCCGGTCGTCTCGAGCGTGTGCGTCATCCGCGTGCGGTAGTGGTCGCCGGCAGGGTCGATGAACACCTGCGTCTTGCCCTTCAGCCGCCGGAACGGCTTCGAATGGAGGATGCGGTCGCGGTCGCGCTGGAACGGCGTCCGCACGCCGCAGGTGTCCTCGCCGCGCGGCCGGCCGCGCGTTTCGTAGGAACGGACCGCGAGCGGCGAGAGGGCGCGCTCCTCGAGCTCGCGAATCCGCGCCTCGAACGCCACGTTCGCCAGCTCCGGCACCGAGCCAGCGTAGCCGCGGGGCCGGTTGGGCTCCCGCGCCCCGCGCGAGCGACGTCAGATGATCACGGGCACGGTTCCGCCGTCCGCAGACCAGGCGGCTCCCGTCACGTAGGACGCCCGCTCGGACAGCAGGAACACGATCACCGCGGCGATCTCGGAAGGGGTTGCCAGCCGTCCCAGCGGCCTGCCCGCGCCGACCTTCCGCAGCACCGCCTCGCGCTCGCCCTGCTGGTCGGCGAGCCCGCCTGCCCCGAGCCAGGCCTCGGTGGCGGTCGGGCCGGGCGTGACGGCGTTGCAGCGGATCCGCGGCGCGTTCAGGTCGGCGACGAGCCGCGAGTAGGACAGCAGCGCCGCCTTCATCACCGAGTAGTCGGGCATTCCTCCGGAGGGACGCTTCCCCGCGGTGGACGACACGTTGACGATCGCGCCGCCGTCGGCCAGGTGGGGCAACGCGGCCCGCGTCGTGCGGATCGCGGCCATCAGATTGAGCTCGAAGGAAGCCTGCCAGTCCTCGTCCGTCAACTCGTCGAGGCGGCGGATCTCGGTGCCGCCCGCGTTGTTCACGAGGCCGTCGAGGCGGCCGAACCGCTCGACTGCGGACTCGACGACGCGCTCCGGCTCCCCGCGCCGCGTCAGGTCTGCGGCCACGTGCAGCTCGCCGATGCCCTCGTCGCGCCGACCGGTCGTCACGACGACAGCGTCCTCCGCCTGCAGCTGCCGCGCCGTCTCGAGGCCGATGCCGGCCGTCGACCCGGTGACGAGGCAGATCCGGTCGCGCAGGCCGAGCTCCATCGGCCCGCTACGGTAGCTGGCCGATGACGACGCTCCTGCTCGTCCGCCACGGCGAGACCGACTGGAACCGGGCCGGCATCTGGCAGGGCTGGGCCGATCCGCCGCTCAACGAGAGCGGCCGCGCGCAGGCGCGGGCGCTCGCGGAGGAGCTGCGGGCGACGCCGTTCGACGCCGTCTACACGAGCGACCTCCGGCGGGCGAAAGAGACCGCCGAGATCCTCGCCGCGGCGCACGGCGTCCCGGTCCACGTCGACGCGGACCTGCGCGAGATCGACGTCGGCTCGTGGTCGGGGCTCACGCGCGAGGACATCCGGCGGCGGTTCCCGGACGGAGAGCGGCCGGACGGCGAGACGCACGAGCAGCACGCCGCGCGCGTGCTTGCCGCCGTCGAGCGAATCGCTCGCGACAACCGCGGCCGGCGCGTCCTCGTCGTGTCGCACGGCGGGACGTTTCGGAGGGTGAGCGAGGTGCTCGGCGACGAGCCCTACCGGCCCGTCGAGAACTGTGCCGTCCTCGAGGTGCATTTCCGCGGCGATCGCCTGACGGCGCCGATCGGCTAGCGTCACGAGGCGGGATGGAGGACTACACGAACAAGTACAAGGGCGAGCAGGTCGAGATCGCCCTCTTCGGCGGCGAGTACCAGGACGGCGTCCTGACCGCCTACTGCTACGTCGAGGACGTCGCCCACGTCGAGCTCAACGGCCACATCCTCATCCCGTTGCAGAACGTCGCCTCCCTCCACTGCTCGAGCCGCTGCGACGCGCCGGAGCCGGACTGGCCGCCGCGCGGGCTCGCGGACGAGGACGCGGACACGCCCGACGACGAAGCGTAGGCCGGCGAGCATGAGCCGCCGGCTGCTCATCCTGCGGAACGTGCTGAAGTCGTGGGCGGTCGTCTTCGCGCTCGGCCTGCTGTTCGGCGCGATCGGGTGGAAGCTCGGCGGCTACAGCGTCGGGCTGCTGTTCCTCGGGTCGATCGTCCTGCTCGCCGCGGCCGTCTACTGGTACGCCGACCGGATCGTGATGGGGATGGTCGGCGCGCGCGAGCTGCTGCCGGGCGAGGCGCCGGCCGTGCACTCGACGCTCGAGCGGCTGGCGGCGCGCGCCGGCGTCGTCAAGCCGCGCCTGTACGTCCTGCCCGGCGCCTATCCCCGCGCGCTGGCGGCGGGCCGCGGCGCCGGCGGGGGCGCCGGCCTCGCGCTGTCGGTCGGGATGATCGGCGTCGCCGCGCCGGCCGAGCTCGAGGGGATCATCGGCCACGAGCTCGCGCACCTGCGGCACCGGGACGTGCTCGTGCAGACGATCGCCGTCGTCGTCGCGACGGTCGTCGTCGAGAGCTCGCGCGTGGGCGGCTTCCTGCAGCGCGCGTTTCTCTTCGTCCTCGGTCCGATCGGAGCCGCGTTCGTGCACCTGCTGCTGTCGCCGAAACGCGAGTACCTCGCCGACCGCTTCGCGGCGGAGGTGTGCGGCTCCCCGCACGGGCTCGCGGACGCGCTGCTGCGGCTCGAGCAGGCGATGACGCTGATCGCGTTCGAGGGCAGCCCGGCGACGGAGCCGCTGTACACGACGAACCCGTTCGCGGAGGAGGGCCTCGCAGCGCTGTTCGCGACGCATCCCCCGGTCGAGGAGCGCGTGCGGCGGCTGAGGGAGCTCGATCCCGACTGGCGCCAGAAGCTGCGCGCGGCATAGTCAGCCGATCTGGACGTCGAGCAGGCGCCGCAGCGTGCGCGGGTCGAACGCGAGCACCTGGTGGCTGATCGCGACGCCGACCCACACGCGCGTCGGCGTCGCGACGACGGCGTCGGCGAGGTCGGGCAGTCGCACCGAGCGCTCGAGCTTGCCGGTGGCGGCGTCGCGGCGCTGGAGCGCCGGCGTCAGCATGTCGAGTGTCCAGAGCGCGCCGGCGCCGACGGCGACGTCGTGCTGGAAGCCGCCGAGGCGCAGGCGGCCCGTGCGGAGCACGCGCGTCGCGAGAGTGTGCTCGTCGACGCGGGTGATCGTGGCGGCGCCGGGCAGCCACACCGCGCCGCCCCCGGTTGCCACGTCGCCGAGCTGCGTGTGCAGGACGACGCGCAACCGACCGGCCGGATCGGCGTGCAGCAGCGTGGTGTTCGTCGAGATCCAGCACCCGCTCGAGTCGGCCGCGAGCCGCCCGGCGGTTGGAATGACCCACACACGACGCACCTGGCCGGCGTCGTCGAGGGACACCACACGCGTGCGGGCGCCCTCGCCCACCAGCGCGTAGACGCCGCGCGCACCCCGCGCGACGTACTGCACCGACCCGGCAACGTGCAGCACGACCCGCCAGCGTCCCGTTCGCGGGTCGATCCGCGTCAGGCGTCCGTCGACGAACCCGTTCGCGACGCTCGCCACCCAGACCGCGCGACCGGCGACGGCGACGCTGAGCGGGTACGCGCCCGCGCGGAACGAGGCGGTGAGGCGCCCGCTCCCCGCGTCGATGCCGCGCACGCCGAACGAGCCGACGAACCACTCCGTCCGTTCTCCCGCTGCGAGGTCGACGAAGTCGCCCCCGGCGCGCGCCGCAGGCGCGAGCGCGAGGACGATCGTCCAGAGGAGGGCGGCGCGCTTCACGCACCTCCTACGGCGCAGCGGGCGCCGCGGGTCCGTGGGCGTCAGGCGCTGGACGGCGGCGGTCTTCTCGGGAGGGAAGCCTGGCGGCTTCCCTCCCGAAGGTAGATGGGCGGCGTCCTACTCTCCCGGGAGCTCTCGCTCCGAGTACCATCGGCGCTGACGGGCTTAACTTCTCTGTTCGGAATGGGAAGAGGTGTTTCCCCGTCGCCAAGGCCGCCCAATTGTCAAGGAGCGCGCTCGAAGCGGCGCGTACCCTCAAAACTCCATAGCAGCGAGCGGAACGAGTTCGAAATCAAGACCTCGAGCAATTAGTACGGGTCCGCTGAACACATTGCTGTGCGTGCACGTCCCGCCTATCGACGTGGTGGTCTTCCACGGCTCTTACTCTCTCTAGGAGATGGGAGCTCTCATCTTGAGGTGGGCTTCCCGCTTAGATGCTTTCAGCGGTTATCCCATCCAGACGTGGCTAATCAGCAGCGCTCTTGGCAGAACGACTGATACACCAGAGGTCCGTTCGTCTCGGTCCTCTCGTACTAGAGACGACTCCTCTCAAAGCTCCAGCGCCCATGGTGGATAGGGACCGAACTGTCTCACGACGTTCTGAACCCAGCTCGCGTACCGCTTTAATGGGCGAACAGCCCAACCCTTGGGACCTACTCCAGCCCCAGGATGCGACGAGCCGACATCGAGGTGCCAAACCCTTCCGTCGAT